>Ga0272446_1000023_pt1 | contig 182938 bp, 171 predicted proteins | sample YNPCB0061_FD_194587 | JGI IMG/M metagenome (GOLD analysis project Ga0272446, IMG submission 194587) | Hot spring microbial mat communities from Yellowstone National Park, WY, United States - YNP-CB-006-1 | ecosystem: Environmental > Aquatic > Thermal springs > Hot (42-90C) > Sediment | place... | reverse complement strand
ATAGATAGTTTTTCGCCTACCAAGACGTTCATCAAGGTAGATTTGCCCGCATTGGGCTTGCCAATGATATTTACAAAACCCGATTTAAACATATCAGTGTTCAATTATCAATTATCAATTATCATTGTTCATTGTTCATTGTTCATTGTTCATTGCTCATTGTTCATTGTTCATTGCTCATTGTTCATTGCTCATTGCTCATTGTTCATTGTTCATTGCTCATTGTTCATTGTTCATTGCTCATTGTTCATTGCTCATTGTTTCGTTTATTCAAAAAACAAATAAAACGAAACACTATGATTTACCAAGCTACGCAGTTGTCCGCTAAAAGGGTTATTGTCTGGCACCAAAACATTTCCCAAACTATGTGAAAAACGGATTTCTGGGGCTAATTTAAACATTTCGTAGAAACGCTCCAAGCCGAAGCCGTACTCTATGGAAATTCCTCCGTTTTTGGTACGTATGCGTTCGTTTTCTTGGGCGGCTTTGGTAGCAAGGGAAAAGGAAGGTTTCAAGCCCACAAGCATAAACATACGAGCATTGTGGCGACGCTGGGACTTGATTTTGAGCATCACAGGAAACTCGGCAATAGTGCTTTCTACTACTTTATCGGTACTTTGATTGGTGCTTAGGTCGGTAAAAGTGATAATTCTCTGCCCAAAAACAGCCGTAGGTGAAAACCGAATAGCAAGTAACTCGGCAGGCTGAAAGGTAGCCGCCAAACCTACCGAAAAGCCAAAAGAGGGTTTTTGTTGAACCAAAAAATTATTGGAGGTAAAATTATCATTGGTTTTGAGCGAAAAACGCATCTGATTAAGCCCCAATACGAAGCCGTAGTGCATTGGCTTCTCGTCGTAGTCGTCTAAATGCGTGATGTGTCCTTGCGAGTATGCACCAAAGCCAAAAATAGCTAAGTGAAAAAAGATAATGTAAGTTTTCTGAAAAATTGTAAGCATTTTTTTGTTGTCTTTACTTTTGTCCTACATATACCGAGCTAATTCCGAAGGATAGAGGTTTGCAAGATACATTTTTGAAGCCAATTTTCTCCAAAATATCCGTGAAAGTTTTTCCTTCTGGAAACACCTGCACCGATTCAGGCAGATAGGTATAAGCACGAGCATCTTTGGATACCATCTTGCCGATGGCAGGCAAAATATTCTTGAAATAAAAATTGTAAAGTTGCTTGATAGGCGTTTTTTTAGGTTTCGAGAACTCCAGAATCACGACTTTACCTTTGGGTTTGAGTACCCTTAGCATATCGGCTAAGCCTTTTTCTAAATTTTCAAAGTTACGCACACCAAAAGCTACAATTACGGCATCAAATGTACTATCTTCAAACAATAATCGTTCCGAGTCGCCGAGTTGGAGTTGGATTTTTTTCTCCAACTTTCTGTGTTTAATTTTTTCTTTACCTTTTTCAAGCATACCTGCCGAAATATCCACACCTATAATTTCAGCTTCAGGGAATTGTCGGTGGGCTTCTAAGGCAAAATCGGCAGTGCCAGTGGCAATATCTAAAATTCTCTGTGGTTTGTCCTGCTTCAAAAAACTAAGAGCTGCCTTTCTCCAAAGTACATCTATTCCAACGCTCAAAAATCTATTGAGAAAATCATATTTGGAAGAAATGTTATTGAACATCTCGGCAACTTGCTCTTTTTTGCTTTTATCTTCAAGATTGTAGGGTAATACAGTCATTTTTACGAGGGTTTGGTACAACAATAATCACTTGAAGGTCTTACCTCTTGTGAAATTATTTTGTTTAAAAAAAAGAATTTGCCTTATTTTGTGCAAATATACCACAAAACTATTAGAAATGACAGAACATTTTTATTCATCACTTATCAATTATGTTAGGCTCATCAATGAAGTGTTGGATACAATTCAGGAAGGCTTTTTTGTGCTAAACTATGAAGGGCAAATACTAAAAACTAACAAAAGTTTTCAGCAACTCGTAGGGCTTGCCGAAGAAAAAATGCTTGGAAATTGTTTTAAAGAAACCATTGTAGATTTGCCCACCATCATTATCGAGATGCTCAAAGATGCTATGGAGCAAAAAACTATTCAGGAGAATGATTTTTTTTGGACAAGTAAAAATAAGTGGTTTCGCTTTTTTATTTATCCTTTTGCAGAAGGGCTGACAGGGATTTTCTTAGACATTACAGAAAGCAAAATCCAAGAAGAGAAGGTGAAAAAGTCAGAATACCTCCTAAAAGCCATTCTTAATAGCACTTCCGACACCAATATTTTAATAGATACCAAAGGAGAAATCCTCTCTTTCAATCGGGCGGCTGCCGAAAATATGAAAAGCCTTTACCAGAAAGAAATACAAGTCGGACAGAATATGATTGCCGAGTATGGCTTACCTAATACGAAAGAAATTTTTGTTAAAGACTTCCTTACAGCTCTTTCTGGCAGAGAAGTTGCTACTGAACGCCTCCTGACCTTCCCCAACAACGAACAAGTTTGGGTGAATTTGAGGTTATTTCCTGTATTCAATGAAAAGGGAGAAGTATGGGCAGTATCTCTCAATTATACCAATATTGACAGACTAAAAAGACAACACGCTAAATTAGAAGAAATTGCACGCCTGCAATCGCATACTATTCGCCGTCCTCTTACGTCTATTTTGGGGCTGATAGATATTTTAAATAAAAATTGTTTAAGTGAAGAAAACCAAAAGATTGTCGAATATCTCAAACAATCTGCCTTGGAATTAGATATGGTCATTCATCAAATTGTAAAAAATACAGAAGAATAAATGCAAATCAAGAAAGAACTGCTCCAAGGAGCAATGAGCTACCAGCACTATATGGAGCTATCCCAAAGGTTTTTTGCACAAGGAAAAACCACTTCCCAAGACCCACATTACAACCAAGATTGGGTTTTGAACCTTACGAAACTGAATTTGCAACGAATAGCACGTTTAGAAAAAAACACTACGCTTGCTCCGTTTTTGCTTCAAAAAATTGAAAGTTTAGAGAGAAAATTGATTTGGGTAGTCTTGGTGGAGTCGTGGTGTGGAGATGTAGCTCAAAATCTACCTATTATTTGGCACGTTGCTGAGCAAAGTAATGGAAAAATAGAGCTTCTTCTACTACTACGTGATGAAAATTTGGAACTGATGGATATGTTTCTGACGAATGGTGGGCGGGCTATTCCTAAACTTATTTGCCTTGATGAAAATCTAAATGTTTTAGCCACTTGGGGACCTCGCCCCCAACCCGTACAAGAACTGATGCAGACTGCCAAAGCCGAGGGAAAAACCTTTGAGGAAATTCACGAAATCGTACATACTTGGTACGCCAAAGATAAGACACAAACTTTACAGAACGAATTAGTAATGATTGTGCAATGAACAACCTTCATTGACCACTGCTCACAGAACAGACAAAACTTGCCTCTTCTGTTCATTGATAATTGATAATTGATAATTGATAACTGAAAAAAATATGAAATTAGCTATTGTAGGTGCTACTGGCTTAGTAGGTAGCGAGATGCTGGCTGTCATAGCCGAAAGAAAATTCCCCTTTGATGAACTAATTTTGGTGGCTTCCGCAAAATCTGTTGGCAAGCCCATAGAATTTTTAGGCAAAACTTATCAAGTAATTTCTATGGAAATGGCTATTGCCGCAAAACCTGATATCGCAATTTTTTCGGCAGGAGGAAGTACCTCTTTGGCTTATGCCCCCAAATTTGCCGAAGTAGGAACGACCGTCATAGATAACTCTTCGGCTTGGCGAATGGATAAAGATAAAAAACTGATTGTTCCCGAAGTAAATGCTCACTTGCTTACCAAAGATGACAAAATCATTGCTAATCCCAACTGCTCTACTATCCAGATGGTTGTGGCTCTGAACCCTCTGCACCAACGCTATACCATTCGTCGCATAGTAGTTTCCACCTATCAGTCAGTTACGGGAACAGGCAAAGCCGCCGTAGACCAACTGATGCACGAGCGAGCAGGCAAACACGATGCCCCCAAGGTGTATCCTCACCCCATAGACTTGAACGTATTGCCACATATTGACGTATTTTTGGAGAATGGCTACACCAAAGAAGAAATGAAAATGATTAACGAAACCAAAAAAATTATGGGAACAGATAGCATTGCCGTTACGGCTACCACCGTGAGAGTTCCTGTCATTGGCGGACACTCCGAAGCCGTAAATGTAAGTTTTGAAAAAGATTTTGACTTGGAAGAAGTAAGGGAAATTTTGCAAAATAGCGAGGGTATCATTGTAGAAGATGATGTAAAAAATAATCGTTACCCGATGCCTATCCTCACCAAAGGCAGAGATGAAGTTTTTGTAGGCAGACTTCGTCGCGACTATTCGCAAGCCAATACGCTCAATATGTGGATAGTAGCTGATAACTTGCGTAAAGGAGCCGCCACGAATGCCATACAAATAGCCGAATACTTATTGAAAAAAAATATTCTCTAAAATTTCTTTTTTTCGCAAAAAAAACTTAATATAGTGCCTTGATAGTCTAAAATATTAACCTAAACGAAAAAATTATGAAGAAATTATCCGCACTTTTATCAATACTCACATTTGGGTTATTTGTTGCTAATGCTCAACAAGTATCTACTGCCGCCAATGCAGAGCAACGAGCCAACGCAATAACTGAGCGAATGCACAAAGAGGCTAATTTCAGCCCCGAACAAAAAACACAAGTGTATGCTATCAATTTGGAGGCGGCTCAAAGAATGATTGCTGTACAACAAGATAGCAAAAATGGTGTCATTGATGCAAACACTGCCAAACAACGCAGAAAAGAAATCAATATGGATAGAGAAAGCCGTATTGTTGCTTTGCTCACACCCCAACAAAGAGCCCAATATGAAGCCAGAAAGCAAAAAAGAATGAATAACAACGTTGAGAATGCCGAACGAATAGCTCCTCGCCGTATTCCAGCAAGTCGCTAAAAAGAAAAACCTGCTTAGTGCAGGTTTTTTTTAGTTTTTACGGCTTTTCTTCTTAAAATCTGTCCCTGCAAATTATCGATGCAAGCCAATACTTTTCAAGAAAAATATAATGCTTTGGCACTTGGGCATCGCTTGCGTATCAACATTCCTATTGCTCGCCTGCCCTCACATACGCTCTTAGATATGCCTGTTTTTGTGTACAAAGGCAAAGAAGAAGGACACAAATTGCTCCTCACAGCAGGCATACACGGAGACGAAATCAATGGCATAGTTGTATTACGCAGACTTATCTCCGAAAAATACCTGATGCCTGATAAAGGTACCGTGATAGCTGTACCTTTGGTAAATATTTATGGTTTTTTACAAAATTCAAGAAATCTGCCCGACGGAAAAGACCTCAATAGGTGCTTCCCGGGTAGCCAAACAGGTTCTATTGCCAGCCAAATAGCCTATATTGTCAGCAATATTATTCTGCCAAATGTAGATTTTGGCATAGATTTCCACACAGGAGGCAGTAAAATCAGCAATTATCCTCAAATCAGATGTGTGCTTTCCGATAGCAAAAATATGGAGTTGGCACATTATTTTGCTCCTCCGTTTATTATGCAGTCAGATTTGATTGATAAATCTTTCAGAAAAGAAGCCGCTAAGAAAAACAAAAGTATTTTGGTCTATGAAGGTGGGGAATCCTTGCGTTTAGATGAACTTTCTATTCAAGAAGGCATCAGAGGCATCAAAAGACTAATGCACCACTTAGGAATGAAAAAAAATCCTGACATAGATATTTCTCGCAAATCTATTGTCTTAGAAAAAACCTTTTGGTTGAGAGCCAAAACAGGTGGCATATTTGATTATCACGTTCTTACTGGCGATTTTGTTAGGGAAAATCAAATTTTAGCTCATATTACAGACCCTTATGGCTCACAAAAAATAGCCGTAAAAAGCCAAAAAGAAGGTTATGTAGTTGGCATCAATAATATGCCTGTGGTCAATGCAGGTGATGCTCTATTACACATTGGCACACTCCAAAAATAGTTATGCTCAAATCCGAAATAAGAGAAAAAATCAAAAATCAGAGAAAATCATATACCCAAGAACAACTCTACGAAATCAGTTCGGAGCTGGTTGAAATTCTTTGGAAAAGCACACTTCTTGATAAAATCAGAACTTTGCACGTTTTTCTGCCTATCCAAAAATGCAACGAACCCGATACATGGGTGCTTATCCACCGAATTTGGCAAGAAAAGACAAACCTACGCTTGGTTGTGCCAAAAACCGATTGGCAGAACCAAAATCTCAAAAATTATTTTCTTACTCCGCAAACACCTCTGCAAAAAAACGCTTGGGGCATCGACGAACCCAACGAACAGCAAACCACTCTCTGTCCGATAGAAGAAATTGACCTCATTGTTGTACCTTTACTTGCCTTTGATGAAAGAGGGTACAGAGTGGGTTATGGCAAGGGCTTTTATGATAGATTTTTGGTTCAGTGTTCTTGGGCTACCAAAGTAGGTTTTTCCTTAGAAGAACCTCTCCCCGAACCCATCACGGATATAAACGAGTATGATATGCGTTTAGATTATTGCATTACGCCTACACAAATCATTTCTTTTGTAAAATCATAAAAAGTTCGCTTCCCGCACGCGGGGCAATAGAATTGCGACAAGGCTCAAACACTTTGAAGGTAAAATAAGGTTCAAAATAATGCCTATATTCTTCGGCACTGCCCCCAAAAGGAGGAGAGTTCTCAAAATCTCTGTCAAATAAAACTCCTACTAATTTACCTTCATTTTTGAGGAGTTCGTACATTTTTTTTGCATAGTTGCCTCTTTGTGTAGGTGAAATAGCACAAAAAAAAGTTTGTTCCAAAATCAAATCATAATTACCACTATGCAGGAAAAAATCTTGATGTAAAACCTGAATTTGTGGATAATTTTTGCATTTTTCTTGCAAAACCTCAACTAATATCGGGGCTATATCCAGAACGGTAATATGTTTAAAGCCATTTTCGGCTAAAAAAATAGCCTCATAAGCGTTCCCACAACCGGGTATCAGGATTGCAATATTTTTATCTTGAATTTGTTGGGCATAAGCCACTAAGGGAGTGGAAGCAAAGCCTATATCCCACCCTGTTTGTTGGTTTAGATAACGCTTGTTCCAATAGTTTTCGTCTAATATCATCTTTTACCAATTTTCAATTTGCCAAGAATTTTCCACCTCAAATTCACCTATGCGTGTGCGTCGGAGGGCTTTTAGGTACGCTCCCGAATTTAGAGCCAAGCCTATATCTCGCACCAAACTTCTGATGTATGTACCTTTTGAGCAAAGCACTCTAAAATCAATTTCAGGGAAATTTTGAGTATTGGTAAATTCTAATTCTTTTATATGTACAATTCTTGATTTTATTTCTGTTTCTTGTCCTTTTCGGGCAAGTTCGTAGAGGCGTTTGCCGTCTTGCTTCACAGCCGAAAATATAGGCGGGGTTTGCTCTATTTCGCCTATAAATTGTTTCTGTACTTTTTGCAAATCCTCCAAACTGATATGTTCAAAAGAAAAAGTAGCATCAAAATCTTTCTCTAAATCTACGCAAGGAGTAGTTTTCCCAAAAACCAATGTACCTGTGTATTCCTTTTCTTGTGCTTGGTAGCGGTCTATTTCCTTAGTTTTCTTGCCCGTGCAGAGAATAAGCAAACCTGTGGCAAGGGGGTCGAGTGTGCCTGCGTGTCCTATTTTGGCAATTTTGAGGCTATATTTTACTTTTTTTAGAGCCTGAAACGAAGACCACCTGTAAGGTTTATCTATCAGTAAGACTTGCCCTTCGTTGTAGTTGAGGTTTTGCAGTTCTATTGGTATTTTTTTCTCCATTCCAAGCGTTGTTTTTCTTTTTTGAGTATGATACCTACAATTTGAGCAACGTCCTGTTTGTAAAAGGCTTCTGCAAATTCTTTTTCAGGCAAATCGAGGCGATAGGCAACTTGTAGCAGTCGTTCGGGAGCGAAAGTTAGCAACTTTCTCACAAATTCGGTGAGATAGCTTTCCAAATCTTGCCAAGTATGAATATTTTTTGGTTGAAACTCCTCAAAATATTTCTGTAAAGCCCATTGATTGTTGCAAAATTCCTCATTCATAACAAAATAACCGAAGCCGAAGGTTATCCGTAGTATTCTACGAAATTATTTTTTGTTTCCCAAAGCTCGATTTTATGGAGTTGGGCGTTTTGGTCGTAGGCAATTTCTGCAATTTTGGGGGCTAAGATGTCCCAAATAGCCATTACTAAGTTCTCACAACTGGGGATTTTGCCCTGCATAAAATCTACCTCTATATTGATATTTCGGTGGTCTAATTTTTCTATAACCTCCTTACGGATAAGTTGGGAGAGTTTTTTGAGGTCTATTACGCAACCCGTATCGGCACAGGGCGTACCTTTTACGGTTACGATAAGCTCAAAATTATGCCCGTGAAAAAACTCATTAGAGCAGATGCCGAAAACTTCTTCATTTTTTTCTTTGCTCCACGCAGGATTGTAGAGCCTATGAGCGGCATTGAAATGCTCTCTTCTGCATACGTATACCATAATAGTTGCAAGTTTTTTAGAGTAAAACCAAACCAAGCCAATACAGGTTAGTGCTTGCGAACTGATTTTGGCTTTGGGGCAAAGGTAGTAAGAAAAATCTGAAAATAAAAAGCTATTGCAGTTTCTCGTAGTATTTAATCAAAGCAATAATATCGTCTTCCTTTTTTAGATTGAGTTGATTATCTTTGATAAAGGCTTCTAATTTTTTTGTGTCGCCTCCCAGAGCCTCAAGAACTGACTTTTTATTCTTTTTCACAAGAACGCCTTTATTCTCTTTGTAAATGTAAAACTCTTCATTTTTCACATAGGTATATTCTTCATTTCTTGAACCATACGTGGAAGCTGACATTTGCTTAAGCTCGGCAAAATACTTTTTTAAGAATTTAATTTTGGGTGATTCATAAAGTATCTCAAAAAAATTACTTGGCGTGTATTTGGTAAAACCTTCTAAGCCACTTATGAAGGTATAATTTTTTATACGAGCAGTTTTTTCGTCTAGTATTTTCAGAGAAAATTTCCAAACACTGCCCGCAGGAAACTCAAAAATACCTACTTCGTTCTGAAAAAGAACTTTATCAGTGGCTATATCATATTTCATTTTAGGGAGCGGTGTAAAATTACCATTTAGAGTTACGGCTACTGCCCCTTCGGTCCAGTTATCATAGAAAAAGGCGTTTCCATCTATTTTTTTTCCTGTGGTAGTGAGTGGTGCTAAGGTTATTCCGTCTATTTGCGGATTGATATTTTGAGCTTGTAAAGAAGCCCCAAGTACCCAAAAGCAAACAGGCAATAGTAAAAATACTTGCTTTAACATAAGAACTTACGATATTTTGATTTATACTAAAAAATCTGACAGGCTCTTTTGAAGCCTGCCAGGTAGTAATAATAAGCGAGAAAGAGGGTTACTGCTTAGTGTAAGTGTGGGTGTTGTTATCAACAACAGCCCCCGAACCAATAGTTCCTCCTACTCTTACCACATAAGGAATAGTAAAATTACCTGTGCAAGGGTCTAAAGTACCAGGTGAAGGAGCACCAGTAACGTTATAGGTACCAGAACCATAAGTGAAAACTCTTGGAGTTAAGGTTACTTGGTTGTTAGTAGGGTTAAGTGCATAGGTTACAGCAACACCTATATCCCAAAAGTTATCAGTAACAACGGTATTGGGAGCAGTACCTGCGGTAAGTGTAGCGGGGTAATCTCCGTAACTTGGCTCATTAACTGAATAATTTCCAATAAACTTAGATAAAGTAAATGTACACTTTCCGCCCAGCACAATTCTATGGGATTTGTAGTTTTCGCTTAATCTTCCTTTTGAGGTTGAGGTAAGATTGATGCGAATAGCTACAAATTGTGCTGGCACAAGCGGCAGTATGTCATCATTTACCTCAAACTTAATGTATCCAAAATTGCTGCCAGCAGGAATGGTTACGGTATTACCAAGCAAACGGAAGTGTACGCCTTGCACGGCAGTTGTACCACTTGTTTCGCCTGCAGGAGCCAACTCGTAAGTTACGGTAATATCCTCTTTTTGAGGAGCGGCAACAAGATTGATTTTGAGAGAATCCAAGGTAAATCGTCCATCAGATACTCTTTCATATTGCCTTGTATCTTTGGTATTTGCATCACCTTGGCGAGTTGCTTGCTCTATCTCAATCAAGATGTCTGTGAATTTGATTTCCGTACCAGGGTCCTTGAAGAAGCAGGCATTGAATAACAAAAGTATTCCCAATAAACCTACTATGTTGAAAATTTGTATTCTTTTCATATTTTTCTACATTTTTTCCGTTAATACGATTTTACTGTAATTAGTAACCAGGATTTTGCACTAATTTAGGATTGAGGGTTATTTCGGTAGTTGGAATAAAACTTAGCACACGAGGGTCGCTGGCAGCCAATGCCGAACCTTGAGCAGGGTCTTTGTCAATGGGCAAGCCCAAACGTTTCAAATCAAAGAAACGGTGCCCCTCAAAGGCAAGCTCTAACCTTCTTTGTAGCATAATCTCGTTGATAAGTGCTGCACCTGTCAAACTCGCAGCAGCTAATCCTCTGTTTGTTCTGATTCTATTGACAGCAGCAAGAGCAGCGGCATCGTTACCACTTCTGGCTCTACCTTCTGCCAAAATAAGCACCACCTCAGCATAACGTATAACAGGTATGTTTTCTAAATAGCCCCCCTTTTCTCCACGCCATTTTAAACACTCCAAGAAACCACCTGCAGGTGCCCATACAGAATTAGCTCCGAAACGACGCGAGTCACCAGCAGGGAAAGCTGCATCTAAGCTATTAGAAGCAGCAATAGCATAAACAGGACCAGGTCCTGGAAGGGGTAGTACTGAAGAATTAGTACTTCTTGTCCAAGAAGAACAAGAGTTATTTACACCATCTGTGGAGCTCCAATCGGCGGGATTTATGTCTAACTCAAAGATAGACTCGGGGTGAGGTGTTGCGGCAAAAGCGGCTCTGTGATTAGCAGCAGTAGTTAGAACGGCTTTGGGGGCAGCTTGATTATCTACGGTATTGAGAGCGATATCAGCCATATCGGCAGCTTCGGCAAATTTACCTGCATACAGATACACTCTTGCAAGCAAGGCTTCAGCAGCAGCTTGATTAGCCCTTGTAGGGAAAGAAACATTTGTTCCCAAAGCGGCAAAGAGAGAGATGGCTTCCTGTAAATCAGCTATTACGAAATCGTAGCTTTCTTGCACGGTAGCTCTTGCCTGCCCCTCAGCATCACTTACACCACGTGTAGGTTTTTTTCTTAAAATTACTCCAAGATTAAACCCAGAGGCATTTGCAGGCTCATAGGAATAGGCTCTTAATAAATCGTGGTGGCATAAAGCTCTGATAAACAAAGCCTCGGCTCTCAGTCTGTTTCTAAGTGGCTCAGACATACGTACCGTAGGATTAACAGCCTCCTCAATCACGAAGTTAGCAAGGTTAATAGCCTCATAAGGTGCCCCACCCCAATAAGCATAATGCGAAAAAATTTGATTGTTAATATGCGTTGTATATCTGCCCGTATTAACAGCAATTTGAGCATTATCAGCCAGTACATCTCCCATCAGCATAATATCTCTGCCATAGTACTCAAATCTATGCATCACTCGGTAAGCCGAAGCAAGGGTAGAAATTACCCCTGTGGAGTCTCCAAATACTTTGTCGGGTGTAAGTAAAGCTCTTGGCTTTTTCTCTAAGTAGCCGTTACAAGCCACCATTAAAGATAGCAGCAACAGACTTGAAAGAATTTTTATACTTCTATTCATAAGTTTAAATATTTTTTGAGTTTATACTAAAAACCTAAACTAACCCCCACAGAAAACTGTCTTCCTTGTGGGAATTGATTGATACCACCAAGCAATGAGGTTGGGTTTCCTGTTGTAGAAACCACTTCGGGGTCTATGATATTGGCTTTGGTGAAAGTAAGCAGGTTCACAGCTTGCACAAAAATTCTTGCAGATTGCAGACCTTTTAGAGCATCTTGTGGAACATTGTAGCCCAAAGTAATAGTTTTTAGCCTGATGTATGAAGCATCTTCTAAAAATCTACTAGAAGCTATGGCGGTGGTGGTGGATACCCCATTGTAGTTACCTGCAAGCGACAAGCGAGGTACATTAGTAATATCACCCGGCTTTTGCCATCTTTCAAGAACTTTTGTAACATTATTGTTACCAGCACTCATACCCGTTAGCAAATTAGCCCAATAATCAGTGTTGTAGGTTACGTTGCCGTATTGATACTGCCACAAGAAATCAAGTGTGATACCCTTGAAAGAGAATTGATTGTTCCAACCACCAAAGAACTTAGGCAAGGCAGTTCCCAAAATTCTATTATCTCTAAAATCTATAGTTTTATCGGGATTTACTTGATAAGATAGCGGTTGATAAACAATATTGTTATTGGCATCGTAATACATAGGTTGCCCTGTTGCGGGGTTTACACCTGCATACACATTCAACACATAAGTATTGAGAGGGTATCCTTTAAATACTTCTCTACCTTCAACAATCAACACATTGTTACCTTCGGGTAACTCAAGCACTTTATTTTGTTGATAGGTAATATTGAAGCTACTTCTCCATTGCAAACCTTCGGGATTGTCAAGGATATTTGCTCCGAGTTCAAAATCAACTCCTTGATTACGAATTTTACCTACATTTCGTACAACACTTGAAGGTCTCTGTCCTGCATCGGCAGGGATGCTCACACTAAACAAGGCATCTTGGGTATCTCTACGCCAGAAATCAATAGAACCAAATATCCTTGAGCCACGCAAAAAGCCAAAATCTATGCCTAAATTTGTCTGAACCGAACCTTCCCAAGTAAGCAAGTCATTTCCGAGTACGGTAGGTCTTAATCCATTTGTACCTAAGTACTGCACACCTGCACCAAAGGTAGTAACATTTTGGTAATCGTTAATTTCAGAATTACCTACGTATCCATAGCTTGCTTTTAGTTTTAGTTCGCTTAACTGATCTTGGATAGATTCCATAAAGGCTTCTTTAGAAAGTCTCCAAGCCACAGCAGCAGCATAGAAATTACCATATCTGTTTTTCAGACCAAATTTAGATGAGCCATCTCTCCTACCCGTAACATCAACAAAATACTTTTCTTTGAAATTATAGCGTAGTTGCGAGAAAAATCCAGCTCTATCGTTTTCTACAACATTTCCACCAACACTTGAAACAGTGGTAGAAGTTGTTCCGTTTGCTACACCATTTAGTACGCTGATGTTAGGGTTGAAACTACGCCCAGTAGCCGAGGTGAACATGGTCTGGCGATAACGGTATTCGTATCCCACCAAAGCAGAAAAATTATGCTTTTCTGCAAAAGTTTTGTTGTAGGTAAGTGTATAATTGGTATTGATAGCAAAGTCCCTGTCATAACGGTTGAACATATTACCAGGAGCAAAGGCTGGAATAGTAGCAGGACGTATATTTTCGTCGCGGTTATTAAGCCAATCAATTCCTGCGAAAGCAGTAAAAGCAAGTTCAGGCAAGAAGTTGTATGTACCTTTTATACTACTAACTGCTTGTACTCCATTACCTCTTCTTACTTCTTCATTTACTCCTTGTACTATGTTGTAGTTGAAAGCCAGTACGCCATCAGAATATTGGGCAAAAGAACCATCAGGCAGGAAGGCACTTTTGGTAGGAGAACTCCTGAAAGCCCCAAAGAAAGGCGAGTTAAGGAAATTACCCTCACCACCCGCAATAGCACCAAAGATAGATTGTGTGGAGATTGTGTTGTTAGATTGTAGAGAAAATCTACGTGAAGGTCTATGGTCTATATTAAACCTTACCGAAGTTCTTTCCCAAAAGTTTTTGATAATTTGTCCTTCTTGTCTTTGGTAAGCAGCCGAGATATAGAAGCGTGTTTTATCGCCACCACCCGAATAAGAGAAGTCATAAGTTCTTAAACGCCCCACTCTAAACAAAGCCTTTTTCCAAGAAAAATCAACTACTGTGCTATCAGGGTTGCCATAAAGAACATTTGCACCAGCAATGGTTGCTGCTATCTGAGCAGGTGTGGGAGCAGGTAATTGTGGTTGATACAAATCGTTAAGAGCTGCTTCGCGTTTTAGGGCAGCATATTGAGGTCCGTTAAGTACCTCGTACAAGCGGATAGGTTGTACCCAGCCTTCTTGGGCAGTAAAATTGAACCTATCAGAGTTTTTCTTACCCTTTTTGGTAGTGATAATCACAACCCCATTGGCAGATTGAGCCCCATAGATAGCCGCCGATGAAGCATCTTTTAACACTTCAATAGTTTCTATATCATTAGGATTGATAGAACCTAAGGTATTAGATGAACCCTGTCCTGATGTTGCCCCTGGATTAACTTGTACACCATCAACGATATAAAGAGGGGCATTAGAAGCAAGTACAGAGCCAGTACCGCGAATTCTTACGGTAAGACCGCCTCCTGGAGCACCGCTGGCGGCATTTACAGCCACTCCCGCCAAACGCCCTTGAATAGCACGGTCGAAACTTTGCATAGGCAAGTTTTCAAAATCTTTGCCTGAAACGGCAGTAATAGCACCTGTGGTAGTAGTTTTGTCTATCACTTGCCCGTAGCTTGTAACCGTGATAGCCTCGATTTGTTCTTCTTCCAAAGTTAGGTTGATAACTGTTTGGTTGCCAATCTTTACGGTTTTTTCAAGGTAGCCCGCACCTGCAAACACAAGCACAGAACCTTGTGGAACGGTTATGGTATAATTGCCTTCGGCATCAGTTACTGTACCTATTTTGGTACCCTTAACATAAACGTTTGCACCTGGCACGGGTGCTCCATCTTTATCAACAAGACGCCCCGAAATGGTAACGTCGGTTTGTCCATATCCCTGAAACATAGTCAGTAGGACAAAGACAAAACCCAAAAGTAGAGTTTTTCTCATAGAATTAAACTGAGTTTTGGTTTAGGTTTAACATTAAATTAAGGTTTAAGTGTGTTTGTTTGATAAAACATTTGTTTGTAAAAGTAAAGATAATAAGTAATTTGTATCAGAGCATAGTGCTTGCAAAAGATTTTGTTAGGCAAACAATTGCTTTCGCAAAACTATTGTTTGCTTCAAATTGTTTGCAATATATTAAAATTCGGTTAATATTTCCAAAATAATTTCAAAAAAAGTCAATTTTTTTATCTAACGTACTTCTACACGCCCGCCTACGGAGGCATCTATTTTTCTACCCGCCTGATTTTCTTGCATTATCGCCTCGATAATCATATCTCTTATTTTTACATTGAGGAAAATTATTTTTTTTGCTTTATTCAGAAAAGCCATATTGTCGCCTCCATTAGCTAAGTAATCGGAAGTGGCGATGTAGTAGGTTTTTTGGTTATCTATCGGTTCTCCGTTGATAAGAACATCTTTCACTTTGTCGTTCTCGATAAGTACCTTAGAGTTTGAAATAGCTATGTTGCGTGTAACAGCCAAATAATCGAAGAGCTGTTTAATGACTTCAGCATCAACTTCCAATAAAACTAATTCGTTTTCAAAAGGCATTAGTTCAAAAATATCGCTTACCTTGATTGCCCCCGCAGGAATGCTGGTACGCAAGCCACCAAAAGTTACAAACGCTAAATCTATGGGTATTTTTGCTTCTTTTTTGGCTCTATCGTAGCATATATCAGCTACCAAATTGCCTAACAAGGTTTCGTTTTGTTTTCTGCCATTCAGAATTTCTTTGGCTGCATAGCCAATTACTTTGTTCATTTGCTCGTCTAATTGCTTTTTGTAAGGAGCAATGAGGCGTATGGCACTGCTATCTTCGGCAAGTTGTGAGTTAGTTTCTACAAAAGAAACATTAGCAGACTGCACTTGATACACCTTAGGCGTACAAGCTGATAAAAAAACAAAAATAAGTGGTAAATAATAAGAACGTACTTTTTGAAGTAAGCATTTAGACATAAGAAACAAGAGGTTAGACACAAGACAGAATATTTTTTTTAGGATTTTATGAAGCTACAAATGTCCTACTTACCCAATGCTATAAAAATATGCCGTGCCATCCACCAAAATTAAGGCAAACTTGCTTTAAATTTTTGGTATTCGGTTCGGTTGTCGGGCTTGTTGATGTCGCAATTGATAGATTTGGCTTTGTTGTTGATAGCCTCTACCCTATTGCCTGGATTGGGGTGGGTGCTTAAAAACTCTGGGGGTTGTTGCCCGCCGCCTTCTCCTATCTTCACAAAGAAATCAGCCGCCCCGTTGCATCTGTATTGCGTAGCCGAGAGATAATTTACCGAATAAGCATCGGCTTCGTACTCGTGGTCTCGGCTGAAACGCAAACCAACCAAGCCATTGACAACCTGCTTTAGGTCTTCGCTTTTGTTTTTTCCGAGTGCAATTTCTACCAAAAGTGCTACACCAAACTGCTTTTCCATTTGTCGGGCAGAGTGCTGGCGGTCGGCGTGGGCGATTTCGTGTCCTATCACACCTGCCAGTTGGTCTTCGGTATCCAAATATTTAATCAAACCTGTATAGACAAAAATATACCCGCCGGGCGTACAAAAGGCATTGAGCGTTTTGTCATCTCTGATGATACGCACTTCCCAATCAAACTGATTTTTTAGCTCTACTTTACCTGAGTTCAAAATGTTTTGTGTAATACGGCGAATATGCTGATAGGCTTGCGGATATTGTGCTTCGGGAAGAATAGGATAGTTTTGTGGGTCGGCTAAGATTTGGTCTCTCACCTGCTTACCCAATTCTTTTTGCTGATCGATACCAAAAAGAATCGGTTTTTTACAAGCAGATAGCAACGAAATTACAAATATGACAGCAAGAAGGTGGAAAGTAGTTTTTTTCATTGTGTTGTTCGGTTTTGGGACAAATCTACTCTTTTCTACGAAAAAAGCAAAATACAAGTTTGGTATATTAGGCAAATACGAATATTTTTTTCTGAAAACTAAGTAGCTCCACAAAACTAAACAAATATTTGTGTTTTTACAAAAATCTGATAGACAATGCTTTGTCCTTATTTCTTATTCCTTACTCTTTTCTCCTTTGTCCAATCACTTATTGTAATCAAAATTTTTGGCAAAAAACTTATGTTCTCAAACCTGCTTGAATGAACAAATCTTGCTTTCTAAGCGTTTTTTAGTGAAATAAATTTTTTATGAACTGGATAAATTTAGAAAACCCCGCACAATTAGATGAACTTGCTCAAAAGCCTTTGGCTCTGATATTCAAGCATAGCACTCGTTGTTCTATAAGTTCAGCCGCCCTCGACCGCCTGCAAAGAAAGTGGAACAACGAAGAAATGTCTGCCGTACCAACCTATTTTTTAGACCTGATTCGCTATCGCAATATTTCCAACGCAATAGCCGAAAAGTTTGGCGTAGAGCATCAATCTCCGCAGGTTTTGCTCATCAGAAACGGCAAATGTGCCTATCATAATTCCCACTATGGTATTGACTATGACGAAATCAAAGCTGCTGTCAATGAGGCTTAAAAAATTTGGTGGAGGAGGAATTAACTTTCTCTTTCAATGAGCCATTTTGTAAATTCTTCCAAAAATAACTTGCGTTCAGGGGCTATTTTCATCTCTTTTAGCAACCAAAAAGCCTCTGCAAAAAATGAGTTCATTTTTTCTTCGGTTTTTGTTTTGATGTGCAAGCTATCGTAAATATTCGTGATGGCTTGTACTTTTTCTTTTGGGTCAAACTCCTTGCAAGCAAGCCAATATTCCAGTGCTTTTTTCTGTTCGTTTTGAGCAGTTTGCAAAGCCTCAATAAGCAAGAAAGTTTTTTTATTGGCAATAATATCTCCGCCAATCTGCTTACCAAACTTATCGGGATTGCCGTACACGTCCAGCAAATCATCTTTTAGTTGAAAGCCAATACCGATATTTTCTCCAAACAAACGTAACTGCTCTTGTAGGGTGTCGTCTGCTCCTGCAAGCATTGCCCCCAACTCTAAGCTGTATCCCAACAAAACTGCCGTTTTGAGGCGTATCATCTCGATATATTCGTTTTCCGAAACTTCGTTATTTTGCTCAAAATTCATATCCCATTGTTGCCCTTCGCATACCCAAGCGGCACAAAGATTGAATTTTTGCAAAGCCTTTCTTAGATATTTGTCTTCTACACCTTGCATTAGCATCTCGTAAGCCTTCACAAGCATCACATCGCCCGAAAGGATAGCAATATTTTCGTTCCATTTGATATGCACTGTAGGCTGATTTCTACGCAAGGGGGCTTTGTCCATTATATCATCGTGCATCAGGGTAAAATTATGGAAGACTTCTACCGAAACCGCCGCAGGAAGGGCTTTTTGCCAATTATCATCAAAAAGTTGATAGCCTAAAAGCACCAAAATCGGACGCATACGCTTGCCTCCGAGCTGCATTAGGTAGTCTATGGGTGCATACAATTCAGCAGGCTGATTGCCGTAGGTGTAACTATTAAGAAAATTCTGAATAGCTGATGAAAAATGCGTTAGTTTCAAGGTCTTTGAGTAGTTTGATTTTTTACAAAAATTCTTCCATACGAAAGGTTCTGATAGCCTTTCCTTCACTAAGGTACTCGGATGTTAGCTTATCCACACTTAGTTCTTCGTTGGGGTTAGGATACTTATTTACTCCTATTTGTATTGTTTTTTTATCTTTGAAGTCTTGAATTTTTTGTTTGGCAATTTCCAAAATTTCCTTTTTCAGCAAGCCTTTTTCCCAAAAATTCACAATTCCACCTTCATTTTCTATTCTGCCGAACATTTGCCAAGCTCTTTGTGCCAGTTGGTAGCCTAAGTATTCTACGAAGTAAGCCCCTTCGGGTATAGCCTTTACAAAATCAATTTTGGATTCGTAATGTAAAATTCTTTTGATATTATGAGCTATATTTTCGGAGAAACTATCGGGAGAATCGGAGAAATAATCGTGTGGAAGGACTTGTATATCATCTGCTTGGGCGATAGTAGCCGCCATTGCTTCCAGCGTAGCCCTGATGACATTGTTGTAGGCATCTTGCTTGGATTTATTGATTTTTGCTGTTTGCACCTTGATAAAAGGCAAATAATCTTGTTTTTCGGGCAAGTACAGGCTTACAAGCCGATTGATTAAATAAGGTAAAACTCTCAATTTGGCTATTTCCATAAAAAAGTTAGAGCCTGTTGCTATCAAAAAACTCATTTTGGGCAGTAAATCTTCTATTTTACCCTTTTCTTTTGCTCTATCCAAGTAGAAATTGGCAACAGCCAAAGCAAAAGCCAACTCTTGAACGGCATTTGCACCTGCATTGTGTAAAAAACTAATATGGATAAAAAATCTATCTATTGTGGGCAGTTCTTCAAAAAAACTTTTCAATTCTTCTTCATCTATTTCTTTGCCGTATTCTATTGCCTGACTAATCAAATCGCTTTTTGTTTCCATTTCAGAAGACAAAACAGGGCTTGCAATTTTCGCTTTCAACAAACTATTTAACTGCTCCGAAAATGCCTCATTCACATCTTCCCTCATAAAAAAAGCCTTAATAGGGATATTTTCATAATTTTTTACCAAAATTTCTTCCAAAGGCTTGCCTTTGAGGTCTTTTTCAATTTGTTTGTACCAATCTTGTGCGGTTTGTGGGCTAAATGTTACTGCCATATTGCTAACTCTTTGCAGGCAAATATCTAAAAAAAACGAGATATTAAAGCTATTTTCATCAAATTCTTTGTTAGGTTTAGAGGTACAAAAGGTAAGACTAAAAAGATTACAATCTTGTTCGTCATTCACGCTTCGGCTTCGCTCAGCGTTCATCATTCATCATTCATTCATCATTCATCGTTCTACCAATAAATTTCTTGTGCCAAGCGAAACGTATTGCTGTGAGCCTCAATAATATCGGCAAGTTTTTCGGAGTACCCTCCTCCCATACTGATAGCCATTGGGATTTGATTCTTGTAGGCAGTTTCCAGAACGAAGCGGTCGCGTTGCTTACAGCCTTGCAGACTTACACCCAAACGCCCCAGTTTATCGGTTTTGAGAATATCTACGCCTGAATTGTAAAACATAAAATCAGGTTCGTGAGTAGCGATAAGTTTGGGGAGTGTTTCGTACAAAATTTTCAGATAATTTGTATCATCAATGCCATCGGGCAAGGCAATGTCTAAATCAGATTTTTCTTTGTGCAAAGGATAATTTTTTTCGCCGTGCATACTGAATGTAAAAACTTGTGGATTATCTCTGAAAATTTCTGCCGTGCCATTGCCTTGATGAACATCTAAATCTACAATCAGAATTTTTTTGGCTAAATTATGCCTTAACAAGTAGTTAGCGGCAATGGCTACATCATTGAGCAAGCAAAACCCTTCGCCTCTATCGGTGAAGGCGTGATGCGTACCACCTGCGATATTCATTGCCACGCCGTATTGTTTTGCAAATAAAGCACAATCTATCGTACCTTGTGCAATGGTAATTTCCCTTTCTACCAAACTTTCTGAAAGCGGAAAACCTGTTTTTCGGACTTCCGAAGGGCTTAGAGCAAGATTTTTGAGTTTGTGCCAGTAAGCCTTGCAGTGAGTTGTCAAAATATCGACTTCGGGCAGAGGCTCGGGCTGAAAAAAATTTTCTTCTTGCAAAGTGCCTTCGTAGAGGAGTTGTTGGGGCAAAAGTTCATATTTTGCCATCGGGAAGCGGTGTCCTTCGGGCAAAGGGTGTTTGTAACAGCTATGCCAAGCAATTTTAAGCATCTATTTTCCTGATTTTCTTGCGTTTTGAGGCAAATTTTTGATTTTTTTAAAAAATTTTTCTTTTTTGCAGTTACCTTTCGGCAAGTAAGCGTATTTAATAACAAATGAAAGACGAAGAAGTTTTGGAGCGTATCCGTAAAGGTGATGAAACTGCTCTGCAATATCTTTACAAAAAACACTACAAAATGATGCTTCACCTCATACTCAAAAACAGCGGTAGCGAGGTGGAAGCCCAAGATGTCTTTCAAGATGCACTTATTTTATTTTGGGAAAAAGTACAAAAACAAGATTTCACGCTTACTGCCAAAATTACTACTTTTTTGTATAGTATTTGCCAAAACTTATGGCTAAAAGAATTAGCAAAAAAGCAGAAGTTAAGTTTTGAAGAAAAAGATGAAGCTATCAGCGAAGATTGGGAAAGAAACGAACGCATACAAGCGATGCAGGCGTGTATGAATAAATTAGGCGAACCTTGCAGAAAAATTTTGCAATTTTACTATTTTGATAATCTCTCTATGCAAGATATAGCCGAAAAATTAGGCTTGGCTAATGCTGATACCGCCAAAAGTAAAAAATACAAGTGTAAAAAAGAATTAGACGACTTAGTCAAAAAATATTTTAAAGCAACCGACTTTTTAGATTAGTGTATGATGAAGCAAGAAAAATTTTATCAGCCCGAATTTATTGAAAGCTATCTACGAGGATTTGCAGATAAGGCTGACAAGGACGCTATGGAAAAACTACTGCAAGTAGATACCAACCTACAAGCCGAAGTGAATTTTCAGAGAGATTTGCTTGATGTCATTGCTCAAAGCCGCCGAAACGACTTGAAGCAGTTGCTCCAAAATACGCCCGTGCCTGCGTCTCAGCCTTTCTACCAAACGCCTGTGTTCCAAATTACAGCCGTAATAGTGGCAGTTGCTACCTTTGTTGCAGTTTGGTTACTAAATCTACCTTCTGAAAATAAAGATTTGAAAAACAGAGCAATCACAGAGCCGAAAACAGAAAAAACTGAAAATTTCGCTCAAAACAAACCTACGGAAAGCACAACTGAAAATAAAAATGCTATCCAAAATACTGATAGCAAAGAAATTACTCCTGAACCCAAAAAAGAACTGAAAACCACATCGCCCAAAAAAGAAGTGGCAGAGAAAAATCCAGCGTTCAACAGAGAGATTTTCTATCAGTACGATGGAGGTAAAGTATTACAACTTTTTGGTAATTTCAGTTACGAACTTTTAGAAAAAGTTGATGTAGGTGCAGGCGAAAAAACATACATTTACATTCAAAATCAATTTTATGAGCTTGTTCCTACCGCCCCCGATGAAGTCAGAAATCTGAAAGAAAGTATTGTTACCGATAAAGAACAAATCAAACTGCTTCTTGAAAAGTTACCCAAAAAATAAAAGTACAAAACTAAAACTATTTTCATACAAGCCCAAATCTGTTAGATTTCATAAATCTGACAGATTTTTTTATTTCATTTACTTTCTATTCTAAAGTAATTGGTTTATTTGAGTAAAAATCTAAAACTTTTATCCGAAAAATGTATTCATATTTGGCACGAATGAGGTTGGCTTTGGCTTGGTCGAGGTTGAGTTTGGCTAAGTTGTAATCTACGGCATTACTTGCTCCTGCGTTGAATCGTGTTTCTACGGCTTTGAAGTTGGTTTCTAAGGCTTCTACTTGTTTGAGCCGAGCCTCGTAGGTGCTTTGAGCCACACGCATATCGTTGTAGGCTTGCTCGATGGTTTGGCGTAGTTGTTGGCGTAATAATTGAGCCTGATAGCTTTGATTTTTCTGCTGGATACGAGCCTGTGTGAGTGCGTTTCGGTTTCTACCTTGCGAATAAATCGGAATGTTGAGGCTAAGAGCCACAAACGAACTTCTGTTGAAATCCATTTGATTGAGAAAACCATTTTCCACGAAACGCCCATTCGGAATGCTTCTGAGCGTAAAAACCGTGTCAAAGCTATTTGCTACAAAACCAATTGGTACAAGTTCCAAACGGCTTGTACCATCGGGGCGAAAAAGCTGGTCGGGGGCGGCACTCGAATAAGCAGACGAAAAACCTGCTCCAAGCGTAAGCGTAGGAAATAAGCCTGCACGAGCCAAATCTATACTTTTTTCAAAACTTTGTATGCGTAAATCGGCACTCTGAATGTTGAGTTGTGTTTTTTCGGCTATCTCGTAAATCTGCTGACTGCCTGCCTTGTCGTACTCGTTTATGAAGGTTTCAGTTTTAACTTTTTCTATGTTGATACCTTCGGTAGCGGGCAAGTTCATTTGTTGCATTAGGTTTAGTTTTGCCAAACTTAACTGATTTTGAGCTATAACTACATTTATCTCATCATTAGCAAGTTGCGATTTGAGGTTTAGCACTTGCACTTCGGCAATAGCACCTGCCTTCAAGAGTTTTTCGGTGCGTTCTAATTGTGCTTTGCTTACTTCTACCTGTGCTTTACTGGCTTCCTCCAATTCTTCGGCTAACAAAACCTGCAAATAGGCATTGGCTACGTTTAGGGCAATATCTCTTTTGGCTTGTTCTACATCTAAACGATTAGCTTTCAGATTGATTTCGTTTTGCTTGATAGTATTGGTCGTGGCAAATCCATTAAACAAAACAAGATTTGCATTGAGGGAAGCACTCGTAGAATTTACACTTTGTGTTACGAATTGGTTGGTGAAGGGGTCAATAGAACGTCCTGTACGCAAAGCCTGTGTAGCCGAAGCACTGACTTGTGGCACAAAACGAGCCTCACGCGATTGTTGCAAACTGCTCGTTGCACTTTCTACCTGCAACTGCCTTTGCTTGACCGAAATGTTATTTTCTACGGCATAATTTATACATTTTTCCAAAGACCACACCGATTGGGCAAGTAAGTTTTGCCAAATCAAACTTGCAAAAGTAACAACAAAGATGAATTTCATAATTTTAAATTTGGTTTAAAAGGCGTTTTAAGAGGGTTTAAACAAATACGTAAAAATTTGAAATTTATTACATTACTATTTCTACTTTCCCTCTACGTAATCTTGCAAGTAAGCAAAACGGGGCGTTAGCTGTCCGTTTTGGGCAATGGTAGCTTTTTCCAAAACTTTTTCGGCATCGTTATTGAAAAAATGAGGCAAAACTTTTTCAATAAACTGATTTCCAAAGTCTTCCGAAGCACTAAAAGGCAATTCGGTAGGCAAGTTATCTACTGCCATTACGGTGATATTTTCGGGGCGGCTGAAAGCTCGTTCTTCTTGCAGGGTTTGCGGGTTGATGTCGTAAAGTGGGTCGGCAATGGTAGAGGTTCTGATAGTGGTTGGAATTGAACCGTCAATATCGCAAGTAATATCGGCAATTATCCTGATACGAAATTCGGGTTTCTGAATGTCGGTCAGTTTGAATAAAGGTTCGGCTTTGGGGTGCCAAAAATGTGTAGAAATAAACAAATCAGTTTTTTCGGCAAAAGGCAGGAAATTGCCCTCAAAAAATTCAGGATTTTCGTAGAACACCTCAAAAGGGATTTTTGGATTTTTGGGTTTGTAATAATCCGATGAAGCCAAATGCACAAATACAGGCTCATCAAATTCTTTTTCTAAATACTCTTTTACATCTACTTGCCTGATATTGAGTGCTTTGATAACCTCCAAAGCTCCTTTTCCCGACCTACCCCTGCCCGTGAGGGCTATTTTTATTGGAGATAGATTTACCTTTTTTAGCTCTTGGAGCAAGTCTTGATAATCTTTGCAATCGATGGCTCTGTGTAATTCGTAGCGTTTGTATTTTAGTCCCCAAGTTCTGAAAGCGTGATAAGCTCCTATAATGCCTGCGTAGCGTCCGAAAGCGATAATTCTTTCATCATCAGCATCAACCAAGCACTCGTAGTCAATCAGGCGGATATTTTTGGCTAAAATGGCTTGCAATAATTTACGGTTAGCTTCTTGTTTTTTGATAGTATGCGAAAAGAAAAGGTAAGTTTTGTTGGGAATTAAATCTTTGATAGGCACTTCTTTTACGCCTACAAGCACGTCGCACTCGTCCATATTTTCCAAAACGGGTATGCCTTCGGCTTCATATTCTTCGTCTTTGATACACCTGACAACGCTTGATTGCACAAAAACTTTTACATTGGGATACAAGGCTTCGATGCGTTTGCATTGCTTAGGCAATAACACCACACGCCTATCCACAGGTACTTTTCCTTCTCTGATAACACCTAATTTCATTGATTAAAAAAATTACAGAAAATTACAGATTGCTTTGCAAAATACAAGTTTTTGGCATCTTACCAAATAAAAATCATATTCTTACTACTTTGTAAAAATGGGATAGCAAGACGATTTTAGTCGTTACTCACTTCCAAAACCTCAATTTCAAAATAGATAGGGTCGAAGGGTTGGATAGTGAAAGAACCATCTTGTCGGGTTGTGCCTATGTTACGATACGCTAAACGAGAAGGGATATAGAGAAAGCCTTTTTCGCCTTTTTTCATCATAGGCACACCTATCCGCCAGCCCTGAATAACGTTGCCGATAGGTCTGAAAGTAAAACTTTGCGAAGCATCAAAAATGCTGTTATCAATCACTCGCCTGCCTACGTACTTGACTGTAACGTTGGAGGAGTCTTTGATAATATCATTTGTACCAAAATCGGTACGGCAGTAAGCCACCCCTTCCTGACTTTGTGTGATTACCAAACCTTTTTCCGTAATGTTTTCGATAATGAAATCCGTTTCTGATTTTACATCAACTACTTCCAAATCTACGCGAATAGCCGAGTAAGGAGGCAAAAAAGGCGTTGAAGAAGTACCATAGCCTAAGGTATGATTCATCAATAGAATAGCTTTCTGCCCTTTGAAGATACGCCCACTGCCCAATTTCATAAACAAATCAATACCTATAGGGGTAATCAAGGCTCTTTGGTTGCCCACAGGATTGAGTACAGCAAAAGCAAAAGTCTTGTTAGCTTTTAGGCTAAAATTGGTGTCGATGGGTGTTTCGCTGGGAATAAGGCGAGTTTCGTATTTGATGACTACGTGTCGGAACGTAGTATCGGGGGAGTTGCCTTGCGGTGAGCCACTGATTTGGTAGTAAATGCCGTTTTCGTCTTTTTCCATTGCCCAACCTTTTTGAGCTATGTAGCTTTGTATTTCTCTTTCGTTGCGTGCTGTTTGTTCATTTACAAAAGCTACATTTTCATCTTTACGCTTGCAAGATACTGCCAACACAAAAAAGAACAATACGAAATAAAATAAATGGCATTTTTTCATTAGTATCAATGTTTTAGGATTATTTGTAAAAACAGACAGCCTGTAAGGTACTGTCTGTTTCTAAGACGTAAGCCAAGTTTAGATGGTTGCTTTTTGTAGCTATTTGACAGGTTTGTTGGGCTTAATATCCACTAACTCAACTTCAAAACTTAGCGTAGCAAAAGGAGGTATCAGCCCGCCGCCAGCACCTTGAGCACCATAAGCAATACGAGAAGGAATGATAAGCGTAGCTTTTTCGCCTTTACGAAGTTGGGCTATGCCTTCGTCCCAACCTTTGATGACAGCCCCCATACCTAAAACAAACTGAAATGGCTCGCCACGACCAATAGAACTATCAAAAACTTTTCCATCTAAGAGTTTGCCCGTATAATGAACCAGCACCGTATCACCTGCTTTGGCTTGTGGGGCTTCGGGCTTGGCTTGTGTAATGATAAATCTTAAACCAGAAGGCAATGATTGGTATGCCACGCCTGTTTTTTTGATGTATTCTTCTAATTTTGCTTCTTCCTCTTTGGCACTTTTTTCTGCTTTCTCCTGATTTTTCTTTTCTTGTTCTATGGCTTCGGCTTGTACTTGCTCTTTCGTCTTGACACTAAAAACCTTAACCGTGTATTCCATTGTATTCCCCTTTTCTTTCAGTTGGGCGAAATTGGGATTACCTGTTCGTTTTACGAGGGTGTCTATACTCAAAGTAATTCTGACGCTATCGCCCACTTGCAAGAAAGGAAGCACCTCTGAGGGCAAGCCGATTTCGGGTTTTACCATAATGGTTTGGGGTTCGCCCAATTTGTAAGTATCATCAAGAATATCATTGCCTACTTTACTGACAAAGTGCATCACCAGATAATCGCCACTTTTTACTTTTTGCCCTTTTGCATCTCTTGAAATAATATTGAATTTGATACCCGAAGGGAGCAGATTTTCACCATTTTTTTTGCGTGGGGCTTCACAAGCCCATAATAAAACTGCTACAAGAAAAATATAAGAAATAAACTTCATATTTTTAGTTTAAAATTGAGTTTGTAAGAGTTGTTCTTTATGTTGCTTGATAAGATTTAAGAATTTTTGTTCTGTTTCTTCCAAATTTAGGTTTGAACTTCCGCCTGCGGCGTTTTTATGCCCGCCTCCATTGAAATATGCTTTTGCAAAATCATTTACAGAGAAGTTGCCCACCGAACGGAAAGATAGTTTGACATTATCAGGTCGGTCTATCATAATAGCCGCCAATACCATACCCTCAATGGATAAAGCATAATTGACAACCCCTTCGGTATCGCCTGTTTGGGAGTGATAGGCTTTGAGTTCATCGGCTGTAACGGTGATGTAAGCCACACGATACTCGGGCAGAACTTTTAGTTTTTTACACAAAATATACCCCAAAAACCGCAATCTTTCTTCGGAATTGTTGTCGTAAATTCGGTTATGTACTTTGGTGGTATTTACGCCAATATCTATGAGTTCTCCTGCAATATGATGTACTTTTTTGGTAGTACAAGAGTGTTTGAACGAGCCTGTATCGGTAAGGATACCCGCATACAAGCACTCGCCTATTTGCACATCAATTTTGTCTTTATCTCCAAGAGCTACGATTAGCTCATAAATTATCTGAGCAGTAGCGGCGGCTTGTACGTTGTGGAAGTTATACTTTGCTACAATAGAAGGATTGATGTGGTGGTCTATCAGCAAAACATCTTTTTGAGCATTTTCAAAAATGGGAGCAATTGCCTCTAAGCGTCCATAACACGAGAAATCTAAACAACAAATCAAATCGGCTTGCAACACTAAATTCTCAATAGTTTTCTCGTTCTTTTTATCATAAATCAGCACCTCTTTGTTATCGGGTAGCCAACTCAAAAACTTGGGATAGTCGCTGGGGCTAATAACTTGCACGCTATGCCCTAATTTTTTTAGGTATGTCGCCAGCCCCAAAGAAGAGCCAAGAGCATCAGCATCAGGTTTGTAGTGAGTTGTGATAACTATTTTTTTGGGTTGTGATAAGAACGCTTTTAACTGGTTCAAATTTTCCATTACTCCGAATTTGAGGGCGTAAAATTGCAAATTTTTATCCTAAAAACAAAGAGTTTTCGGTAAATTGTTTCTTTAATTCTCATCTCTAAAAACATTTGCATAGTAATCCCTGCTTTTATTGAGAGCCATTTGCCGAGCCTTGTGGCTGTCCCACACTTTTGTTCTAAGGCTTAGGTCGGGAATACGCTCCAAGTCTTCTTTCAGAAAGCTCTTATCTTCACTTATCCGACTTAATGTTTGGGCTATAAACTTACAGCACTGCAAAGGTTGGCGAGCTATTTGCTCCTCGGCAAACCGAATGACTACCCAGCCACATTGCACGAAGTAATCATTTCTTTTGTCATCAGAACCTTTGCTGTGTGTGGGATACCCTTTGAAATTGTAGGGTTCGTCTATTTCTATATCCACATACAACTGATGCCTTTGGCTAATGAGCGTAAAATCGGGGTAATAATAGGTTTTGCCAATGGGCAGAGCTAAATCGGTATAGACCTGCTTAGGAAAGTATTTTTGTAAATACTTGTAAAAAAAAGCCTCACTTCTGCCCTTGTTGTCGTTGTAGCTTTTTATGGCTTGTTTTATTTTTCCTTTTTTTCCGAAAAATACCAAAGGGTAAGTTGGGGTTTCTGGGGTGAGAGATTGTTTTTGAGGTGAAGTTTGGATACGTTGCGAAGCTATAAAACCGATAAAAAGCAGTGCTACGATTAAGGCAAGAAACATAAAAAAACTGGAGCTTTGCTACGGACTTGGACAAAATTTTCTACCAAAACGCTTATCAGAAAGACAGAAACAGAACAAACTAAGCAAATTTATACAAAATCAGTATAAAGATTTGCACCAAAATAGCCAAAAAAGTGGTGTATTCTGTTTCTTCGGAGGTAGAAATTGTAGAAACTTTCGGTTTTTTTTCTATTTTATCGTTTGTCTTGGTTTCTTTGTTGTGGTTGGTAGCGGGCTGCTGATTGGTAGAGTTTTTGTTGTTTTTTAGAGCTGGTACATTTACCGTACCTTTTTGTTTGAGAGACTTTTGCTCAGTTTCTTTACCTTTATTGATTTTACTTTTCTTGGGGATATTTTCTTGTTCAAAAATTTCATTTCCACTCATTACCAAAGACTGCCCGCCTGTTGGTAGCGTTACCAAAAATACTATCAAAACGAAAAAAAGGAGTCTAAGATATTTCATTGTGGAATGTTTTTAGTAACATATACTCATAGACAAGAAAAGGTGGGCTTTGGTTGCAAGATTTCTAAAAAAAATGTAAAAAACCTTTCAAATTTAATACAATAAGTCTGAAAAACAAATGTTTTTGTGTAATAAAATATATCACACCCACTAATAGCCTCTGGCAACAGCTTCGGCAAAGATAGCATACTTTTCCTCTATGCCCATTTCATCAATCAACAAAACTCCGAAGGCGGGGAGCATCTTATCTGTTTGCACACTAAAAAGTTCCTTGTCTTTCTTATAGAAAATGGCTTTTTCGCCTTCCAAAACCACCTTGCCTACCTCACTGCCACTCTGCCTAAGAGATAGATTTTTCTTTTGTATCAATACTTCAAATTGATTTTTACTCATTCCTTTTTGTAAAACGGCTATTTTATTATCTTGCAAGGACACCAGCCAAAGGACTTTTTTATCATTTGAAAGAATTTGAAAACCTTTTTCTACGTTTTTGATAACAAAAATAAGGAAAGTATCTTGGGCTAAGTGGTACTTACGTGTAGTAGGGTTGCTTTGCTCTCCGATGATTTCGGTACTATCGGGCATTAGGATATGTATCTTATCATCTTTTTCAAAGGATATTTTCCCAAAGAAACTGCCATCTTTGGGTACAGGAACAATAGGCTTTTGCCCGTCAAGAACACGAGGACTATAATTGACAGGGACATCTTTTTCCTCTGGGTTATCACAAGCAAGCAACAAGAAAAATGAAATAAATACGAAAAAAGTGAAGCAAATACGAAACATCAAGCCGAGGAATTATTCTGTTATGATAGGTGAAACATCAAGAGTACATCAGACCGTAGGCGGTGTAGCAATAATTTTAAAATTTAGTTGGCTAATACGCTTGAAATCTTCACCCAAAAGCCTCATATCATCGTCTTCCTCCTCGTAGTACCAATTGATTTCAATTTCATTTCCCGAGTTTTTGAGCTTACGCAATTTGCGAAGTATCTCGGAAATATACATAGAAGAACTAGTGTTACAATACATAATATTGAAAGAAGCAACTGTTTTTTTCTGTGGTTTTTCGTTATATTGCTCTATCCACCGCAAAATGGGCGTAAAAAATGAATACGAATCCTCGGGAATGGAAACACCTGAAAACTCTATTTTACCAGCAATAGCATCAAGTACAACTTCTGCGGTTTGTTCGGTGGCTTTGATGACTAAGTTTTCCATAGTATTCCTTTTGATAGACTGATTTTTGTTGCTATTTTTGTGTAAATCTATGAAAAAAAACCTTTAAAACAATAGCAAAAAAGGCTAAAATATTACACCTTAAAAAATTTATGCAACCAAATTCAGAAGTATCAATAAAACAAGTTATTAGCGAATTGGAAAAATTTGCTCCGCCTATTTATCAAGAAAGCTACGACAATTCGGGGCTAATGGTAGGCGATGCCACAAGAAAAGTTACAGGTATTTTGATTTCCTTAGACATCACAGAAACGATAGTAGAAGAAGCCCTTGCTCAGCACTGCAACCTTATTGTAGCCCACCACCCCATTTTGTTCAAGCCGCTCAAAAGCCTAACAGGAAAAAACTACGTAGAAAGAACCTTACTTAAAGCCATTGAAAATCAGATAGCTTTGTATGCTATTCATACTAATTTGGACAATGTTTTGACAGGCGTAAATCATAAAATAGCTCAAAAATTGGGTTTAGAAAATCTGAAAATCCTTGCACCTTCTACCAAAAATCTTTACAAACTCACCACCTTTTGCCCCAGCGAATACAAAAACTATATTTTGGAAGCAATGTGGGAGGCAGGTGCGGGCAAAATTGGTAATTATGATGATTGTAGTTTCCAACTGCAAGGTTTAGGCACGTACCGCCCTACCGATAAAGCTAATCCTTTTCAAGGCGAAAAAGGTATTTTAGAAGAAGCCCCCGAGGTTCGTTTGGAAGTGCTTGTTCCGCTGCACGCCAAAAATGCTGTTCTTCAAGCCTTGCGTAAAGCCCACCCTTACGAAGAAATAGCTTACTATCTACACCTTTTGGAAAATGAAAACCAAGACATCGGAGCAGGACTTATCGGAACGCTTCCACAAGCTATGCCCGAAAAGGAGTTCTTGGAACATCTGAAAACCCAAATGAAACTTTCTGTTATCAAACATACAGCTCTTTTAGGAAAGAATATTCAGAAAGTAGCTCTGTGTGGTGGAAGTGGATTTTTCTTGCTCGGTAAAGCTATTGCTCAACAAGCTGATATTTTCATTACCGCTGACATAAAATACCACGAATTCTTTGATGCCGAAAATCGTATCGTACTGGCAGATATTGGACACTACGAAAGTGAATTTTTTACAAAAGAATTATTGTTTGAGATTTTGTCAGAAAAATTTACTAATATTGCAGTTCAAATTTCAAAAATATCTACCAACCCCGTCTATTATTTTTAATGGCACAAGCAATGGAAAAAACAGTAGAACAAAAACTGCAAGCCTTACTGAAATTGCAAGGTATTGATAGCGAATTGGATAACATCAAAAGACTACGAGGCGACCTGCCCAACGAAGTGCAAGACTTAGAAGATGAAATTGAAGGATACCAAACACGTATTCAGCGTTTTGAGGAGCAAATCAAAGAGTTAGACCACACCATCAGCGACTATAAAAATAAAAAGAAAGAAGCCGAAAAGTTGATTGAAAAGTACAAAAATCAACAAATGAACGTAAAAAATAACCGTGAATTTGATGCTCTTTCCAAAGAAATAGAATCGGAAGAATTGGAATTAGTGCTTTGTGATAAAAGAATCAAAGAAGCCAAAGACAAAATCGAGAGTAAAAAAGCAGAAATTGATGGAGTGAAAAAAATTCTTGCTGACCGCAATAAGTATTTGCAAGAAAAACAAAAAGAGTTGGCTCAACTTGTAGAAGAAAGTGAAGAAGAAGAGAAAAAACTTTTGGCAGATAGAGAAAAACAAAAAGTTCAGATAGATGAACGCTTGCTCGTTTCTTATGAAAAAATACGCAATAACTCCTCTAATGGACTTGCCGTTGTGATGGTTAAAAGAGATGCTTGTGGGGGTTGCTTCAATATCGTTCCGCCTCAAAGACAAGTAGATATACGCGAAAAGAAAAAATTGATTGTGTGCGAACACTGCGGGCGTATCTTGGCAGGTGTCGAAGAAGTAGTCGTACAAGCAGAGGATAAAATTTCTCGCAAAAAGGGTATCAAGAAAATTACAGAAGAAGCATAAAAATTTAGCTAAGTTTCAAGGCAACAGAATGAACCTCCAAAAAACAATCTTTTGGAGGTTTGTGTTTTTGAGATACTACCTATTTCAATCTCCTCGTTTCAGAAAAACTTTTTTTTCTCGCAATATCTCTTTAAATTTAGCAAACTATTCATCTATTGATACTTGTTGAACCTTAATGAAATGCTATTGGCTTACTTTTAGCTTCCTCCTTTTGGCGAAGACCATCTCTTTTGCTCAAACCAACCTCTCTGTGCTTATTCAGAAAGCTAATAATAGCAGCAAAGATAGCAATTTGGTATATCTATATCACGAGATTGGCAATGTCTATTTGCAAGAAAAACAGCAAGCAGATTCAGCTATTATTTATTTCAGAAAAGCCCTTGAAATAAGTTCCAAAACGAAGGCTACCCGAGCCGAAGCCCAAACCTATGAACTTTTGGGAAAAAGCTACGAGGCATTGGGCAAGCGTGAAGAAGCTATCAAAAACTATGATTTAGCCCAACAAAATTTCCAAAAAATAAAAGATACAAAAGGGGTAGCCATAAACCTAAACAATATCGGTGTAATGTACGACTATCTGGGGCAATTCGATAAAGCCTTAGAATATCTTTTCAAATCTGCTACGCTTAAAGAAAATATAGGTAATTTATCGGGACTGGCTGATGTATGGAACGACATCGGCATCGTGTACGAACAAATGAACGAAGGCGATAAAGCCATAGAGTATTATCAGAAAAGCCTGAAAATTTTGGAACAAATCAACGCCAAACCACAAAAAATAGCCAACATCTACAACAATATAGGCGTTGTGTTATACGACCAAAACAAGTATGAACAAGCCCTCCATTACTTTGAAAAATCTCTGGAAATACGCCTTACAATCAATAGCCCACGATTAGAAAGTTCTTATGCAAATATAGCCAACATATATGTCAATCAGAAAAAATATGACGAAGCCGAAAACCTCTATCACAAAGCCTACGCCCTCGCCAAAGAACAAAAACGATACGAGCAGATTGCTAACCACCAGTTGGCTCTGGGACTTACAAAAATGTATAAAAAACAATACGACTCCTCTCAATACTACATACAGGAAGGTTTGAACATCTCCGAAAAATACGAGTTAGCCTCTTGGAAAGAATACGCCTATTATGTACAACTCCAATTAGACTCCGCCAGAGGCAACTACGAAGGGGCTTTCAAGATGGCAAGAAAACTCTCCGAAATTGCTTACCAGAAATACAAAAAAGAAAAAACCGAACAAATCGCTAAATTCCAAACCGCCTACGAAACCGAAAGAAAAGAAAACGAAAATAAATTGCTACGCGAAATGCAAAAATCGCAAATAGCCGAAAATAGACTACTGCGTACCGAAAGAGAAAATAAAGAACGCGAAAATCTTTTACTCAAACAAGAACAAAAAATAAAAGACTTAGAAAACAAAAGACTTGCAGAAAAACAAAAATATAGCAATCAAGAAAATGAATTACTCAAAGAAGCCCAAAGAATTAAAGAATTAGAAAATGAAAAACTGCTCGCCACGCAGTTGGAGCAAAAAAGACAATTACAACTACAATTTTGGTTCTTATTTGCTGCCGTTGTCATTATTTTTCTTATTGCGGCTTTACTTATTGCTCTGTACAGGCTAAATCTCAAAAGAACATTGGCTTATTATCTTTTACAGGAAAAAAATGAGGAAATCAATCAACAAAAAGAAGAAATCGCCTCACAAGCCGAAACCCTCCGAGAGTACAACGAACAGGTACTCATTCAGAATGAAGAACTAAACTTAGCCTACAACAAAATAACTGACAGCATCAAATATGCCGAGAGACTGCAATATGCAATGGTAGCCAATGAAAAAGAGTTGCAAAATCTTTTTCCTGACTCTTTTCTCATCAATCTACCCAAAGATATTGTTTCGGGAGATTTTTTGTGGCTTACCCAGATGAAGCAATATAAAATCGTAGCCCTTGCCGATTGTACAGGTCATGGCGTACCCGGCTCAATGATGACTTTTTTGGGCATTTCGGCTCTCAACGAAATTGTTTTTGAGAAAAAAATATTCAAACCTCATCTGATTTTAGAAGAGTTGGACAAAAAAATCATTACTAACTTAGGCAAACATACCGAAAACTTACAACAATCAGACGGAATGGATATTGTTTTGTTGTGTATAGATGCCCAAAATAAACAAATAGAATTTGCAGGAGCTAAAAACCCTCTGTACAGAGTAAGAAACGGAATTTTGGAAACCTTCCCAACAAGTATTTATTCTTTGGGATTTAATGTGTTCGAGGAAGATAAGCACTTCCAAACCTATACCACAGATTTGCAAGAAGGAGATATATTTTACATCTGTTCCGATGGTTTCCAAGACCAGTTTGGTGGTAATGACACAAAACCCAAAAAATTCCTTACCAAAAATCTAAAAGAAATGTTTGTGCGAAATGCTCATTATACTTTTGAAGTGCAGAAAAAAAACTTTCTCCAAACTCTTGAAAATTGGCAGGGAAGACAAGCCCAGACAGATGATATTTTACTACTTGGATTTCGCTACTCTCAGGGCTAATTGATGCTTGCTTTTCCGTTTTTGTAGGTTACTATTTTTGCATTTACTTGCATTTTTTGCAAGGACTTTTGAAATCTTTGGGCTTCGGCTAAGGTATTAAATCTTCCAAGTGTATATTTGCGACTTGTCTCGGTATCTGGATTTTCATCACAAAGGAACAACTGAACCTTGTAAAAAGTACCTTTTGTATCTTCGGGAGAGGTAGTTACGATACTTTGTTGTTCTTTGGCTTTTTCTTTGGCTTGTTCCAACTCGCTGGCTCTGTTGCGTAAAGCGATAATTTCTGAAGTTTTCTGACTGAGTAGCTTTTCGCTTTCCTGAAATTCTCGCTCTGCCACAGCCAACTGCTCCTCCAAAGATTGCTTTTGTTCCAAAAGAGATTTTAATTCTTCTGGCTTCATTGCTTTTTTTCTCTTTTCCCATTCTTTTTGCAGGGCTTTTTCTTCTTTGGTGAGTTTTTGCCCCCAAACTGTTGCACTTGCCAATACAAAAAATACAGCAAGTAAGAGTATATTTTTCATAAATCATAAATTTTAATGAACAGTGAACAATTATCAGTGAACAATGAACAGTGCTCACTGATAATTGATAACTGATTAAAGCACTTCTTTCAAGACCTCTTTGATATCTACTCTTATGCCGTCTTTGTAAGCTACAATCCAAGCATCTGTAATTCCCTGACTTTGCAGGCATTTTTTGAATTTATCCGCCTGCCAATAGTCTCTAAAATAACCCACTGTGTATTGTTTTACATTGTTTTTCTTTTCAGCTTTTAAATCTGTTTTTTGATTGTTGGCTTGGGAGGTGAGGTCTATTTTTTCAAAAGCCCCAATCTGAATACGAAACACTATCCCTTTATCCGACTTATCGGAGGCATCTATTTCAGCCGTTTCTTTTTCCAATTGTCTGATTCTTCTTTTCAACTCAGCTAATTCGTCATCTTTGGCAAGCACCAAGTTTTTATTTTCTTGGGCGTCTTTTTGTGCCTTTTGGAGGTCTGCTTGAATTTTATTTTTGCTTTCTACCAAATTTTTAAACTCTTCAACGCTCATATTTTTGAGTTTTTCTTTCCAGATTTTAGCCTCTTTTTTGTCCATTGTTTGGGCTTGTGCATAGAAAGAAAATATCATCAATAGGCTGTATGCAAGATATGCTCTCATAAATTTTACGAAGTAAAAATTTTCTCCTAATCTACAAAAAGTCCATATTTTTTGCAAGATAATACAAAAAAATTAGAATTACACTCAAACATAAAAGGTGATTTTTGGGAAGTTTGCCAAAAATCACCTTTTATTATTTTAGAGAAAAGGCTTATCCATTAAGAGCTTCGGCACCTCCGATAATTTCTAAGATTTCTTTGGTAATAGCCGCTTGCCGTGAGCGATTGTACTCCAAACGTAGTTGTTTGAGTAACTCATTGGCATTGTCGGTGGCTTTATCCATAGCGGTCATACGGGCACCGTGTTCAGAAGCATTAGAGTCCAAAACGGCACTGTATAACTTTATTTTCAAGGATTTTGGAATTAACTCCGTGATAATTTCTTCTGCCGAAGGCTCTAAGATATAGTCTGTTGTATTGGTAGTTGTTTTGTTGGAAGTAGGAGCGGCAAGAGGTAAGAACTGCTCCTGACGCAAAATTTGTGTAGCTACGTTTTTAAATTCGTTATACACCAATACCACCTTATCGTATTTTTTAGCAGCATACGCTTCCATAATATACTCTCCTGCCTCTTTGACAGCCTCAAAACTTAGGCGTGTAAAAATATTCGAGAACTCCTCACCCACTACCGTATAGCCCCTTTTCTTGAAGAAATCTTTTCCTCTTTTTCCAATACAAAGTAAATGAACATTCCCTTTGGCATACTGCTCGGCATATTCGGAGTTGATAATTTGCACAGCAAATTTTTGTATGCTTGAATTAAAACTGCCACACAAACCTCTATCGGAGGTATGCACCACCAGAAGTACCTTTTCTACGGGGCGTTCTTGCAAATAAGGGCTTTCTATTTCTCCATTATATCCTTCGGATAGATTGCTTAGGATTTTACTCAAAGATTTGGCATAAGGACGCATCTGAGAAATAGCTCTTTGAGCCTTTTGCAGTTTTGCCGCCGCCACCATCTTCATCGCTTTCGTGATTTGCTGCGTGGAGTTGATAGATATAATTCTATTTCGGGTTTCTTTTAAAGAAGGCATTTTTGGAATTATGAATTATGAATTATGAATTATGAATTATGAATTATGAGTTATGAATTATGAATTATTGCTTATCATTCATAATTCATCGTTCATAACTCATCATTAAATTAGTAGTTTTTGGCTAATTGTAAGGCAATTTCTTTCATTTTGGCAGCATCAGCATCTTCTAACTTTCCTTTTTGAAGATTAGACAAAATACCTTTGTGTTCGGTACGCATAATTCTTAGAAATTCTTTTTCAAATTCTTTCACACGTTCCACAGGCACTTTATCTAAACAACCTTGCGTACCTACGTAAATGATAGCCACTTGCTCCTCCACAGGTACAGGCGAGTATTGAGGTTGTTTTAGGATTTCCAAATTTCTTCTGCCACGTTCTATTACGAGTTTGGTAGCTGCATCAAGGTCGGAGCCAAACTTGGCAAAAGCCTCCAATTCGCGGAACTGAGCTTGGTCTAATTTGAGCGTACCTGCCACTTTCTTCATTGATTTGATTTGAGCGGCACCTCCCACACGGCTTACCGAAATACCCACGTTGATAGCAGGACGAATACCAGCATTGAACAAGTTGGATTCCAAGAATATCTGCCCATCGGTGATAGAAATCACGTTGGTAGGGATATACGCCGAAACGTCACCTGCTTGTGTTTCGATGATAGGCAAAGCCGTCAGAGAACCACCTCCTTTTACTTTTCCTTTCAAAGATTCGGGCAAATCGTTCATCTGTTGAGCTACTTCATCAGAGGCATTGATTTTAGCGGCACGCTCGAGCAAACGAGAGTGAAGGTAGAAAATATCACCGGGATAGGCTTCACGTCCAGGAGGGCGTCGAAGTAACAACGAAACTTCACGATAAGCAACAGCTTGTTTAGAAAGGTCATCATATACCACAAGGGCTGGTCTGCCTGTATCGCGGAAGTATTCGCCAATGGCGGCACCCGTAAAAGGAGCAAAGAACTGCATTGGGGCGGGGTCCGAAGCAGTAGCCGAAACAATTACGGTGTAGGGCATTGCTCCACCTTTTTCTAAGGCTCTTGCGATTTGGGCTACCGTAGAGGCTTTTTGCCCACAAGCTACATAAATGCAATATACGGGTTCGCCTTTATCGTAAAATTCTTTTTGGTTAATGATTGTATCAATGATAATGGCAGTTTTACCTGTTTGGCGGTCGCCGATAATCAACTCTCTTTGTCCTCTACCAATAGGAATCATCGCATCAATCGCTTTGATACCTGTTTGTAGGGGTTCATTTACAGGCTGACGATAAATTACACCTGGGGCTTTGCGTTCCAACGGCATATCGTAAAGTTCGCCTTGCAAATCACCTTTGCCATCAATAGGAAGACCTAAAGTATTCACCACTCTACCGAGCATAGCTTCTCCAACTTTGATGCTGGCGATTTTCTTGGTACGACGAACCGTGTCGCCCTCTTTTACCTCGCCTGCTTCCATCAATACTGCCCCTACGTTGTCTTCTTCTAAGTTGAGGGCTAAGGCTCTTATACCATTTTCAAACTCCAAAAGCTCACCTGCCTGTACTTTGGTAAGTCCGTAGATACGAGCTACGCCATCGCCTACTTGCAAGACGGTACCGACTTCTTCAAGTTCGGCGGCTGTTTTTACGTTGGAAAGTTGCTCTCTCAGGATAGCTGAAACTTCATCAGGTCTTACTTGAATGTTCATAATAATGATTTATCAATCCGTTTAGAATACAATGAAAAGAAATTTAGGCACAAAAATAATAATTGTTTGGATAAGTGTTTCATTTAGACAAAATTTTTTTAATGATTTTTGTCATTCTTTTCAAAAGTTTCTATGAAGTGATAATGTAGGGTTAATACTTGGGGAATGAGTGGGTGATGCTCGTCATTATAGATGATAAAATCGGCTAATTTTAGTTTTTCTTCTTCGCTTATTTGTTTTGCGATAATTGCTCGTATTTCGGCTTCGCTGCGTTGGGGGTCTCGTTTTTTTACTCTTTCTATACGTAGATTTTCGGGGGCAAATACCGTAATAAGTCTATCTAATAATTTGTAAGAGCCCGACTCAATCATCAGAGCCGCTTCGCGTATGATGTATGGGCTTTTCTGCTCCGATAGCCACCGTACATAATCCTTAGCAACCGCAGGGTGAACTAAACCATTGATAATCTTTACTTTTTCGCTATCGTTAAATACCTGTGAGGCTAAAAAACTTCGGTTCAGTTCGCCATTTTCGTAGTAGGCTTCTTCGCCAAAAGCCTGCCGAATAGCCTTTTTTAAATCTTCATTGTGAGCCATTATGTATTTGGCTCGGCTATCGGCATCATAGATAGGAACACCAAGAATTGAAAAAATGTGGCTTACCGTACTCTTTCCCGAGCCAATCCCACCTGTAATACCAACTTCTAAGGGTTTGTGTATGTTCATTTCTGCATAAATTTCACTTTGCAATGTGGGTTTATGATTGCAGCATCTTCAATGCCTTGCGGGATATGCTCTAATTGTAAAGTGATAGTGCTATCTTCGGGGTGAAATTTACTGAAATCGGCAATTACTCTAAAATCATTCAAATCAATTTCTTTCTGAGCCGCCGCCTTAAATACATACACCAACTCTACTTTTGTATTAGTTAGCTCACAATTTTCAGGGAAATTGATTTTTTCTATCTCAAATTTGAGTTTCTTAGAAAGGTACTGCTCTACTGCGAAACTCACTTTTACACTTTGTTGCAATACTTTTAGATTAGGATTTTCTAAATACGAAAGACTGACGAGTTTATCAAAATTTTTGCGAATATTGGTTTCTCTGATAAAAATCTGCAAGGAGTCAGGTAGTTGATTGATTTTTTCTACCGAACCTTCAAACATCACTACTGAAGGCTTTATCTGCACTTGCCCGATTACTTTAAAGCCTTCAGCCAAGTCTAATTTTTCTTTATCTACAAAGAGTTTTACGCTTTTTCTTACGTTTCGGTTGTTATTGATGAAAAAAGTATCATTTTGTATTTCAGAAATTTTTAGGTCTTTATCTAATCTTTGTATTAGTGCATTTCTCAAAAACCCAGAGATAACATAATTCTGATTTTGAGTAGTGGGCATTCGGTAGATAAGGGCTTGTTTTTCTTGATTGGCAAAATATTCTTTGGCTATTTTCCAGCCCGAGCCTGTGATAGTGATTTTCACCTGTCTTTTGATTGTATCGGCATTCATTCCATTGGCATATTGCAGTTTTACAGGAATAGCTATGGAATACGTATGTTCGGAGTTGAACGCGTTAAAAAGCCAAAATAAACTTGCAAACAGCACACTCAGTACCATTGCCCTGAAGTTGCTTTGTTCTTCGCCTATCAATAACTCTTTGAGCCAGTGCAATATGTTTCTAAAAAAGTGCATCTTGCAAAAATTTGTTTTTTCAATTATACCTCAAAAAAAGAGATTTTTTTCTATTTTGCAAAAAAAACTAAATGCAAATGAAAATTCACGCAATAGATACAGGTTTTTTCAAATTAGATGGTGGAGCGATGTTTGGGGTTGTGCCGAAATCTATTTGGCAAAAATTAGTGCCTCCTGATGCCAATAATCTTTGTACGTGGGCGATGCGTTGCCTGCTGATAGAACAAGAAAAACGCCTTATTTTAGTAGATTGTGGAATGGGGACAAAACAAGATGCTAAGTTTTTTGGCTATTATGAGCCACACGGCGAGGGCGAGTTGTTCAAATCTATTCGGCAGGCAGGCTACAACCCCGAAGACATTACCGATGTACTGCTCACACACCTTCATTTTGACCATTGTGGCGGTGCAGTAAAAAAAGAAAACGATAAATTACTTCCTACGTTCCCCAATGCTACCTATTGGTCTGAACGAAATCATTGGGATTGGGCGACCATCAAACCCAATGCTCGCGAGAAAGCCTCATTCCTCAAAGAGAATATTCTGCCTCTGCACGAAAGCGGACAATTACGATTTATTGAAGAACTATCACCTTTTGAAAACATTGAAATCCTCAAAGTTGATGGGCATACCGAAAAAATGATGCTCCCACTGATAAACTACAAAGGACAAAAACTGCTCTATTGTGCCGATTTGATACCTTCTTCAGCTCATATTCCTATTGCCTACGTAATGGGCTACGACATTCGCCCCTTGCTCACCATGCAAGAAAAAGAAACTTTGCTCGCAAAAGCCGTAGCCGAAAATTGGTTGCTTGTATTCGAACACGATGCCCACACAGAAGCCTGCTCACTGCAAAATACCGAAAAAGGTATCAGAATGAAAGAGAAAGTAAGACTCGTTGAGCTTGGCTAAACTGAATTTCACCGAGAAAAATAAGCATTTCACCGAGAAATTGGCTTAGATTACCACAATGAAGATTTACTTTTGTAAATATAAACGTATGTATTTACGTAGAAAATTTACAAAAGTGAACCCCTATGAAAAACTATCTAAACAAAAACAGCAACCTTGTTTCTCTTTTTACCTTGATACTCATCTTCGTTTCAAGTGGTATCACACAAGGGCAAGTAGTGAATGGCTATGCGAAAGTAACTGCCATAGCAGGTAATACGATTACAATTTCGTCTGTAGCAGGTGAAATTAACGAAACTGCCGATACTTTTGATAATAACGATTACATTATTATTATGCAAATGCAAGATAATGTAATTGGCGTTACTGCCGATAACAGCAATTTTGGCAATGTGGGAAGTATTGCATCAGCAGGTTTGTACGAAGTGAGGCGAATTGTATCACAAACAGCTGGACCGCCACGAGTGCTTACCTTAGATGCACCGCCTGCCAATACCTATAATATTGGGGCAAATAGCTCGGTGCAAATTATTACTTTCAGACGCTTTGGCTCACCTAACTATACCTCTACGAGCAATATGAGTGCCTTAGCTTGGAACGGCAGCATAGGTGGTGTGCTGGCGATAGATGTGCAAGGTGTTTTTACCTTAGCTCACAATCTCTCTGCCGATGGAGCAGGTTTTAGAGGTGCAGCTAACGATGATAACAGCCAAAGTGGTTGGAATGATATGCCTAATCCTCTCTGCGAAGACAATATTTTCAGAACTTCTTACCCCGGCACAAGAGCCTTGAAAGGTGAAGGGATTTACAAAAATACAAATCCCAACTACGTTGCCGCTCGTGGTAAAATGCTCAATGGTGGTGGCGGCGGCAATAGCCATAATGGCGGTGGCGGCGGTGGCGGCAATTATAGTGCAGGAGGCTTAGGAGGCTGGGGCTGGAATTGTGATGTAGTCAATAGAAGTGCAGGGGGGCAAGGAGGCATTGGCTTACACCCTTACATTAGTGCTAATCGTGTTTTTATGGGAGGTGGTGGCGGTGCAGGCGAACGTAACAACGGCTTTGATTCTTACGGAGGTAATGGAGGTGGTATCATACTTCTGAGAGCAGGTACGCTACAAACCACAGGGGCTTGTGGTACGCTTACTATTTCTGCCAATGGTGCAAATGGTGCTCTCGGGAATGGCTGGGACGGTTGTGGTGGCGGTGGTGCAGGTGGTTCTATTGTGCTTGATGTGGCAAACTGGAACGTGGCGGCTACTTGTCCTATCCTTGTCAGAGCCAACGGTGGCGATGGCGGTAGTGTTAATTCTTCTATGCACGGTGGTGGAGGTGGTGGAGGGCAAGGAGTTATTTTTTACTCAACTCCTTTGCCAAGCAATGTAAGTAATACTACCACCGTAGGAATAGGAGGTTGTAACAACAATGCCAACCCCTGCGATAGAGCCGCTAATGGCGAAAATATCGGTACAAACGTATTTTTTAATTCTTCTACGCCACTTCCTGTTCAATTAGTTTATTTTAGAGCTAAAAACGTTGGCAAAAAACAAGCCCAAACCGAATGGCTCGTAGAAAGTGCCTTTAACTTCGATTTCTTTGAGTTAGAACGCTCCTATGATGTTCGCACTTGGGAAAAACTTGAAAAAGTATATTATCAAAATACCCAAAAACTTTATAGCTACATAGATGCCAATATCTTGGCAGACGTAGTATATTACAGGCTAAAAATGATTGACAAAGGCGGTAGCTTCAGTTATTCGCCTGTTGTGAAAGTAAGTTTTGCAAAAGATGCTTATCTGTTTGTGTATCCTAATCCTACGCAAGATAAAGTCTTTGTAGAAACTACCGAACCTGAAAAACTCAAACAAATCTATTTACATAACATCAAAGGCGAAAAAATGACCTTCACCACCAAAATAGAAAACAACAAAGTAATACTTGACCTTAGCCATCTTAGCAACGGCTTGTATGTACTGCAACTACACTTTGAAGATAATTTCGTCACAGAAAAATTAGCGATACAGAAGTAGAAACAATTTGCTTGCAAACTTTACAACCTGCCAACTCAAAAAAATGGCAGGTTTTTTCTTTCTACAATCAAAAAAACTCACAGAAAATTGCTACCTTTGTACAAATAAAAGGTAATTCAAATATGCAACTCAACCACAACCGCTATCAAATTCAAGGTCTAGATGTTATCTCGCTTTGCGAGCAATTTGGGACACCTCTATATGTGTATGATGCCCAAAAAATGCAAGAAAAAGTATGGCTCTTGCAAAAGGCTTTCAGCGAAATACAAATGAAAATCAAATACGCCTGCAAAGCCCTCAACAATATTTCGGTGCTAAAACTTTTCAAACAATATGGCACAGGTTTAGACACGGTCTCTATTCAGGAAGTCCATTTAGGTTTGCAGGCAGGTTTTGCCCCCGAAGAAATCATTTTTACACCCAATTGTGTAAGTTTTGAAGAAATCCAAGAAGCCGTAAATTTGGGCGTAGTTATCAATATTGATAACATTTCTATCCTAGAACAATTCGGACATACCTACGGCAATAGTGTTCCGTGTTGCATACGCCTCAATCCGCATATTATGGCAGGAGGCAATCACAAAATTTCCACAGGACATATTGATTCCAAGTTTGGTATTTCGGTTTTGCAGGCAAGGCATTTACAAAGAGTTATCAAAACTAATAACATTCGTGTCAATGGCTTACATATGCACACAGGTTCGGATATTGTTGATGCCGATGTATTTTTGCAAGGAGCAAATATTTTGTTTGAATTGGCACAAGATTTCCCCGACTTAGAATTTATGGATTTTGGCAGTGGCTTCAAAGTAGCCTACCGCGAAGGCGACGTAATTACTGATATTGAAGACTTGGGCAAGAAATTAAGCAAAGCCTTCAAAAACTTTTGCAATAGCTACGGCAGAGAGTTAGAACTATGGTTTGAGCCGGGTAAATTTTTAGTAAGCGAAGCAGGTTATTTGTTTGTAAAAACGAATGTTATAAAAACTACGCCTGCTACGGTTTTTGTAGGGGTAAATTCGGGACTAAACCACCTGATACGCCCAATGATGTACGATGCCTATCACGATATTATCAATGTTTCAAATCCGAATGCTCCGACACGTGTTTATACGGTAGTTGGCTACATTTGCGAAACCGATACTTTCGGGTGGGACCGCAAACTCAACGAAGTACGCGAAGGCGATATTTTGTGTATCAAAAATGCAGGTGCATATGGCTTTACGATGAGTTCGCAGTACAATGCTCGCCCTCGCCCCGCCGAAGTGCTTCTCTACGAAGGACAAGCCTATTTAATTCGTAAGCGAGAAACCTTAGATGACTTGTTGCATAATCAAATCGTGTTTGATTTTGAAAAAGAAGTTATTGATAGCAAGTGATATGCTTGAATAAGCATCGTATTTTGTGTCTTGCTTCTAATCTCTAAATAATGAAAGAAGACTTTTTACATTTCGTTTGGCAACATCAGTATTTTGAGCATCACGATTTACGCACATCGGCAGGAGAACCTTTGCAAATACTCGATGTAGGCAAAGCCAACCCCAACGCAGGAGCTGATTTTGAGCAAGTAAAAATACAAATTGGAGATACCATTTGGCAAGGCGATGCCGAAATGCACATCAAGGCTTCGGATTGGAACAAACACCAACACCAACACAACCACAGATACAACCAAGTAATTCTGCATATCGTATGGCAAGAAGATGAAAAAATCTTTCGTCCCGATGGCTCTGCCCTGCCTACACTCGTACTTGAAGACAAAATAAAATCAAATATTTTTCATAAGTATCAATATCTACAAGCCAGCCAATCCGAAATTGCTTGTGAAAAACTCATAGACGAAGTAGAAAATCTGCACAAAATCGCTATGCTCGACAAAGCCTTAGCAAGACGTTTAGAAGAAAAAGCCTTTGTAGTAAAAGAAATATGGCTCGCCAACCAAAAAGATTGGGAGGAAACGACCTATCAGGTGCTTGCTCAAAATTTCGGTTTCAAGGTCAATAGCCATCAGTTTTTGCGTTTGAGCAAACTCACCCCCCTCAAATACCTGCTCAAACACAGCGACCAACTCCTGCAAATAGAAGCCTTACTTTTCGGGCAAGCAGGTTTTTTAGAGCAAACTTTTACCGAAATTTATCCCCAAACCTTGCAAAAAGAATACGCTTTTCTGAAAGCAAAATACAATTTGCAAGCAATGAAAGCCGATGAATGGAACTTTTTGCGGCTACGCCCTGCCAATTTCCCAACTTTACGTATTGCTCAATTTGCCCAAATCATCAGGCAAAATGCAAATTTGTTTTCGGTGTTTTTGTATGCCGAAAAGTTCAAGACTTTGCAAACGCTCTTTCAGGTAGGCGTTTCGGAATATTGGCAGAAGCATTATCATTTTGGTAAAGAAACCTCAAAAACTGCCTACAAACTTGGTAAAAACAGCATTGAAAATATCATCATCAATACGATTTGCCCTTTGTTGGTATTATACGCCAAAGAAAACAACAGACAAGATTTGATAGATAAAGCCATTGCCTTCTTGGAGCAAATTCCTGCCGAAAAAAATCACATCACCGAAAAATGGAAAAAAATAGGCTTTTCGGTAGCAACCGCCGCCGACTCGCAAGCCCTAATAGAGCAGTTCAAACACTTTTGTAGCCCCAAAAAATGCCTTAATTGTAGTGTAGGGATAAATATTCTGAGAAAATAAGGCTTCTTGATACAAAAACTTTCTTTTCCATTTGCCTATAATGCCAAAAAAGTATAAATTTAGCTTACACTACAAAGCTAAATCTATATGTTATCTTTTCGTCTGATATTTATTTTTTTGGTTTTGCTCTGTTTCTTTACCAACTATCTTTTAGGGCAAGATAAGCAATTTGAGGAGAAATTGGCTCGTCTTAGTCCTGCCGAACAAGTGTATTTGTATGATGAATATGCCCAAAAATATCGTGAAAGTCAGCCTCAAAAAGCCTTGGCGTATGCACAAGAAGGCTTGAAACTCGCCAAAAAAGTGAAAGATACCAATAGCGTAGCTTATTTCTATACTTTCATTGGAGTTTTGTATAAAAATATGGGCAAATATGAGCAAGCCTTAGAGTTTTATCAGATTGCTATTCCTGTAAATGAAAAAATAAAAAACTTACAAGGCAATGCAGGTATTTACAACAATATCGCTTTTGTGTATCGTTTGCAGGGAAAATATAAAGATGCCTTAGACTACTATCTTAAATCTCTGGCTCTTTTTGAAGATAGCAAATACCTAAAACAAAAAAGTACCGTAATCAATAACATTGGTAGTTTGTATGCCGACCAAAAGCAGTTTCAAAGAGCTATAGAATATTTTGAGCAAGCCCTACAAATAGCCACAGAAATTAAAGATACACTCGGAATAGCCTTTGCCTACAACAACATAGGCGAAGTATATATGAAACAAGGCAAATGGAAAGAAGCTAAAAATAATTTTCTCAAATCGCTTGTATGGAAAAAAAGCAAACAACATTGGCGGAGTATTGCCTCGGGCTATGCTAATTTGGGCTTAACGTATGAAGATGAAATCAAGTACGACTCGGCAGAGTATTATTTGAAACAGGGTCTCGAAATATACAAAAGAATTGATGATGAAAATGGTCAAATAGAAACACTATTACGTTTGGGCGAACTTGCCGTGCTGATGAAAGATGAACATAATGCTAACCAAAATTATCAAACCGCCTTAGAAAAATCTCTGAAAATAGGAGCTAAACCCCTTACTGAAAAAGCTTACAAATACCTTTCAGATTATTTTGCAAGAAAACGAGACTTTTCCCAAGCCTATCGCCTGCGTGTTTTGTACGATACTACCAAAGATTCGCTAATGAACGTAGAGCAAATGCGTCAAATCAATGAGCTACAAGCAATCTACAACGACCAAGCCAAAAGCAAACAAATAGAAATTTTGCGAAAAGAAAAACAAATGTCCTTGTTGGAAAAAGAAGCAGAAAAACGCCAAAAACTACTTTTATTAGCTGTTTTAGCTATTTTTGCCTCAATAGCCATAGGCTTGTGGCGAGCTTACAGGCTCAAGCAGAAAAAGAACTTGCTGTTAAGTGCGAAAAACGAAGAAATTGCACAAGCCCTTTCACAAAAAGAAATGCTTTTGAAAGAAATTCATCACCGAGTAAAGAACAATCTGCAAATTATTTCAAGTCTTTTGCATTTACAAGCCCACAAATCTTCGAACCCCAAAGATTTGCTCCAACAAAGCCAAGACAGAATACAAGCTATGGCTATCATTCACGAAAAACTCTACCAGTCCGATAACCTGCAATCCATTAGCCTTTCGGAATATGTAGAAAACCTGTTGAATTATTTTAACAAAACTTATTCGCTTCAAGAAAAAAATATCATATTTCAAAGCCATTTGGAAAACATATTTTTGGATATTGACAAACTTATACCTTGCGGACTTATACTCAATGAACTCATCACCAACAGCATCAAATATGCTTTCAATGAAAAACAGAAAGGAATTATTCGTATTTGGGCTTCGCTGCAAGGGAATTTATGCCAGCTCGAAGTCAGTGATGATGGAGTAGGTTTGCCACAAGATTTTCAAACAAAAAACCTAAAATCTTTGGGATTACGCTTGGTTGAGGGCTTAGTAAGACAAATAAAGGGTATTTGGCAAGTTCAGAATGATAATGGTGCAAAATTTATCATCAGTTTCGAACCTAACCTGAAAGTATCGTAAAACAAAGATGCCACCAAAATATCTTTCCGTTTTTGTAGCACTGCTTGAATAGTTGAACTTTGATTGCATCTGCTCTTGGTCTTTTCTTAAAGATAAATTGACATAAAAGGCAATTTTTTGCAAAAAATTAACAATACATTCATAATGAAAAAAAGCAGTATCACTTACTTTGTAAAAAAATACCGCCTTGAAAAAACATCACAAAACTATTGTTATTTCAGATGTGCATTTGGGGGCATCAGGCTCTAAAACAAAGCAATTAGTACGCTTCCTCAAACAAAACACTTGCGAATTACTCATCTTAAATGGCGACATTATTGATGGCTGGCAGTTGCAGCGTTCGGGCAAATGGAAACGCAAACACACACGTTTCTTCAAGATTATACTCAAAATGATAGACCGATACAAAACTAAGGTCATCTATATTCGAGGCAACCACGACGATTTTTTAGACCAAATTCTGCCTTTGCGTATTGGTAAGCTCTCTATTTGCAGAGAATACATTTACGAAAGTGCAGGAAAGCGTTTTTACATTACTCACGGAGATATTTTTGACAGCATTACTACGAAACTCAAATTTGTAGCCAAATTAGGCGATATTGGTTACAACTTACTTTTGTGGCTTAACAAACGCTACAACCAGTATAGAGCCAAAAAAGGCTTGCCTTATTATTCGCTTTCGCAGAAAATTAAGGCAAGAGTAAAAACAGCCGTTTCGTATATTGATGATTTTGAAAAAGAATTAGCTAACTTCGCCCGATTGAAAAACTGCGATGGTGTAATCTGCGGACACATTCATCAGCCTGCTATGAAAGAAATTGAAGGCATCTTGTACTACAATTCAGGCGATTGGGTAGAGTCGCTTACGGCTCTTACAGAAGACTTCAACGGCAACTGGGAATTGGTACATTACATCAAAGACGTAGATATACACGCCGAATACGCCCAAGAAGATGATAAAGATGAAGATTTAGACGAATTGAACGATTTTAACGTTCAAGACCTCTTGCAGGAAAGTTAGCATTTCTTTGTGCATTTCGGCTTCGCTCAATGCACAAAGAAGATTGCTTACTTGCTCAAATCCATTTCAGGGCTTGTTGTAGGAAATTCAACTTACCTTTATAGGGCGGATAACGCAAGGGAATATCTAACCAAAAAGGCTTTTTGACAACGGCTTTGTAGTGCGTGAAGGTATCGAAGCTAAATTTGCCGTGATAACCACCCTGCCCGCTATTGCCTATTCCTCCGAAAGGGAGATTGGGATTAGCAGTGTGCATAATTGTATCGTTGATACAAGCTCCCCCAAAAGCCAAAAGTTTAAGCACTTTCTCTTGTTTTTCATCACTTTTACCGAAATAGTAGCAAGCCAAAGGCTTTTCTTTGTATTGTAAATCTTCGATAACGCTATCTAAATCACTAAACTCTATTACAGGCAAAATGGGTCCGAATATTTCTTCCTGCATAATAGCATCTTCCCAAGTAACTGCATCAAGAATCGTAGGGGCAATGTAATTTTCTTCGGCATCAGTTTCGCCACCTTTCACTACCACTCCATTTTGAAGATACCGCTTTAATCTTTCAAAGTGTCTTTGATTGATGATACGTGGATAATCAGGGCTTTGGCGAGGATTTTCACCATAAAATTCAGTAATGTATTTACTCATTTTGTTGATGAGCAAACTGCGAATTTTTTTGTGAGCCAAAACATAGTCAGGGGCTACACAAGTTTGCCCTGCATTTACAAACTTCCCCCAAACAATTCTACGAGCCGAAACCTCTAAATCAGCATCTTCATCTACAATACAAGGACTTTTACCGCCCAACTCCAAAGTTACAGGCGTGAGGTGTTCGGCGGCGGCTTTGGCTACTATCTTGCCTACGGCAGTGCTTCCTGTAAAAAATATTTTATCAAAACGTTCTGCTAATAATTTTTGGGTTTCTTCTACGCCTCCCTCTACTACGGCAACGTATTTTGCCTCAAAAACTTCTTCCACAATGGTTCTGATGATTGCAGAAGTATTAGCAGATAGCTCGGAAGGTTTGATGATGACCGTGTTACCTGCTGCAATTGCTCCAATGGCAGGCAGTAGCGTGAGTTGTAGCGGGTAATTCCAAGCCCCTATCACAAGCACCACGCCATAAGGTTCGGGGTAAAGGTAGTTGGTAGAAGGGAAATTGAGCAAAGAGCCACGCACCGATTGAGGTTTTGACCAATCTTTGGTGTGCTGTAACATTATCTTAATTTCTTCAAGAACAAGAGCAATTTCGGTGGCAAGAGTTTCAAAATCCGATTTACGGAAATCTTTGTGCAATGCCTCAAAAATATCTTCTCTGTGCCTTTCGATAGACTTCTGAAGAAGTTTGAGTTTTTCAAGGCGGAAATTCACATCTTTGGTAGTATGTGTTTTGTAAAAGGCTTTCTGATAAGCTACCAAATCGGTAGCGAAAGAAGATTGTGTGTTTTTTTCTAAAACGGCTTGCATATCTTGTGAGAGTAAAGTGCGAAACAAGGAATATACCAAACTTTAATATTTAGATAAACGCTTTTTTCTAAATTTTTGTTCTGCGTTTTTACTTTTCTGCAAAAACATTGCTACTTATTGTATAACCACTTGCTTGGGTCTAAAATTTGGTCGTTTTTGTAGATAGAAAATAAGATTTCGGGTGTGCCTTCCAAATTAGGAACGATTGTCCCTAAAATCTGATTGATTTGCACTTTTTCATTTTCCTTTACCGCAATATTATCCACAGGCTCATAGACCGTGAAAAAATCGCCGTGGTTAATCATTATTCTGTACCCTGGTCCCATTCTTTCTCTGATAGCTTCTACTTTGCCATCAAAAACAGCTTTTATTTTTGAGCCTCTTTTAGCCTGAATCTTGATGCCTGGATTATTGAGATACAAATTATCTATGCTGGGGTGCTTTTGCTTGCCAAAGCCCATCGAAACAAAGCCATTATCCACAGGCCAAGGCAATTTTCCTCTATTTTTAGAAAAAGAACTTGCTAATTTTATGTCTTCGGGATTGATAAGAACAATATTTTTGGTTTCATCGCCGCTACTTTTCTTCATTTCGGCACGGATAAGAGCCAAGACCTGTTCCTCTAATTCTTTGAGAGCCTTTTTCTCTGCCAAATATTGTTGGCGTAACTCCGCTTCTCGTAAAGAAAGTTCTCTAACCACTATATCTTGCTGATTTTTAAGTTCCAACAATTCTCTATCTTCTATCTGTAAATTTGCTAATGCATTAGCTTTTTCTTCTCTTTGCCTTTTGATAACTAAGTTCTGGTCTTCCAAATACTTTTTAGTTTTTTCTATTTGTTCCAATTGTTTTTTTCGGGATTCGGCGTATTGTTTTACAAAACGCACTCTTCTGAATAGGTCATTGAAGGAGTTGGAAGAAATGATAAAGTTAATTTGATTGAAACTACTGCTATTTTTGGAAGCCTGATAAATCATTTTAGCATATTCTTTTTTTAAAGCTCTAAGGTCTGCTTCTAAGGAAATAATGATTTTTTCGGTATCCGAAATATCTTTCTCTATCAGGGCTATTTCCTGACGCAAAGTTGCTCTTTTTTGCTCTCTTTGCTCTATCAAAGCATTTAAGGCATTAAGTTCCCCTACTGAACGTTGTTTTTTGGTACTGGCTTCTTGTAGAATTTTATTGATTTCTTCAATATTTTTTTGTTTAGAGGCTTTCTGTTCCTCCAACTGCTTTCTTTGCCCCTTAGCCAAAGAAACGATACAGAATAGTAGGCAAATCAGAAGTAGATGTTTCATCTTTCATAACGAATTGAGGTAAATATATGGAATAATTCGGTAAAAAAGCGTGCCACCTCAAAAAAACAGAAAAACGACAGACTTTTCTTTTTCAAATTATTTTCGCTAAATTGCAAGAAATTCAGATGTATGGAAAATAATTTCAGAAAGAAAAAATCTATAGCTAAAACTACCACCAAGACCGAGCTTTCTCACCAAAAAAAGCAAATCAATAAAACTAAAAAAAATCCCTCAAAAAACTATAAAATCAAAGATTTTACAACCAATGCAACAGACAACAAAAACGAGAAAACCAAAAAAGTAAAAAGCAAAAGCAACCAAAAAGTTTTTAAGCCCAAAGAAACGCCTGCCTACAAAACTACTCTTATTGAAAAAGAAAAAATCGTAAAAAATAGCACTATTCGGCTCAACAAATATATTGCCAATGCAGGCGTGTGTTCGCGTAGAGAAGCTGACGAACTGATAACCAAAGGCTTAATCAAGGTCAATGGCAAAGTGATAACCGAAATGGGCTACCAAGTAAAGCCAAGCGATAAAGTCAGTTATCAAGGCAAGACATTGAACCGAGAAAAATTGGTTTATATTTTACTCAATAAACCCAAAAACTGCATCACCACCACCGACGACCCCGAAGAACGTACTACCGTAATGGAAATCGTAAAAGATGCTTGTGAAGAACGTATCTATCCTGTGGGTCGTCTGGATAGAAATACTACGGGTTTGCTTTTGCTTACCAATGATGGCGATTTAGCAAAAAAACTTTCACACCCATCAAGCAACATCAAAAAAGTTTATCAAGTTACGTTGGATAAGCCTATCACCGAAGAAGATTTTTTAGCCATAGAAAAAGGACTTGAACTCGAAGACGGCTTCATCAAGCCCGATGCTTTGGCGGCTCTCACACCTAATACTCTCGGCATAGAGCTACACAGCGGCAGAAACCGAATCGTAAGAAGAATATTTGAGCATTTAGGCTACCAAGTAGAAAAACTCGACCGAACAATGTACGCAGGACTTACCAAAAAAGACCTACCACGCGGCAAATGGCGTTTCCTGACGCAGAAAGAAGTAATTATGCTGAAATATTTGCTAAAATAATCTCACCCACAATGCTACAAGATAAAATCAAACAATTAGCCAAAGAATATTTTTCTGAAATACAAGCCAACAGAAGGCATTTGCACAGCCACCCCGAACTTTCATTTCAGGAGCAGGAAACAGCCAAATTTATTGCCCAAAAACTCAAAGACTACCAAATTCCTTTTCAGGCAGGCATAGCAGGAACAGGTATTGTAGCCTATCTTGAAGGCAATAATCCTGAAAGCAAACTCATTGCCCTGCGAGCCGATATAGATGCCTTGCCTATTGTAGAAGCCAATGAAGCTCCCTATAAATCCAAAAATGTAGGTGTAATGCACGCCTGCGGACACGATGCCCATACTGCTTCCTTACTCGGTGCGGCACGCATACTCAATACGCTCAAAACAGAATTTGAGGGTACTATCAAACTAATTTTTCAGCCCGGTGAAGAAAAAATCCCCGGTGGTGCTTCGCTGATGATACAAGAAGGCGTGCTTAATCCCAAGCCCCAAGCCATTATTGGTCAGCACGTTATGCCTTTGTTGCCTGTTGGCAAAGTTGGTTTCAGAGAAGGAATGTATATGGCAAGTGCCGATGAGTTGTATGTGCGTGTCATCGGCAAAGGCGGACACGGAGCTATGCCCGAAAACTGCATCGACCCTGTACTGATAGCCTCACACATCATCATTGCCTTACAGCAAATCGTAAGCCGAAATGCTCCCCCAAAAATTCCTTCGGTACTTAGCTTCGGCAAAGTAATAGCCCAAGGAGCTACCAATATTATTCCCAACGAAGTGTATTTAGAAGGTACTTTTCGTACTTTTGACGAAGAATGGCGAAATCAAGCCCATCAAAAAATGATAAAAATAGCTCAAAGTATTGCCGAAGGTATGGGCGGAACTTGTGAGTTTGAAGTACGCAGAGGCTATCCATTTCTCAAAAACAATCCCGAACTTACCCAAAAAGCAAAAAACGCCGCTATTGCCTATCTAAGCGAAGAAAATGTGGTAGATTTGGATATTTGGCTTGCCGCCGAAGATTTCGCTTACTACTCGCAAATAGCCGATGCCTGTTTTTACAGACTTGGCACTCGCAACGAAAGCAAAGGAATTACATCAGGCGTACATACCCCTACGTTTGATATCGATGAGCAAGCCTTAGAAATTGGTGCAGGGCTGATGGCGTGGTTAGCCTTGCAATCGTAGAAATACCCCTGAAAACGCCTATTCTGTTCGTTGAGCGAAGCCGAAACGAACAGAATGGGCGAAGATTTTGCAATTTTACGTACAGACGTAAAAATCAAACATTTCTTTTTCTCACACTCATCTCTTACAACATTCCTTTTACCTTTTCAATGGTTTTTTCTGCTCCTGCGTAAATCTGCGAAATGCTTGCTTCCATCATATAACAAGGGCTTGTTACGATTTTGTTGGCAGTATCTACGAACACATCATTTACACTTACCATTACTGCTACGTTGCCTGTTGCATTGATGCCTTCGCTAATCGCTTTAATATCGTAAGGCGACTTTTCTATCGTGTTGCCAATGGTAAGTTGTACGTTGGCAATGCCTTCCAAGGCTTTGGCTACGGTAGTAGGCGACATACAAACCGCTCCGATAGGTTTTTTAGCTTTGTAGAAAGCCTGAATAAGATTTTTTACACTTTCTAAAATTACACCACTGGGACCTTCAAAAGCCCATTTTGTAAAATTTTTGGCTACGCCAAATCCGCCGGGCATTACGAGAGCATCAAGTTCATCTACATTTACTTTGCTTATTTCAGTGATTGCACCACGAGCAATGCGTGCCGCTTCTACAAGTACATTGCGTTTTTCGGGCATTTCTTCGCCTGTCAGGTGATTGATAACGTGGTGTTGCTCAACATCAGGAGCAATACAAACTGCTTCTATGCCCATTTTGTCTAAGGCAAGCAATACGCTTACGGCTTCGTGTATTTCGGCACCGTCATAGACGCCACAACCCGAAAGCAATACGCCAAATTTGAGTTTTCTCTCCATAACCTATTGATTTAGTGATTGATGTAGTTTTTAGTGAATAATTTTGCCTCACCCTAAATCCCTCTCCACGTGTTTTGGCTTGGTTGCTTAGCGTGCTTCGGCAGGCTAAGCAACCTAAGCCGAAGTACGCTTAACGACCAAACGAGAGAGGCTTTTTTATACATCACTTTTTCCACCTAAATATCCAAACAAACGTGATTGTTTTTCGCCTTTTTCGTGAATATATTTGCCTTTGGCAAAGTCTTTGAGATAATGAATGTTGAGAAAATGCCCCCAACCATCTTTTTTGATGAAATGCTCGCCATCAATAATGATACCTCTTTCGTTGCGATAAGGGTGCATTGCCCCGAGTTTGGCAACTACGTCGTGTTCGTTAGAAAAACTTTCAATCCAAGGCTTTTGTGTTTGATTGGCTATGGGTTGGTAGCTCATTTCTTCGGCACAATTGGCAAAAGCGTAAATTTCTAATTTTCCCAAGTAAGGATTTTTTTCTTGAACAAGCAAGTCTAAAATGGTGGAAGTAATGAGTGTTCCTTGTGAGTGGCTAATAATGACCACTTTTTCTTTTTCGGCAAGAGCCTTGCGAATGGTAGGTATTACGTAATGAGCAAACTGAACGTTGTTGTGTCCGAACTTTCCCATAGCCGACTGCAAAATATCCAACCCTATGCCATTGGTTGGGTTGTGAAGCACGGTAATCGGTCTATGAAACAGCAAGGCAAGATACTTAGCATTAGAAGTCGCCAAATCTTCATTGGTTACAATTCCATTGATAAAAAACCATTTTTCTCTCTCAAACTTTTCAGGCAAATTGTTATCTACATCAAAAATAGAGGCACTTTCCATAAAAAGTACCGACTGCAAAAAACTTGGTACGAAAGGCTTGAGAAAGTGATTGTCGCCAAGCAGAGGCGGAAGCGTAGCTTCGGAAGAATATTTGATAAATTTGAGCAAATCCGAGGAAGCTAAGTTAAATTCCGAAAATTTATCTGTATCAGCCCAAGATTCGGGTTCGCCAATGATAGATTTCAAATAATTAGGGCGAGTATTCAAGATTGCTTCTAAGGTGTTTCTGACTATCGTAAGCATAAAGTGTTTGTTTGTTTAAAAAATACTCTCTTAATTTTCCTGCAATTTACTACTCATCATTCACGCTTCGGCTTCGCTCATCATTCATCACTCATCATTCATCATTCTTACTTACAAATCCTTTCATATAAATTCTTTCTTCTTTGTTTTGGGCATTGCTAATAACAAGAATGACTTTCCTTTGCTCTCCTATTTGGTTGGGTTTGGGGGTGTATATTACTGTTATTTTGGCTTTCTCTCCATAGGCAAGGGCTTTTTTGTCCCAAATTGTGGTAGTGCAATCGCAACTGGTTTGCACAGCTAAAATTCTAAGTGGCTGCCTACCTGTATTGATGTATTCGAAATGATAGGAAACCACCTCACCTACTTTTATATTGCCAAAGTGGTGTTCTTGCGTCTGAAAAGTAATTCGGGGATTATTAGGAACAGGCAAAGTATCATTTGCTATTACATTTTCTTGGGCGAATGTTTGTGTTACAAATAAACAGGACAAAAGCGTTAAAAAATAAACTATCTTTTTCATAGAAACTTATGCAGGGTAAAAAAACAAGAGCAAAATCTCATTGACTAAACTCAAAAATCGTTCAAATATTTTGAATTTTTATCTAAAAAGCAAAAAAAATCATTCAAAGGCTGTGCCAAATAATTTTATGCAAAGCCAAAACAAATTTCAGTAAAAATAGGTTTTGCATTGTGCAAAAAGCAAGAAAATGTCGGTAGCAAAAAAGTATCAACTTTCAGAGCAGGATATTGATAGAATTGTAGAAATGGCTTGGGAAGATAGAACGCCTTTTGAAGCCATTGAGAGCCAATTTGGTATTTCGGAAAAAGAGGTAATTGCCTTGATGCGAGAAGAAATGCGAGCAAGTTCGTGGCGAATGTGGCGTACCAGAATGCAAGGTAGAAAAACCAAGCATCAAAAAAAACGCTCCGAAGATGTAGAGCGTTTTCGCTGTAAGCTACAAAAAGCTATTAGCTTGAACAAAATCAGTAAGCGATAGTAGCTATTTGAGCAAAATTCTTGTGGCTGTAAATCCTAAATGTTTTTCCAATATTTTTCTGTATTCGGGGCGTGTAGTAAAGCCATTTGTTTCGTTAAGAAACTCATTCCATACGATTACCCAATCGCTACCCTTAGGCATAATGAAACCATAAGGATTGGTGAGGATTTCTCCTGCCAGATGTCTTTTAATAGGCTTTCCGTTTTGGAGAGCATCGGCATAATACAAGAAGTCGTGTTTGGTGAAAGATTTGGGGTCGGATAAGGTTCGGCTAAGCAATTCGTCTGCATTATTTACATAGACAATTTCCAAATCGGGAAAATATAATTTTTTAATTTCCAAAATCTCCTCTTCCTGTGTAGAATTGCGGAGAGCATAAGCCTTCATTCCTCTGAACACATCACTGATATTACTCAAACTGCTTAGGTCGGGGACAGAGTTGTGCGTGAGCAAAATAGAGCGGTTTTTAATGTAAGGTGGCGTAAAACTCATTTCTTTTTTTCGTTCTTCTGTGATTGTGAAAGGCCCCAGTGCGAAAACCCCACCTTTAGACGCTTTAATATTCCTGAGAAACAAGCTAAAATCATTTGTTGGCTTCTGAATATTTACTTTTAGTTTTACCCCTTTTGTTCTTTGCACATAGTTGGCAAATTCTCTAAGAATATCTATACAAATGCCTTCTAACTTTCCTTCTGCTCCTTTATACACAAAGCGGGGCGTCTCGAAGTAAGTGATAATGATTGTTGCCTCTTTGTTTTTCTGTGCGTTTGCCCAGCTATCGCCTTGTAGTTGAGCAAAGGAAAGGAGGCTATTTAGGCACAGCAGGAACGTAAAGGCTATTCTAATCATTTTGAACATATATTTTGAGGTGCATTTTTCACACAAAGAAACAAATATAACTTTTTCTAAGGATTTAACAAAGAAACCAGATTCTCTTTTGAAGGAAGATTTTTGTACGACCATTTACCTTTCACGGTGCCGTCTTTGAGCAAGATAAGTCCCGGGTTGGTGCGTATCATTGCTTTCAGAATTTTGGTATCCATAGCGTGATGCTCAATGGGTATTTGGTATTCGTGGCAGAGAGCCTCGAAGGTGTTTTTATCAGAACTTAGCCCCATAGGTACAATTGGTGTGTTTTTGAGAGAAACAAACAAAGTTTTGAGTTCTGAAAAAGATTTAAGATTCGTTTTTTGCAAATCGGGTGTAATTACCAAGAGCCAGTTGCCCTGAAACATTTTTTTCATTTGGGTAGTGTCGGCATCAATCCAAGCAAAATCAGCACCGATTTTGGCTTGTGCCTTAGGGTTGAGTAGTTTGTTTTCAAAGGCTTTATATTTGTAGGTCAGGGTATCTTCCCAAAGATTTTTTTCATCAACTTCTTGCTCGCTAAAAGTTTCGTCTTTTTGGGTTTTTAGGTTGGTGAAAGTATATTTTTGTTCGTATCGCAAGGGTTCTTTGGGTTTCATAAGCGTAGGAATATGATTGCCCACCTTGTATGGCAGAAAATCAATAATTGGTAAGTAATAAGCCGTGTAAAATCCGATACCAAAAGAAAGCAAAGAAACCGCCAAATTGCCTGCCCAAGCCCATTTTGTAGTATTAGCTGTAATATTTTTACTTTGCAAAAGCAAAAATCCTATCAATACTACCAAAATCACATCTTTCATAAAAGACTGAAACGGCTCTAATTTGATAGCATCGCCAAAGCAACCACAATCGGTAACTTTATTGAAGTACCACGAATAGAAAGTTAAGCCTGTAAAAAACAACACCAATAAAAACAAAGCCCAAAGCGTAAAACGAGGGCGAAACCTAATCAGCAAACTGAAACCCCAAATTACTTCCAAAGCACTCATCAAGATAGCCAAACTTAGCGAATAAGGCTTTAAGGCTTGAAAAAAACGGCTCATTGTGGTTTCCTCTGTGCCTTTGAGTTCGCCATTGACTACGATTTTGTTGCGAAAATCCTCCGAAAATACATCAAAATATTCTTCTAATTTGATTTCAGTGCCTACGGGGTCGTTGAGTTTGATAAGCCCCGAAAAAATAAACAAGCTCCCTACAAGCCAAATAATTACGTTAGTTGCGATTTTCATCTTTCAAGAAATTTAGTTGTATCAAACAAAAGACGGCATAATTGAGCATATCTTGGTAGTTGGCTTCTACACCTTCGGAAACGAGTGTAAGTCCTTGATTATCTTCAATTTGTTTTACTCTAATAATTTTCATTAGGATTAGGTCGGTCATAGAACTGACACGCATCTGTCGCCACGCCTCTCCGTAGTCGTGATTTTTGCGTAAGAGCAAATCTAAGGTGCGTTCGGCGTGTTTGTCGTACAAGCTACTGACTTCCTCCAACGAAAGTTCCAAGTTCTGATTATTTTGGTTTTGCAAATCAATTTGCATTAGGGCAATGAGTGCATAATTGATGATACCTACAAATTCTAAACGAATATCATCGGCGATTTGTTGTGTGCCTGCCTGCTGAATAGCCCTGATGCGGTTGGCTTTGATGAAGATTTGGTCGGTAATAGAAGGCAAACGCAAAATTCGCCACGCCGAGCCGTAATCTTGATGTTTTTTGAGAAAAAGGTCTTTGCAATAGGCTAAAATAGCTTTGTATTCTTGGGCAGTTTGGGACATGCTTTTGTTTTCTGCAAAAGTAAAAAAATATGTTTGGAAAAAATGTAGAATTTTGGATTTTTAAAATTTCACTCTTGCCTGCACTCGGATATCCGAATTAACATTCCCCTCGATGCGTGAAGCCCCCGAACCAATGCTACTTACATTGAGCAAACGCGTACGAGCATACCTGAACCAAAAAGCTAATTTTTTGGAAAATTTATATTCCAAAACGCCGTATTGTCTTACACCTCTACCATTGTAGGCAGGGAAGGCAAAGCTATAAGCCACGTCGTCTTCGTAAGCATATTGGCGGTTGTCGAAGTTATCGGTATCGAACAAAGCCCAACGTGTTTTGAGTTTCCATTTATCAAAAATCACGTCTATATCTTGCATAATGGCATAGCCTTGCGAAAATTGCCCCCCGAAACGCAAATCGCTTGCTTGCACACGGCTACGAAAAGCTAAGATTTTTTCAGCTTTGTACTCAACATTGAAAACGTAATTTCGGCGTTTGCGGTCGGTTATGAAGTCAATCGGAGAAAGGTTATTCGGGTCGTTTTGTCCTTTTACTTCTTCACGCATCTGCACGAAAGCCGTAATTTTTTTGCTAAACGCATAACTTGCCCTTACGAGATACTCGTAGCCTTCGGAAGGAGCATCAACACGGAAACGTAGCCAAGGAAAACGGAAGCGGTCATAATAGGCGGCGACAGCCACTTTTTTGTTAGGTTGTACTTTGATGCCCCAATAGAAACCTTGTTCGTTGATATTTCGGCTACCTTCGCTTAGAGCCGAGCCGTAGAAGCTATGAAAATTTTTATCAAAATTCCGATACTGCAATGCCATCGAGATTTGCGGAGAAAGCGAGGCAATTACACCTGCATTGTAGCCCATTCCACCACTTCGGGAAATAGCCCATTCGCCAAAAAAATTGTAATTTTCAAATACGTAATTGTAGTTGAAGCCTGCATTGTAATTTTCCTGCCCATTAAACTCAAATTGGTTATAGGTAGTTGGGGTTCTCCGTAAAGGCACACTATAACGCGTATGTAAGAAAGTTGTACCAATTTGGAGAGTTTGGAGTGGGTTTTTGTAGCTTAGATTTGCTCCAAGCGTTCTTTCGCCTATTTGCCCGCGACTATCAAACTCACGCTGGGTGCGGTGCAAGCCAGTTTGTTGGAGGCTACTCACGAAAATTTCCGAACCTGTGTCGTTGTTGTCGGTGGTATCTCTTGTAAGCAAACTACCACTTCGGCGAGTAGAAGAAAAGAAGCCCATTAGGTCAAGTTCGCCTTTTTTGCCTTTGTAGAGGTTGTAAGTAGCCGCCGCCCCACGCAGATAGCCTGCTTCAAGCAAAGATGTAAAAGGACGTATGCCCAAATTTGCCCTGCGAATACCCATTACGGTTTCAGCTCCTTTGCCTATGTTGAAGCCTGCCGCCAGCAAAATGCTTTGCCCGATTTGGATTTGGTAATCACCAAAGGCAAGTTGTTTGAAACGTCCTTTGTTTTCAAAAAAAGCGTGATAAGAAATAAAATCAACCCCGTAATATCTTTGTGCAGGCGACCACATCAGCGGTTCGCCTTCATCTTTTTCTAAGGTAAAGCCAAGGCTAAAATCTTTCGTGTGGCTTGTCCGAAAGCGTGAATACAAGCGTGGGCGTGTGCCTAAGTATCGCGAGGCACTGCCTTCGGGGAGCGTAAAACCACGTTCTTTTTGAAGTTGTAGGTTGTAGCGAAGGAGCAAATAGTTATTATCTTCTTCCAAAATTCTCGTCCAGATAGGGCGAGTATCGGCAGTTTCGGAAACATCTACTTTTACGAAGGGTAAAATTTTGTAAATCGTAGGCAAGTCAAAATGTTCTACGGATTGCAGTTCGTAGATAGAGAGCAATTTGCCATTTTTGCGGATATGGTCAAGCAAGGCGTTGATTTGCAGGTCGTTTAGCAAAAAGAGCGAAACAAGTTCTTGCCTGTTGGCTTTGTTGAGGTCTAAGGGTTCTAAATAAAGTTGATAAAGGGCTTCGTAGAGATCTTCGTAGTTGGTAGAGCCGTCTTGGTCTTGAACGGCAAAAATTTCATCTATAAACTGCCTGATGTCAATTTCGCGTTTGGGAAAAGTTTGAGCTGTAGCTTGCAAAAGCCCCAAACACCAAAAAATAAATATGAATAAAAACCGATTCATTACTTTTTGTAAAAAAAAAAATTTATCATTCATCGTTCATCATTCATCACTTACACTTTCCTGCTTGGTTTTGAGTTGTTTGATGGCGTATCGGATAGAAATTTGGTTTGTCCAACCCAAAACACTGCTATTGCCTATGGCATAATCTAAGCTAAAATTTTTAGGCTGAAAGCCAATACCAAACGAAGAATTGAAAGGTTGGGTAGAAATTCCTGTACGCACAAAGAAATTTTGATGTATCTGATAATTCACCCCTGCTCTAACGGTAGCGGGATAGTCAAGATTTTTTTCAGTTTCTATGCTCAAAAATAATTTGCCGTAAGGCTGATAACCTACGCCTGCTTTCAAAATAACAGGGATACGGTCTTCGCCTGCGTCCAACACACGTAACTTGGATTGTGTAAAGTTATAGCCATAAATCCCCACCGACCATTTTTTTGAAAGATTGGCTCTACCGCCTAATTCTATCAGGAATGTGCCTCTTGCTCCTTGCGTAACTCCGATTTGGTCATCTACGGCTATTTGGAAGTAATTGATTTTTGCTCCTACGCTGATAAGGCTAATTTGGTGGCTATATCCCAAGCCGATTTTGGTTTCGTTGTAGATTTTATCACCAAAACGATTAAAAGTAAGCCCCCCTACGCCACCAAAATTAAACGGACTTAGAAAACCCAAATGATACGAGTTAAACTCTTTTATGCCGAAGCGATTTTCAAAGGCAAACATTGCATTAGGCACTAAGGTTTCGTTTGCCGCCAATGCTCCAATGTTGTTAAATACTGCCCATTCATCAGCCAGAGCCGTGCTGATGCCTCCCATTGCCCCGCTTACTGCTCCACCTCCCCCAGATAAGGTAAGATTTTGAGCTTGTAAAAAACCACAAAAAAGGGTAAATACGACTAAAAAGTAATTTTTTTGCATTTGCCGAAAAACTATAAACACATAAAAATAAGGCGAAAAAGAATGTGATGCAAAAAAAAGATGTTAAGTTTAGGTTATGAAGTAACCAGACTTTTTTTATAGAAAAAATCTTTGGGACTTCCAAATATTTTCCCTAAATTTGCAATCCCTAAAAAACGAAAGGAGGTGTTTAGTAATGCTCGTAATTCAAGTAAAAGAAAACGAAACCATAGATAAGGCTTTAAAGCGTTTCAAGAAGAAGTTTGAGAAAACAGGCGTATTGAAGCAGTTGCGTAGTCGTACTTATTTTGAGAAAAAATCGGTGACTCGTCGCAGAACGGTACTTCGTGCCGCCTATCGTCAGAGATTGCAACAATCAGAAATGAACTAAAATAGAAAAGTAAGCCTTCTGGCTTGCTTTTTTTGTTTTTAGAGAAAAAATCTCGTATCTTTAACTATACAATTAAATCCAAAAGAATACAACCAGAAACCCTAATCAATACGTCTATGAACCCTTGGCACGATATACCCGTTGGCGACAAGCCCCCTCACATTGTAAATGCAATCATTGAAATCCCGAAAGGAAGTAAAGGCAAGTTTGAAATACACAAACCCAGTGGTTTGCTGATGCTCGATAGAGTGCTGTTTTCGGCGGTGCATTACCCTGCAAATTATGGTTTCATTCCACAAACTTATTGCGACGACAAAGACCCGCTGGATATTTTGGTAATTATGTCCATAGAACTGCCCCCACTCTGTGTGATTAGTGCCAAAGTGATAGGCGTAATGCGTATGATAGACCAAGGCGAAGCCGACGACAAAATTATTGCCGTAGCCGAAAACGATATGAGTGTCAATCATATCAACGACATAAGCGAGTTGCCTCCACACACTACCGTAGAAATTCGTAGGTTTTTTGAAGACTACAAAAAGTTAGAAAAAAAGGAAGTTGTTGTAGAAAACTTTTTGGGCAAAGAAGAAGCTCTCAGAATTGTAGAAGATAGCATCGTGTTGTATCAGCAAATGTTTGGGAAGAAATAAATGCTTCCTTGAAAATCCGTAAAAATAACTGAGTGATGGGTATGCAAACCTATCACTCAATTATGTAAGGGCTACGGCTGTCATCATTTTACCCCACCAAAAGCAACCTAAATATATTGAAAAATATCATTGAAAGCCCAATAGATACAGGTAGGGTAAGCAACCAAGCCAAAGCTATGCTGCGAATAGTAGATTTTTGAAGGTTTTTTACGCCATTTGAGGCTATCATAGTGCCTGCCACTCCCGAGGAGAGAATATGCGTAGTACTTACAGGCAAGCTATAAATGAAAGAAGAAAACCCTATGGTCATCGTGGCTATGAGTTCTGCCGAAGCTCCCTGTGCGTAGGTGAGGTGTTGTTTTCCTATTTTTTCGCCAATCGTAACTACAATTCTTCGCCAACCTACCATTGTTCCTACGCCTAAGCTGGTAGCAATAGCTACAATTACCCAAGTAGGAGCGTAATCGGTTGTTTTTTTCTTAAAGTCGGAGAGAATAGTTTTGAGTTTATTTTCCGACGAGGGTTCTTTTTTGTAAATTTCTTTGAATTTCTTTTCTAATTTGATGATGTTTCGCCTTACTTCTTTGATTTGTTTTTTATCAAGATTTTCCCGCACCAAAAGCACATTCAGGCTATTGAGTTCATCTTGTAGGTTGTCGAAGGTGCTTTTGGGGTAGTCTTTTCGTACTATTTCTATTTTTTCTTTGAAAATCTCGAAGGCGTTTCGGTAATCTTTGAGGCTATGCTCGGGATTGAGTGCATAATAAGTAGGTAATATGCCTATCAGAACTAACATCAACAAGCCTACGCCTTTCTGCCCGTCGTTTGAGCCGTGAGAGAAACTCACGCCTGAGCAAGTCAGGATAAGGATGGCTCTTATCCAAGCAGGTGGCGGATTGTCGCCGTCGGGGGCTTCAAATATTTTCTGATTTTTTACGGCTTTTCGCAGTAGCGTCATCAATAAAGCGGCTAAACTCAAACCGATAAGTGGAGAGAGCAAAAGAGATAAACCTACCTCAGAGGCTTTCACCCAATTTACACCACCAATGCCCGAATAGGCAATGCCCACGCCCAAGATTGCCCCGATAAGTGTATGCGAACTTGAAGAAGGTATGCCCAGATACCAAGTTCCAAAGTTCCAAATGATAGCGGAGGCTAATAAGGCTAAAACCACTGCCATACCCAACCAAATGTTGTCTTGAAGAAGTGCATCAGTAGGCAATAAATTGATGATACCAATGGCAACGCCTATTCCACCAAAAAACACACCTGCAAAATTCAGTACAGCAGAAAGTACTACAGCCGTTTGGGGGGGTAGGGTTTTGGTATAAATCACGGTAGCTACGGCGTTGGCAGTGTCGTGAAAACCATTGATAAATTCAAATATAAGTACAAATATTACACTGACTATCAATAGAATAACGAGAGAGGTCTCTAATCCTTCGAGCATAGTAGAGCAAAAGTTGAAATGCAAAATCAGGCGTAAAGCTAAGAAAAGAATTTGGCTTATGCCGAATACTGATGCTGGGAAAATCATATTTTAACAAAAATTTAATAAGGGAAAAGTTAAGTTAATAGGAAGACAACCTCGCCAAATCTTAGCGAGGTTGTTAGAATTATCCCAACGAAAAACGTTTTGAAAATAAAAAAGCCTCCAAGAGAACTTGTGAGGCTTATAGAATGTACCCAGGGCCGGAATCGAACCGGCACGCCCGAAGGCATACGATTTTGAGTCGTACGCGTCTACCAGTTCCGCCACCTAGGCTCAAATCGGACTGCAATATTAGTATATCATATTGAAAGATGCAAACTTTTTCTTAAATTTTTCGCAAGTATTTACCTACTTACAAAATCACTCAAAAACATTTCGTTTAGTGGCGTAGATTTTCGTTTTTTGGCTGTGTTGTTATACTCAAAAATGAGTGGTTTTACACTTTTCTGTACGTTGAGCGTGTTCATTGAGCGGAGCCGAAATGAGCCGAAACGTACAGAAAAGCAAGTTTTCTCAAAACTTTTTACAAAAACCACTTTTGAATGAGTATAAAAGTGTGATGTTTGAAAAATTGATAATGCGTTTTTCACTTGCAGAATGGCTAATTACAAGCCCTCTCGCACTTTATTTATCCATTCGTAGATGCTTTCGGCGACTTGGGGGTTAAAATCTCGCTCTACATTCGTATCTTGGGCATTACGTAAGCACATTTTATGGTCGGTACGGCTCACCTTGATAAATGTACCTTTCTTAGGGTGATTTTTATTGACCACATTGACAATAAGTTGGTGTTCGTTCTCCAAAGAGGCTCTATCAACTTCTCCCCAAAGCGAAAGCACATAACCATTGTACTCTTTCCATTGCTGGGCTATGTTGAGGTCTGCCAACTGATACCAATACTTGGCATCTCTAAACGAAAAACGTTTCAAGAACTCGGCACAATCGGGGTTTTGTTTGAGGACGCTGTCCATTGCTTGTTTTTGCAGAAAAAAACGCACACTGCAATCGGTAACGGTTTTTGTCCATTCTTCTACATCTTCGGCATCTTCGCCTTTGGCAATCGCCATAGCTCTACGAGAGTCAATCAGGTAGTTTGTCCAATTTTGCCCAATAGTTCCATAGACAATTACGCCTTTGGCATTTTCTTTTCGGGCAATAATGGGGGCTATCACGCCGCCAAGGCTGTGTCCTATCACAAAAATATTTTCATTATCTACGAAAGGATAAGATTTAAGGGTTCGGAGAGCCTCTGCAAAATGATTTAGTTCGGTTTGGAAATCAATTTTTTCGCAAGGTTCGCCTTGGCTATCTCCCACACCCGATTTTTCTACCCGCATCGTAACAATATTGTTTTTGCTAAGATGTCTGAGGACTTGCACGTGTCCATAGGTAGTATCGAAGGGCGTATCGATAGGATAACAACCCACCCCCTGCACAAAAATTACGGCAGGATATTTTCCACTTTTAGGAGGCGTAGTAATAATTGTACGAAGTACCGCATTAGCGGTATGAAGTTCATCGTAGAGGGTTCTGTATTGCCAAGTAATTTCCTTAGGCAATTCATCTAAGATGGCATCAAGTTTGAGAATTTGGTTGTTACGTTTCAGTACGACAGGGATTTTATCGTTTGGCTTAGCCTGTTTGATAATTTGAACGACATCATAATAATTTTGTGGTTTTTGCTCGTTGAGGCTGAGCAATTCATCATTTACCTTGATACCAATTTTTTCGGCAGGTGTGCCAGCAATCACTCTACTAATGATAACCCGCTGATTTTTTTCGCTTACTTCTATTCCCAAAACAGCCCTTCTTGTCAATTTTTGAGCTTCTAAGCCGTTTATCATCAATAAAAAGCCCCCAAGCCAGATAAAGATTTTCATTTTTTTGCAGATTTATTTTCAAGAAAAACGCAAAGTCTTAGGCTTTATTATGATTTTCTAAGAATTTTTGCACAATCTCAATGGCTTTTTGCAAGGTTTCTTCTAAGTTTTCGTTGAGTAGCACTATATCAAATCTATCTTCAAAAGACATTTCGTATTCGGCTTTGGCGAGGCGTATTTCGAGGCTTGCATCGGTTTCGGTTTGGCGTTGTAACAGACGCTTTCGGAGTTCTTCTACCGAACTTACTTTTACAAAAATTGCCAAAGCCTTATCGCCATAGTATTCTTTTATTCGCAGTCCGCCTACTACATCTACATCAAAGATTACGTGCTTGCCTTCGTTCCAAATTCGTTGGATTTCGGATTTGAGCGTACCATAATACGCCCCCGAATAGACCTGCTCCCACTCTACAAACTCTTCATTTCTGATTTTTTGTTCAAATTCTTCTTTGCTCAAAAAATAATAATCTTTGCCGTGTTCTTCGGTTCTGCCACGACGAGGGCGTGTGCAAGCCGAAATAGAATAGCCTAATTGAGGGATTTGAGCGACTAAATGTTTTACGATAGTAGTTTTTCCTGAACCCGACGGAGCTGAGAATATGACTAATTTTCCCTGTTTTTGCATAAAAATCTTGTCTTTTGCTATTGAGCCAACTCAAAAATGAAAAGTTCTTTATCTGAATAGAGTTTGAGTGTTTTTTTGGCAATTTCGTATTTTTTTACTTCGTGATAATTGAGCCTGATAGTGTCGCAACAGGCTTGCGTACAAACAAAATCAGTAGCGTTGAATGTAAGGGTTTGGCTTTCACCTTCTTTAAATCGTCCTGAACAGCTATTTACATCAAGGTTAAACTCCATTTTGCCGTCTTTGTAGAAAGTGGCAAAGAGTTTTTTGCTTTTGTAGTTGGTAGCGGTTTTCGTATCAGCATTACGCACTTCTATCAATTGCCATTTTCGGTAGAGGTCAGTTGGTTGTTGAGCCGTTTTTTGCATAACACACGAAAGCAAAATATTTGTAACGAAAAGTATGATAATGATTTTTATGCTTAGTTTCATTTGGGTAATTTTTTAACAAAACTCTCGGCAAGTTATACTCAATTACACTCAAAAACAAATATTTCAGTGAGGCAATTCTATGGTACTTTTGCCTGCACCTATTTTTTTCACTTTTATTTGCTGTTTGATGCGTCCTTTGAGTTCTTTTACGTGAGAAATAATCCCAATGGTTTTTCCTTTGTGTTGCAAAGCCTCCAAAGCATCAACAGCCGTATCCAAGGTGTTTTCGTCTAATGTACCAAACCCCTCATCTATGAATAGCGTATCAATTTTTACATTTTTACTTGCCAAGTCCGAAAGTCCCAGAGCCAGCGAAAGACTTACCAAAAAACTCTCTCCCCCCGAGAGGCTCTCTATCGGGCGAGCCGTATCGGCTTGCTCTTGGTCTATAATCTCCAAATCCAAACCTTCTTCTTCTACTTTTTTTGTATTGTCTTTGGCTTCTGCCTTGCGGATACGGTATCGTTTGTTGAGATTTAATAAATGACTATTTGCCAAATCTACCAACCTCTGCAAAGTCAGACTTTGAGCAAACTCTCTAAATTTATCTCCTTTCGCCGAGCCAATCAGTTGGTTCAGCCTTCCCCAAGTTTTCAAAATTTGCTCTTGTTGCTCTATTTTTTTTCTCAAAGTTTCTGCTTTTTTTCTTTCTGTTTCGTTCTGAGCAATTTGGGCGTCTATCTGACCCAAATTTTTTGTTAGCTCATCTTTTTCGGCTAATATTTCTGCTTTTTGCTTCTGCAAGCTGTCCAAAGAAACCGCTTGGGGCAAATCCGAACTCAATTTGTTTTTTTCGTTTATCTTGCTTTCTAAACGTATTTTTGTATTTTGCAAATCGTTTTTGAGTTTTTCTTGTTGCTTTCTGTAATTTTGGGCAATATTTTTGGCTAACATTTTTGCCTGCAAATCGGCTATATCTGCAAAGCCTTTGGCTGTAATTTGAGGCAGTATTTCTTGAATAATATGCTCGTATTGGGCTTGATAATTGCTGATTTCCTGCGAATAAAGCAAAATATTTTGTTTTGTTATTTGTAATTCGCTTTGCAGGCTTTGCAGTTTTTTTTGCAAAGTTTCTGTATTTTTAGCGAGTTCTTCTTCTTTTTTCTTCAAATTTTCCAAGATTACTCCCGATTTTTCACCTTTCGGGCTGATAGCCAAAATATTTTGCTCTGTTTCGTCAAGTTGTTTTTGTTTATTTGCAATGTTATTTTTCTTTGTCCAAAGTTCTTTTTCTTTTTCAGCTAACAAGCCTTCACTTTGCAAATAGGCTATTTTTTTGTCCAAATTTTGTACAATCTCTAATTCTGTTTCTACTTTGGCAAGTTGAGCCTTATTTTGGTCAATGAGTTGTGGTAAAATTTCTTCGGTGATGTTTTCGGCTAATATTTTCTGCTCAATTTCTTTTATTTCGGCTTGCAGTTTTGTAATTTCTTGGTTTCGTTGTTGCAAGCGTGCTTCTAAGGCTTGTTTGGGATTTTTTTGTAATTGTTCTCTAAGTTGTTTTAGTTTTTTTTGGGTATTTTGCAGTTGTTCTTGGTGTTCTGAAAGTTGGTTTGGGGGCAGATTTTCGGCAAAAGGGTGATGCGTAGAGCCACAAAGCGGGCAAGGTTCGCCTTTGTGTAGGTGCTGACGCTGTTTCTCGTAAGTAGCAATTAGTTTTTCTTGCTCAACGATTACCCGTAAAAAATCAATTTGACTTTCTAAGTGAGCAATTTCTTGGCTATCTTGTTGGCATTGAGCGTGGGCTTGTTCCAATTTTTTTTCATCTTGCTGATTTTCGGCAAGTTTATTGCTAAGTTCTGCCTTTTTTTCGGCTAATCTTTGGGCTTCGCTTTGCCATTTTTGCAAATAAAGCAAATGTTCGTAAAGTTGTTTGTGTTCGTTTTGTAGGGTTTTTATGTCTTTTTTACCTTCTATTTCTTGCTCAACAAGTTGTAATTTTTGGGTATTTTCTTCTATTTTTTTGAGAACTTCTTGCAGATTTTTGGCAAAAGTGTAGTTAAGGTTGTTTTTCTTGATGAAATTTTTTAGTTCTGTTTCAAATGCTTCTTTTTCGTTTTGTAGCGAGTTGATTTCTTGTATAGATTGCTGTTTGGCAAGTTCCAAAGGAATAAGCCTTTCAAGGATAATTTTTTCCTTTTCTGCTTTTTCCGACTTATATCGCTGGTAGCTTGTATATTGGTTTTCGTAGGCTTGTTGAGCCTCGTGGGTTTGTTCTATGATTTTTTTTTGATTAGTTTGTATGTTTTGAAGTTTTTGTTCTTGTTCTTGTACTTGCTTCTGCAAACGACCGATTTCCAAGAGTTCTTTTTCAAATTCCATTGCTTTTTCGTGCCATTGTAGGGCTTCTAATTGAGGTTGTATGAGCAAAAAATCATCATTTATTTTTTGTTCATTTTTTCGGAGTTCGGCAATTTCTTTGTTGATTTTCTCTAAATTTTGCAAAATAGCTATATGGGGTTCAATTTGCAAAATTTGGGTTTCAAGGGCTTTTATTTGCTCTTGGATAGTATTTTTCTCAAAGTTTTTTGCTTCTATTTCTTCGGGGCTGAGAATTTGTATTTGCTCTATTTGTTGCCTGAAATTATCGAGAATGTTACTTTCTTGCTTGTATTTCTCGAATACCTTTGCCGAAATTTGCTGATAAATTTCCGTTCCTGTCATTTTCTCTAAGAGTTCGGCTCTTTCCTTGGGTTTGGCTTTCAGAAAGCGTGTAAATTCGCCTTGTGCTAGCATCACCGAACGCAAAAACTGCTCAAAGTCTAATTGTGTAATTCTTTCTATCTCCTCCAAAACCTCTTGCTTTTTGCTTCTGTTGTCGGTATTATCTTCCAGATTTACCAGCATCATTTCGGGCTTGGAGGCTTTGTTTTTTACGTCAAGTTTTCTATTAAACCTTCTATCCGATTCCCAGCGAGATTTGTATTGCTTTCCATTTACTTCAAACTCCACTTCGGCAAAACATTCGGTAGTGTTTCGGCTCATAACACTTTCTGCCAAACTTTCAGCCTTTTCGTTGCCGTGTCGGGTTGTACGGCTATAAAGAGCTAACGTGATAGCATCTAAAATTGTAGTTTTACCACCACCTGTATCGCCTGTAATTAGGAAAAGAGGATTTTCAAGAAATGAAGATTTTGTCAGGTCAATCTCGTGTTCGCCATACAGAGATTGTATGTTTTGGAGGCGTATTTTTAAGATTTTCATTGTAGCAAAATTATCCGAAAAATTTTAAGAAAGGTTTGCGAAGTTAGTAAAAAAAAACTATCATTGAAAATTGTAGCCTTATTAAACTCCTTACAATTATGTTATCAGACGAAAAATTGATTGATGTCAAAAAGTTTTTAGTTCCCGAAGGTAAAAAAATCAGCCTCAAAGACTACTCTACCAAATACGAAGGAACTGAACTCAACAAAAAAGAAGCTGAAAAGCAACTTGAAGAAGGGCGAAAGCAATTAGCCATTATTCAGGACAAACTCTATGCTCACAATCAGTATAGCATACTGATTATTTTGCAAGCAATGGACGCAGCAGGCAAAGACGGAGCCGTAAAACATATTATGTCGGGGCTCAATCCTTTGGGCGTAAAAGTACATAATTTCAAAGCCCCCACCGCCGAAGAATTAGACCACGACTACCTCTGGCGACATATGAAAGCCCTACCCCCACGCGGAGAGATAGGCATACACAATCGTTCTCATTACGAAAATGTACTCGTTACAAAAGTACATCCACAGTTTATTCTTAATGAGAACATTCCAGGAGTGGATAGTGTAGAAAAAATAGATGAAAAATTTTGGCAGATGCGTTATGAGCAAATCAAGAGTTTTGAGAAAAATCTTACTGAAAATGGTATGGTCATACTCAAATTCTTTTTGCACGTTTCCAAAGAGGAACAAAAAAAGCGTTTTTTGGAAAGGATAGACGATACCAGCAAAAATTGGAAATTTTCGGTTTCAGATATTAAAGAAAGAGGCTTTTGGGACGATTATCAGAAGGCTTATGCAGAGGCTCTCTCTGCTACTTCTACCAAAAATGCCCCTTGGTTTGTAATACCCGCCGACAACAAATGGTTTGCCCGTTTGGCTATTGCTTCTATTATCTATCGGCAGTTTGAAAAACTCAATTTGAGCTATCCTACCGTAAGCCCAAGTCAGAGAGAAGCCCTCCTGAAAGTAAAAGAACAACTTTTGGCAGAGGAGAAAAATAGTGAAGCAAAAAGCAAGAAGAAAAAATAATTTTGCCTAAAAAATTGCCACTATTACACAAATTTCATTTATTTGGTGCAGTAGTGGCGTTTTTCTTCTTTATTCAAAAAAAATTATTAGCTGTGCGTGCATTTTACCTGAGTGTTGCTTTTGTATGTCTCAATACCCTTACCTTCGCCCAAAATCCTTATCCTCGTACAGAACTTCGGGGTGTTTGGATAACAACCGTAAATAACATAGACTGGCCCTCGCGTAGAGCTTTGAGCACAGAAATGCAGCAAAAAGAGTATAGAGATTTGTTAGATAAATTCAAGAAGCACAACTTCAATGCTGTACTCACACAAATCCGCCCCGCTGCCGATGCCCTCTACGAAAGTAGCTACGAGCTTTGGTCGGAGGTACTGAGTGGCAAACAAGGCACACCCCCCGAACCCTACTACGACCCCACCGCTTGGATGATACAAGAGTGCAAAAAACGAAACTTGGAGTTTCACGCTTGGGTAAATCCATTTAGAGCAGTTAGTAGTACTGCTTTCAGCAACATTCACCCCGAACACATCACCCGACGCCGCCCCGAATGGTTTTTTCGTTATGGCGACCGCATTTACTTTAATCCCGGTATTCCTGATGTGAGAGAATATTTGGTAAAAGTGATTCTTGAAATTGTCAGAAAATACGATATCGATGGTTTGCACTTTGACGATTATTTCTATCCCTACAAAATCACAGGAGAACGCATCAATGACGACGACACCTTCGATAAATATGGAAAAAATTTCACAAATATTGAAGATTGGCGAAGAAATAACATTGACCTGTTTATTCAAGCCATTTCCGATAGTCTCAGAGCTATTAAGCCCAAAGTAAAGTTTGGGATTAGCCCCGCAGGAGGTTGGCGAAATAAATCACAAGATGCAAGAGGCTCTGATACACGCGTAGGACAACCCTCCTACGACCACGTCTATGCCGATACCCGCAAGTGGCTCGAATTGGGCTGGTTGGATTACATCACCCCCCAAATCTATTGGAGTACGCAATCTAAATACGCACCCTACGAAGTAATGATTGATTGGTGGAATAAAAACGCTTTCCAAAGGCATATCTACGGCGGACAGGCAGTTTTTAAAATTGCTAGCCCCGAAGAAGAAAGCACTTGGCACCAGCCTTCCGAGTTATTCAGGCAAATAAAACTCAACAGACTTTACAAAAATGTAAAAGGTAGTATGTTTTTTTCAGCAAAACACCTGCTTCGCAATCCCCTGAAAATAATGGATAGCTTAGAACAAAAATACTACAAATACCCCGCTATTGTACCCGCTATGCCTTGGAAAGATTCTATCGCCCCACTGCCACCCGATAGCCTCAAAGCTACCGTAGTAGAAGAAAATAACGTGGTTTTGAAATGGAAACCCCCCAAAGCCGCCACCGATGGCGAAATGCCTGCTTATTATGTAGTTTTTCGTTTTGATAACGAACTTGCTATCAACACAGAAGATGCCTCAAAAATTGTAGCTATACAAGCTGAAACATTTTTTTTGGACAAAAATCTTGAAAAAAATAAAAGATACGTCTATGTCATAAAATCTTTTGATAAATTGCATAATGAAAGCAAACAATACAGCATTGTAAGGATTGCTACTGTCCGCAAACTGACTATGGCTTCGCCTATTAAGGAAGGGAAAATTGAAGATGAATGATTTTGAAGAATAGCAATGAGCAAAAGCAAAGATATACTCAAAAATAATTGATTTTTCGCTTTTCTGTACATTGAGCGTGTTCATTGAGCGGAGCCGAAATGAGCCGAAATGTACAGAAAAGCAGTTTTTCTCAAAACTTTTTACAAAAACCACTTTTGATTGAGTATAGTATCACTCATCATTTACCATTAAGCTATCTACCATTGACCTATGGCAAAAATACTGATTATTGATGATGAAGCCTCTATTCGTAGGGCTTTACGGGAAATTTTAGAGTACGAAAAGCACCAAGTCTTTGAAGCCAAAGATGGCGAAGAAGGGCTGACTATGCTTCGCAACGAAGACTATGACTTGGCTCTATGCGATATAAAAATGCCCAAAATGGACGGCTTAGAAGTGCTGACCAAGTTTAATGAATTGGGAAAAAATACGCAATTTATTATGGTTTCGGCTCACGGAACGATAGAAACTGCCGTAGAAGCCACTAAAAAAGGAGCTTTTGAGTTTATCACCAAACCACCCGACCTCAACAGGCTTTTGCTCGTAGTGCGTAATGCCTTAGAAAAAAATAATTTGGTAGAAGAAACCAAGAAGTTACGCAAAACCATTAGCAAGGTTCTCAACAAAAAATACGAAATCGTAGGCAATTCGCCTGCCATTAGGCAAGTGAAAGAAGATATTGCCAAAGTGGCTAAAACCGATGCCCGCGTACTAATTATAGGACCCAACGGCTCTGGAAAAGAATTGGTTTGCAGGCAAATTCACGAGCAAAGCGACCGCCGTAATATGCCTTTTGTAGAGGTGAATTGTGCCGCTATCCCCAGCGAACTCATCGAAAGCGAACTTTTCGGACACGAAAAAGGCTCTTTCACGGGAGCTATCAAAGACAAAAAAGGAAAATTCGAACAAGCCGATGGCGGCACGCTATTCCTTGACGAAATCGGCGATATGAGCCTTTCGGCACAAGCCAAGGTATTGCGTGCCTTGCAAGAGCAAAAAATTACACGCGTCGGTAGCGACAAAGACATCAAAGTAAATGTGCGTGTCATTGCTGCAACCAATAAAGACCTAAAAGCCGAAATCCAAAAAGGAAATTTTAGAGAAGATTTATTCCACCGATTGGGCGTGATTGTTATTAAAGTTCCTTCCCTAGATGAACGAAAAGACGATATAGCCCTACTGACCGATAAGTTTTTAAACGACATTGCCGAAGAATACAGAACCGCACCCAAAGCCATTGACCAAGAAGCCATCAAACTTCTGGAACAAAGAAGCTGGTCGGGCAACATTCGCGAACTTCGTAATGTGGTAGAACGTTTGGTCATTATGAGCGGGGCAAAAATCACTACCGAAGATGTAGAAAAATATGCTATGAACTGATTTTTCAAGTTCAAAAAAACGAAACACTGAAACTTAGAACGTATTTATGAAAATTTTGGTAGTAGAAGACGATTTTATTATCGCCGAAGATATTGCCCAAATCCTGCAAAATGCTGGCTATACCATTACTGGTATGTTGGCTCGAGGGGAGGAGGTAATGGATGCCATAGAAACGCAAGAACCAGACCTGATTTTATTGGACATTACCCTTGCAGGAAAAAAAAGTGGAATAGAAGTCGGTGAGGAAATTCATAAAAAATACAAAACAATCCCCTTCATCTATCTTACCTCTTATACCGACCAAAACACCGTACAAAAAGCCAAGCATACTTTTCCTGCTGCCTATATCACCAAACCTTTTAATGAGCGAGATTTGGAAATAGCCATAGATTTAGCTATTTTCAACTTTACCCAAAATAAAAATTCGCAAGGAGAAAGCTCACAAGAACCTTTGTTGCTCAAAGATTGTATTTTTGTAAAGAAAGATAATCGTTTTGAGAAAATAGAGCTAAGTCAGGTGCTTTTAGTTGAGGCAAGCGGTCATTACCTCATATTTTATACCAAAGACCAAAAACAATTTGCAATAGGCGGCTCTCTGAAATCTTTTTTGGAGAAGATACAACAAGACTTTTTCGTACAAGTACACCGCTCCTTTATTGTAAATATAGAAAATATCAGCGGCTTTGACGAAGAATTCGTGTACATAGACAAAAAAAAAATTCCTATCGGAAAAACTTTTAGAAAAGATTTTGTAGAAAAGTTTAGATTTTTTTAGCCTTGCAGATGGCTCTTTAATCCCTAAATTTTAATTTTTACGAAATTAGGGCTTATGCAAATTGAAGGGTAGTTGTTGAGTTGTGTTGTAAAACGTATGATAAGTAATTGTACAAAATTGAACAGATATTTACATTTCCTTAAAAACTTGAAAAACAAAATTTTGTCTTGCATCTAACATCTAACTACTTACAAATATCATTCATTTTGAAACACGACCAAATATACTCATTCAAAAGTGGTTTTTGTAAAAAGTTTTGAGAAAACTTGCTTTTCTGTACGTTGAGCGTGTTCATTGAGCGTGTTCATTGAGCGAAGCCGAAATGAGCCGAAATGAGCCGAAACGTACAGAAAAGTGTAAAACCACTTATTTTTGAGTATAATTACTCATAAAAAACAGCCAGCCCTGCACACACAAGCAATGCCGCCGTTTCGGTACGCAATACGGCATTACCCAAACTGATAGCCTCAAAGCCTTTGGCACGAGCTAAGGCAATTTCTTCGGGACTAAAATCGCCTTCAGGACCGATTAGCACACAATATTTGCCATTTTCAGAAACCATTTGCCCCAAAAATTTTTTTTCACCACTTCCCAAATGAGCTATCCACTTGTTTTGTTGCGATACGTTTTCTAAAAATTTTGGTAATTTTTCCATAGCATTTATTTTTGGCAAAAAAGCCCTTTGCGATTGTTTGATTGCTTGAATGGCTATTTTTTCCAAGCGTTCTAATTTGATTTCTTTGCGTTCGGAACGTTGGCAAAGCACAAAACTGATTTCATCTATTCCAATTTCGGTGCATTTTTCAAGTAGCCATTCCATACGTTCTATATTTTTGGTAGGGGCTATGGCTATGTGCAGGTAATAATTTCGTTGATTTTTGGTATCAAAAGATTTATTCAAAGGTTTGAGTACGCATTTTTTGCCTTCTACTCGGCTGATTTCGGCTTGCCAAAAATAGCCTTTTCCGTCTATCAGGGTTATTATATCGCCTACATCGTGGCGTAGCACTTGCAAGCAATGCCTGCTTTCTTCTTCGGAAAGGACAGGATTTTCGGCAATTTCGGGACAATAAAATAATGAAGGCATAAAAATTTTTGGGTTCTTGATTTTTTAGTTAGTTTTGTCAGATATAGTTACACAGACTAAGCAATTTTTGGACAAATATGCGAAAAATCAAGAAACTTTTGGTTGCCAATCGTGGTGAAATTGCCTTGCGTGTGATGCGTTCGGCAAAAGAAATGGGCATTGCAACGGTAGCTGTTTTTAGCTCTGCCGATAGAAACGCCTTGCACGTGCGTTATGCCGACGAAGCCGTTTGGATTGGCGAAGCCCCCAGTGCCGAATCGTATTTGCGTGGCGATAAAATCATTGAAGTTGCCAAACAAATAGGAGCTGATGCCATTCACCCGGGCTATGGTTTTCTTTCGGAAAATGCTCATTTTGCCAAAGCCGTACAAGAAGCAGGCTTGATTTTCGTGGGACCTCCCGTAGAAGCCATCAAGGTAATGGGAAGCAAATTAGCCGCTAAGGAAGCTGTAAAAAAATTTGATGTGCCAATGGTGCCAGGCACAGCAGGTGCAATTACCGATACCCACGAAGCCAAAAAAATAGCCCAAGAAATTGGTTATCCTGTACTTATCAAAGCCTCGGCAGGTGGCGGTGGAAAAGGTATGCGAGTGGTAGAAAATCCCGAAGAGTTTGATGAGCAAATGGAAAGAGCCGTTAGCGAGGCGGTTTCAGCTTTTGGTGATGGGGCTGTCTTTATAGAAAAATATATCACCGCCCCCAAACATATTGAAGTGCAGATTTTAGGCGATATGCACGGCAACGTAGTGTATCTTTTTGAGCGAGAATGTTCTATCCAACGCCGTCACCAAAAGGTGATAGAAGAAGCCCCTTCGCCTGTACTTACTCCCCAAGTACGCAAAGCCATCGGCGAAGCCGCCGTAAAAGTAGCAAAAGCCTGCAATTACTACAACGCTGGCACAGTAGAGTTTGTAATGGATAGCCAACTCAATTTTTATTTTTTGGAAATGAACACTCGCCTACAAGTTGAGCACCCCGTAACCGAGCAAATCACAGGCGTTGACTTGGTAAAAGAACAAATCAGAATTGCAGAAGGCGAAACACTTAGCTTCAAACAAGAAGATTTACACATCTTAGGACACGCTATTGAAGTTCGCATTTATGCCGAAGACCCCCAAAACAATTTCTTGCCCGATATTGGCAAACTTCAAACCTACAAACGCCCACAAGGTGCAGGCATACGCATAGACGATGGCTTTGAGCAAGGTATGGAAATTCCCATTTACTACGACCCAATGATAGCCAAGTTGATAGCCACAGGCAAAAACCGCCAAGAAGCCATCAGCCGAATGAAACGAGCCATCGACGAATATCAAATCACAGGCATTGAAACTACACTCGGCTTTTGCAAATACGTACTCGAACACCCCGAATTTCTATCAGGAAAATTTGATACAAACTTCGTAAAAAACCATTTTTCTCCCGAAAAATTACAAAAGAACCTTCCCCCAGAAGCCATAGAAGTCGGTGCTTTGCTTGTGGCTCATTTGTTTGAACAAAAAACCACAAATCACGTTCATCAAAATCATCAAATACAAAAAAACGAAAGTCAATGGAAGAAAAATAGACTATCACTGCGATAGATATACTCAAAAATAAGTGGTTTTACACTTTTCTGTACGTTGAGCGTAGCCGAAACGTACAGAAAAGCAAGTTTTCTCAAAACTTTTTACAAAAACCACTTTTGAATGAGTATAACTTTCTTTGAAAGGCAGAGACCTCTTATAGTGTTCTGAACGCTATAAGAGGTTTGAAAAATTTTTCATCATATTTTTTACAACACAGCCAATTTTTCATTCCTTAATTTTTTTGTATCTTTGCAGTCTGAAAATCAGCGTTGATAACATAAATTTTCAAAAAATGTATCCCGAACACAAAAACCTCCATTACGCCGAAGTTGCCAATGAAATCCTGAAATTTTGGAAAGAAAACAATATTTTTGAGCAATCCGTAGCCAAACGAGAAGGAAAACCAATCTTTACGTTTTACGAAGGACCTCCCTCTGCCAATGGCACACCTGGCATTCATCACGTAATGGCTCGTACTATCAAAGATATTTTTTGTCGTTACAAAACTTTGCGTGGTTTTCAAGTGCCTCGTAAAGGGGGGTGGGATACACACGGCTTGCCTGTTGAGTTGCAAGTAGAAAAAATGCTCGGCATCACCAAAGAAGACATCGGTACGAAAATCTCGGTAGAAGACTACAACCAAAAATGCCGCGAAACCGTAATGATGTACACCGACCAATGGAACGACCTCACCGAAAAAATGGGATACTGGGTTGATTTGGAAAACCCTTACATAACCTATGAAAATAATTACATAGAAACTCTCTGGTTTTTGCTCAAAAAACTTTACGAGAAAGGCTTACTCTACAAAGGCTATACCGTTCAGCCGTACTCACCTGCCGCAGGCACAGGACTTAGCTCTCACGAACTCAATTATCCCGGCACCTACCAAGATGTTTCCGATACTTCCGTAGTGGCTCAATTTAAAGTAATCAAAAATGAAAAATCGGCATTTTTGTTTGATAATCCCAACGAAGATGTACGTATTTTAGCTTGGACAACTACGCCTTGGACGCTTCCCTCGAACTGTGCCTTAGCCGTAGGCGAAGAAATCACTTACCTAAAAGTAAAAACCTTCAACCCCTATACGCATAAACCTGTTTCGGTTGTCTTGGCGAAAGATTTGGTAAGCAAATATTTTTCCGAAAAAGCCAAAAATTTAAAACTTGAAGACTACAAAACAGGCGATAAACTTATTCCTTTTGAAATTGTAAAAGAGTTTGAAGGCAAAGATATGCTCGGCATTCGCTACGAGCAACTGATGCCTTATGTAACTAACGAAAATTTAGAAAAAAATGCTTTCCGTGTAATTGCAGGCGACTTCGTAACTACCGAAGAGGGTACAGGCATTGTGCATACGGCTTCAGTTTTTGGTGCTGATGACTTCCGTGTCTGTAAGCAAAACAATATCCCTTCGGTAATGGTGCTTGACGAAAACGGCAAAGAAACGCCCCTCGTTGATAAGAAAGGTAAATTCGTAAAAGAAGTTGGCAAACATTTAGCCGAAGGCATCAAAAAATACAATATCAAAACGCATAAAACCTTTGGCGAAAATGATTTTTACGTAAAAAATTACCTCTCCGAAGACGAAACCCAAGAAAATTACAAATCTACCGACGTTATCATTTCTATCATTCTGAAAGAAGAAAACAAAGCCTTTAAGGTTGAAAAATATTTGCACAGCTATCCACATTGTTGGCGTACAGGCAAACCTGTCTTGTACTATCCGCTGAATAGTTGGTTTATTCGTACTACTGCACTCAAAGACAGAATGGTAGAACTCAACAAAACGATTAACTGGAAGCCTGAAAGTACAGGTTCAGGACGTTTTGGGGCTTGGTTAGAAAATTTAGTAGATTGGAACTTATCGCGTTCGCGTTATTGGGGAACGCCCCTGCCCATCTGGCGAACCGAAAACGGCGAAGCCGAAAAATGTATTGGCTCACTCGCCGAACTCAAAACCGAAATTGAAAAAGCTAATAAAGTTTTAGGTTTAAACCAACCTACCGACCTGCCCGACCTACACAGACCTTACGTAGATAATGTTATTTTAGTTTCGGATAATGGCGAAAAAATGACTCGTGAAACAGACCTAATAGACGTTTGGTTTGATAGCGGTGCTATGCCTTACGCTCAGTGGCATTATCCTTTTTCTCCCCTCTCCCTTGAAGAGAAACAGGAGGGCGAGATTTCTGTACGTCAATTCCCCGCCGACTTTATCTCCGAAGGCGTAGACCAAACACGAGGCTGGTTTTTTACACTTCACGCCCTTGCCGTAATGCTTTTTGATAGCATTGCTTTCAAAAATGTTGTTTCTACGGGACTTGTACTAGACAAAAACGGTGAGAAAATGTCTAAATCAAAAGGAAATGTAATAAATCCTTTTGAAACAACGGAACAATACGGACCCGATACCACCCGCTGGTATATGGTAGAAAACGCCAACCCTTGGGACAACCTGAAATTTGACTTAGATGGCATCGTAGAAGTGAGAAATAAGTTCTTCGGAACGCTTCATAATACCTACAACTTTTTTGCTATCTATGCAAATTTGGACAAGTTCAAGCCTACTGCGGCATTGAGCGGAGTCGAAATGCCTCAACTAACCGAACTTGACCGCTGGATTCTCTCTAAACTGCAAACTACTATCATAGAAGTAGAAAAAGCCTTCGATGACTACGAGCCTACTAAAGCCGCCCGAACTATTAGTGAGTTTGTCATTGAGCATCTTTCTAATTGGTACGTAAGGCTATCACGTAAGCGTTTCTGGGTAGGTGAAATGAACGCAGACAAGCAAGCCGCCTACGAAACCTTATTTGAGTGTCTCAAAGTTGTTTCACAATTGATGTCTCCTATTGCTCCTTTCTATGCAGACTTTTTATATCGCAATCTAACCTCCCCCTCTCCTTTGGAGAGGGGGCAAGGGGGTGAGGTCTCTCCCCTCTCCTTTGGAGACGGGCAAGGGGGTGAGGTCTCTCCCCTCTCCTTTGGAGACGGGCAAGGGGGTGAGGTCTCCATACACCTCACCAACTGGCAAAAAGCTGATAAAAATCTCATTGACAAAGACTTAGAGCAAAAAATGGAGTTAGCTCAACGTATTTGCTCGCTTACACACGCCTTGCGTAAGAAAGAAAAAATCAAGGTGCGTCAGCCCTTGAGCCGAATACTTATTCCTGTCTTAAACCCCGCTATCAAAGAGCAAATTTCGGCTGTGCAGGAACTTATCAAAGCGGAAGTGAATATCAAAGCAGTAGAATACATTGATGATACTTCTGGAATTTTGGTAAAGAGCATCAAGCCAAACTTTAAGCGTTTGGGAGAAATCTACAAAACCAAAATGAAAGAAGTAACAGGTATTATTCAGCAGTTCAGCCAAGAAGACATCAATAAATTGGAGAAAGAAGGACTTTTTGAGGCACAAATTTCTGATGGGTTCGTTACACTTACAATGGAAGATGTAATGATTGAAGCCAAAGAAATTGCTGGTTGGTCGGTGGCAAGTGATAAAGGATTGACAGTTGCTTTGGATATTACTATCACCGATGAACTCCGCCACGAAGGTATTGCCCGCGAGCTTGTAAATCGTTTGCAAAATTTACGTAAAGACAAGAATTTAGAAGTTGCCGATAAAATTAGTGTCCAAATCCAAAAATTATCCAACGAGGTAGATACAGCTTTGGAAAAACACAAGAATTATATTGCAAACGAAGTACAAGCTCTTTCCTTCGAGATTATCCCTACACTTAACGGCAATGCCGAAGAAATAGATATGGAAGATTTTGTGCTGAAAGTGAAAATAGGAAAAATTTAGCTTTTCAACCTCTTAACCTCTTATAGAGCTTAAAGCTCTATAAGAGGTTAAGAGGTTTTTATCTCTTTAAGCATCTGTTCCCCTCCTATCTGCAAGATTTCTTGTGCCAATTTTTGCCCTGCTTGTTCGTATTCTTGCACCGAGACCCTTAACTCACGCATTAGCAAACGACTACCATCAAGGCTGATAATTCCACCTCGTATGTTTAAAAAATTATTTTCCAGACTTGCTAGTACAAATACAGGCACACTACACCCCCCTTGCAAGGTATGTAAAAAATCTCTTTCAACGTGCAAACAAACCTCTGTTTCCCAATGATTTAATGTTTCTTTTAGCTTTTGTTTAATGTTTGCATCTAAGTTTTTGGCTATCTCGATGGCGATACTTCCTTGCCCAGCGGCAGGCGTAAAAATATCGGTAGGTAAATATTGGCAAATTAAATCATCGTATCCCATTCTATGCACACCTGCATAAGCTAAAACAATAGCATCGCAAACTCCATTTTCTAATTTTTGCAAACGAGTTTGCAAGTTGCCTCGCATTTCGGTAGTGAGAACGTGGGGATAATAATGTTTGAGTGTAGCTATTCGGCGGGTAGAGGAAGTACCGATTAGGATTTCATCTTGCAAAGAAATACCTTTTTTGAAACTAACAAGTACATCATTTACCTGCTCTCTTTCGGTAAAAGCAATAATTTCCAAATCTTCGGGCAGAGCCGAAGGCAAATCTTTGGCACTATGAACAGCCAAATGTACTTCTCCCAAACGCAGTTTTTCTTCTAATTCTTCTGTAAAAACACCTTTGCTACCAATTTTAGCCAGCGACCTATCCAAAATTTTATCTCCTTTGGTTTCAATACCTACGATTTGGGTTTCAAAGCCTGCTTCTTGTAATTTTTTTTCTACAAAATACGTTTGCCACAATGCTAATTTACTGCTCCGTGTGATGATTTTTAATTTTTTTAGCATAAATTTTATCTTTTCTAAAACCAAAACTTTGGCAAGTTACGTATATTTCGCATAAGAAAAATTTTAAGTTTAACACTAACACCTAAATTTTATGGAAGTAGCTTTGCAGAAAAAAGAAAGTTCGTCATTTGTCAAACAGATTGTCAGTTTAGCAGCCTTAGAAGCGGCAATTACTATTGGTTGGCTGGCTTATGAAAAATATCAGCCTCAACTATTGTTAAAATTCAGTTTCACGCAGTTTGCCTCTGTATTGCTAATTGCACAAGGAGTGTTGGGAGCGATTTTTCACCCTCTTTCGGGTAAATGGGCTGATAAAGCCTTTAAGGAAAAAGGCTCTAAATTCCCTGTCATTATTTCGGGAGCGGCTTTTGCGGCGGTTATTTTCGTAGCAGTTAGCTTTGCCCTACGTGCAGACCCCAATAGTAGCTTGAAATGGATTTTACCTGTGTTGGTAGTTTTATGGCTGGCTGCAATGGCAACTTTTCATAGCCCTGCAATTTCTTTGGTAGAGTCTTTTGCTCCTGTGCATAAATTTCCACAAGTTGCCGCTATCCTGACAATGGTTTTTGGTGTAATCTATACGATTGAGCCATTTTTGATGCAAATCTTAGATGCTCTCGGACTTACCATTACCTTCATTTTGGGGGGAGTTCTTGTGCTGCTTACAGCCTACACAATAAAAAATATCAGTATAACGCCCCCTACCGAAGAAGATAAAAAACTGATGGAGCGTATAGTAGTAGAAGGTTCAAGAAAAACCGATTTGTTCTTGACAGGATTTTTCGTAGGTTTGTTCAAAACACTTATACTCTTTGCTATTCCTGCCGTTTGGGTACATCACAAATTTTTTACTACTGCCCGAGATTTCTTCAAAGACCCCGACTACTTGCAATCAGCTATGCTACTATTTTCGGCTGTTTTGGCTATTCCTGTTAGTAAATTAGTTGAGAAATGGACTGCCGAAAAGGCTATCGTAAGAGGTTGTATCATTGCTTTCTTATTGGCAGTGCCCAGCCTACTGATACGCAACCAAACCTTTTCGTTTGTAATGCTAATTCTGATGGGAGCTGTGTATAGTTTATTGGCAATTGCTTCGCTACCTTACATATTGCACAGAGCTAAAGCAGGACACGCAGGACATAGCATCGGGCTATACTATGGTGGTACAGCCGCCTCTACCGCTCTCATACTTCTTTTGCTCTTACTTATGGGAATACAAATGAATTAACAATTTTACTTCAATTTTATTTACAATCCTGCAAATATAATTTTGCAGGATTTATTTTTTGTTAAATCCAAGTTAATGCGTTATTTTTGCTTCAAACCTCAATTTTTTATGAAAAAAGCATTTCTTGGGATAATTATTTTGTGGCTTTGCAACGCTTGTGCTACTTTACAAGGAGTTGTGAGCAACTTACCCAACGCAACGCAACCTCTTACCGAAACCGAAATCGCCAATGGACTGAAAGAAGCCCTCACGCAAGGCATCAGCAATGGCGTAAGCGAACTTGTAAAAACTGATGGCTACTTTGGCAATCAAGCAATTAAACTTTTGCTTCCCCCCGAAGCCGAAAAAGTGCAGAACCTGATTGTAAAAAATATCCCACAAGGACAAAAACTCATCGACGAGGCAATCCTCAAAATGAACCGTGCCGCCGAAGACGCCGCTAACGAAGCTAAACCCATCTTCGTTGATGCCATTACCTCAATGACTATCGTTGATGCCAAAAATATTCTTTTTGGCAACGAAAACGCCGCTACCAATTATCTGAAAGAAAAAACTTTCCAAAAACTCGTGCAAGCATATAGCCCCAAAATCAACGCCTCTTTGAGCAAAGTAGGTGCAACGCAGGCTTGGTCGGCTTTGGTAAATCCTTACAACAAATTAGTTGGCACCGTAGCGGGCAACATAGCGGGCATTCGCGAGCCTATCACCAGCGATTTGGGGGCTTATACCACTCAAAAAGCCTTAGACGGACTTTTTTGGCGTATTTCACAAGAAGAACAAAAAATCAGAAGCACGCCACTGGCTCGTACTACGGCTCTGCTACAAAGAGTTTTCGGAGAGTTGGATAAAAAAAGATAGCTTCACGAATGGATATAGAATTTTTCAGAGAATATTGTTTGGCAAAAAAAGGCGTAACCGAAGAATTTCCTTTTGATGAGAATACTTTGGTCTTTAAGGTTATGGGAAAAATTTTTGCCCTTACCAACCTCGAAAAAAGTAATTTTACTATTAACCTAAAATGCGAACCTGAAAAAGCCATTCTGCTAAGAGAGCAATACGAAGCCGTCCAACCAGGTTACCATATGAGCAAAAAGCACTGGAACACAATCTATGCAGAGAATATTGCTGATAACTTGCTAAAACAATGGATAGACAACTCGTACCGCTTGGTGGTAGCAGGTTTGCCAAAGAAACTGCAAAAAGAATTAGAAAATTTTAACAAATAATTTCACAAAAACAACGCTGATATGAATTACGGAATTTTTACAATCCCCGAACCTAAAAACGAGCCTGTTTATAGCTACGCACCCAGCACACCCGAAAGAGCTTTACTCAAAAAAGCCCTTGCCGATGCCAAAAGCCGAGAATTAGATATTCCGATGTTTATTGGTGGGCAAGAAGTACGCACAGGTAACCGAGTACGCATTGCTCCACCCCACGAGATAGCTCATACACTTGGCTATTATCACAAAGGAGGCAGAGAAGAAGTAGAGTTAGCTATTCGTGCCGCCCTCAATGCCAAAGAGTTGTGGGAAAATATGGCTTGGGAACATCGTGCCAGCATTTTCCTAAAAGCTGCCGAACTAATTGCTACCAAATATCGCTACGAACTCAATGCCGCTACGATGCTGGGGCAGTCTAAAAATGTTTTTCAGGCAGAAATAGACTCAGCTTGTGAAATCATAGATTTCTTGCGGTTCAATGTGAAATTTATGGAGCAGATTTACAAAGAACAACCTATTTCATCGGCAGGGATTTGGAATAGATTGGAACACAGAGCCTTAGAAGGTTTCGTTTTTGCTCTTACCCCCTTCAATTTCACAGCTATTGCAGGCAATTTGCCCACAGCACCCGCTATGATGGGAAATTGCGTAGTTTGGAAACCTTCCGAAACACAAATCTATTCTGCCAACGTCTTAATGAAGATTTTTAGAGAAGCAGGCGTACCTGATGGCGTTATCAACTTGGTTTTTGTTGATGGTCCTACGGCAGGTGAAGTGATTTTTTCGCACCCCGATTTTGCAGGTATTCATTTTACAGGCGGTACAGCTACTTTCCAAAGAATTTGGAAAACTATTGGCGAAAATATTGCTCGCTACAAAACTTATCCTCGCATTGTAGGCGAAACAGGTGGAAAAGATTTTGTCCTTGCTCATTACACTGCCGATGCCAAGGCTTTGGCTACGGCTCTTATTCGTGGGGCTTTTGAGTATCAAGGGCAAAAATGCTCGGCAGCTTCAAGAGCCTACATTCCTGCTAATCTCTGGGACGAAGTAAAAAATTATATGCTTGCTGACCTCAAAGAAATCAAAATGGGCAGTGTAGAAGATTTTAGCTGTTTTATCAATGCTGTCATTGATGAAAAATCGTTTGATAAACTTGCTCAATACATTGATAACGCCAAAAAAGATGGTGTAACGATTGTAGCAGGTGGCAATTACGATAAGTCAAAAGGGTATTTTATTGAGCCAACTATTTTGCAAGTTCAGGACCCGATGTATGTTACTATGGAAGAAGAATTATTCGGACCTGTTCTTTCGGTGTATGTATATCAGCCCGAAAATTTTGAAGACACGCTCACGCTTGTTGATAAAACCTCGCCTTATGCTCTTACAGGCTCTATTTTTGCCCAAGACCGCTACGCTATTGAGTTAGCAAGCCATAAGTTACGCCATTCGGCAGGAAATTTCTACATCAACGACAAGCCCACAGGAGCAGTCGTAGGGCAACAACCTTTTGGTGGGGCAAGAGCCTCTGGCACAAACGACAAAGCAGGTTCTTTGCTCAATCTCTTGCGTTGGACTTCGGCAAGAGCCATCAAAGAAACTTTCGTGCCTCCTGCCGACTACAAATATCCTTTTATGCAAGAAAGTTAAAAAAACAAAAATCTCTTATAGCGTTCAGGACGCTATAAGAGATAATTTTAAAACGTTTTTATATCTCCAAAGCCTTCTTAATGATTTCTTCTTGTTCTTTTACGTGTATTTTGTTGTAACCCGTAGCAGGTGAAGCACTTGCTTTACGAGAAATGCACTCTATTGGTCCGTAGTGCATTAGCATAAAGCTGTATGCTCCCATATTTTTGGGTTCTTCTTGTACCCAAACCACTTTGGCATTTTTGTACTTTTTCAAGACTTTTTCAAGTTGCTTGGCGGGATAAGGATACAACTGCTCCAAACGAACGATGGCTATATCTTTCCGAGCTTGTTTTTGTTGCTCACGGTACAAATCCACAGCTATTTTACCACTGCAAAGCAAAACTTTTTTCACTTTTTTGGCATCAGCGTAGCTGTCGTCAATTACTTCTTGGAAAGAGCCTTTTACAAAGTCTTCAATTGGAGAATGTACTTCTTCTGCTCTAAGCAAAGATTTAGGCGACATTATTACCAAAGGCTTTCTAAACTCCCAAGCCAATTGCCTACGCAAAGCGTGGAACAAGTTAGCAGACGTAGTGATATTGGCAACCACCATATTATATTCGGCACAAAGTTGTAAGAAACGTTCTAATCGTGCCGAGGAATGTTCAGGACCTTGTCCTTCGTAGCCGTGTGGTAACAAAAGCACCAAAGCGTTTTGTTGTTGCCATTTACTTTCGGTAGCGGCGATGAATTGGTCTATAATCACTTGGGCTGTATTGGCAAAATCGCCAAATTGTGCTTCCCAAATTACCAAAGCATTCGGGTTAGCCATTGAGTAGCCAAATTCAAAGCCCATTACACCAAACTCCGAAAGGTGAGAGTTGTAAATACGGAAAGGCTGTTTTTGGTTAGGAACGATATGATTGAGAAAGAAATAAGGCTCGTTGCTTTCTGCATCGCGTATCACGGCTTGCCTGTGCGAGAACGTACCTCTACGGACATCTTGCCCACTCATTCTCACGATTTTCTCTTCCAAAAGGATAGAGCCGTAGGCAAGCAATTCGCCACAAGCCCAGTCTAATTTTTTCTTCTCGAAGAAATAAGACTTGCGGTCGGCAAGGAGTTTCTCGATTTGTTTGATAACTCTGAATCCTTCGGGAATTGTGGTAAGTGCTTTTCCAACTTTTTCTATTACGTCCAAAGAAATACCTGTTTCGGGAGATTTCTCAAAATCTTCAGGCTTAGATTTACGAAGTTTCTGCCAATCTTTTTCTAATTGTGTGTAGTGATAAGGCAAGGGTTTTTGTTTTACTTCGTCGAGTTTTTGTTGTAGCATTTGGCGAAGTTCTTTGTCCATCTCTTCTACGAGTTTGGCATCAACACTACCACTGGCAAGTAATTTTTGGGCATACACTTCGCGAGGGGTGGGGTGCTTGGCAATTACGTTGTAAAGTTTGGGCTGTGTGAAGCGGGGTTCGTCGGTTTCGTTATGTCCGTGCCTGCGATAGCACACTAAATCAATAAAAATATCTCTTTGGAATTTTTGGCGAAACTCGGCGGCAAGTTGGAAACAGAAAACAACGGCCTCGGGGTCATCGCCATTTACGTGCATTACAGGGGCATCAATGATTTTGGCAATATCGGTACAATAAATACTTGACCTTGCCTCATCAAAATCAGTTGTAAAACCTACTTGGTTATTGATGACTACGTGAACAGTACCACCCACGCCGTATGCTTCTAATTTTGCCATTTGTACCACCTCATACACCGAGCCTTGCCCTGCTACGGCGGCATCGCCGTGTATTAGGATAGGCAAAATATATTTTTCATCAAAAAGTTCTTCATCTATTTGGGCTCGCGAATAGCCCTGCACAATAGCATTTACCACTTCTAAGTGTGAAGGATTAGGAGCTAAACGTAAATTGACGGTATGTCCCTCGGGGGTTACGATTTCACTGGCAAAACCCATATGATACTTCACGTCGCCATCGCCCATCGTTAGGTCGGGGCTGGCTTTACCCTCAAATTCGCTGAAAATTTGGTCATAGGTTTTGCCAATAATGTTGGCAAGAATATTGAGCCTGCCTCGGTGAGCCATTCCGATAACTACTTCTTTTACGCCCAACTCCGCCCCACGATTGATAAGAGCATCAAGACCGGGCAAAACACTCTCGCCACCTTCTAAGGAAAAGCGTTTTTGTCCTAAAAATTTGGTATGCAAAAAGTTTTCAAAAACGACTGCCTCGTTGAGTTTCTTCAAAATTCTTTTCTTAAACTCTAAGGAGGGATTAAAGGCAAGAGCTTCTTTTTCAAACTTATTGCGTAGCCAATCAAACACCTCTGGCTCACGAATATAAGTAAATTCAAAACCGATAGTGCCTTCGTAAATGTATTTAAGCGTATCGATAATTTTGCGAAGCGTAGCGGCACCGATACCCAGCTCATTACCTGCCTGAAAAGTAGTATCTAAATCGGCTTCTGAAAGCCCAAAAAGTTCTAAATCAAGCCAAGGGTTACGCGATTTGCGTGGGCGTACAGGATTGGTCTTCGAACGCAAATGAGCCCTGCTTCGATAGGCAAAAATTAACTTAGAAACAGCCACTTCCTTAGGCGAAACTCCCTCGGGAATGCTGGTTGCGACGGCTATTGTTCCGTTGCCATTATATTGCTCGGCAAACTCAAAGCCTTCAAAAAACTTACGCCAACTTTCATCTACTGCTCCCGGATTTTGCAGATAGGCTTTGTAGAGTTCCTCTACATAGCTTCCGTGAGCGTTGGCAATGTAAGAATATCTATCCATAAAAATAGGCAGGTTGATGGGTTAGGTAAAAATTAAAAATGGCTAAATCAATACAATTTTAGCAAAAATTTTGACAAAAAAACACTTTTCAGGCGTTTTTTTTTTGAGTTGTTTTACCTAATTTTTGTGATGATGAAACCGCAAAAACCAAATTTCTCTATCTGCTTCTTGGCAAACAGGCACCGCTTCCGAACCTTCGCTCACGGCAACATCTGCCTTGCAAGAATTTTGCCTCAATAAATGCGTATTGCCTGTGTATTCCAACCAAAATCTTACATAAAACGCCTCTACGGTCAAATATACGTTTTGTTGATTAGCAATAATTTCTAATGAGGCTTTGGTTAGGTTTTTGTGATGCTCGTATGCTTTGGGGTCATAGAAATCTTGTATTTCTCGCCAAAATTGAAAATAACTTCCTACAACAAGCAAGCCATTTAAACTTATCAGCCATACAAGAGGGTACTTGAAATAAGTTTTCTGTACGTTTCGGCTTCGCTCAACGTACAGAAAACTTAAAAGCGGTTTCAGTTTGAAAAGCCACTCGAACAGCCACGCCATCAATATTGCCAAAAAAATAGCATAATACGTCCAAACCCGATAAAACGGAAAAGCCCGCATCAAGCAGATAATCACAAAAGTTACTGCCAACGAAACCAACAAAAACTCCCAAAGAAAACGAAAATGAAGGTTTTGGCTTTTACGATACATTTGCCAAAAGGAAATTGCCAAAATTGTAAAAACTGCAAAGGAAATATATTTTGGCAAACTCATCACATAAATCACCGATTCGCGAAGAGCAATAGAAAGAATATACCCAAAAAACCAAGCTGTATCGTAGGTTTTAGGACTTACATTTTCATTGCCCGCTAATGCCGAAAAACCACTATACAACAATACAGGACAATAACACAAATACACCAGCCCACCAATTACCAAACCTACTTTGAAAAAATCTATGACTAAAAACTTTTGTATAGTTTTTTGCCAAATAGCAAAAATCAAGTACGCATAAAACGATACAAAAACATACAGAAAAACAGGAATTGTCCAAAAACCTATCACGCAAGCTAAGGTAAAAAACACCAAATAGCCTTTGTTTTGGTTATTCAGATAGGTTTGCAGACTCCAAAGAGCCACAAAAAAACACAAAGCCACAAGCATATAACCTCTGCCCTGTACGGCAAACACCGATTGGCTAAACCCTAAACCAACGAGCATCAGGGCAAAAAGTGCTGTTTGGAAGTTGGTGTTTTTAAGGAAATAGTAAAAAATAAGCAATAGCAAAACCCAAAAGGCAATAATTGAAGTCAGTCGCATAGCTAAAATCTCATCGCCTATGAAATTGCTCCAAAAAAGGCTACAAAGATTGTAAAATATATGATTGTTCGGGACGGGATAATTCGTAAGCGTTACGAAACCGCCTTGCGAAGCAAAAAATAACCACGAAAACGCCTCGTCCATTGCTACGAAAATGTGTTGATACGTGTAAATTTGATGAACTAAAATGCTCAAAAAAGCAAATACAAGCAATATAATTTGCCCTTTTGAGCAAGCTAAAACGTATTTTCTGAACTGAAAAAAATGTCCTATACAAAGTTGGACAGCATTTTGGCACAATTTTTTACAGAAATTTCTATATTTCCAATAAACAATATTGAGCACCCCCCCCACACCAACAGCCAAACTCACAAACCACAGAGCTTGCTTGTAAGTATTTTCTGTAAAATAAAATTCCTTAAAAACCGAAGGTTTGTAGATATTGGGGTTGTTTTGGAGATAATGAAAAATAATTTGCTCTCGGGAGTGTGTAAAGAAATAATAAGTTTCTGTAACAAACCAAAGGCAAATCAATATCAGCGACAAAGCCAAAAGGTAAAAGGCAATATTTTTGAACATTTTTCAGGATAAAAATTCATAAAAAAATCCCTGCAAATGTACAGGGATTTTTTAGATGCGAAAAACGTTTCACTTATTCTTTCACAATTTTTACTGTACCTTCTTTGCCTTGGTTACTGATGCGTACAATGTACAGACCTTTGGGTGCATTTTGTAGGTCTATACTCTTGACTTCATCAGGGCTATTGAAGTTGTAACTTCTCACTACTGCCCCCAAGGCATTGTAGATTTGTATATCTACGCTTCCGACAAGGCTCTTGTCTAAATTGACATTAAACACACCTGCCGAAGGGTTCGGATAGATACCTACTGCACTATTGAGTTCATCTAAGGCGGTTACTTGTGTACCTATGCCTATGCGTACAAAAGAGCCGTTGGAGTAGCACTGCCCCACGGGGTCAAAAGCCGCCCAACCAAAGGCATCAATACCTGTATAACCTTGGTTAGGAGTATAGACAAGCCTATCTAAGGAGGCATAAGGCAGTTCTTGCCCTGCACTGATTACGCTACCACCTACAGTAATTTTTCCGAAACTTGGAGCGGCAAGAATTTTAATTTTAGGGAAATCTTTACTCTTTGTATCCGGCTCGTCGCTGTATTTATCTCTGAATTCTTCTTTTATGAACTCGTAAGGCGTATTTACAGCAGTTTCTACGCGTAGTTCTTCAACTTTAGGGCAGAAATTATTGCCTGCACGCTCGTAGTACCTTAAATCTGCTGCTCCATAATAGTCAAACTCTCCTACAAATACATCATCATCTCCGTCACCATCAAAATCAGCGAATGCTACATTGGCAACGGCATACACAGTCATACCAAAAGGAGAGTTTGAAGATGCTTCATATATACCATCTTTATTCTCAAAATAATTCACACGGGTAGAAGTTATACTTGGTGGATAGGCATAAGAACCTACAACTATATCCAAATCACCATCGCCATCTACATCTGCCAATCTTGGTACAAATACGATATCACTGGCATTCACTACATCTACAAAAGGATTGTTAGCCCCTGTTTGCTCTGTGAAAGTTCCACCTGTATTCAAAAATAACTTCACCTCATAAAAAGACCCAGACACCAAATCCAAGTCGCCGTCTTTGTCTATATCAATTAATTGCGGAGAGGAGAAAGTACCTACACTCAACCCGTCAAATGGATTGTTCGTTCCTGTTTGTTGGTTGAGCACCCCAGCATCATTTCTAAAATAAGCAAAACCTCCTGCCTGATTTCCCAAAACTAAGTCTAAATCGCCGTCCCCATCATAGTCAACCAAATCAAGTTGAGGGAAGTTGCCAGTAGTAATCGCTCCAAATGGATTGAGTGCTCCAGTAAGCTCCTCGAGGCTACCATTGCCATCATTTCTGAAATAACGAATAGGTCCATTTATATCAGATGCAATGAAATCAATATCATCATCATTGTCTATATCTCCAAGAGCAATGCTAGAAAAGTAGTCTAACACTAAACTTCCCGTAGACTGCTCAAAGGCAAAATCTGTGGCATTATTTACGCCGTTATCATCAATGGTAAAGACATTAGAGCCATCATTGAGAGCATAAGGAAGGTTTTGCAGATACTTATCTCCATACAAACAATCTAAGTCGCCATCTCCGTCTAAGTCGTTGAAGGCAGGGGTAATAGACCGATAATAAAAAGGGAAACTCAAATCATTTCTTTTGCCATTATACGTGAAGGTATTGTTTCCATTATTTTTATATTCAAAAACAGCTCCATATTTCTCACCGATGTAAGCATCTAAATCACCATCAGCATCGACATCAGCAAAAGTTAATGCTCCATAAGCGGCGGCAAAGTAGCCACCTGTCATTATATTAGTAATGCTTACAAGGTCTAAGGGGTTCTCGGTGCCTGTTTTTTGGACAAATGAGCCGCTATTTTCACCTTCATTTTCATAATAGCGAACAATAATTTTGGATATGTATCCATCTTCATTTCCTGAAACGAACAAGTCTAAATCGCCATCGTTGTCAATGTCAATCATCTCTCCTCTGGCACCGCCACCACCCGGAAATCCATAAGTCTGTACCAATATAAAGGGATTTGCTGTTCCTGTAAAAGGCACAAATTTGCCATCAGCATTTTTGAACAAAGTGACACGTCCATATCTATTAGGTCCATTCCTAAATCTATACCCTACAATCATATCCAAGTCTCCGTCGCCGTCCATATCGGCAAAAGAGGGCGAAAGATACCTATAGTTATTCAGGTCAGCAATGGCATCATTGAAGGGATTGCGAGGGTCGCCTGTGGGGATAAGTTCGAAAACACCACCAGGATAGTTTTCATCTTCGTTACGTTGATAGTACAAAACTCCACCCTCATAAAGTCCCAAAACTAAGTCCATATCCCCGTCATTATCCAAGTCTGCAAAAGTTGGATAAACAATGTAGTTGTTTTGAATAAAGCCTGTAGGAGGCAAATCAATGGGTCTTTCTACATACAAGAATTTATCTTGTTGTGCAAAAGTTTGGGCAGTAGGTGTAGCCGATAAAACCAAAGACAATGCCCCAGCAGAAGCCGCCCATTTCAGTTGGGCTTCTAAGCGTACAATTTGGTTGTAGAGCCTTTTGAGGCGTTCAAGGAGCGTTTTATGCTTTCTTCCAGAAATTCCTTGCTCTATGCTTTTTTCAAAGCGAACTTTGAATTTTTTGTACTTGCAAACGGCATTTCTGTATTGTTGCGATAAATAGTGCTTCATAATTTTTTCGCAATTTATGGTTTGAAATAAATTATTGTTAAGAAAAAGTGTTGTAAGTTATTTTTTTTTTTTTGATTTACAAAATTTTTTATCGTTTTTTCACAAAAATACTCCAAAAATGTCTTACGAATATCTTGTACACCGAAATCTAAGCAAAAAGCAAGTCATAGACCGCTACGAACCTTTTACCTTTCCCAGCTTTTTACAAAAAAGTAAAGTAAGACAGCTACAAGAGCCTTTTTTTGTAGTAGAGGTAATGTACGAAAAAGAAAGAATAGGACTTGCCGTATTAGAATTACTCCCGAAAAATTCTTTACTCAAAGTATTGAGTTTGTATGTAAAAGAAGACCATAGACGACGAGGCGTAGCCTCCCAAATTCTGAAAATTGCGGAACGAGTAGCTATCAATAATCAGTTGGCTATTCTGAATATTATCTTTCAGAACAACTGGGAGAGTTTCAAAATTATGCCCAAACTACTGAAAAATTTGGGCTGGAATGAACCTGAAAAACGAATGATTTTGGTAAAACTTTCGTATCAGCAGATTGCCGATGCCAAATGGTTTAAGGTAGAAGAATATCCGCCCAATCTCTCGGTACATCGTTGGGTAGATTTATCGGAACAAGATTACGAATACATACGAAGACGAAAAAAAGAAGAAAATTGGTTCGAAGATGATTTATCCCCTTTCCAATTGGCAGATATTTTAGTCGCTACGTGTAGTTTAGTTTTGAAAAATGAAAATGGAGCAGTTGTAGGCTGGCTTATCGTTCATAGAGCCGCACCACGTACCGTGCAATTTACTTCTTATTTCATTGATGAAAATTACAGAAAAACCCCTGCTACTTTCAACCTTCTTGCCGATTCTATCCAAAGAATCCGTCAGGCAGATGAAGGTGATGATGCTATTTTTATGTTCAAAGCTGCCAACGAAAAAATGATGTTTTTTGCCAAAGCCATCGCAGGCGAACACAATACAGGGGCTTTTACCGAAGTGTGGGTAAGCCATAAAAAGGTTGTGTAGTAAAATACTTTTTACCAAAAAAATCGTATATTTGGTAGAATTTTTCGGTATAATCTTATGGCAATTCTCTTTGATGACTTCAAATCGTGGAAACAATACTGCCAAATACATCAATTGGCTCTTTACCAACCTGTTTTGGAATATGAACAAGAACAAAAAGGGCGTAGCCAAGCCGAAATTTGGGAACATATCCAAAAAGCCTATCGCGTGATGTGCGAAGCTATCCAAACAGGACTTACCCAAGATATGACCTCACGTTCGGGAATGGTAAATAACGGAGCTAAAAAGGTTTTCAAAGCACCTGTTACGGTACTTTCCAAAGAATTTCAAGAACTTATCGCAAGGGCGATGGCGGCAAAGGAGGTCAATTCGTGTATGGGAAGAATTGTAGCGGCTCCTACGGCTGGAGCATCGGGCATTTTGCCGGGGATTTTATACACTCTGCAACAAATTCATCAACTTTCAGACAGAAAAATTCACGAGGCACTTTTGGTTGCGGCGGGTATAGCTTTAATTATTGAACGGAACGCAGGTGTCGCAGGGGCGGTGGGCGGTTGCCAAGCCGAAACAGGCTCGGCAGCGGCTATGGGGGCAGGAGCTATTGTGTATGCCTTAGACGGCGAAATAGACCAAGTGTTCAATGCTGTTGGCATTGCTATTCAATGTACTTTGGGCTTGGTATGCGACCCTGTGGCAGGTTTGGTGGAAGTGCCTTGCATTGTACGCAATGCCAGTGGCGTAGCTATTGCATATAGTTCGGCTCAAATTGCCATCGCTTCGGTTGATGCTGTTATTCCTGTTGATGAATGCGTACAAGCGATGGGCGAAATTGGGCAAAGTATGGAAACTCGCTACAAAGAAACTGCTTTGGGTGGTTTGGCAACCACACTTACAGGCAAACGGATTGCTCAAAAAGTTTTGGTGCAAAATGTAGAAATTCTACCTGATGAACCTATTGCAGAATAGAAAAAATGTACTTAATGCACTTTCAACTCAATCAAAAGTGGTTTTTTGCTTTTCTGTACGTTGAGCGGAGCCGAAACGTACAGAAAAACATATTTTTGGGAACAGGTTTTGAAAAATTGCTTTTGTTTAGGTGCAAAATATATTTCTTGATTTTGATGTGTCTTTTTTCTTTTCGTTGCCTGCAAGCACAAGTTTCGGGCAGTTGGAAAGAAATTTTGGCAAAAAAGAAAGGCAATGTAGAAGTTGTTTGGTCGGCATTAAACCCCTTTATTTTTGAAGACTCTACAAACAAAAAACTCATCAAAGGCATTGAAGCCGACATTCTAAGGCGTTTTTTTATGTTTGTAGAAAACAAATATGGCGTAAAAATCAATGTTGTGTGGCGGGAGTTACCTTTCTTTGCCGATGTGCAGCCAGCCGTTATGAAAAGTAAAGGCTGTGTTTTTGGTGCTTCGGCTTTTTCTATTACCCAAGAAAGGCAAAAGGTCTTAGATTTCACTCCTCCTTATATGCCTGATATTTCGGTGCTTATCTCTCACACACAAGTCCCTATTTTTACCACACACGAAGATTTTGTTAAGCAATCACAGGCATACACTGCTTTCACAGCCCGAAACAGCACCTACGAAAAAGATTTACAAACCCTGAAAAATGAATACAAAGCAAAGTTTAAAATCGTGTATGTGCAAGAAAATGAAGACTTGGTAGAAATGGTACATACCAACCCCAACTCCATTGCCTATGTAGATTTACCTATCTATCTGAAATATTTAGAAAAAGGCTATCAAATTAAAAGACAATTTATTTTCAAAAAAGTTAGAGAAGGGTATGCTATTATTTTACCCAAAAATCACGATTGGCACGAGCCTGTCAAGGAGTTTTTTGGAGGGCATCATTTCCAAGCATACAGACAAGAAGTAGTGAAGAATTATTTAGGAGCTAAAAATATGGGCATTCTTTGGGACCTCTCGGGTGGGCAAGAAACCAGTATTTTGGGAGCAGAAAAAATCGCCGAAGACAAAAAACGCCTCGAAGAAGCCTTAGAATTAGAAAAACAAAAAAATCTGTTTGCCAACACCATTATCAGCGTTGTCGTAGTCGTTTCGGTAGGCATTATTGCAGTTGGCATATTTCTGTACCGATACCGAAGCCGAAGTAGGGCGAATAAAATTCTCACTATAAAAAATGAGGAAATCAGACAGCAAAAGGCTGAAATAGAAGCCCAAAGAGATTATATTGAAGAAAAAAACAAGGAGATAAGCCAAGCCTTAGAGCAAATTCAGAAACAAAATGAGCAATTAGAAGAATTGAACTTCACCAAAGACAAATTTTTCTCCATTATCGCTCACGACCTCCGTAGCCCTATCAATTCGCTGCTCGGCTTTACAAATTTGCTCTCCAATTACGCCGACGCAATGACCACCGAAGAAGTCAAGAAAATTTCAAATGACCTCAACAAGTCTTTGCACAATGTGCTTCAACTCATTGAAGACCTGCTCACTTGGGCAAGAAGTCAAATGAATAAAGTAGATTTCAAACCCGATAAAGTCGCTGTCAATCAGGTATTGCAAGAAGAATTAGACCTTGCCCTCATTCTGTTTCAAAAAAAAGAAATTGACCTAGAAGCTCAATTGCAAGCCGATTTGCAAGCCTTTGCCGATGCCGACCACATCAAATTTATTTTCAGAAATCTGCTCACCAATGCCCTCAAATTTACTAACCGAAACGGAAAAGTAATTGCAAAAGCCTACGAAAATGGAAAAAAAATCTATGTGCAAGTTATTGATAATGGCATTGGCATTCCGCAAGCTATTCAAGAAAAAATGTTTCAGTTAGATGCCATCAAAAGCACCAAAGGCACTGACAACGAAAAAGGTACAGGACTGGGACTTGTACTTTGCAAAGAATTTGTACGAAAAAATGGAGGTGATATTTGGGTAGAAAGCAAAGAAGGCGAAGGCAGTTGTTTTACCTTTTCTCTAAGAAAATATGAAGGCGATTAAATCCCTTGCCTATCATAACGAAACGATATGGAAAATCCTAATAGATACCTCTACCAACTGTCTGCTCGTAGAAAAAAGAAACTCACAAGACTTGCAGGTAAGTTTTGATATTTTAGAACTTACTACAGGCAATTTGCTTGCCGAAAACATAAAACTATGGGAAAATTGGTGGATTTCGGCAGTATGGATACACAAACTAAAAATTGTATTTTCTTTATACAATCCTGCCGATACACCACTTGCAACAGGCATGATAGTGTATGATGTAGCCCAAAAGCAAATTCTTTGGCAAAACTTGGCTCTCAATTTTTACGGAGCAAATAGACAACAAAATTGTATTTTTTTGCGTAAAAATCTTGAAAGCACTGCCACACAGGCTCATTGCCTTGTTACGGGCAAGTTGCTACCAAACAGCTATTTTGAATATGAACAAAATTTAACAGGTTTCGAAGCGGCTCGTGTGTATGACGCAAAAAATCCATTCTTTGCCGATTTGCAAAAGTTTATCTATCAAAAAACACAACAAATTACTCATTTGCCTATTCATTACACCGAAACCTCTGATTATATTGCTTTGGCTTATGGCACAGAAATTGAAGAAAAATTTGCTTATTTCTTGCTGATTACAGATATTGCAGGAAATATTTTATCGCAAAAGCAGGTTCGCTCTCTTGAAAATAGCTATTTTTGCGTGTATTCTTCTCACTTAATTTTTGTTGATAAAAACGAATTAGAAATTTTCTCATTGACCAAAACAGAACCTTATGAAAATTAGCGTTTGTTCATTTTTTGTAGCAAGTTTATTGCTTCTAACAGGACAGCTTATTGCCCGCCCCACCGACTCCTTACGTTTGGAAATTGATAAAAACAAGAAAAAGGCGTGGATAATCCATAAAGTTGATGCCAAAGAAACGCTTTTTGGCTTATCGAGGCGTTACAATATCTCTACCGATGAGATTATCAAAGAAAATCCACAAGCAAAAAATCTGCGTATTGGCGATATTTTACGTATTCCTTACAAAGATTTTAACAAGCAGGCGGTACTTACCGCACCTCAAAAAGACAATGCCAAAAAACATATTGTTCAAAGTAAAGAAACTTTGTTCAGTATCTCCAAACAATACAAAGTTTCTGTCAATGACTTGCAGCAATGGAACAACCTAAGCGATGCGGGTATCAAGGTAGGACAAGAAATTTGGGTTAGCAAGCCCGATGCCAACACCGAAAATAAAGAAGCCAAAGAAACAAAAGAACTCAAAGAAAATAAGGAAGTAAAAGAAAACAAAAACGAAACACAAACCATAAGTGTTCAAACGCATATCGTAAAAGAAGATGAAAGCCCCTATACCATAGCCAAAAAATACAAAGTAAAGCTCACAGAACTACTTGAATGGAATGGGCTTAGTCAAGATTCCAAACTTCAAATCGGTCAGAAATTAGAAGTGTATCCTTCGGGATACAAAAAGGCTGAAACAACCGAAATGAAGGAAAATAAAGAAGTGAAAAATGACGATAAAGAAGAAAATCTACCAGAAATCACCCGCCAAACCATTACTATTAGTGGTTATAGCAAAATTATAGAAAAAGGAATGGCTGAGGTAATGGAAGACGAAAAAGCAGGCAATTATACAGGTCTGCACCGCGACGCCCCTATTGGCACAATCGTAGCTGTGAAAAACGAAAGCAATGGCGAAAGTGTTTTTGTGCGTATCGTAGGCAAACTACCAAGTGTAGGCAATAAAAAAACGCTTATCAAGGTCTCTAAAAACGTTTATGAGGCTTTGGGAGCTAAAAATACCTCTTTCCCGGTGGAAGTTTCGTATATTCCTTAGTTATAAGCCATTTTAAAAAGACAGACGACAGTGAAATATATTACGACATTTTTCTTATTGACAGTAACTAACTTGACAATAAAAGCACAACAAATAGACAGTGTAAAAAATGACAGGTTCTCCATTCACGCACAGACAACAGTAATTAATCAATTCAAACCATCATTTAATGCAAAGTATTCGGGTGACAACAGTTTAATTCCTCAACAAGAAGATAAAACCTCCATTACTTCAACATTTTATATGGGTTTAAGACTTTGGAAAGGAGCAAGTGTATTTATAAATCCAGAAATCGCAGGAGGTTCAGGACTTAGTGAAGCCTTGGGAATTGCAGCGGCAACAAATGGAGAAACATTTAGAATTAGCAACCCAGCCCCTCAAATTTATCTTGCTCGACTTTTTTACAAACAAATTTTTGCATTAACAAGTGATAAAGCTTATCAAACAAGTGACTTTAATCAATTAGGAGAACATTTGCCTTCTAAATATTTATCTTTCACTGTTGGCAAAATTGGGGCAACCGACTACTTTGACGATAACAAATTTAGTCACGACCCAAGAACTCAATTTATGAGTTGGGCATTAATGGACAACGGAGCGTGGGACTATCCAGCAAATACTCGTGGCTACACACCAAGTATTGTTTTAGAATACGTTTCACCTAAACACGAACTTCGTTATGGTTTTTCGCTTGTTCCTATTACAGCAAATGGTAACGAAATGAATTGGGATATTTCAAAAGCAGGTTCACATACCATTGAATATACGCACCGACATAAAATTAAAAATCAAAAAGGTGCAATTCGGCTTTTAGGATTTTTAACTACTGCCAATATGGGAAATTACAGACAAAGTATCGCTTTAAATCCTTTAAATCCAAACATTGAAGACACAAGAAAGTATGGTAATACAAAATACGGTTTTGGGATTAATGCTGAACAAAATATTACAAATGACTTGGGTTGTTTTTTTAGAGCAAGTTGGAATGACGGAAATAATGAAACTTGGGCATTCACAGAAATAGACCATAGTATAAGTGCCGGACTTTCATTGACTGGTCAACGCTGGAAAAGAGAGAATGACAACATTGGACTTGCTTATGTTGCCTCTGGAATTTCCAACCCCCATAGAGACTATTTAAAAGCAGGCGGAAAAGGTTTTATGCTTGGTGACGGTAATCTTAATTATTCCATAGAACATTTAACGGAACTATACTACTCAGCAGAATTAGTAAAAAATCAAATTTACTTAACAGGAGCTTATCAATTTTTAGTAAACCCTGGTTACAACCGAGACAGACAAGGACCAGTTAATATATTTTCCGTAAGACTTCACGCAAGAATATGACAAATAGGACAAAAAAACGGCTTATAACAGCGGTTTGGCAAAAGTGGCAGTTCAGTGGTTAATTGAACATTTGTGCTTCGTATCAAGTTCAGTGGTGGCAGACAGTTTAGTACTTCGTAATCGCCACCTTCGCCAATGCTTTTCCGTTACCCCGAATAAGTTTTTCACAAAAAGCAGACTCTACAAGTCTGCTTTTTACTTTTTATACTCATTCAAAAGTGGTTTTTGTAAAAAGTTTTGAGAAAACTTGCTTTTCTGTACGTTTCGGCAGTTCGGCAAGCTCACTGACCTCTACGCTCAACGTACAGAAAAGTGTAAAACCGCTTATTTTTGAGTATATCTATGGTAATTTTCTCAAAAAACCATACTTTTGCGATAAGGTAAGTCAAAATAATATGAAAAAATATTTATGAGTAATTTTATAGAAGAACTCCGCTGGCGTGGAATGTTGCACGACTTGATGCCCGATACCGACAAACTTTTAGAAAATCCTACGGCAGGCTACATAGGATTCGACCCGACAGCCGCTTCCTTGCATATCGGCAATTTGGCAACTATTATGCTTTTAGTGCATTTCCAAAAAGCAGGACACAAACCTTTTGCCCTTGTAGGCGGTGCTACGGGTATGATTGGCGACCCTTCGGGCAAAAGCGAAGAAAGAAAGTTTTTAAATGAAGAAACTTTACAAAAAAATCAAGAAGCTATCAAAAAACAACTGCAAAAGTTTCTTGATTTTGAAGGAGAAAATGCCGCCGAAATTGTCAATAATTACGATTGGTTCAAAGAAATGCGTTTCTTAGATTTTCTTAGAAACGTAGGCAAATACCTGACGATCAATTATATGATGGCAAAAGACTCCGTAAAAAATCGCTTAGGCGAAGGGGGGGGCATTTCTTTTACCGAATTTAGCTACCAACTCCTGCAAGGCTACGATTTTTACTGGCTCTACCAACACAAGGGCGTTCGCTTGCAAATGGGCGGCTCCGACCAATGGGGCAACATCACCACAGGCACAGAACTTATCCGACGCTTGGACAGCGGCGAAGCCTACGCCCTCACTACTCCTCTGCTTACCAAATCCGATGGAACGAAATTTGGCAAATCCGAACAAGGAAATGTATGGTTAGATGCCTCAATGACAAGCCCATACAAGTTCTATCAGTTTTTCATCAACCAAGCTGATGCAGATATGCCTCGTTTGTTGCGGGTTTTCTCTCTCAAAAACAGAGAAGAAATCGAAGCCTTAGAAGCCCAACACCAACAAGCCCCCGAAAAGCGAATCCTGCAAAAAGCCTTAGCCGAAGAACTAACACAGAGAATTCACTCCAAACAAGACCTGCAAGGAGCTATTGAGAAAACAGAGGCTTTGTTTAGTAAAGATGTAATCCAAGCCTTAGAAAAGCTATCAGAAGACGATTTGGACGCAATGACTTCAATCTCTATCACAAGAAACAATTTTGAAGAGGCAAAAAACGATATTGCTCAACTTTTATCCACAAATACACAAAATCTGATTTTCAAGTCAAAAAGTGAAGTACGTAGAGCAGTTGAAGGTAATAGCTTGGTTATCAATGATATAAAAATAACTAAGCAAGATTTGAGCGAAACCGCTACACTTGCCGAAAAAATTTCAAATTTTATCAAAGGAAAGTATCTTTTGGTACAAAAAAGTAAAAAAGAAAAATTTATCTTGAAAGTGATGAATGATGAACGATAATCGAAGCCGAAGCGTGAATGATGAATGATAATTGTTCATTGATAACTGATAATTGATGCTCACCAAAGACCAACAATATATTTGGCATCCTTTTACGCCGCTTGTAGGAAGTTTGCCGCCCTTGCCCATAGTAAGAGCAGAGGGTATGTATTTGTACACCGAAGATGGCAGAGCCATTCTTGACGCAATTGCCTCGTGGTGGGTAAATCTACACGGACATTGCCACCCTGCTATTGCAGAAGCTATTTACAGACAAGCACAAACCTTAGAGCATATTATTTTTGCAGGTTTTACGCACCAACCAGCCATAGAACTTGCCGAAAAATTATTACGCCTTTTGCCTAAAAATCAGAGTAAAGTATTTTTTTCTGATGACGGTAGTACCGCCTGCGAAGTGGCTCTCAAAATGGCTTTGCAATATTGGCATAATAAAGGCATCAAAAAAAATAAAATCATTGCTTTGCAAGGAGCATATCACGGCGATACCTTCGGGGCGATGTCGGTAGGAGATAGAAACCCCTTCAATGCCCCTTTTGCTGAAAAATTGTTTGAGGTAGAGTTTTTGCCTTTTCCCGAGTGTTATCAAGTGGCTTGTTGTGCGGGTAGCCGAAATATGCAGAAATGTAAGCGGGTAAAACTTTGTATTGAAAAAATGCAAGAACTTGCCCAAACAGGTGAGGTAGCGGCTTTTATTTACGAGCCTTTAGTACAAGGTGCTGCGGGAATGCGTATGTACAGCGTAGAAATTCTAGAAAAACTCCTGCAAATTGCCAAAGAAAATGAAATTATATGTATTGCCGATGAAGTAATGACAGGCTTCGGACGTACAGGAAAACTTTTTGCCTCAGAGTATGCTACCATTCCACCTGATATAGTGTGTCTTTCTAAGGGGATAACTGGGGGCGTAATGCCTTTGGGCGTTACGACCTGTACCGAAGAAATTATCGAGGCTTTTCGTTCTGACGATAAAGCTAAAACCTTCTATCACGGACATTCCTTCACGGCTAATCCTTTGGCTTGTGCGGCAGCTTTGGCAAGTATGCAAATCCTTTTGCAAAAAGAGACGCTCAATGCTATTGCTCGCATAGGTGAAAAACACATTGAATTTGAAACACTTATCAGAAATCACAAATCCTTGCGTAATGTCAGAACTCTGGGTACTATTATTGCCTTAGAACTACAAACACAACAAGCCAGCAGTTATTTTAATGAAATCGGCAAAAGTGTGTATCAATATTTTTTGGATAGGAATATTTTACTGCGTCCTTTGGGAAATATACTTTACGTAATGCCCCCGTATTGCATTAGCAATAGCGAATTGGATTTGATTTATCAGGAAATAGAAGTATTTTTAGAGAAAATACATACAGGAATTTGATAAATTTTGGTCTTGTTTATACTCAAAAATAATTGGTTTTTGTTAAACCTCAATCCCTAAATCCCTTTCTCCAAAGGAGAAAGGGACTTTTTGTAGTCGTAGATTTAAAGTTTTACTAAAAACCACTTTTGATTGAGTATAACTCTCTTATAGCGTTCAGAACGCTATAAGAGAGAGTGAAGGTTTGGTTTTTATTTCTCTTCCAAAACCTCTTCTTCTGCCTGGTCAGGAATTTTAAATTCTTGCTCAAATTCTTTTTTCCGCTTCTCTGCCTCTTCACTTGCTTTTTTGCCTATATCAATCAGCGTGAGCAAGGCATTTTGGTTTTTATTGGTAAAAGAAACACTTAGCACGCTTTTGCTTTTTTTGTTTTTCATTTTTTCACTTTTGAAAATGATGCTTTCAATAGGAAAATCTTTACCCAAAACCTCGCCAGCACCTTCTTGTTGATACATCTTGGATTGAGCGAGAGCATCAAAAAATCCTTTTCCTACGTAAATAACGGAAGCATATTTTTCAGCTTCATTTTTCAAATCGCCTTTTAAATCACTTTTTCCCGCTTTAATACCATCTTTGAGTTTGCCATCAAGCGTAATGTAGGCGGCTTTATTTTTTAGAATTATATATCCCATTCCTTGTGGTGCGGCATAAACATCGCCCTCTTTGGTAAGCATTCCGCCTGTCCTTTGGTTGAGTTTTTCTAAAATACCTTCGGCAGATTTTTTATCTTTGATGCCCAAAGCAAGTACAAACTCAACAGGAATTTCACCTTTTTTAGCATTGAAATTAACTGCTTGTGTAGCTCCGAAAGCATCGCCTGTAAGTGCATTTGCTAATTCTTCGGCTGTAATACCATATTGTTTAAGATTTCTTTCCAATTCGCCAACAACTCCTTTTTCTTTCAAATAACCGAGCAAACCTGAGAGATTGAGCGAGAAGCTAAACCCTGTGCTGGGCGTAACAATAGGAATGTTTTTAGTAAGTTCGCTACTGATGGCACTATTGGCAATTTTATCGTTTAATTTGTTGATTTCTTCGTTGCCAGTGTAATCTACATCAAGATTTACTACACCTTTCTCAAAAGTAAGTCCTATATCAAAATAGGTATTTTTGTTGCTGATACCTGCCGTACCCATAGCCGCCGCTGCTTGCATACCCCCCAGACTCGATACCTTCTCTACGTCAGCCCAAATACTAATGTCGTACCCTTTTGATACAAAATCTTTGAAACTTTCGTTTGAAACGAGGCTCTCTTCTTTTTTCATCTCAAACAATTTCTTCACTTCAGCAGTGCTGTTGTTTTCTTTTGAAACCACAACCCCTACTTTACCCTGCCAAGCCATAATGGTTTTTTTGTCGTCAGAAATAGCAAATTTAATTTTACCTTCTTCCTTAAATTCAGGTTTTTTCCCTGATTTGCTATCTTTCCAAACAGCATCATCTTTAACGAATTTGGTGAATTTGTCTTCGTTGTCTAAGACGAAAGTCAAACCAAATTTATCGTTGTTGCTTAAATCATCAGTAAAGAGGTAAAATTGGTTCAGATAGTCTATGCCCGAGTCTAAAAATTTTTTGATGCTTTTTGAAGTTTTTTCGGCATCTTCCTTCGAAGCACCCATCTGTTTGAGATTTTCTTCACTGGCAAGTTTATCTAAGGAAATGGTTTTGCTGGTGAGTTGTTTTACGTCAATTTTAATCACCATAGCGGCATTTTTAGGAATTAGGCTAGTCTGCTCGGCAGATTTTTTACTTCCGCAGGCACTCAATAAGGTAAGCAAAGCTACTGACAAAATAGGCATCAGCTTAGCAAACGAGAAAGCACGTATTTTTTTCATAAATTTTTGATGTTTTTTATGCAAAAAAAACAATAATGTTAAAAAAAACAACAAAAAACTTACTATTTTCCTGGCAGAGTTAATTTTTTCATAAGCCATTTACGCAAAGACGGCAACCAGCCCCCCACAAGGTTAAGTAGTTTGAGTTTTGTTGTAACGATATGGTGCGTTTGATGTCTTTGAGTAGCTTGCCAAATTATTTTTGCCACATCTTCGGCTTGTAGATGTACGCCCATTGTTCCTACGCTCCAAGCCTTGTACTCGGCTTTGTTGAGCATATCGGTATTTACGAATGGGGGCATTATATCTGAAACCTTGATGCCGTATTGTTCAAGTTCAATTTCCAAGCCTTCTGTAAAACCTCTGATAGCGTGTTTGGTAGCCGCATACACACAAAATTCGGGTACGCCGTAAATAGCCGAAGCCGATGAAAGATTGATAATCTGCGAGTTAGCTGTATTTTTAAGCAGTGGTAAAGCATAAAAAGTAGTAGCTACTACGCCCCAAAAATTGATGTCTATCATTCGTTTTTGCTTTTCTAAGGGAATTTTCTCAAAAAAGCCCATTTCCAAAACACCCGCATTGTTGAGCAGTACGTCCATTTTACCCTTAGTGAATTTTGCAAAATGCTCCATAGCATTTTTGATTTCTGTTTCATTTCTTACATCTAATTTTGCAAAGCAAGATTTTTCCGCACCGATTTCTTTGTGCAATTCGGCTACGCCTGTTTCGTCTGTGTCGTACAAGCCTACGAACCAATCTTTTTGTGCAAAAAGCCGAGCCGTTGCTTTGCCTATACCTTTTGCCGCCCCTGTGATGAAAATACTTTTCATTGCTTTTCAAACATTTTTAGTGGATTATTGATTTTTTATGCAGTTTTATTTTTGCCGAACTTCGCTTCCAATGATTATGTCTAACTACTTACAATTTTCTTATGCTTACTTTTTTTGCTTCCCGAACTTCTCTCGTGCTTAGTGCCATTTTTTATTTCTTAGCGGGTTTGTATCATTTCATCAATCCTGATTTTTATGTAAAAATGATGCCTTCGTGGTTTGTAGAAAAACACCTGCTCAATGCTCTTGCAGGCATTGCCGAAATCGTCTGTGCTTTTGCTTTGCTTGTACCCAAACTCAGAAATTGGGGCGTGTATGGAATAATCATTTTGCTCATTAGCTTTTTTTCAGTTCATATCAATCATTTTTTTGAGCCTCCTACCCTTGAATTAGGCAATTTGAAGATAAACTTTTCCGAAAAGCCTACCTATTATGGTTTGTTCTTGCGTTTTATGTTGCATTTTTTTCTGTTGTGGTGGATTTGGCAGTTACGCAAATCAACAAAGTTTTGATAATTTCATTAAAAATTTTTAATTTTGCAAGGTTTTTTGAACATTAAAATTTTTTAAAGCAGTGGATTTATTTGAAAGATTACTGAAAGATAGAGGTCCTCTGGGACAGCACTCCAAAGAGGCTCACGGTTATTTTACTTTCCCCAAATTAGAGGGCGAAATTGCTCCGAGAATGAAATTTAGAGGCAAAGAAGTGCTTACTTGGAGTTTGAATAACTACTTAGGGCTTGCCAATCACCCCGAAGTACGCAAGGTAGATGCCGAAGCTGCTGCCCAATGGGGAATGGCTTACCCAATGGGAGCAAGAATGATGTCAGGAAACTCTGATTTTCACGAAGAGTTAGAAGCAAAACTTTCTCAATTTGTAGGAAAAGAAGATACGGTACTACTGAATTATGGTTATCAGGGGATTATGTCGTGTATTGATGCCCTAATGACTCGCCACGACGTAATTGTCTATGACTCGCTCTCACACGCTTGTATCATTGATGGCGTACGCTTGCATCTTGGCAAACGCTTTGTGTACCCTCACAACGATATGAACTCGCTCGAAACGCAACTCAAAAGGGCAACCCGTATCATAGAACAAACAGGCGGCTCGATATTAGTTATCACCGAAGGTGTTTTCGGTATGGAGGGTACAACAGGTAATTTGAAAGAAATTATTGAGTTAAAGAAAAAATATGAGTTCCGTTTGCTTGTTGATGATGCTCATGGCTTTGGTACAATGGGTAAAACAGGAGCAGGTACAGGCGAAGCCCAAGGCGTGCAAGAAGGCATTGATATTTATTTTTCTACTTTTGCTAAATCGATGGCAAGTATAGGAGCATTTATTTCTTCCGATGCCCAAGTTTGTGATTATTTGCGTTACAATATGCGTTCGCAAATTTTTGCTAAAACCCTACCTATGCCTTTGGTAATTGGTGCTTTGAAACGCTTGGAGTTGTTGCAAACTCGCCCCGAATTGCGTGAAAATCTTTGGAAAATTGTAAATGCTTTGCAGAGCAGCTTGCGAGAAAAAGGTTTCAATATCGGTAGAACCGTATCGCCTGTTACGCCTGTATTTTTCCAAGGTGGCAAAGGTGAGGCTACCAAAATGGCTCTGGATTTGCGTGAAAATTACAATATTTTCTGTTCGGTGGTGGCGTACCCTGTTATTCCGAAAGATAGAATTATGCTAAGGCTTATTCCTACGGCAGTACACACGCTTGAAGATGTTGCCGAAACGATTGCGGCTTTTGAAGAAGTTGGTGTAAAACTTAAAGATGGGGCTTATGCAGGCGAAGCGATTGCCGTACCTACCCTGAGCAATGTATAGCAACAAAAAAACCTCGCTGATGCGAGGTTTTTTTGTTGAGAAAGAGTCAAAATTATTTTTTCTCTTCTTTTTTCTCTTCTTTTTTCTCTTCAGCTTTGGGGGCTTCTTCTTTCTTCATTTCGCCAGCGGCTTTAGCTGAATCTTGCTTGGAAGCTTCTTCTACTTTAGTAGCTTCTTCTTTTTTAGGCTCTTCATTTTTTTGCTCAGTTTGTTGAGCACCTTCTTTCTGAGCTTCTTCTTTTTTCTCACCGCCGCAAGAAGCGAAAGAAATCATACCAGCTACAGCGAACATTAAAAATAGCTTTTTCATCTTGTTTTTAGTTTTTAGGGTTTAAAATTTATTTGTTGAAATTTGCCTTTAATACCAAGTTTTTAAAAACGTAACCCAAAAAAGTTATTTTTTTTTAGATTTTTCTTCAACTCTTCCAATTCAGAGCTGCTTACTTTAGAGTTGGTATCTTTGGCTGCTTTTGTTTCTACTTTTTCTTGGTTCTGCCTATTTTGCCCTCCTATCTCCTCAAAATCTTTTGGATTACTTTTAGCAGGTCTGTCTTCTTTTGGTAAGGCTTCAGTTTCTTCTACTTCTTCTATTTCTCCTTCAGTTTTTTCTTTGTTGGCAGAGCAAGCATCAAGCAAAAACAAAAAAAGCAAGCAGTAAAATATTTTTTTGTACATAAAAATGTTAAGACCTTTTTTTAATCTTACAAGGTCTAAAACTAAATTATACTCAAAATAATTCGGTTTTATTTTTCTTGTGCGTTGAGCGTGTTCATTGAGCGAAGCCGAAATGAGCCGAAATGAGCCGAAACGCACAAGAAAAACAGATTTTTTAAAGAAATTCTTGAAAAACCACTTTTGTTTGGGTATAAGATAGTGCTACTTTTTAGTATCTTCTTTTTTTGCAGTAGAGTCGGTTTTTGGAGCATCTTTGACGGCGGCTTTGTCTTCTTTCTTTATTTCGTTGCCTTGCTCATCAAACTCGGGCATTTCGCCTGCTTCTTTTTCTACATTTTTATTTGCTTCTTCTTGTTTCTTTTGGGTCTCTTTGTCGGCTTTGCAAGCTGTAAAAGCAAGCGTACCAACAATAGTGAGCATCAAAAATAATTTTTTCATTTGGCTTATTAGGTTTAATGATTGTTGATTTTAAAAAAATAAACACCACAAGCCCATAGAATAGACTTGTGGCTTGAAATTACTTCTTGGCTGCTGTATCTTTCTTTTCTTCTTCTACAATTACAGGCTTTTTGTCTCCTTTCTTTTCTTCGGTAGCGGTGTTTTCAGTTTTAGTTTCTTCTTTTTTCTCCTCATCTTTCTTGCAAGCAGAGAAAGTAACTACTGAGGCAAGGGCGAGCAACATCAAAATTTTTTTCATAAACAAAAGGGATTTTTTAGGTTATAAATTTGATTTTAATACCTCAACTTACAGAAAGTAACCCAAAATTTTTGTTTTTTTATCACAAACTTTAAAAAACCTTATTTGGCAACAGATAAGGACATACTAAGGGTAATCACGGTGCCTATGTGGGGTTGGGAGTCAATCATCAGGTTTGCACCCAAAATTTCGGCACGCGAACGCATACTTTGCAGTCCGACATTTCCTTTTACCTCATTTAGGTCAAAGCCTTTTCCGTTATCTTCTATTTGCACAATTATACTCAAAAATAAGTGGTTTTACACTTTTCTGTACGTTTCGGCAGTTCGGCAGGCTCACTGACCTCTACGCTCAACGTACAGAAAAGCAAGTTTTCTCAAAACTTTTTACAAAAACCACTTTTGAATGAGTATAAAATTTCTGCAAGTTTTTTCTTGATATAATAAAATTCGTGAATCTCTTTTCCTACGTAGATGATAGCCAAGAAATCAATATTTTGCAAGTGATTTTGAAAAAAAGATTTTTGCAGGCGATAGGCTTCTTTTATCCTTCTTTTCAGCAGGTTTCTATCTACGGCTTTTTTGAAATTTTTTTTAGGGACAACAAAAAGCACTTGTGGGACAGGAAATTCATTTCCTTTTTGAAATCGGATTTGGAAAGGATAACAATAAGAGCAGGAACTACCCTTGTGGAATAGCTCCTGAATTTTTTTTTTACTTCGTAAGATTTCGGATTTGGGCAGTTTCTGATTCATACAGATAGATTTGCCATTCAAAGACTACCAAAAACTTTCAATTTTAGGCTTTGTGTCTTTTCTCGTCGGAAACGGTAAGTTTTTTTCTGCCTTTGGCTCTACGGCTTGCAAGCACTCTTCTGCCGTTGGCGGTTGCCATTCTTTCGCGAAAGCCGTGCTTGTTGCGGCGTTTTCTATTGGAGGGTTGATAAGTCCTTTTCATAAATATCCGATTTAGAAGATGATAGACTGAATTTTAGCCTGCAAATATAGAACTTAAATTTCTGACTTCCAAATTTATTATCTGTAAAATTTCTGTACAAGATAAAAAATTGAGAGATAGAAACTAAAAAAACACATCATTGCAGATTTTAGGCTTAAATGCTACGTGGTTTTTGGACAATTTGTAATAAAACGTAACAAATTCTTAACATTACCTAAAAATCTATACCAAAAACAATTTCTACATTTGTGCCAAATATTCTAAACCAAGCATTTTTATATGAAGCAAGTAAACAAATTCACAAGCCTGTGGGTTCTTGCCTTTGTACTTTTGTGCCAAAGTGCCTTTTCGCAAGGGGTAACTACGGCAAGTATGAGCGGCAGAGTCCTTGACAACAAAAAAGAAGGCGTACCCGGTGCCACGGTGGTTTTAGTTCACCTACCTTCGGGCACAAAATATGGTACAGCTACCCAAGAAAATGGTAGTTTTAACCTTCCCAATCTTCGTATTGGAGGACCTTACAGCGTAGAAGTATCGGCTGTAGGTTACAATACCATTAAAGAAGAAATCCCAACCTTTAGCTTGGGACAAAACGTAGCCGTTACTTACACTATGAAAGAAGAAAACAGCGAAATTGCTGCTATCCAAGTAACTGCTCAAAAAGATGCTATTTTTAACGCTGACCGCACAGGAGCAGCTACCAACATCAATAGCACTGCTCTGATGACGATGCCTACCATCTCTCGTAACTTTACTGATATGACACGCCTCGTGCCACAAAGTTCAGGAACAAGTTTTGCTGGTAGAAACAACCTTTTCAATAATTTATCCATTGATGGTTCTATCTTTAATAATGCTTTTGGTTTGGGTTCGCTACCCGGAGGGCAAACCAACTCACAACCTATTAGCTTAGACGCTTTGGAGGAAATTCAGGTGAATATCGCCCCTTATGATGTGCGTCAGGGTGGTTTTACAGGAGCAGGTATCAATGCCGTAACACGTAGCGGTACAAACGACATCAAAGGTTCGGCTTATTACTTCTTCCGTAACAACAATATGGTTGCCGATAGAGTAGGCGACGTGAGCGTGCCTGTACCACAGTTTGACTACTACCAAGCAGGTTTTAGAGTAGGCGGACCCATCATCAAGAATAAATTGTTCTTCTTTTTGAGCGGTGAGTTAGAAAAACGTACAGACCCTATTGGTACATTCATTGCCGACAGAGGACAAGGCGGAAACGTCTCGGCTCTTACAGGACAACAAGCCGATGACCTGCGAAATTTCCTTATCACGCAATACGGCTACGACCCCGGACGCATCGATAGCTACGATATGCTTACCGAAAGTCAAAAAATTCTCGCCCGCTTTGACTGGAACGTAACCAACAATACCCGTGCTACACTGCGTTATACTTATTTAAAGTCTTACAGAGATGTACCCATGAGTAACTCAGGGGCACAAGGTACAAGACAAAACAGTGCCAATTCATTGCCTTTTGAGAACGGAAACTACAACATCAACAACAATTACAACTCAATTGTTGGTGAGGTAAATAGTACGATTGGTAACAAATATTCCAATAACTTAATTTTAGGTTGGACTGGTTTCAGAGATTTTAGAGGCTCAAAAGGTAAAATATTCCCATTTGTAGATATAGAAAACGGGAATAACCTCACTCTTACTTCGTTTGGTTATGAGCCTTTCACTGCCAATAACCTCTTAGACTCTGATGTATATCAACTTTCTGATAACTTCAATATTTACAAAGGCAAACATACTTTTACTATCGGTACGGCTAACGAATATTATCGTTTCCGTAATGGTTTTATGCCCAACTTTTATAGCCGCTATCGTTTTGCAAGTTTAGCGGCTTTCTACAATTCTGCTCCCGCAGGCACACCTACTCCAATCGGTGTAAGTAATGGAACAGGCAGACCTACGCTTTTCCAATACAGATACTCTGCTGTTGCCGAAGAAGTACCCTTTGCAAGGTTTGAAGCCGCACAACTCGGTTTCTATGCACAAGACGAGTGGAAAGCCAACGACCGCCTAAAAGTTACTTTGGGTGTGAGAGCCGATATTCCTTTCTTCCCTAAAAAACCTATTGATAATCCTGCTGTAAGAGAACTGCGTTTTGAAAATCAAGAAATTCTTGATGTAAGTAAATTCCCTGATGCTCACGTGCTTTGGTCGCCAAGAGTTGGGTTTAACTGGGACGTAAAAGGCGATAGAAGTTTCCAAGTGCGTGGTGGTACGGGTGTATTTACAGGACGTATTCCTTTCGTGTGGATGAGTAACCAAGCCAGCAATACTGGTGCTTTGTTCGGAACAATAGACCCCGGTGTCAATCCCGCTGGACTTTCTGCGTTTCCTTTCAATCCTGACCCTTTTGCTTATAGACCTGCAAACCCCGTTGGACAAATCCCCGCAAGTTATGAAATCAACGTAACTGCTCCTAAATTCCGTTTCCCTCAGGTTTGGAGAAGTAATTTGGGTACAGACTTCAACATTGCCGAAGGGCTTACTGCTTCTTTGGATTTATCATTTACCAAAGACATCAACGCCATCTATGTACGCAATGCCAACTTAGCAGCCCCCGTAGGCACCGTAGCTGGCGATGGCAGACCTCGCTATGCAGGTGGAGCAGCGGCTCGTATCAATCCGAATATTATCAATGCTTTTGTTTTGGATAATTCAAGCAAAGGCTGGTCTGGAGCTGTTACGGTTCAAATACAAAAGCAATTCGAAGGTGGTTTCTTCACATCGCTTGCCTATAATTATGGACCTTCTTGGGATATTAACTCAGGGCTTGCCTCTACCGCAAGTAGTTTCTTCACAGGTAACTTCATCGTTGGCAACCCTAATGACCCTACGCTGTCTTATTCAGCTAACCAACAACTACACAGAGTAGTTGCCTCTGCAACCTACAAAGTAGAATATGCCAAGTATTTCGCAACAGGTATTTCATTATTTGCCGAAGTTCGTTCTGGAAACAACTTCTCTTACACTACGGGTGGCGATTTGAATGGTGATGGTGTGAATGGTAACGACCTTATCTACATTCCACGAACCAAAGACGAAATCATCTTAGCACCTACCAATGCCGCTGACAGCAGAACCCCCGACCAAATTTGGGAAGAACTTGATGCCTATATCCGTCAGGATAAGTATTTGAACGCCAACAGAGGACGCTACGCAGAACGCAATGGTGCTGAAGCTCCTTGGGTGTTTAAATCGGATTTGCGTGTGTGGCAAGATTTTAAATTCAATAAAAGCACACTCCAATTTACTGCTGATATTTTCAACTTCACCAACCTTATCTCTCCCAACTGGGGGGTGGTGAAAACGCCTATCAGACCTCAATTACTTAACTTCATAGGTTACGAAAACCCTAGCAATAGACCTGTATTTACATTTGCTCCTGTAGTAAATAGCCAAACACAAGAAAGAAATGTAACCTTCCAAAACGCAACCAACAACTTTGCTTCACAATGGCAAATTCAGTTGGGTGTGCGTTACATATTTGAATAATTATCTACTTTGGGAGGAAGCAGCACTGCTTCTTCCCACAATTTTGTAAAACTTAAAAAGCAAAATAATATGAAAAATATACAAAAACTCATAATCCTTGGAGGCTTAGCAACAATCATATACAGTTGTGGTCGTCCCGAGTATCCTAAACCTCAGGTCAATCAAGCTACTATTGCTCCGCTACCACGTACAACTGCTAACAATGCCCGTATTATGGTGTTCAATGCTTTGGTAGATTTGAACCCCGATGACGATAATGCTCTTGGACGTTTGAGAGTATTGGTAGATGGTGAGGAAATGGAAAATTTTGATGGCTCACCCGCTTTCGTGTGGAGTAGGCAATTCAGAGTAGACGGCAGTGGCAATGTTGTTCCACTTGTTCGCAAATATCCTATGCCTGCAAGCAGCACGAACATCAATGTAATTATTCCGCCTGCTACTACGCCAAGCCCTCAAACCAGCCAGTATTTGCCTGCCGCTTCTGCTGGTTTTACAGCGACTCAAACAGCTTTCACTAATTTTGTTCCCTTTTCACCTGCTGTTATTCTTAATGGTGTGGAAATAACCCCAGCTCAACAAGAGAGGGGAATATTTATCCCTGCGGGTAGAAGAGATATTACTTTCAAAGATAGAAATGGAGAACTTGTCCCTTCTACAATACGAGCAAATACCAACCTCAATCCCGGTAGCTTGACTTCTATCTACCTACGTGGAAGATTAGGCACTACCAGTGGAGCAGACCAACAAGGCGTAACCACCATTACAGAATCAATACCTTCTCCAGCGGGTGCGGCTGTTCGTTTTTTAAATTTAGCCCCTGATTTGGGTGCTGTTCAAATGCTTACGGCTACTAATACTGCTCCTTTCCCCTACAGTGTAACTTTTAGACCGATGCTCAGCTATCCTGCTCCACCTGCTAATACGCGTTTCAGATTAGACCAAGGAAAAACTCTTGCTCAACAAGACTCGCTTCGCTTTGTTCGCGACTCGCTGATGTCTCGCAGAGGATACAATGCTCTTAATGCTACTGTTACGGCAAGTGCTAACCCTGCTATTACTATTGAAAGAACCGTAGACGGAACGCTCATACCTAATTATTCTAATACGCTTTCTTTTACTGCATATAGTAATATCCCCGCAGGAAATTATACGTTTAATTTTTATACTCCCAATCGTTTGCACACCGCAAATAATGGTAGGGTGTTAAGCACTAATGTGAATTTCACCTTTTTATCTGGTGGAGTTTATACGATTGTTCTTCACGGAACCGTGCAGACGGGCTACAAATGTGATATTATCCGTATGAACTAAACTATTCGTGCTTTACAATGAAGGTTTGGGCTTTGCTCAAACCTTATTTTTTTCATTTTTTTTGCAAAAGTCGTTTCAAAAAAACATATTTGTAAAAAACACAAACCAAACCCTATGGATTTACAAATCAAAAAAGATGGCAGTTTTACTTACATAGACGAAGGGCAAGGCGAAATTCTTTTGCTCCTACACGGACTTTTCGGGGCTTTGAGCAATTGGAAAGATGTAGTAAATGAATTTTCAAAAGGGTATAGAGTTGTTATCCCGATGATGCCTATTTACGATTTACCCCTTTCCAATACAGGTATTGAAGGGCTTACCGAGTTTGTGGAAAGTTTTGTAGAAAAAAAACAACTCAAAGACCTTACACTTTTAGGCAACTCATTGGGCGGACATATTGCTCTCAACTACACACTTCGCAACCAAGATAATGTACAGCGTTTGGTGCTTACGGGCAGTTCGGGGCTTTTTGAAAATACAATGGGTGGTTCGTATCCCAAACGTGGTAGCTACGACTACATCAAAGAGCGTGTAGAATATACTTTCTACGACCCTAAAACCGCCACCGAAGACCTCGTACTCGAAGTCTTTGAAATCACTAAGAGTATTCCTAAATGTATGAAAATTGTTGCCATTGCCAAATCGGCTCAAAGGCACAATATGGCAAAAGATATTCCTGCTATCAAAGTGCCTACGCTTTTGGTTTGGGGCTTGAACGATACTATTACGCCTCCTTTGGTCGCCTACGAATTTGATGACCGTATGCCTAACACCGAACTTCGCTTCATTGATAAATGCGGACACGCCCCTATGATGGAACACCCACAGAAATTTAATGCGATTTTAAAAAATTTCTTACAAAATAACCCACTCAGCCAAAAACAAATTGCATAGATTTTGTTGTTTTTATTTTGTATATTGAAACAAAATCTCGTGGCTAAACTAATCGTTATGACGGTGCAAGAACTCATCAACCCTAATTTTCAGCCTGTTTCAACAGGCATAAGCACTCAAAAAGCCTTGCAATGGTTGGAGGAGTTGCAGTGTAAAGCCTTGCCCGTAGTCAATGAAGAAGGTTTATACAAAGGAATGGTAACAGAAAGCACCTTGCTCGAACTTTGGGACGAAGAAACCGACTGGGAAAGGGTGTATCTACAATACAACGATACCTATATCCAAGAAAATCAGCATTGGCAAGAAGCTATCAGGCTCTTACAAAATACCGAAATAATAGCTGTTTTGGATAAAGAAGGGAAATATTTGGGGGTAGTACAAGCCCAAGATGTACTCAAAAAAATAGCTTCCTTATACAGCTTTCAAGAGGAAGGGGCTATTCTGGTTTTGGCGGTCAATCAGTTGGACTACTCCCTTTCAGAAATAAGCCGACTTGTTGAAGCGAATAATGCAAAAATATTACATCTTTTTTCTGACATTTTGCCCAATGAGCCGTATCAGCTTATTATTACCCTCAAAATCAATCAGGTGGATATTACAAGGATAGTAGCTACCTTTGAACGCTTTGGCTATGAAATTGTTGCCAAATATCACCAAGCCCTTGTCTTTGATGATTTAGACCAAGATAGACTCGGCTTGTTGATGAAGTATTTAAGTTTTTAAGCAGAAAGGCTCGTTTCAGAGTAAAATATTTTGGTAGTGTTTCTAATTGTACGACGAATTTCGTCATTACGAGATTTGCGACAGCCAAAGGTAATTGTTGTTTCAAAAACTTAGGGTAATTTGGCGTGTGTGCTAATCCAGCGGTCGGGTAAAATCCCTCCCTCTACGGTATTGAGGTAGTCCTGATAAGAGCAGGCAATTTTTAGGGGTTCAGCCCGAATAGCATTGTAGGGTACTTCCAACCACCATTGATTAGTAGCAAGTTGTTTGTAGAAAATCAGTTCGTGTGCATCTTTATCTTCTCCCAAAGGAACAATGTATTTGACAAAACTTTTGCTGTTGAAATCTCCTACTTTACGTCTATGATAAAACCCCTCAATAAAATACCATAGCAATACGGCAAGCACTTGGGCATTATGTCCGTGTGTATCCAATTGAGGGTTGTACTCATAAAAACCGATAGAGCTTGTTTTGGGGCTAATGCCTGCATACCAACAGAGTTGGGCGGCTTCGTCGGAAGTAAGTCCGAAGGGTTGGGCGTAAATACTTGCACCTGCATCGGCTTTGCGGATAGCGGTCAGGTCAAAGGCTACCATATCAGCATCACGAATAATTGGCTCTACATTGAGGATATTTTCTCTGATTTTTCCTACACCAAACACATCAAAATACATTTTCTCAAAAATCTCTAAAAACCCCGATGAACTCAAATAGCCCTGATGACCTATTTGGCTAAAATTGAACAAATAATTTGGCTGGTGCGTCAGGATTTGCAATAAATGTTTTTTGTTTTCTTCGTTTTGCATCTCATCAACATCTACGACAGCATCGATGTTAGCGACAGAAATAATTTTTTCTAAACCTTGATAAGCCAAAAATTGCCCAATCATCAAATCGTTTGAACCACCAATCAGCACAGGGATAACGTTTTCGGCAAGAAGTAACTCACAAACTACCTTAATTCTCTGATAAGTTTCTTGCAGACTTGGGGCAGGGCGTAAATTGCCCAAATCAGCAACTTTGTAAGGTGCTTTACTCTTTTTGAGTTTGTAAAAACGCTTCCTGACGGCATCGGCGGCACCTGCCACACCGATATTTTTTTGCGTACCGCGTTCTTCCAAAAGTCCAATAATGGCTATATCGGCTTTCTGCCAGTCAGGAAAATTGTGCGAATGAACACTCAACTGCAAAAATACAGAAGAAATATCTTCCCGACACTCTGCCCAGAGTTCCTCGTCTAAATTATTGAAAAATAAACGTAAGTCTATCATCGTTGGTGTTTTTTAGCAAAATAATGAAATTTGTAAATTTTCAAGAAAAAATAGATGTTTTTTTGCAAGTCTTTCTGTGGGTTACTTTTAGCGTTTTGAGGTATTAAGATAAAAAGCGGTCGTATTTAATTTGAATATTCAAAACCTATGGCTAAATTTCTGCTTCAAAATGCACCACTAATGAATCAGGCTTTGCAATATTCAGAAGCAGATATTATCGCAGGTTTGCGAAATGGAGATAGTAAAGTGCTGGAAATTACCTATAAACAGCACTACCCTACTATCTTACATTTCGTCATACAAAACAACGGCACCGACCAAGATGCCAAAGATATTTATCAGGAGGCAATTTTGGTGCTGTACGAAAAGCTACGACAAGAGCATTTCTTGCTAACTTGCCAAGTGCAAACCTTTATTTATTCGGTTTGTAGGAGGCTTTGGCTCAAAAAACTAAGAGAAAAAGGCAAATATACAGGCAAAATAGAAGATTTTGAGAGTTTTATTCCCTTTGAGGAAGAAGATTTACAAAATGAAGATACCGAAATAAAAATGGGAGCAATGGCTGAAGCACTTAGCAAAATAGGCGAACCTTGCAGAACTTTGCTTACCGATTTTTACATAGAAAAACTCTCGATGCAAGACATTGCCGAAAAAATGGGTTATACCAATGCCGATAACGCCAAAAACCAAAAGTATAAGTGTTTGATGAGGCTTAAAAAACTTTTTTTTGAACGATATAAATGATACAACCATGAACTTGCGAGAAAAATACGAATGGATAGAACGCTATCTGGAAGGTAGCTTACACGGAGAGGAATTGTCGCAATTTGAAGCAAAACTCGCCCAAGAGCCTACTTTTGCCGAAGAAGTAGAGCAACATAAACTTTTTTTAGAAACTATTGAGCAATTTGCTCAAAGAGAGCAGCTCAAAGCCCAAATGAATGTTTTTCATAAAGATTTGGAGAAACACAAGGCTTGGGTATTCTACAAACACCCCATTATCCAGAACTTTTGGAAAAAACACTTCCCTACGGTAGCCATTGCCGCTTCGGTGGCTATTTTTACGGCTTTGGGTATCCTCTGGAACGTGAGAAACTGGAATAACTTAGAAAACAAACAAATTTCATATTTCCAATCGCTCAAAAAAGATTTGGACGCTGTGAAAAAACGCCAAACTTCATTAGAAGAACAAGCCGAAAAAATGCAAGAACAACAAATAGACCATACAGCCACGGCCTTTGCTATCTCGGTTAATGGCTATTTGCTTACCAACTACCACGCAGTAAAAGATGCCACCAGCATTTTTGCCGAGGCTAAGCAAGATTCCTTACAACGCTATCAAGTGAAAATCTTTTTCAAAGATGAGCAAAAAGATTTGGCAATTTTGCAAATTGTAGATGACAACTTCAAAGGCTTCAAAAATTTGCCCTATGCTTTTCGCTACGAAAATGCTGATTTGGGCGAGGAAGTCTTTACGCTAGCCTACCCAAGAGAAGATTTGGTGTATGGCAAAGGTGAAATTGCTTCGCGTACGGGTTTCGAAGGCGATAGCTTGGAGTATCAGGTTTCTATTCCTGTAAATCCGGGTAACAGCGGTGGTCCTCTTTTAGATGATAAAGGCAATCTAATCGGTATCATCAACCGCAAACACACTAAACAAGAAGGTGCCGCTTTCGCTATCAAGGCTAAATACATCAAAGCCCTTGTAGATTCCATTGAATTACACCAAAAACCAGAAAAGTCTATTGTTCTCTCGCAACAAAATCGTATATTCAACCTCAAACGCCCACAACAAATCAAGGCTTTGCAAAATTTTGTTTTTGAGTTGAAAGTTTATAGCTCTCAAACAAATAACAAAAAACCTTAATTGATAACATCAAAGGGCTAATCATATCGCTAACCCAAACCCATAAAGCCATTGAACTCATTTTGTTTTAGAGCGAAAGTCGTTTATGGTATAAATCAATGTTTTTTTCTTTGCGTATTATTCGTGTATGTGTTGTTGCATTGTACCCCCTTGCACAGCCAAACCCGAATGGGTTGTAAGTTGGATAGGTCTGCCTACGAAAACGTTTTACCCGCTTACAGCCCCATACGTGGCGAAACACAAATCCCTCTAAAATATAGCCTCAAAAAATTTGTCCCCAAACCTCAAAATCAGGGCGAATACGGCACCTGTGTAGCTTGGACGAGTGCCTACTACGCCCGAACCATTATGCTTGCCATCAAAAATAAATGGATAAAACGAGAAGAAATTGATGAGAAAGCAGGCTCACCTTTTTTTGTTTATGAGCAAATAAAATCTTATTCCGATACCCAATGCCAAGAAGGTGCAGGCTTAATTATTGCTTTGGAAGCACTCAAACAATATGGGACAGTGCCTATCAGACGTTTTGTTCGGAGTTGCGGACAACCCATCGGAAAAGAACTTTTTTTGGAAGCCGAACAATACAGAATAGCAGAGTATAGACGTTTGTTTTTGGCAAACACCAAAGACAAAATTAGTCCTATAAAAAAATCTCTGATACAAAATAAGCCCGTAGTTATTGGCTTGCAATGCTTTGCAGATTCCTTCATTAAGGCAAAGGATAGCCTCTGGCAACCAACGGATAAAGAAATCAAACAAATTCTTAGCGAAGAAGGCGGACACGCCCTGTGTGTAGTAGGATACGACGAAAACCTGAAAGCCTTTGAGGTGGTAAATAGTTGGGGAACTGCTTGGGCAAATAAAGGCTTCATTTGGATTCCTTACGAGGTATTTGAACAAGTATGCTTTGAGGCTTACGAGATGTACGAAACTGATGAGCCTACCACGCAAATAGTTGGAGAAGTAAAGTTGAGCCTATCGGCAGGCAACGAGGTTAGTTTGCGTCTTAGAGAGGGCTATTACGAGAGCAACGACACCTACCGCACAGGTACGCTCCTCCGCCTGATGATTTCTAACCAAGAACCAATTTTTGTGTATGCTTTTAGCATCGATTTGAGTGGCAACTCTCAAATTATCTTCCCCAAAGACCAAACTGCACCTTTGTTGTATTCATCTCAACAAACCATACTACCCGATGAGCAACACTACATTCAGTTGGTTAATGACAATGCAATAGATTATTTTTGTATCTTGTACTCCAAAGAAAAACTGCATCTTCCCTCACTTATCAACCAATTAGAAAACACCGAAGGCTCTCTACAAGAAAGGCTAAATAAAGTATTGGGCAGTAAGATGATACCTGCTCACCAAGTTAGTTTTCAGGAAATAGCAAGCATAAAATTTGTTGCTAAGGCTGAAAGAGCCGTCGTTTTGCCCCTGATTATTGCTGTTAAGAAGCGTTAGTTTTAAGAAACCTCTAAACGAACTAAGCAACTAAAAACAACGTTGAATTGAAAAATAATGACCTTAAAAATGGAACTCAAACAAGAAATAGTACAAATCGTAAACAAGTTACCCAACGAAGTTTTGGGAGAACTTTTGCAATATCTTCGCCAAGTAGAAAAAACTACTACGGAAAAAATGCGTCTTTCACTTAACCTAAATACAATTTTGACCGAGGACCGAGAACTACTTGAAAAATTAGCGAAATGATAGACTACCAAGAAGTTCTTGAAATTCATCAAATTTTGATACAAGAGTTTGGCGGTTCGCAAGGTGTTAGAGATGAAAATGGGCTAAAATCTGCACTTGAACGACCTTATAGCGGTTTTGGAGAAACTGAATTTTATCCAAGCCCCGAAGAAAAAGCAGGTGCAATTTTGGAAAGTACCGTTAAAAATCATCCTTTCGTTGATGGTAACAAAAGAACAGGTTATGTTTTAATGCGTTTGGTTTTGATGAACTTTGGCAAAGACATACAAGCCACACAAGACGAAAAGTACGACTTTGTTATTGCAGTAGCATCAGGAAAACTTGACTTTCAACAAATTGTAACTTGGATAAAGCAACGGAGTGCGGACAAATAAAAATGCCAGCCTGCAACATTGGCTTGGCGACAAGCGGGGCTGATGTATAAATTTGGAACTTTGGTGCTTTTTACGTACCTTGGTGCGTGTGTGAAGTATGGTGCTTTCAAAGCCCCGCCTTCGCCAATCCTTTTCCGTTATAGGCAGCCATTCTTGTCTGTTCGTAATGTTGTCCTGCCGAGTTAAGCACTTATCTTGCGTTTTAATGTTTCAATGTCGAGAACTTGGTCGTATTCCTTTTTATGAATTTTCTTGCTTGTAATGTCAATTTTAACTGTCGAAATAAACTCTTTAAAGTCAGCGTTAATTGTCAATTTGTTGATTGTTTCCCAGTCAAGTGCTTCACGATATTTTGCTGGAAAAATAATTTCGGATGAATGAGGGTCTTCAAGATTTAGTTTAATAACTCCAATTCCGAATGAAGTTGAAAGTCGAGATAGTTCGCTTCTAAATTCTTCTTCTTCGGAAACTTCTGCTGCAACTAAATAACTTTCGTTCGCCCAAGATGAGTTTGAAACCGTCTGGAAGAAACTTTCCCTTAGATTTCCAAAACTTAGTTCTCGTTTGAGTTCAAATGATAAAAGCCGGATTGACATATTTCCGATTGATGAACTTAACTCATAAACTTCTTGCTTCCAGTCTTCAAGAGGAAAGTAGCAACCAACTATATCTGGGTGAACCCACTCGCCAAATTCTTTTTTTGATGATTGTGAATGGTTAATTGTCTTGGTGTAGCAATGCAAATGGTAATAAGCGTAATATGTCAAGTAAGGATGCAGGTCTTTCTCTAAAAAGTCAAACCGTTTTTTCTTAACTACGATTGGCTCTTTTGAAATTGCTGTATTGGAAAGGTCAAGTTGACTTACTTGTGATTTTAAGTAAAATTTTTTCGGTCTGCTGTCTGTCTGTGCAAAAGGTGATTTTGGGTTGTCTTTTGCATTAACATAAATCTGTGCACCAAGTGTTGCCCAAGGAGTTTTGCCTTCGCTGTTGAGTTGTTTGTCATAACCCTTTTCTGTCGCCAAAGTCCAAATTTCGTTTGCGGTCAGTGGTCGTTTTTCTTCACTTAGAACTCTTTCAGCTAATTCTAAAAATGTCATACTTGTTTGTCTTTTGTTTGGTTGCACTGTCGTCCTATGGTTGCCTATAACAGTATTTTGCCGCAATAAAGTGTCAGTTTAATTTTGTGAAATTACTTATCTAACTGCTAATTACAAGCGGTAGGGCTTAGTCAATCAGAATGCACTTATTATTGGCAATATCTTCTTCCACTTTTTTGTATTTTACATCTCTTAGCACTTTGCCGTCTTTGTACATCACATTTACTCTCTGATTTCTATCGGCTATTTTCTGCACACGTATAGGCTGCTGTTTTACAGGGGTTTCGGGTGTGGGGTCGTGATATTCGTCTGTCATTGCCGAGAGATAGTCTTCTTTTTTGGTCTTTACGTTTTTATTTTGACTTTCCTTCTGTACTTTTATTTCTTGGGTAAAGCCACGAGGTTGCTCTACCTCCACCACATCGGCACGCATCAAGAACGAAATAATGTCTTTATTTACTTTGCTGATAAAGGCTTTGAATAACTCAAAAGCCTCAAATTTATAGATAAGTAGCGGGTCTTTTTGTTCGTGTACAGCCATCTGTACCGACTGTTTCAACTCGTCCATATCGCGTAGATGTTCTTTCCATTCTTGGTCTATGATAGCTAAGGTAGCTACTTTTTCCAATTCTTTTATCACCTCTTGGGCTTGGGTATCTACGGCTTTTTGGAAATTTACCTCTAACAAAATTTGTTTTCTGCCATCACCAAAAGGAATACTAATGTTGGTAAATCTGCCTTGTGTCTGTTGGAATTGCTCTTTAAGGGCAGGATAAAGTTTTTGAGCTAATTGTTGATTTTTGTTCTTGTAGTGGCTAACAAGTTGGTTGTAAAGTTTTTTGAGGGCAGCATCAGTATTTTTGGAGTTGAACTCTGTGGGTTCTATGTTAGGAACAAAGCCAAAGATAGAAACAAACTCCATTTCGAAGTTTTCGAAGTTGTCGGGGCTTTGCATATTTTGCAAGGTCTGTTTGCACACCTCAAACATAATGGTGTACAAATCTATTTGCAGTCTTTCGCCAAAAAGAGCGTTTCGGCGGCGTTTGTAGATTTGCTCGCGTTGTACATTCATTACGTCATCATACTCCAAGAGGCGTTTCCTGATACCAAAGTTATTTTCTTCTACTTTCTTTTGGGCTCTTTCGATAGATTTAGTAACCAAAGAATGTTGAATGACATCACCTTCTTTCAGTCCCATTTTATCCATAATGCTTGAAATCCTATCCGAGCCAAACAAACGCATCAGATTATCTTCCAAACTTACAAAAAACTGCGATGTGCCTGGGTCGCCTTGCCTACCTGCACGTCCGCGTAGCTGTCTATCTACACGGCGAGATTCGTGGCGTTCTGTACCGATAATTGCCAAACCTCCTGCGGCTCTCGATTCGGGGGTGAGTTTGATGTCTGTACCGCGTCCTGCCATATTGGTTGCAATGGTTACGGTACCGGGCAAACCTGCTTGAGCTACAATTTCAGCTTCTTTCTGATTTTGTTTGGCATTGAGAACTTGGTGTTTGATTTTACGCATACTCAAAGACCTGCTCAAAAACTCCGAAATCTCTACCGAAGTCGTACCCACAAGCACAGGTCTGCCTTGCTGGGTGAGGCGTACAATTTCTTCAATAACGGCATTGAATTTTTCACGCATCGTCTTGAATACAAAATCTTGGTTATCCTTACGGGCAATAGGTTTGTTGGTGGGTATCACTACTACATCTAATTTATAGATTTCCCAAAACTCGCCTGCTTCGGTTTCGGCAGTACCCGTCATACCTGCTAATTTGTGGTACATACGGAAGTAGTTTTGCAAAGTTATGGTAGCATAAGTTTGCGTAGCTTGTTCTATTTTTACATTTTCTTTGGCTTCAAGGGCTTGGTGCAAGCCATCGGAGTAGCGTCTGCCTTCCATTACACGCCCTGTTTGTTCATCAACAATTTTTACTTCTCCGTCTACTATAATGTATTCTACGTCTTTTTCAAACATACAATACGCCTTCAAAAGTTGATTGACGATATGTATGCGTTCGGATTTGATGCTATAATTGGTGATAAGTTGCTCTTTCTGGTGGGCTTTTTCCTCCAAGCTAAGTTTGGTATTGTTTTCAATTTTTGCAATTTCCGAACCAATATCAGGCAATACGAAAAAGTCGGGTTCTTCGCCTGAGGTGGTAATCAAATCTAAGCCTTTTTGAGTAAGTTCTATTTGATTGGTTTTTTCGTCTATGGTAAAAAAGAGTGGCTCATCAGCTTGTGGCATTAGTTTTTGGTTATCGGCAAGGTAGATAGCTTCGGTTTTTTGTAGAATCGCCTTGATACCTGTTTCGCTAAGATACTTAATGAGCGGTTTGCTCTTGGGCAAGCCTCTGAAAGCTCTAAACAGCGAAAGTCCGCCTTCTTTGGTATCTCCAGCTTGTATTTTTCTTTTGGCATCATTCAAAAACTCATTAACTACTTGTTTTTGGGCATTTACGAGTTTTTCTATACGAGGTTTGAGAGCATAAAACATTTCTTCTTGCCCTGTTTTACTCACGGGACCTGCTATGATGAGCGGGGTACGAGCATCATCAATCAAAACGGAATCTACCTCATCTACCATTGCGTAATGCAATTTGCGTTGCACCAACTGCTCAGGCGAGCTGACCATATTATCACGCAAATAATCAAAACCGAACTCATTATTAGTGCCGTAGGTAATGTCTGCTAAATAAGCATTTCTGCGAGCCTGTGAATTGGGTTGGTGCTTATCGATACAATCTACTTTTAGCCCGTGAAACTCAAAGAGCGGTCCCATCCATTCGCTATCGCGGCGAGCCAAGTAATCGTTCACGGTAACGATATGTACGCCTTTACCTCCGAGAGCGTTCAGAAAGGCAGGAAAAGTAGCTACCAAAGTTTTTCCTTCGCCTGTTGCCATTTCGGCGATTTTGCCTTTGTGCAAGACCACCCCACCGATAATTTGCACATCATAATGCACCATATCCCACGTGATACGATTGCCTGCGGCTATCCACGAGTTTTTCCAGATGGCTTTATCGCCACGAATTTCTACATTATCTTTTTTTGAGGCAAGTTCTCTATCAAAATCGGTGGCGGTTACTTCCAACTCTTCGTTTTCTTTGAAACGGCGGGCAGTTTCCTTTACTATGGCAAAGGCTTTGGGCAGGATTTCTTCCAAGACTACCTCTAAGGCTTTGTCGTGTTCTTTTCCGAGTTCGTCAATCTGGTTAAAAATTTTTTCTTGCTCCAATACGCCCATCTGCGGATTTTCTTCTATTTGCTTACGCAAAGCAAGAATCTGATTATCAATATCTCTAAGTTTCTCTTTGATATAGTCTTTGAGTTCTTGGGTTTTGGCACGTAAGGTGTCATTGGATACTTCTCGTAGCTGGGCAAACTCCAAATTTACCTTTCCGATGTAGGGTTGTAGCTCTTTACGGTCTTTCTCTACTTTTGAGCCTACTAATTTTGCCAGAGCATTTACAATAAAATTAGCCATTGTGAATAGTGATTTTCTTTAAAAAGCGATAATGCAAGTTTGAACTACAAATTTAATACATTTTTCTGTTTTTATGACAAAATGACTTGCTTTTGTTTCAAAACTTCTTGAAAACTGGCACAAAATATGTTCTTAAAAATTGTAGAAACTGCTTTGTTTCTAACGTTTTCTGCATTTTTTTAATATTTTTCGTTGCTAAATTTTTGCATTTTTTGTATTTTTAGAGTGTTTGATTTTAACCATTTAGTATTATGAAACACTTGGCTCATAATTGGCTTACCGAAGGTCTGATTGACTACGAGTACAAAAAATATCTGCTTTTAGCTTATTTTAAGGGTATCAAAGATGAATTTGAAGCAAGTAAGTTATACCCTTACCTTTCAGATTTGATTTTCCATTATCAGAACCTACTCACCGTAAAAGAGCATAAAAAACTTTTGTATGAAAGTTTCCCTCAAAAAATTAGTCAGGTAGATTTCAAAAAACTCAAACTCCAATACGAAAATCTGATAGAAGATGATGCCCTGATGCAAGAATTGGAAGAGATTATCAGTTTTGCTCTCCCCAACTTTAAAAGACTACTACAAGAAGGCAAAAATCTTTACGAGTACGTAGAGCAACACCTCGAAATTATGCCTGTTGGCATCAGTCCGCTTTACCAAGAAGAAGGATATATGTTTTTACACGAAGAAATTTTACGCCATATCCAAGTGTATGAGTATCAGATTTCAGTATTTGATAGTGCCGATAATCAGTACAGAGGTATCCATATTCACTATTTAGAAACAATCCAAAAAAGTATTTTTGAAACCTTTGAAAATCTAAAAATCAATTTACTTCGTAAATATGAGAAAATGCCTAATCCTGCTACTTTTTTGGTGAATGCTAAATTGCCTTACCCTTTGGAAGAAACGCTCTTGCCCATTGCCAAAAGAGTTTTGGTTCGGCATATCACTCAGAAAGCCGCTTAAAATTTGCAAGTGATGAAAAACTTTATTTACTTTAAAGCAACAAATCAACCAACCCTTATTTCTTTTGGAAAAAGAAAAAACATTTCTTTTGGAAAGCGAGTTAGTCAGTCAGTTGCAGAGAAAGGACAGCAAAGCCTTTGGGTATCTCTACGACCACTATGCCCCATCACTCTATGGAGTGATATGCAGAATTGTAGGTTCGGAGGAGATAGCCCAAGATGTTTTGCAAGAAGCTTTCTTGAAAATTTGGAACAACATTGAGGCTTACGAGCCGAGCAAAGGTAAGTTATTCACTTGGGTACTCAATATAGCCCGAAACACAGCCATAGACAAACTTCGCTCAAAAGAATACAAAAATACTCAACAAAAAGATTCTTTGGCAAGCAAACAAGCCAGAAACAAAAGTGATGATAACAGCCAACAAATTGGCGAGTTTATTGGTTTGAATGATGTACTAAGGAAGTTGCGTGCCGAACACCAACTAATTATAGATATGATGTACTTTGAGGGGTACACACAAGCAGAAGTTGCTGAAAAGTTAGGCATACCTCTCGGAACTGTGAAAACACGGGCAAGAGCTGCCTTAGAACATCTTCGTACTTTGTTACGAGAAGATTTTGATTTTTAAAATAGACCTAAATCTGATACGAACTTGAAAGTTCAGGAATATATCGAATCGGGCATACTAAGCATTTACGTATTGGGCGTTGCTACCGAAGAAGAAAAAGCAGAAGTAGAGCAAATGATAGAAAAATATCCCGAAATCAGGGAAGAACTGCATACTTTACAAGCCGCAATGAACGAATATGCGTCGCAATTTGAGTTGCAACCGCCCCAAGAACTCAAAGAACGCATTATGCAACGTATTACTACTGAAAGCACCCAATCAGATGCTTATTTGGGTACTGCCAAAAACACATCAACCATACAGCGATACGGCATAGCGGCAACCGTAATTCTGTTGTTGATGAGTTTAGCAGGAAATTTTCATTTCTATACACTTTGGAAAGAAGCTGAAAGAGACCTTTCAGTCGTGAAAGCCCAAAATATAGAAAACGACAAGAAAATAATTGCTCTAGAAGCCAAATATCGAGACATAGAGAGCGAACTCGCTATGGTACAAAACCCATCTTTCCAAATCACCTATTTAGAAGGAATGAAAGAAGTAGCCCCCAAAAGCTACGCTACTGTGTTTTGGAGTGATGAGAAAAAACAAGCCTTTATTTTTACCAACTCTTTACCACCACCACCGAAAGGAAAGCAGTATCAGCTATGGGCTGTTACCAAAGGCGATAATATTGTTTGGGACGCAGGCGTGTTTGATTGGGGCAAACTCTCACCCGTAAAATGCTTTGAGAAACCCGATAAGTTTATTATCACTTTAGAAAAAGAAGGGGGTGTTCCCAAAGCCGAAGGACAAGCCTACGCCATAGGTGCGGTGAAAAGTTGATGTACAAAATCGTTTGGATATAGTTTTTCAGCTTTGTTGGTCAAGAAGAACCAACAAAGCTTTGTTTTAAGAACTAATTTTTTCTCATCAAATTCAGAGCCGAACCTGCCTTGAACCACTCAATTTGTTGGGCATTGTAGCTATGGTTGGCTTTGATTTCCTCCTTGCTGCCGTCTTTGTGATGTAAGACTACCGTAAGCGGAACACCCGCAGTGAAAGTTGTCAAGCCTAAGATGTCGATGGTATCATCTTCTTGGATTTTGTCGTAGTCGGCAGGATTAGCAAAGGTCAGAGCTAACATACCTTGTTTTTTCAAATTCGTTTCGTGGATACGAGCAAAAGATTTCACCAAAACAGCCTTTACACCCAAATGACGAGGCTCCATAGCGGCGTGTTCACGTGAAGAGCCTTCACCGTAGTTTTCATCACCTACCACAATAGAACCGACACCTTGAGCTTTGTACTGACGTTGTACTACGGGTACGCTCTCGTAAGTACCTGTAAGCTGGTTCTTTACGCAGTCGGTTTTATCATTGAAGGCATTTACAGCACCGATAAGCAAATTATTGGAGATGTTATCCAAATGCCCACGGTATTTGAGCCAAGGTCCTGCCATTGAGATATGGTCGGTGGTACATTTTCCTTTGGCTTTGATGAGCAATTTCAAGCCTACGAAATCTTTGCCGTCCCAAGCGGGGAAAGGTTCAAGCAACTGCAAACGCTGTGAAGTAGGCGATACCAGAACCTCAACTTTACTACCATCTTCGGCAGGGGCTTGATAACCAGCGTCTTCAACGGCAAAACCTTTTGGTGGCAATTCATCGCCAGTGGGGGGGTCAAGTTTTACGGCTTCACCTTTTTCGTTAATAAGGGTATCGGTAATAGGGTTAAAGCCCAAATCGCCTGCGATAGCCAATGCCGTAACCAATTCGGGTGAGGTTACGAAGGCATAAGTATTGGGGTTGCCATCGGCACGTTTAGCAAAATTACGATTGAAAGAATGAACAATCGTATTTTTTTCTTGCTTTTCTGCTCCCATTCTTGCCCACATACCAATACAAGGACCACAAGCATTGGCAAATACCGTAGCCCCGACCTCGTCAAACACTTTCAAGAAACCATCACGCTCAATCGTATAACGAATTTGCTCGGAACCGGGGTTAATCATAAATTCTGCTTTGGCTTTTAAGCCTTTTGCCGAAACTTGCTTTGCTAAGGACACAGCACGAGAAATGTCTTCGTAAGAAGAATTGGTACAAGAGCCTATCAAACCAGCTTCTACTTTCATAGGCCAGCCGTTTTTGATGGCTTCTTCTTTGAGTTTGGAGATAGGGGTTGCCAAATCGGGCGAGAAAGGTCCATTTACGTGAGGTTCGAGTTCCGAAAGGTTAATTTCAATGACTTCGTCAAAATATTTTTCGGGATTAGCATACACTTCGGGGTCGCCTGTGAGGTGTTCTTTGATAGCATCGGCGAGTTCGGCAACTTCGGCTCTGCCTGTGGCTATCAAGTAGCGTCGCATTGCATCGTCATAACCGAAGGTGGAAGTAGTTGCTCCTACTTCTGCTCCCATATTGCAGATAGTACCCTTTCCTGTGGCAGAGAGGCTCAATGCACCTTCACCAAAATATTCAATAATTTTGTCTGTTCCACCTTTTACGGTCAGGATACCCGCTACTTTTAAGATAACATCTTTCGGAGAAGTCCAACCATTAAGTTTGCCTGTAAGTTTTACACCGATAAGTTTAGGCATTTTGAGTTCCCAAGGCAAACCTGCCATTACGTCGCAGGCATCAGCACCGCCTACCCCAATGGCAATCATACCCAAACCACCTGCATTTACGGTGTGTGAGTCTGTTCCTATCATCATTCCACCGGGGAAGGCATAATTTTCTAAAACGATTTGATGAATAATTCCTGCACCCGGTTTCCAGAAACCTATGCCGTATTTATTAGAAACAGAAGCGAGGAAATTGAAAACTTCTTCACTTTCTTGTTGAGCTCTGCTCAAATCTTTGGCGGCCCCTTCTTTTGCCTGAATCAGGTGGTCGCAATGCACAGAAGAAGGGACAGCGACTTTGGCTCTGCCTGCAGTCATAAATTGTAAGAGAGCCATTTGGGCGGTAGCATCTTGCATAGCCACACGGTCGGGGGCAAAATCTACATACGATTTTCCTCTTTCAAACACTTCTTTCACAGGGTTTTCGTGCAGATGGGCATACAAAATTTTCTCTGCTAAGGTCATCGGACGACCTAAAACCTTGCGAGCCGCCGCCACACGCTCAGGCATACGAGCATATACCGACTTAATCATTTCTAAATCAAAAGCCATAATGAAGTCTTTTAAAATTTTTGAAAAATACTATACTAACAAAACAAACAAAATTAAAAAAAATTGAATTACGGCAATGTTTTTTGTACATTTTGCTTGTTATTTGGATAAATTCTAAATAACTTTTTTTAGGTTTTCGGGTTTGGTGGCTAAGTTTGTAGCCAAACTTTGCTCTAAGAGCTGGAAAAAAGTTTGAAAAATACTTTGCCTATCAACATTCCTATATTTTTCTAACAAATCGCCTTTCTGAAAAATGAGGTCTAAGATACCCGTCGCCATTGCCCAAAGACATTTGGAAACCAACTGAGCATTTACAGGTTTTATACTTCCGTCTCTAATGCCTAAGCTGATACAATCTTCTAAGATTTTGTCCAAATCGAGCATTTGAGCTTCTAACTCCTCGGCAATGGCAAAGCCACTGCCCGAAACAAAATAAGAAATAAACCTATAATAATGAGGGTACTCGGTAGCAAATTCAAAAAAAGCCCAACCAATAGCACGCACTTTATCAACACCAAGAAAATGCTTTTGAGTTGCTTTTTGTAATTTTTCTTGTAGAATATCGTTGCCTCGTTGGCAGATAGTGAAAAAAAGTTCATCTTTGCTCGGAAAATAACTATACACGGTAGCTTTGCTAAAAGAGGTTTGGCGGGTTACGTCGTCCATAGTAGCATTTTGCAATCCTTTTTCAAAAAAGACTTTTTCAGCAGCTTCAATGATTTTCAGTTTTTTAGCTTGTTTGGCTTGTTGGCGTTTGGTCATAAGTAATTTAACGATTTCAAAGCCATAAATTTACAAAAATTTGTTGGTTACTATATTTTTATGAAAATTTATTGGATAAAAGCATAATTTTTGTTAAGTTGTGCTTGGATTTCTCTTTCTAATTTAGAAACGATGCTACAAAAAAAATTTATATTACTCATATATTTCACGAGTTTGGTAGGGGTTTTGTTTGCACAAAAATCCGCAGAAATTCTCAAGCAACCTGCCAACATTGTTTTATCCAAGCAATATAGGCTCAATTCTTCGTATCGTGAAGTAAATATGAACATCACACCCGATGGCAAATATATGTTCTTTATGTCGTCGCGTGGGCAGATGCCTTGGTCAAGAGCTAATTACCTGACTTACAAAGGACAATCCCAATATGATGGTGATATTTGGTACTCGGAGCGAATAGGCAAAACTTGGCAAACGCCAAAATGCTTAGGGTCAAATATCAATACGAATATGGGCGAAGATGAACCTAACATTTCACCCGACGGCAATACGGTGTATTTTCAGAGTTGGCACAACGACTACCAAGGCAATAGCTGGCAAACCGATGGCGGTCCTTACTACAAAGCCTCACGCATAGGAACGAATTGGGGGCAGAAAGTAGGCTTGGGCGGAGGCATACACGAATTTTTTAAGCAGTACCAATATGGCACCGACGGAATGACTATCTCGCCCGATGGCAAAACTTTTATCGTAGCGGCAGGGGCAGACTACGACGGAGCAATGGACTTGTTTATTAGCTATTTTGAAAATGGCAGATGGACGTACCCTCGTAAAATGGCAATCAGTACTAATGGCGACGAACGCTCTCCTTTCATTGCCGCCGATGGCGAAACCCTATACTTTGCCTCCGATGGCTACAAAGGCTTCGGTGGCTTGGATATTTACAAAGTTTCATTGAAAGAGGCTATCAGCAGTGCTAATCCGAAGGTCTATAATGTAGGTTCGCCTTTCAATACTGCCAGCAATGACTACGGCTTTATCATTACCTCCGATGGAAAAGAGGTGTATCTGATACGCGATGGCGATATTTTTATGGCTGATGTCAGCAAATCGCCCAAAGAAATGAAACCCAACGAAACACTCATCATTAAAGGTGTGGTGAGAAATGCTAAAACAAAACAACCGCTTGGCAAACAAATAATCCTAAAAGAAGCCTGCTGTAATGTTCCTGTTACTGATAGTTGGAGCAATGCCACCACAGGCGAGTATATGATTATTCTCAAAAAACCCATTGATGCCTATGAACAAAAAGTTTTAGAAGACAAAAACTACAAGGCTTTTTCTAAAATCTTAAAAAAACAGCAAGAAAATGTAATTATTGCTGATATTGACCTCATTCCCAAAGAAGATGATGCTCCTATCATCACTGCTAACGATGAGCTAAAAAAACGCCAAGAAGAGCAACGCCGCCAAGAGGAAATCAAGAAGAAGCAAGAAGAAGAACGCAAAAGAAAAGAAGAGGAAACCCGAAAGCGTAGAGAACAGGAACAATTACGCAATCAAGAAGCGGCGTGTAGAATGTAAAATAATCAAGGACAAGCTAATAAAACTTTTCGGTAATAGGTAAGTGTATGATTTGGCAGTAATTCGGGGTGGAGAATTTTTACTAAATCGGCTAAAACTAATTCGGGGTGAATGACGGCACTCTCCCAGTAGTCGTTTCCGCCTTTGGCACTGACACGCCCTTGCCTGTCGTATATTTCGGATTGTTGTACCGATTGAAACTTATTGAAATCGCAGAAAAATATGGCTTCGGCTTGCTGTGGCAATTCGGCATTGAGCCAAACATCTGCATCAGCAAATTTGCTGAAAACCAGTTCCTTACTCATCTGCAAACTGCCTGTACCTTTGGTATCGGCAAAGGCGTAGTCTGCTCCTGCATCTGCCAAAAACACTGCTCCAAAACTCTCGCCTGCGGGTACGTACCATTGTTCTTTTTGGGGCGTGCCTATGGCAACTTTTACTTTTGTACCTTTTTTGCTCACCAAACTCTTGATATTTTCATACTTTTCTACAATTTCCTGAAAATATTTTTGTGCTTCTGCTTCTTTGTCTAATAAAAGTCCTATTACTTTAATCCATTCGGCTTTGCCGAGTGGGTGTGTTTCGAGCCATTCGGAATTGATAAATACAGAGATACCTGCCTCTATAATTTTTTGATAATTAGCCATTTGCGAAGCCTGCATTCCCGAAACCATCACTAAATCAGGTTGTAGGGATAGTATTTTTTCCAATTCAATAGTTTGCTCTGCCAAAGGAACAATTTTTCCTATTTCTGCTAATTTTCTTACCTTTTCCGAATATACATAGTCCAAACTATTACTCGCTTTCAGTACGTCCAAACTGCCCAGAGCCTCCAACAAAGCAATATGCGTAGTAGAAGTGCTAACCATTTTCTTGATAGGCACTTGAATAAGACGCGATGATGCTACTTTTGCTCCAAGTTTTTCTTTATCCTTAGTGATAACAAAACGAATAGTATCTTGGTGGTCGGTGTAGGGTTGCAATAAAGAGAGCATTTTGTAGTCGCCAAAATCTTCAATCAGAAAACCTTTTGCATATTGGTTGGCAATGCTCTTCCCGTTTTGGTTATTTTCGGTGTTTCTTTTACAAGCGAAAAAGGTGATAACAGAAAATAGAAGAATATTTTTGAAAGTTTTTGACATAAAAAAAGCCACTTTGAAGTGGCAATTTATATTTTTTTTTCAAAAGAAACTGAATTTTAGTCAGAATTACGAATATTTTGCAAGAAAGAAAGTTTTTTTTCGGAAATACTGCCGCTTTTTCTTTGCTTTTTTTCTTCAACGTTTGAAAAATAGTCAAATACTTTCAATACTTTTTCTGAGTTGTAATGTGTGCTTTTCATCAGTACGCAAGCCAACTGATAAGACATCATCAAGATTTCTTCTTTGGCTAAATCAGCAAGAGAATTTTGCGACAAGATATTTCTTTTTCTTCTTTGCATACACTTGTATTGTTTGAGATACAAATTTAGAGAAAAAAAAAGTAAATTTTGTTGCAAAGAGTTTCTACCTATAACTTGTGTAAGTAAATCTGCACTTTATTTACAAAAACTATCCTAATTTTCAAAACAAGTAATTCTTGGCTTATTGAGCATCAAAATATTTGAAGCAATTTTCTATTTTTTGCCATACTTTTTTTCAAAGTATTGGTAGGCTTCATTGAGTTTTTGCGAAAGTTTTTCGGCTGTTTGTCGTTTGGTTTCGTTGTTATGGAAATTATCGGGGTGATATTTTTTCATCATTATCTTGTAAGATTTCTTGATGTCTTCGAAAGAGCTACCATAAGGCAATTCTAACCAAGCATAGTATTTGGCTTCTTGGTCGTTAGTTTGCGAAGTGCTTTCATAGCTATCCTGATAAGATTTTTGGTAATAGTTGCTTTGCTGTTGATACTTTTTGTATTTTTCATAATTTTCTTGAAATTCATCAAAAGCCGTTTTATGGCGTTTTTGCTGCGATTGCGAGGATTGTTGCTCTTGCTTGGTAAAACCTCTTTCCTCGAGAGCCGCATCGATAGCTTCGTTGATATAGGCTTTAAGCAAATCCCAAAGTCTTTCGGAAAACATAACTTAAAATTTTTATTTCAAATATAACATTGTTTTTACAGAAAAATTTGGTTTCGGCTAAACTTTTTCTTCAATAAACTGGCACATCTTTTCGTACTCTTCAGGGTGAAACCAATGTATCTCTTTATCTTTTTTAAACCAGGTCATTTGGCGTTTGGCGTAATGGCGTGTATTTTGTTTGATAAGCCTTATAGTTTCTTCCCACGTTTGCTTATTTTCTAAAAAATCAAAAATTTCTTTGTAGCCTACGGTTTGTAGGGCATTATGATTTTTGTAAGGCAGCAAACTCTTTACTTCTTCCAATAAACCTTGCTCTATCATTGTATCCACACGCCTGTTGATACGCTCATAAAGCTCTTCTCGTGGTCTTTCTAAGCCAATTTTAAGGATACGAAAAGGTCGGTTTTGTTTTTTTCCTTGCCTGAAATACGAAAAGGGCTTTCCTGTTGCCCAACATATTTCTAAGGCTCGCATCAATCGTTGGGGATTATGTATATCTACTTCGGCAAAGTAAGTAGCATCTAAACGAGCTAATTCTTGTTGCAAAAATTCAATTCCTTTTTCGTGGTAGGCTTGTTGTGCTTTTTCTCGCCAATGCGGTTCTATTTGTGGGATATTGTCTAAACCTTCGCAAAGCACTTTCACGTACAAGCCCGAACCACCCGTAAGGATAACAAGATTGTTGGTCTGAAATTCTTTTTCTAAAATTTCAAGAGATTCTTGCTCAAAATCCGAAACCGTGTAGTTTTGTGCAATGGAAATATGCCCAACGAGGTAATGCGGTACGTCTTGCATTTCGGCTGTGCTGGGGCGAGCCGTCCCGATTTGCATTTCGGCAAAAAATTGCCTTGAATCGGCAGAAATGATAGAAGCATTGAATTTTTTGGCTACACGTACAGCCAAATCTGTCTTGCCAACGGCAGTTGCCCCAACAATCACTAAAAGGGTTTTATCCAGCATCAATTTGCGTTTAGAAAGCAAATATAAAGATTTTGTAAATTTTTTTGGATTGAGGATTGGGACAAAGAAAAGATTTTTTTATTTTTGATGAAATGATTGAAGAAAATGGTTACTCAAATTACAGATGGCGTAAAAGTAAGCGTACAGACCGAGTACCACCCCGACTATTCCAGTCCGAGGCAGTCGCATTATGCTTTTACGTACAAAGTCAGAATTGAAAACGGCAGTGCCTATACCGTGCAGTTGCTTTCAAGGCATTGGTTTATCTACGACTCCTGCGGAATGATAACAGAGGTAAAAGGAGAAGGAGTAATAGGCAAACAGCCCATCTTAGAACCGGGCGATGTACACGAGTATGTTTCGGGTTGCAATATTAAATCGGATATGGGGAAAATGAAAGGCACTTACACAATGGAAAGAATAATGGACGGCAAAAGATTTATGGTTATCATTCCTGAGTTTAAACTAATCGTTCCGTATAGACTAAACTAATCACAATGAACAATGAACAATGAACAATGAACAATGATAAAGATAATTGATTAACTAACAACTACTAACTGACCATTGATAATTGATAATTGATAATTGATAATTGATAATTGATAATTGATAATTGATAATTGATAATTGAACTAATATGAGCGAAAAACACACACAAGCCCGCAAAGGATTAGCTCTTAACTCCGCCCTGTTTCTTGGGGCAGGCATACTTTTGGTGGCAAATTTTATCGGTAATTTAGCTGAAAGTTCCTCTGCTTGGGAACGCATTACTACCTTTGCCAGCTTAGGCATAGGGGCGGGTGTAGGCACTGCAAACATCTTGCAAGCGTGGAAAGCATTTAGCAATTTAGAATACGGCAAAACTATGGCAAAAGGCATTACCTCGTGGGCTGTACCTGCTGGCTTAGTCTTATTAGATTTTATACTCTAAAACCCAAATACATTTTTAGTACTTCCAACCTTGCAAAACAAACTTGCAAGGTTTTTACTTGAAAAAATAATATGAAAAAATTACTTCTGGGATTTATTTTTTCCACAATCTTCTCACAGCTATTGGCTCAATCGGCTTATGCCCCACTCAACCAAGATTATTATCATCTTTTGGAACGCTACGAAATTCGTTCAGGGGCTTTGTTTCAGGGCTTCCATTCGCATATCAAGCCTTATACAAGGCAGAGCATTAGTCAGTTCCTCAAAACTTTTGAGCAAGACTCTACTCAGATACTCTCCAAAACTGACGAATTCAATTTAGCCTATCTCAAACAAGATAATTGGGAATTCTTCAAAGACGATACACTTTACCGAAAACCTTGGTGGAAAAACCTCTATCGCCAGCCTTCCGCCTTTTTACATCATCAAGACCAAGACTTTCATTATCAAATCAATCCTGTTATTCACTGGCAAGTGGGCAAAGATAACAATACCTCCCAACTTGCTTTTCTCAATACGCGTGGCGTAGAGCTAAGAGGCACAATCAATAAAAAAGTGGCTTTTTATAGTTTCTTTACAGACAATCAAGCCTCTTTTCCAAAATATGTGCAAAGTTTCATCAAAAAATTTGATGCTGTTCCTGCCGAAGGCTACTACAAAGATGGCGACCGAGCCGAGCCAACCAACCTAGATTTTATTCACGCAAGAGGGTATTTGGCCTTTAAGGCACTCAAAAACGTAGAAGTTCAGTTCGGACACGACCGCAATAGCATCGGCAATGGCTACCGCTCGATGATTCTTTCCGACTTTGCCGCCAATTATTTGTTCCTAAAAATCAATACCAACGTTTGGAAACTCAATTACCAAAACCTTTTTGCCCAAATGACTGCCGAGGTGCTGAATGCCGACGGCTTACGCCCCAAAAAATATATGGCAAATCATCATTTGAGCGTAAATGTTTCCAAAAACTTTAACCTTGGCGTTTTTGAAACCATAATTTTCGGGCAAAGAGATACACTCACCAATAACACTTTTGACCTAAATTACCTGAACCCAATTATTTTTTATCGTTCTGTTGAGCAGCAGCTCGGCAGCCCCGATAATGTTCTGCTTGGCACTGATTTCAAATGGAATTTTGCTAAAAGATTTTCTGTTTATGGACAATTTCTTTTAGATGAATTTTTGCTCAACGAAATTCGCCAAAACAGAGGTTGGTGGGCAAATAAATTCGCAGGACAGCTCGGCGTAAAATACATTGATGCTTTTGGTATCAAAAACTTGGACTTGCAAGCCGAAGCCAACTTCGCACGCCCCTATACCTACACACAAGACAATAATTTTAAATCTTTTACGCACTACCAACAGCCTTTGGCTCACCCTTTGGGAGCGAATTTCTATGAGTTTATAGGCATTTTACGTTATCAGCCTTTGCCTCGTTTGAGTTTTGTGGGAAAAGTTTTTTATATGAATTATGGTTTGGATAAAGACGGCTTAAACTGGGGCGGAAATCTTTTGCTAAGCAACAAAAATATAGTTCAGACCTATGGCAACCGAATAGGACAAGGACTAAATACTAAAACCTTATTCCTTGATGCTACTTTGCAATATCAGTTTTGGCACAATTGTGTGATTGAGCTAAAACAAGTCGTTCGGCAAATGAAAAATGATGATGATACAATGCCTTTCAAAAACACTACTTTCACTTCCTTGGGGCTACGCATAAATATTGCTCCACGTTTGCACGAGTTTTAAAATTCTGATACACAAGTACATAAAATTTTTCTCATCAGTATTGTTAAAATAAATACATAGAATATTTGCATATATCAATATGTTTATTTATCTTTGCAAGGTACATTTAAATCTGTTTCAAAATGGTTGTAGAAATTTTAGAAGCAAACCCCGAAAAATTGGAAAAAGCGGCAAATATCCTGAAAGCAATCGCTCACCCCATTCGCATACAAGTTTTGAGTTTATTGAACCAAAACGAAAGAATGAATGTTTCTGAATTGCAAGAGGTAATCAGCATAGAACAAGCCTTACTTTCGCATCATCTTATCAATATGAAAGATAAAGGTATTTTAGCTTGTGAAAGAGAAGGTAAAAACATCTATTACTTTATCAAAGAGAAAGCCATCACAGGCGTTTTGGATTGCATCAGAAAATGTAAAATGTAGTATAAGACTACATTTTTTTAGTCAAAAACATATAAAAAAATAAATATACTTAAATACAATGCAAGAAATTATTGGTTATATTTTAGCTTCACTCATAGGTATTTCATTAGGCTTGATAGGCGGCGGAGGTTCTATTCTTACGGTGCCAGTTTTGGTGTATGTGATGGGTGTGAGTCCTACGCTTTCTACGGCTTATTCTTTGTTTATTGTAGGCATTACAGCTCTGATTGGCTCGGTAAGTTATATGCAAAAGAAACTGATTAGTTTCAAAACGGCTTTGGTGTTTTCTATTCCTTCTTTTGTATCGGTTTTTTTGGTACGAAAATACTTAGTGCCTGCCATACCTGCCGAAATCATTAAATTAGGTGATTTTAGTCTTACCAAAGACATATTTTTGATGTTAGTTTTCGCAATTTTGATGCTTTTTGCCTCAATCTCAATGATAAAAAAGAAAAAAGGCGAACCCGAAAATGACGAAAACAAGGAAGTGAAATTTAACTTTCCTTTGATATTTATTGAGGGAGTAGTAGTAGGAGCAATCACAGGTTTGGTAGGGGCTGGCGGAGGTTTTATGATTATCCCTGCTTTGGTGGTGTTTGCCAAATTGCCTATGAAAATGGCAGTAGGAACTTCTCTGCTCATTATTGCGGCTAAATCTTTAATCGGTTTTACAGGAGATATGAGTAACCCCAATTTAGACATAGATTGGATACTTCTAACAATTTTTTCGGCTATTGCCTCCGTAGGGATATTTGTAGGCTCGTATTTGTCTAATTTTATACCTGGTGCAAAACTAAAAACAGGCTTTGGTTGGTTTGTAATAGTGATGGCAATTTATATTTTAGCAAAAGAACTGCTTTTTAAATAAACTTTTAAAACCCAAATTTTTACAAAAATGAAAGTAGAACAAATTTACACAGGATGTTTGGCACAAGGTGCTTACTACATCCAATCGGGCGATGAGGTGGCTATCATTGACCCACTTCGCGAAGTTGATGCCTACATTCAGAAGGCAGAAAAAAACGGAGCAAAAATTAAGTATGTTTTAGAAACACACTTCCACGCCGATTTCGTATCGGGACATTTGGATTTAGCCAAAAAAACAGGAGCAAAAATCGTATTCGGTCCTAATGCCAAACCTGCCTACGATGCCTATATCGCTACCGATGGCGAGGAACTGCCTCTGGGAAATACCAAAATCAAAATCATTCACACACCCGGGCATACGATGGAGTCAACGGTATATCTACTCTACAACGAAGAAGGCAAGGAATATGCTATCTTTACAGGTGATACCTTGTTTATCGGTGATGTGGGGCGTCCTGATTTGGCTCAAAAAGTAAAAGAAGATTTGACACAAGAAAAATTAGCAGGTCATTTGTACGATTCGCTTCGCAATAAAATTATGCCCTTGCCTGATGATGTAATCGTTTATCCTGCCCACGGTGCTGGCTCGGCTTGCGGTAAAAATATGAGTAAAGAAACCTTCGACACACTCGGACACCAAAAGCAAGTCAATTATGCTCTGCAACCTATGAGCAAAGAGGAGTTTATCGCAAAAGTACTTGATGGGCTTGCTCCTCCCCCTTATTACTTCCCTCAAAACGTACTGATGAATATCAAGGGCTATACAAGTTTTGATGAAGTAATGAATACAGCTATGAACCCTCTTGACCCTGAGGCTTTTGAAATGGTAGTAGAGGCTCACGGAGCTTTGGTACTCGATACCCGCAAACCTGATGAATTTGTAAAAGGCTTTATTCCTCGTTCTATCAATATCGGTCTCAATGGCGATTTTGCTGTATGGGTAGGTACGCTCATTACCGACATCAAGCAACCTTTGGTGATAGTAGCCGACGACGACAAAGTAGAAGAAGCCATCACACGCTTAGCTCGTGTGGGCTACGAAAATGTTTTGGGCTACCTGAAAGGTGGTTTTGAGGCTTGGAAGCAAGCAGGCAAAGAAATTGACACCATTGAGAGCATCACAGCCCAAGAATTTGAAAAACGTTTGCAAGCCGAAGGCGATAAAGCCAAAGTAATAGATGTAAGAAAATACGCCGAATATTATTCTCAACACGTGTTAGATGCAATAAATGCTCCTTTGGCTTACCTCAACGACCATATGGCAGAAATTGATGCTAATAAAACCAATTACATTCATTGTGCGGGTGGCTATCGTTCAGTAATTGCTTGCTCTATCTTGAAGGCTCGTGGTATTCACAATATCGTAAATATTGCAGGAGGCTTTAAAGCTATCGAGCAAACCAACATACCTCAAAGTGAGTACAAATGTGCTTCTACAATGTCGCAACTTTAAAACCTATCTCTATGAGAGCAAACGCTCTCATAGAGACCTAAAACTGAACGAATATGAAAGCAGTATCTATTGTATTATTTTCCCTAATGATGCTTGCTACGTCTTGTAGCGAAGCTCAAAAAAAATCTAATAAACAAAACAAAGCTATGTTTCAGAATTTAAACCCCGATGAATTTGAAAAAGGAATCGCCCAAGCCGATGCCATCATCATTGATGTTCGTACTCCTATGGAGTATAACGAAGGGCATATCAAAAACTCAAAACTTATTGATGTTAGTGATAGAGATTTTGAAAGCCAAATTGAAAAATTAGACAAAAATAAAGCCTACTATGTGTATTGCCGTAGCGGTGGCAGAAGTAGCAATGCTTCGCAAATTATGGTGGAGAAAGGCTTTACTAAGGTCTATAATTTGAGAGGTGGTATTATTGCTTGGGCAAATTCAGGAAAAAACTTACAAAAGTAAGTTTTTTTAAAAATAAAACATAAAAACATTGATATATTTTTTTATATTTGAATTTAAAAAATTATGCTGAATTTTCTAAAACAACTATTTGGCGGGAACAATGAGTCTCTCAGCCAAGCAATTTCGGAAGGGGCTTTTTTGGTAGATGTTCGCACCCCTGCCGAGTTTAAATCGGGAAGTGTAAAAGGGGCTGTCAATATTCCTTTGGATAGCATCAGCAGCCAACTAGCAAAGTTTAAAAATAAAAAGCATATCGTAGTTTTTTGCCGTAGTGGTATGCGAAGCAGCCAGGCCAAGGCTATTTTGGAAAAAAATGGATTTGACAATGTGATTAACGGAGGCACTTGGAACAACGTAGCAAATTTAGTAAAATAAAAATCTATAAAATCTGTAAAAAAATGGAAAACATAACCTTAATACCAAGAATTGGAGATAAAGCTCCTGATTTTGAAGCAATAACTACAACGGGATTGATGAAATTTTCTGAATATAACAAGGGAAGTTGGGTAATTTTATTCTCTCACCCTGCCGATTTTACGCCTGTATGTACAACCGAAATGATGGGATTTGCCCAAGAAAAAGATTTCTTTCAGAAGCATAATACTAAATTGTTAGGATTGAGCATCGATAGTATTCACGCTCATATCGCTTGGGTAAATGCTGTACAAGAAAAAACAGGCGTGTTATTTGAGTTTCCGATTATTGCCGATTTGGATATGAAGGTGTCTAAATTATATGGAATGTTACAACCCGGAGAAAGCGAAACAGCGGCGGTTCGGGCTGTGTTCGTAATAGATCCTGAGGGAAAAGTGCGTTTGCTGATGTATTACCCGCTCAATGTAGGGCGTAATATGGAAGAAATTAAGCGTGTCTTAATTGCTTTACAAACTTCCGACCAGCACAAATGTGCTATGCCGTTAAATTGGAAAGAAGGTGATAAAGTGATTGTGCCTGCTCCCAAAACTATCGATGACTTGCAGGAACGCAAAAAATCAGATTTGGAGATGGTAGATTGGTATTTAGCAAAAAAATCTATCTAAGCTAATTTATGCTACAACTACTAAATAAACATAAACTCTACCTAATTGGGGCTGTACTGGGGGCTTTGGGCGGGTACTTGTACTGGCAATACGTGGGTTGCGAAAGTGGTACTTGTGCCATCACTTCAAAGCCTCTTAATAGCACTTTGTACGGCTCTCTGATGGGAACACTCTTTTTGGGAATGTTTGATAATCAGAAGCAAGGCACAAGACATAAGACATAGGACAGATACTTTTCAAATGTATAGCACTATCCATACATTTTGAACTTATCAAAATTACTTAATACTCAATACTCAATACTCAATACTCAATACTACTATGACTTTTCAAGAAATCATTAACTCCGATAAGCCTGTTTTGGTAGATTTTTTTGCCGAATGGTGCGGACCTTGCAAAATGATGTCCCCTATTCTGCAAGAAGTAAAGGCAGAAATAGGTGATACAGCTAATATTATCAAAATAGATGTGGATAAAAATCCGCAAGTTGCACAAAATTACCAAATTATGGGTGTACCTACGCTAATGCTTTTCAAAAATGGGAAAATCCTTTGGAGGCAAAGTGGGGTTGTGCCCAAAGCGGGTTTGGTGAATTTGCTTAGGCAGTATGTTTAGTTTAGAATAAAGATAAAATGATTGTTGGGGGATATGGTTAGCTACAATAAATTAACCTTGCAGTTGGATTTGTGGAACTCTAAATTACGTTCTTACCTCTTGGGCGATTTGCAGTACGAAAACTATTTGCTCGAAAACAGCAAGGAAGAGCAAATTTTTAACGAACATATGCAAAAACTCAAAGAAGAGGGATTTTATGACGATACGATAGACTATTATTACCGAAATATCAAGAAAAATGCCGAAGAACTCATAAATTTGAAAAAACAAGGGAAAAGTCTCTTAGAAATTGCAAAAAATTACAAGATGTATGAAGAAAATTATTGCTTGCCTTTGAAAAATATTTTGTTGCATATACCTAAACATTTTTTTGCTTATTAACCCAAAACTTCAAGTATTATGGCAAATCATCATCAAATCATCATCGTAGGTGGTGGAAATGCAGGCATCTCTGTTGCTGCACAACTTTTCCGCAAAAATGGCAACTTAGATATTGCCATTATCGAGCCTTCGGATAAGCACTACTATCAACCTGCTTGGACACTGGTTGGGGGTGGTGCATACGACGTAACCAAAACTGTTCGCCCCCAAAGCGAAGTAATGCCTCCCAAAGCAAAATGGATTAAAGACAAATGTGTTTCCTTCAATCCCGAGCAAAACCAAGTAACCGTAGGCAGTGGGGGTGTTTTCACTTACGACTACCTCATCGTAGCCGCAGGCATTCAGTTAGATTGGGATAAGGTGAAAGGCTTGAAAGAAACACTCGGTAAGAATGGTGTTTGTAGCAATTATAGCTACCAAACAGCTCCCTATACTTTTGAGTGTATCAAGAGCCTCAAACAAGGAAAAGCAATTTTCCACAATCCTCACACGCCCGTAAAATGTGGTGGTGCCCCCCACAAAATTATGTACTTAGCCGCCGACTACTACCGCAAACAGGGTATCTTGGATAAAATTGATATTCAATACTGGAGTGGCGGAACTCGCTTGTTTGCTGTGCCTAAGTATGAAAAAACACTTTTGCAGGTGGTAAAAAGAGCCAACATCAAGCTCAATTTTATGCAACGCCTCGAGGAAATTGATGCGGCAAATAAGCGTGCAAGGTTTGTAGGAATGGCAGAAAACAACAAAGACGTAGAAACTTGGGTAGAGTATGATATTATGCACGTTACGCCTCCTCAATCTGCCCCTGATTTCATCAAGAATAGCTCTTTGGCAAATAGTGCAGGCTGGGTAGATGTCAATGTCAATACTTTACAACACAATAAATACCCCAACATATTTTCTTTGGGCGATTGTTCGGGTTTGCCTACCTCCAAAACAGGTGCCGCTGTTCGTAAGCAAGCTCCTGTTTTAGTAGCCAACCTACTCAATGCAATGCAGAAAAAGCCACTTACTGCTTCGTACAACGGCTATACGTCTTGTCCTTTGGTAACAGGCTACGGAAAATTAGTTTTAGCTGAATTTGACTACAAAAACGAACCGCAAGAAACCTTCCCCTTCGACCAGTCCAAAGAGCGTTGGACTATGTACCAACTCAAAAAACAAGTGCTCCCTTGGCTTTATTGGAACAAAATCCTTAAAGGTACAGCCTAAAATAAAAATTTTAGGTACGCACTTATTTGTGCGTATCTACAAAAATTGAAAATTATGAAACCTCACGATACTAACTATCTTCTACAAGCTATCTTGAAAACCTCGCAGATACTTATATTGTTGTTTGTACTTGCGATTATGGTTGTATTTGTAGCAATACTTGAATCTAAAACACAAGTTCTTTACAAGGCTTTTCATCAAGAGAGAGTTATTTTGCAAGATAGCACCCAACAAGCCGAAAATAAACCTAAACCTGATTATTGGGTTGCCCCTGATATAAACACCATTCCCAACACCCCCGAAGGTGAATTGATAAAATACGGCAGAGAGCTTATTGCTCATACGGCTAAATATCTCGGTCCCAAGGGCGAAGTAATGCAAACTACCAACGGAATGAATTGCCAAAATTGCCACTTAGACGCAGGTACAAAGCCCTATGGCAATAACTACGGCTCAGTGGCTTCTACCTATCCCAAATTTAGGGCAAGGTCTGGAACAAACGAAACTATCATAAAACGTGTAAATGATTGCTTTGAGCGTAGCCTCAACGGAAAAGCCTTAGACAGTAGTAGCCGAGAGATGCAGGCGATGGTTGCCTATATCAAATGGTTAGGCAAAGATGTCCCCAAAGGACAAACAGCCAAAGGCTCAGGAATTGTAGATTTACCTTTCTTAGACAGACCTGCAGACCCTGCTAAAGGTAAAATTGTCTATGAACAAAAATGTGCCTCTTGCCACAAAAAAGATGGTAGCGGCGAACTCAAACCCGATGGTAAAGAGTGGGCTTATCCGCCACTTTGGGGCGATAAAAGCTACAACCACGGTGCTGGCTTATACCGAATTTCGCGTTTTGCAGGTTACATCAAATACAATATGCCCTTGGGCGTAAGTCATCCCGAGTCGCAACTGACAGATGAAGAGGCTTGGGACATAGCCGCTTATGTGAATTCAATGCCTCGCCCCGCCAAAGATTTAAGCAAAGATTGGCCTGATATTTCTAAAAAACCCATAGACCACCCCTTCGGACCCTTTGCCGATGGCTTCGACGAAAAACAACACAAATACGGACCTTTTGCCCCCATTAAGCAAAAACGAAAAAATGCAAAAAAATAATATTTTTTTCATACTTTGGATAACCATTTTTAGAATTTCTTTTGCCCAAGAAGCACACAAAGACACAAATACTTTGCGGTATGCTCTAAAAGAAGGTAGCCAATGGAGCGGACAAGTTCGCAATTACTTGATGATTACTCATAACTTTCGCAAAGATTTAACCGACTACCACGCCAACGCACTCAGCGGAGCTTTCAGCTACCAAACAGCCAAACTTAAAGGCTTTCAGGCTGGTGCCACGGGTAGTTTTGTGTATAATACTTGGTCTTCGGATTTCACCAAACCCGACAGCCTTACAGGGCAGTTCAATCGTTATGAAATCGGGCTTTTTGACATAGAAAACCCCTCGCAAAGTCTGATAGGTAGAATAGATGAACTCTATTTGGGCTATTTTTGGAAAAAATCTAAAATCATTTTTGGCAAACAAAAACTTATTACGCCTTGGCTCAATCCGCAAGATGGGCGTATGCGTCCTAATTTTCAGGAAGGTCTGTATATTGATTTTCAAGAAGTTAAGAACCTAAAAATAGAACTTGCTTGGATATATCGTTTTTTGGTACGCTCTACGGAGTTTTGGCTTACTATTCCTCAAAGTATCGGGCAGTATCCTGCGGGCATCACCCCCGATGGAGTGCGTTCAGGGTATAGAAATAACCTTACAAGTGCTGGTTTAGGCATTTTGGGCATCACCTACGCCATTTCGCCAAGTCTGAAAACACAACTTTGGAACTATTACACCGAAAATATTTTCAACACTACACTTTGGCAAACCGAACTTGAAATCCCAAGTAAATTAAGTAAATGGCTCGTAGGTTTTCAGTGGCACTACCAAGCGGCTCTCAACGATGGCGGAAACCCCAATCCAAATTTAGCTTATATTCCTAAAAACCAAACTAATTGGGCAGTTAGCGGTAGAATTGCTTGGAAAAACAAACTCAATCAGCTGACTTTCAACTATACACGCATCGGCAATCAAGGGAGATTTTTATTTCCAAGAGAATGGGGACGCGATGCCTTTTATACCTTTCTGCCGCGTGAGCGTAACGAAGGCTTTGGCGATGTAAATGCTTTTATGACACAATGGGCAAGAAATTTTCCCAAACAAAACCTTAAAATTGAATTCAGCTATGGACATTACTATCTGCCCGATGCCCGAAATGCACTTTTAAACAAATATGGCTTTCCAAGTTACAACCAAATCAACTTAAATTTTGTTTATACATTCAAAGGGTGGTTAGAAGGTTTGCAAGGGCAGTTCTTGTACGTGTACAAAGGCAGACTCGGCGAAACCAACGGCAACCCTCGTTTTGAGTTCAACAAAGTGAATATGAGCTTGTATAATTTGATTTTCAATTACAATTTTTAACCTTAAAACGCTTACAAAAATGGAAAAATACGAAATCCAAGTAGAAAATATCAAATGTGGTGGCTGTATGAATAGCATCAAAAAAGCTATTTCGGCTATTGTAGGTGTAGAGAAAGTAGAAATCAGCAAAGAAACCGAAACTGTACTCGTAGAAGGTGCTGAAAACTTGCGTACCCAAATTACCGAAAAATTAGCGAGTTTGGGCTACCCCGAAAAAGGCAATAACAATCTTTTGCACAAAGCTAAATCTTTTGTGAGTTGTGCCATCGGAAGAGTAACAGCTGAGTAAGCAAAAAGCCTCACTTTTGTCATTCCGAGCGAATCGAGGAAACGGAGTTCGGCGAAGCCAATGACAAAATACAACAGCCTCCAAATACTTTCTCAGGGACGACTATGTAGGAATGCTTATCACATCACCTTCAAAATTCATTATTTTTGAAGGTTTTATAGATAAATTTTGAGCCTTTTTTTATTTGGCACAAAATATAAACAAATAAATATAATAAAATATTTTTGTTTAATAAAAAATTTTCTTAGCTTTGCCGATGTATCACTCAACGAAAGTTTTGATTTCTTTAACATAAAAATAACAATATATGTTTATGCGAAAAATAGGATTGATGCTAATTTTAATGCTTTTTGGCTTGAACGTTTCGGCTCAAAAAGAAAAAGGTAAAAAACACACCGAAAAAACTACTCATAAGATAGTAGTACAACTTTCTACCCCCGACACAGCCGCTCACAGAGCCTTAACCAAACAACTCAATAACCTCACGAGTGTTTGGAAAGATGCTGATGTGGTGGTAGTTGTGCATAATCGTGGTATCAATATGTTACGTAAAAACCTCACCAATGTGAGCAAAGAAATAGAAATGCTCTCGGAACGTGGCGTAAAATTCTTAGCTTGCGAATTTACACTGCAACAACTCAAAATCAAAAAAGATGAAATTGTAGAAAAAGCAGGTTTCACGCCTTACGGACTGGTGGAAATCATCACAAGACAAGAAAATGGCTATGCCTACCTAAAAGGAGGGTTTTGATACACTTGAACGATAAATTACAACAAACACAAACACTCATCATTCATAACTCAACACTAAACATTTACACCTATGTTAGAATTACTCAGACAACCTTGGCACTGGTCGGTGGCGGGCGTTTTCATCGGGCTAACCGTACCTACTTTGCTTATTTTGGGAAATAAAAAATTCGGTATTTCCTCGTCGCTCAGGCACGTATGTGCTTCGTGTATGCCTGCTGGGATTTCTTTTTTTAAGTATGATTGGAAAAAAGAAGTATGGAACTTGTTTTTTGTAGCAGGCGTGTTGATTGGTGGCTTCGTTGCCGCTACTTTTTTGAGCAATCCTGAGCCTATTCAAGTGGCAGAAGCTACGAAAGCTCGTTTAGCCGAATATGGCATCAATACCTACAACTTGCTGATGCCAGCAGAAATATTTAGCGTAGATAACCTACTCACGCTCAAAGGCTTTATATTTTTTGTAGTAGGGGGCTTTTTGGTAGGTTTTGGCACTCGCTATGCAGGTGGTTGTACTTCGGGACACGCCATTATGGGACTTTCCAATTTGCAACTACCTTCTCTGATTGCTACAATTAGCTTTATGATAGGAGGCTTTTTCTCTGCAAATGTTCTTTTACCACTTATTTTCAAATTGTTTTAGTTTTACACATAAATTTTTTTACAAATATGGCAGTGATACAGACACAACCAACCCAAGACATTCGCCACACCGATGCGATGTGTACCAACGAGTCACAACTCAAACACCCTTGGTGGTACAATTTCAAATATATGTTGGTAGGTATTGTTTTCGGGATAGTTTTCGTAAAAGCCGAAATCGTGAGTTGGTATAGGATACAAGAAATGTTTCAACTTACTTCTTTTCATATGTACGGCGTAATAGGTACTGCCGTAGTCGTAGGAATGATTTCGGTAGCAATTATCAAGAAAACAAAAGCCAAAACTATCTACGGAGAACCTATTACCTTAGATAACAAAACCTTCAACAAAGGACAAATCATCGGAGGCTTGATTTTTGGTCTGGGCTGGGCAATTACAGGGGCTTGTCCTGGTCCTTTGTATGCTCAAATAGGAGCAGGTTTTGGAGTAATAGCCATCACTTTGCTCAGTGCCATTCTGGGAACTTGGGTGTATGGGTATTTTAGAGAAAAATTACCTCACTAAAAAACTTATGAGTTCATTTGATTTTTTGAAAGCAAAATCTGCTCATCTTAATTGGAGACTACGTATATTAGGGCTGCTCAATGGAGAGGAAACACTAACACGAGATCAAGTAGTTTCGCACAAGCATTGCGATTTGGGAAAATGGTTGTATTCGGAAGGTCTAGATAAATACAAAGAAATACCCGAAATGATTGATTTGGAGAAAGTACATAAAGATTTACACACCTCCATCAGCAAAGTAGTAGAACTGAAAGAGAAACACTTGATAAAAGAAGCAAGAGATGAATACGAAAAAATGAGAGAAACTTCTGAAATTTTGATACAAATAATAGACGTTCTTGTAACAAAACTAAAATCGTGATATGAGTAAATCGTTTTGGTTCGGACTAATAATCTTTTATCTTTTCTCGATGAAAATACAGGCACAAGAACACAAGCATCAGGGCGAAGCCAACGAATTTATGAATAAAAGTAAATTCGAGAAATTAGTAGAACGTTTTGAAAACCCCGAACGCGAACAATGGCAAAAGCCTGATGTAGTGATTAAGTTTTTGGGAAAATTGAAAGAAAAAGTTGTGGTGGATATAGGAGCAGGCACTGGTTACTTTGCCTTTCGGCTTGCTCCTTTGGTAAAAACTATCATCGCCGCCGATGTTGATGAGCGTTTTTTGGAATATATCCAAAAGAAAAACGAAACGCTACAACACAAAAACTTACTTATCCGTAAAGCCGAGTATGACAAAGCTCCCGTAGAGGACAAAGAAGTTGATTTGGTTTTTAGCGTAAATGTGTATCATCACATAGAAAACCGTGTGGCTTACTTTTCGGAACTTTACCAAAAAATGAAAAAAGGCAGTGAGTTGGTGATTATTGACTTCAAAAAAGGCGACTTGCCCCAAGGACCACCCGACGCAATGAAACTCTCCGAACAGCAAGTGCTTGAAGAATTGCAAAAAGCAGGCTTCAAGAAAGTGAAAATAGATACCAAAAGTCTGCCATACCAGTATATGGTGAAAGTAAAAAAGTAGAATAAGTATGCTCAACCGAACTTTGCCTAACTACGATTTCTTATTTGCTAAACTCAAACACATCGATTGGCGAATTAGATTTTGTGCTTTTTTGGAAGGTAAAGAGTGCATCACCCAAGACGAAATCGCCTCGCCTCATTGTTGCGAGCTGGGGCAATGGATTGATGCCGAAGGGCTTAAAAAGTATTCAAACTTGCAGGAAATCAGGGAATTGGAGCAGTTGCACTCACAGCTTCACGACATTAGTCAAAAACTGTTGCTTCAAAACTCTCAAAATAGCAAAGTTTTTCTCTCTTACGATTACGAAAAACTACAAAATATTTCCAATCAAATTATTACACTCTTAGAAGACTTGGAACAAAAAATCAACCAAATAAAAAACTATTGATATGAAATTTTTTTTATTCTTTTTGTTAGGTATTTTAACGGCTTGTGGAACAGAAAACACCCAAAACCAACAAACTAACACCCAACAAGACCAACAAACTCCCGTGCAAATAGATTATCTGCAAAAAGGTGAAGAAATTACTACACAAACGCAAACAGCACTTTTGAAGACCGTTTCAAAAGCAATCGCCGAGAAAGGTACAGACGGAGCAGTAGAATATTGCAATCTGAAAGCCCTTTCTATTGTAGATTCTCTTTCTAAGGCAAATAATTGCCAAATCAGGCGAGTTTCGGACGAGTATCGCAATCCGCAAGATAAAGCCCAAAATCCCGTAGAAGAGAAAGCTTTGCAAACTTTTATTGAAAGACATCAAAAAAAAGAAAAATTAGAGCCTTTTACATTACAAGAAGGCAAAGATACTTACTACTTCAAACCTATAATGCTCGGTATGGAAACTTGCCTCAAATGCCACGGCGAAAAAAATAAAGAAATTGAGCCTAAAACCTTAGCTGTTATCCAAAAGCTATATCCCAACGATTTAGCTCACGGATACAAGCTGAAAGATTTCAGGGGAATGTGGGTAGTGAAGTTTTAACTGCACTAATTAAACCGAAGAGATATTATTACAAATATTGTACAAAAGCAAGTTTTTTAGAAACTCTCTTTTTATACTCAAAAATAAGTGGTTTTACACTTTTCTGTACGTTGAGCGTAGCCGAAACGTACAGAAAAGCAAGTTTTCTCAAAACTTTTTACAAAAACCACTTTTGAATGAGTATAAAAGAGAGGTTGAGGGTGGTTTTTAAAATTCAGCTCTGAATTTGATAAGACAATAAAATTTATTCCTACGCAAGCCTGATATTCAGGGGTTTGCGTAGGACTTCACTAATGAAACTCCATTACTTGTACTTCGGGAATGTCAGTAAGCGTAAGATGAATATTGCGGTGTTGGGCTTTTATCTTAAACTTTTGGAAAACCTCTAAAATATCTCTATCAATATACACACTACGCGTGCCAATAATATTGACTATCGCTTCGGGTGGGATTTGGTCTAAAATCTCTACAATTCTTTTTTTATTCAAAAAGCTAACATTGAGAGCAAGTTCTATTCGGTAATAGATTTGTCCGTATTTTTCGTGTATTTTTATGGAATAGCCTGCCCGATAAGTATGTTTTACTAAAAAATATACTGCATACGCAATACCAATCCCAACACCTATAAGTAAATCGGTAAAAAGAATAGCCAAAATAGTTACCATAAATGGATAAAACTGCTCCCTACCCTGTTTGTAAACAAACGCAAACATAGCAGGACGAGCTAATTTGTATCCTGTACGCACCAAAATAACAGCCAATACACAAAAAGGAATCAGATTAAGAATATCTGTTGCAAACAAAACCGCTAAGAGCAACCAAATACCGTGTGCAAAAGCTGAAAAACGAGTTTTTGCACCTGCCTCTACGTTAGCGGCACTGCGAACAATCACTGCCGTGATAGGCAAACCTCCCAACAATCCGCTGATAGAATTGGCTATCCCCTGCCCTACAAGCTCTCTATTTTGGGGAGTAATTCGGTTGTAAGGGTCTAATTTATCAATAGCTTCTATGCTCAACAAGGTTTCCAGCGTTGCCACCAAAGTAATAACAACGGCATTTGTCCATATTTTAGCACTTGCAAATATATTTGCCCATTCAGGAGAATGAATTGCTATTTGCTTGGGTATTTTTACAAAAAGAGTGGGTTCTATGGCAAAAAAAGGTACATAATTGTTGAAAAATTGTGCCAAAACTACGCCCAAAAACACCACGATAAATGACGCAGGTACAAAAGGATATTTTTTAGAAAAATATTTTTCCCAAATTACAAAAAACAAAAGAGCAATAAAAGAAATCACAATCGCCCCCGAAGAAATATTTTTGAAAAGACTTTGTATGTTGCTATAAACGTGATTGAGCGTAACAATGTTAAAAAATTCATTTGACCAAAAATTTGGCTCATCATAACCAATCAGCGAGGGTATCTGCTTAGAAATGAGAACAATACCAATAGCCGCCAACATTCCTTTAATTACAGCCGAAGGAATAAGATGCGTAAAACCTCCCAGACGAAATGTGCCAAGTAAAATTTGTAGAAAACCCGCCAAAATAACCGCCAGAAAAAACATTTCGTGAAGTTCGGCAATAGCCACACTACAAATGGCAGTCAATCCTGCGGCGGGTCCGCTTACACTTAGCTCCGACTTACTGATAAGCGGAACGACTACCCCTCCTACTACGCCTGCAATCAATCCCGACATCAGTGATGCCCCCGATGCCAAAGCCACCCCCAAACACAAAGGCAGTGCTACGAAAAAAACCGTAACACTCGCTTTGAGGTCGTATTTGAGAAAGGTGAATAGGTAATATCTCGCCTTTTTTCTGAAAGAGGTCATTATTTCATTTTCTCACAGCTACAAGTACATACACAGGCAGATGGTCACTATAACCTGCTAAATATCTTTTTCCTGCAAAGGTACGTAGGGGCTGTCCGCGATATTGTTCGGGTTCAGTTTGGAGTAAAAAATCGGGCTTGTGGATAGTTGCCGAACCTGCTACATACTGCAAATTATTTTTTTTATTGAGCAAGGCAGGTGATAGAATAATTTGGTCTAACAAACTCCATTCTGTCTTTTTTTCTTTGCTGTTGTAATAGGCGTGTGTGCCTCTGCCTTCGGCTTTCAAAGTTCCCATAGCATTAAAAAGTTCATTAGACTTCAAATTATCGGGAGAAGGTTTGGCATTGAGCGTTTCGGAGATGCTTTTGTTAGTGGGTTCGTCGTTCAAATCGCCCATTACAATTATATTGGCTTTGGGACTGATTTTCTGTAAAGAGTCTATACGCTCTCTGATTTGTGAAGCTACGAATACTCTTTTGGGTTCGCTTTCTTGCTGTCCGCCACGTCGCGAAGGAAAATGAGCCACAAACACGTGCAAAGTATCTTTCTTACCCAAAATTCCTGAAACGAACAGCACATCACGTGTTTTGTCAGCGGCATCAGGGAAATTGATACGGATACTGCTTTCTTTAAATGGCTTGAATCGCCTTTTTTGGTAAAGCATGGCTACATCAATACCTCGTTCGTCGGGAGAATTGTAATGAATAATGCCAAAATCTTTCTCTTTCAAGTCGTTTTGCTTTACAAGGTCTTCTAACACTCTTCTGTTTTCTACCTCGCAAAGCCCCAAAATATCGGGAACATTGGAGATAGAAGCAATAGCTTTTGCCATATTTTGTAATTTCTTTTGGTACTTTGCCTCGTCCCATTGGTTGGGGGAAGTAGGCAGAAATTCCGAATCGTCTATCGTAGGGTCATCTTCGGTATCAAAAAGGTTTTCAAGATTGTAAAAAGCTATTGTATGAATTTTTTTTGATTTTTTCTGTGCAAAAATAGCTGTACTAAGCATAAAGAAAACACAGCACAAGAGAGGGCATATTTTTTTCATTCTTGAAAAAATTACATTTAGCATCTACGATTTGGATTTGGTGGCTTTATCAGGTTCATACTCAAAATCTCCAAAAAGGTGAATAAACAAAGATTTTGAGTAACGCAAATTGAAGGGTGCAAACACAAGCACCAAGGGAATAATAATAGCCATATACACCCAAGGCTCGGGGTCATTAAAAATGTAGTATGTAGCAAAGCCCGTTACTAAAAACAAAGCCACCGAAAAAGCATAGCTCACATACATTGCTCCCTGAAAAAAATCAGGTTCTTTTTCGTAGCGTACCCCACATACGGGACAATTTTTGTATGGTTTAGGAAAGCCAAAGCCTTTCTCAAACAAATCACCTTGCCTGCAACGAGGGCATTTACATTGCAGTATAGCCTGAAGTTTTGTTCTTTTTTGCATTTTTTGATTTTTTATAATTTCTGTACCAAATATAACCCAAAACCGAGAGCAACAAGTAAGGGAAAAATGCCATATACAAAATGGCACTATTGATATTGTAGCCCTGCCCCGAACTCTCGGAAACTGACTTACACATTACGCATTGCCCGAAACTATCCGTTGCCAAAACCAAAAGCAAAAAGAGTATCCCTAAGAACTTATTTTTCATTTTTTTAGCGTTTTTGTACTAAAATTTAAACAGAATAAGTAAGGAAAAAGTTTGCGGAAAACATTTAGTTCAGTAAAAGTAAAAATTTTGGCAAGGCAATTTACAAAAAATCTTGAATATATGCAGATGTATCAGTAAATTTGATAATCTTTCGTTTTTCTATGAAAAAAATATTTTGCATATTGCCTTTTTTGTTGTTTGTTTTAGTTCGGTTACAAGCCCAAGATAGCACCCAAAATTTTGTAGTACTGAAAGAAATTGTGTTGGAAGGCAATAAAAAAACCAAAGAAATTATCATTTTCAGAGAAATTGAACTTAAAGTAGGCGATACTCTGCGGCAAGATAAAGAAGAGAAAATTCTTGAAGCAACAAAAAACAGAATTTTCAACCTTAATCTGTTTATTGATGTGGGCATACATCTTGAAAAGTATCAAAACCAAACCGCTACACTCAAAATAATTCTCAAAGAAAGGCTTTACATTTTTGCCGCTCCTATTTTTGAGATTGCTGATAGAAACTTTAATGAGTGGTGGTATGATAGAAACAAAGATTTCAGCCGAACCAACTATGGCGTAATTCTTACCAAAAAGAACCTACGAGGACGCAACGAAACCTTAGAGTTCAATGCACAGGCAGGTTTCGTGCAACGTTTCAAACTTGCCTACAAAATTCCCTACATTGACCGAAAACAAGAATACGGATTGAATTTTTATGTAAATTTTAGTCAGTTTAAAAATTTAGCCTTTCAGACCAATCACAACAAATTAGATTTTCTGCGAAGCGAAAACCTCCTCAAAGACCGATGGCAAGCCAACATCACGCTACGCAAACGCAAAGGCTTTTACGAGTTTCAGAACCTGCAACTCGGTTACACCTACAACCGCATCAGCGATACCATTGCACAACTGAACACAAATTATCACCTTTCAGGCGAAAAAACACAAAAATTCTTTCATATCAATTACGAATACATCTACGACAACCGCGATTTTGCCAGCTATCCGCTCAAAGGCGAAAAACTTTTGGTAGGTTTTTCTAAATATGGTTTTTGGCAAAACGATTTAGATTTATGGATTTTACGTGCAGGGTACCAGTATCACCGAGAAATTCTGAAAAAATTTTATGGCAGTTGGGCAGTAGGAACAAGGCTGTTTTGGCACAAAGGACAGCCTTACTCCAACGCACAGGCTCTCGGCTACGGCAACGACCTTGTGAGAGGCTATCAACTTTATGTGATTGACGGACAGCATTACGCCCTTGCAAAAGCTAATCTAAAATATGAACTTTTTAGCATAAAACGAGACCTACGCTTTATTCCTCTACGGCAATTTAGGACAATTCCGTTGGCAATGTACCCGAAAGTATTTTTTGATGTAGGCTACGTGCAAGATAACGTTTTTGGCAAAGACAAAAATCCCTTAGCCAACCAAGTGCTTTGGGGAACAGGTATAGGCGTAGATATGGTAACGTACTACAATAGCGTTTTTCAGTTAGATTTCAGCCTCAATAGCCTACGGCAGTTTGGTGTATTCTTTAATTTTGAGTCAAGTTTCTGACTAATTGAGCGAGGGGTCCGAAGGCATATTTACCCAATAAATGTACCTTTCATCTTTGCTACGTAAAATGTTTTTTTGCCAAAGTTTTGATAGGTTTTCTTCGTTCATTACTTCTTTGAGCGAGATTTTTTGAAGCAACCAAGATTCGCTATTCATTTCGTTTTGTAGTTGTCCTCGTCCCCAGCCCGAATAACCTGCAAAAAAACGAATAGTAGAACTATCGGGTAGCGTGGTGTTGAGAAGATTTTTAATTTCCTCAAAATCGCCGCCCCAGTACAGATTAGGCATTATTTCCATAGCTCCTTTTACTTGGGGATAAGTATGAATGTAAAAAAGAGCATTTTCCTCAACAGGACCACCATAATAGATAGGAGCATCGAAAAACACTAAACCACTGATAGCTTCTTGTATGCTCACTTCTAATTTTTTATTCAGAATGAAGCCTAATGAACCCTCCGAGTTGTGTTCGGCAAGTAAAACTACTGTTTTGGCAAAGTAGGGGTCATTGAGAAAAGGGCTTGCCACTAAAATATTGCCTTTTTGTATCATACATTCAAAAGCGTATTCCCATTACTAAAACGTCATCAATTTGGCTGTAATTGCCTTTCCAAGCATTAAATTCTTTTTCTAAGATTTCTTTTTGCTCCTGAACGGCTTTTGGAGCTATTTCAAGTAATATTTCTTTGAAGCGTCTTGTTCCGAGTTTCTTTTTCTTTTCGCCGCCAAACTGGTCTTGATAGCCATCAGAAAACAGATACAGCATATCATTTTCTTTGAGTTGGAAGGTTTGGCTACTGAATTCTTTTCCTTCTTTTATGCTACCGCCAATAATGTGTTTATCGGGATTAAGTTCTATGAGTACGCCTTCTCTGATAATAAAAGCAGGACTGCTGGCAGCTGTATAAGTAAGTAACTTAGTGTGTTTATTTACTTTACAGAGAGCTATTACCAAGCCATCTTGTGCGGGTTCTTCATCGGGATTTACGTTTTTGTTTAATAATTTGATAAGTTCTCTATCAAAGTCTGCAAGTAATTGGGCAATATCTTCATATTCTTGGCGAAAGAAAGCGTAATCTAAGCTAATATCTGCCATTACTGCCATGATAGCTCCTGGTACGCCGTGTCCTGTACAATCGGCAACAGCTATGTAAAACTCCTCATCTCTTGCGTGAAACCAATAAAAATCCCCACTTACAACGTCGCGAGGCTGATAAAATATAAAATATTCTTTCAGATGCCTATTTAGATTTCTGTTACTTGGCAAGAGTGCATTTTGTATGCGTTGGGCGTATCTGATGCTTGCCATTGTACTTTCTTGTGCTTGCTCAATGGCTTTATTAGCTTTTTCCAAAGCCTCTTTCTGTGCTTCTAATTCTTGGGTGCGGCGAGCTACTTCTTTTTTTAGATTATCACTCAAATAAGCGGCTTTCGTAAAAGCTCTTGATACACGATACGAAACCACAAAAGATTGAATAAACAGAAAAATAATTGTTCCTACCAAGCCCCAATTAGCATAATCCCAGTAAATTATACTTTGGTGATGCAAGATTTCTAAAATTGAAAAAACGAGTAAAGCTACAAAACTCAAAGTTATTAAAGTTGATTCCTTGTAGCCTTTTATTATTCCCACCACTCCCATATACAGCAAAACCAAATAAGTAAGCCCTAAAACGAAGTAAAACCAATTTAAAGAGTAGCTATATGTACTGATAGGCAAAAAAGCCAATAGAATAGTAAGCAAGCCAATCCACTTAGCAAAAAGCAAGAATTTTTGAGATAGCACTTTTCTAATTAACGTATTGGCAAATAACAAAGTAAAAATAGGCATAGCATAGGTTACAAGGTATTCGGTTCGTAGCAAAAACTCAAAACTGCTTTCAGGGAAAAGCACTAACCAATACTGCGAACCTACATTGACTATCAAGGTACGAACAATAACAAGCCCACACAAAATAGCTAAATACAAAGACTCATACGTTTGTTTTCTGAACAAATACAGAAAAAGAATTGTATGAAAACTCATCATTATGGCTAATGCTCCCAACATAAAGACCTCTAAATCCCTCACCTTCATTGCGTTATTATGCAAAATTTGAGCATTTCCCAAAAATATTGGATTGTAGATGCCCCCTCTAAAATATTCGTAGTTGCTAATCTGAAACGTAACTTGTAACGTATCTTTTTTGAGTAAGTTATCAGGAACTACCACAAAGGCTTTTTGGTACTTGGCAAGAGAGCTATCGGGAGTTCTTGCAAACTTACCCAACTGATATACATTTTTATCGTTGAGCCAAAGTTTGTAAGCAGTGGCTATATTAGGTAGCCAAAGAGCCAAATGTTCAGGACGTTGCGTGGGCAAGAGGATTTGTACACTATACGTAGCGTATCCTTTTGCAGGATAGCCGTATTTGTTCCATTCATTGGGTATGTTCAAGAAAGTATTTACTTTTTTCATTTCGGCGGGCGAGGCTACTTTTTGCCAAGCAAAAGCAAATTCACCCTGCAAAGAAACGCTCTTTAAAGAGAATTGTCGCAGGTCTATGATACCTCTTTGGGCTTGTTTAACTTCCGATTTTTCAAAATTACAGGCAAAAAGGGCAAAACTCATTACCCCAATTAGCAGTTTTGTTTTCAAGCAGTTTTTGTTTGTTTTAGATTTGGTATGAAGATGCAAAAAAACTTCATTTTTCACAATTTTTTGAAAAAAAATTATCTATCTACCTCGCCGAGTACCAAATCCAGAGAACCCACGATGGCAATCAAATCGGCAAGCAGTACGCCTTTGCTGATGGCAGGCAGTACAGAAAGGTTACAAAACGAAGCCCCACGAGCCTTGCAACGAAAGGGAATATCACTTTTGCCATCGGCACGGAAAAAAAAGCCTGTTTCGCCCTTGGGATTTTCGGCTCTGCTGTAAAAATCAGTAGCTTGGGGGCGTATTTTTTTGGGTATGACGGCTTGGGGGTCAAATTCTTTGGTACGTTTCAGGTCGGTAGTAAGTCTTTGCAAACATTGTTTAATAATTTTGACAGATTCTTTACATTCCTGCATACGCACCCAAGTTCTATCCCAGCAATCGCCTACGCTTCCCATTTTACCTTCACCGATAGGCACATCAAACTCAATTTCAGTATATACCGAGTAGGCATCTACTTTTCGCAGGTCGTAGCGAAGCCCCGAAGCCCGAAGCATCGGTCCCGTAACGCCGTAGTTGATGGCCACTTCCAAAGGCAAAATACCTACATTTGCAGTACGTTTGATAAAAATTTTGTTTTCAATCAGTAAGTTTTCGGTTTCTTGCAATTTGGGCAAAAGATACTCAACAAACTCTTTGCAACGCTCCTCAAAACCAATAGGCAAATCGTAAAACAAACCACCTACCCAAATGTAATTGTACAACATTCTTGCCCCGCAAGTCCATTCCAACATTCGTAAAATGTGTTCTCTATCACGCATCATCCACAAAAAAGGTGTAAAAGCACCAATATCAATGCTATACGTACCAAGAGCTACAAAATGCGAAGCCAAACGATTCAGTTCTGCCACCAGCACCCGAATATACTCTACGCGTTTGGGAATATCGTTTTCTATGCCGAGCATACGTTCTACGCCCATCACGAAAGCCCATTCGGTATTCATAGCGGCGATGTAGTCCATTCGGTCGCAATAAGGGATAATCTGATTGTAAGGCAAGGCTTCTGCGTGTTTCTCGAAACAACGATGCAAATAGCCAATGTGCGGCACTACATCAAGCACTACTTCGCCATCGGTAAGCACCTCCAACCGCAAAACGCCGTGTGTGGAGGGGTGCTGCGGACCGAGATTGATAAGCAGTTCTTCGGTCTTCAAATCCTTTTCTTGGTATTTATTTGGCTCGGAGATGAGCAGATTTTGGCTGATGGAGGTTTTAAGCATAAAATTTTTTTTATCAATAAAAACTCATACATTTGAGTTTTGTTTAAAACTTTCAAAATTTATGAAAAAAAATCTATTCATTATACTTCTTCTTCCCTTAGCGGTTTATTCGCAAGATAGCACAAAAATCGTAAAAGACACAAGTTATTGGCGAAAACAAGCTCAATTTGGCTTCGGGCTAAACCAAGCCTCTTTTTCCGACAACTGGCGGGCAGGGGGCGTAAGTTCTGTTGCTTTTGCAAGTTTTGTGTATGCCAATGCTAATTATTTGCGTAATAAAACCTCTTGGGATAATTCTTTTAAGTTTGATTATGGTGTTTTGAAAAACAAAAATCAAAACTTGCGAAAAAATACCGATATAATTCTGATTGACTCAAAATTTGGACATAAAGTAGCCAAAAATTGGAATTTATTTGGTTCGCTCAACTTGCTAACGCAATTAGATGCAGGTTTCGAGTACCAACGAGAATTTAAAGATGCTAACGGCAATGTAGTAGAGGTACGCGATAACCTGATTTCCAAATTTTTTGCACCTGCTTTCTTTACACAAAGTTTGGGAATTGAATACAAACCTGTGAAATACTTTTGGATACGATTTGGAGCGGGCAGTATGCGACAAACTTTCGTTTTTGAAGAACGTTTCAATAACAACCGAGCCATTGACCTCAACGGCAATGGTATCATCAACGAGCCTACTGATGGTTTCTCGCCACAAGTAAATTATGGCGTTGCCGAAGGCAAAAGCATTAGAAACGAAGTAGGATTGCTCGTCTTGGAAAGTGAATTTAACAAAGAAGTAGCGAAAAATATTATTATACAGGCTCATTATTGGTCATTTACTACTTACGAAAACCCTGCCGCTACCGACATACGCCTCGATATTGCCCTGATAGCCAAAATCAATAAATATGCGAATGTTCGTTTGGCAGCTTCTTTACTCTACGACCAAGACCAAGACCTCAAAACACAATACGCACAATCTTTTACGCTTAATTTTGCAATGAATTTGGGCAAAGCCAAGTAACCGAAAGCCTTGCAGTAAGGGCAGTTACTTGATTTTCAATCTCTGCCCTACTCTTAGCATTGCATTGGTAGGCAGCCTATTAAGTTTTGCAAGGTACTGCACCGTAGTACCATATTTTTTGGCAATACTGAGCAATGTTTCGCCACGAGTTACGATATGGTAGTAATCTTTTTTGTAGGTCGTGCCAATGTGTCTGAAATGGCTGGGCGTGAGGTCAAAAAATTTACTACGTACAAAAGGAATTTCGGATTTTGGATTGACTTCCAAGATATGTAAGGGGTTGAAAGCACTTCCTGCGTAAAGAATTTCTAAATGCAGGTGTGGTCCTGTGCTATACCCTGTTGAGCCTCCCAAGCCCAACAATTCCCCTGCCCTTACTACCTGCCCCACTTGGCAACTTAGTCTGCTCATATGGGCGTAGAGTGTTTCCAGTCCATTGGCGTGGCGAACAACTACGTGATAGCCGTAGCCCCCCCCAAAGGTAGCAATACGTACAATGCCATCAAAAATGCTGTAAATCGGGTTTCCTGTACGCAAATTGAGGTCTATGCCTTGGTGCATACGCCCCCAACGAAATCCAAAATGCGAAGTGAGCAGAATTTCATCTAAGGGCTTCGCCCAAAATTGCCCTCGGGCTTCATCGTATAGGGTCAGATGTACTGTATCTTTGAAGTAGGCGGGGTCTTTTCGGTAAGGATTGATGTACGAGGAACTCCAAATAGAATAGTAGTCAGCGGCTTTTACCCACACACAATCTATTTTGAGATACTCCGAAACTTTGATAATTGAGGTTTCGGCAGTATCCAGCTCATTTACTCGGTCGGTAATCAGATTGGGAATTTTGTTTGGATTAAAGGGGATAGGTTCTTGACGCAAAGAATCTTTTGTTTCTTTTGAGAGGCTATCAGGTTTAGGCTTGGGAGCAGGTTTCTCTACCTTTTTTACAGGAGGTTTATTCCTGATTTGTAAATTGTTTTGTTTGTATTTTTGTTCTTTTTTTACTTGTGAAAAGGCGGTGGGGGCAAACAGCAACAGGCACAAAGATATAATCCAATAATTTCGCATCTCAAGTATAGTTTTGTTTCTCAAAGGTTGCAAAAATAAGAATAAATCCTTTAATTTTGCAATAAAATTGCATCTTATTGCAAAATTGCTTGCTATCTTGCTATAAGTGGTATCGAGTATTTTTTGTGATATTGGATACGGATATTTCAAATTTAAAATATTGATAAACAATAATTTATACAAAATTCAATCTCAGCACCTTGTACTATGCCTGAACAAAAGTGGTTTTTCAAAAATTTCTTAAAAAAACCTATTTTTCTTGTGCATTTCGGCTCATTTCGGCTCATTTCGGCTTCGCTCAATGAACACGCTCAATGAACACGCTCAACGCACAAGAAAAACAAAACCAAATTATTTTGAGTATAAAATCTATCTGCAACCTATTAAGTTTGCATCAGAATACATTTTCTAAGTTTTATGACAGAAACCATCAGCGTAGGCATCATAGATGACCAGGTCTTGTTCCGTAAGGCTCTTTCAGGGATACTGAACTACCATAAAAAAATCAATATCATTTTGGAAGATTCGAGTGGTTTAGCGTTGTTTAAGCACTTAGAACTTGGGGGGGCTCCCCCCGACGTATTGTTATTGGACTTGCATTTGCCCGATATGAACGGTATGCTTATTACCGAAAAGCTACGCAATCTTTCTCCCGAGATACCCAAAATTATCATTCTTTCGGCTCATTCAGCCGAAAGATACGCCACACACCTAATAGATTTGGGGGCAAATAGTTTTCTTAACAAAGATTGCGAACCCTCAGAGGTACTCAAAGCAATAGAAGAAGTTGCAGAAAAAGGGTATTATTTCAACGAGATTGTGCAAAACTCTATTCGTATTCAGAAAAAAAATCAGCAAAAAAGAATAATAGATTTCTACGGGCAATCTCTCACGGATAGAGAAAAGGAAGTTCTCTTGCTGATATGTAAAGATAAAAGTAGCAGAGAAATTGCCGAAGAATTGGACATCAGCATCAAGACAGTAGAAAGCCACAGAAACAATGCAATGGAAAAGATTGGTGCTAAATCTATTTCGGGTATGGTACTATATGCCGTAAAAATGGGTTGGGTGGTTTTGTAGTTATCCACAAAAAATTATCAAAACTTTTGGCAATATTTTAAATTTATTCTTACCTTTGCGTTCTTTAATTGAGAAGATGCCCGTGGAAAAGCTATCTGACTACACAATTGGCATTGCCAAACTCCAAAACAAAGACTACAACTTTTTTTGGAAAGGTGATACAAGTTTCTTCGAAACTTTTGAAGACAGCCTTGTGGAAAAAGGCAGCTTTGAGGTGAATGTTTTGCTTAGAAAATCAGAAGCTCTTTTACATTTGCAACTTGCTATTAAAGGAGAATTGGAGTTGGTTTGTGATAGAAGTTTAGAGGAATTTTCGTATCCTTTTGAAACCGAAGGCATACAAATACTTCGTTTCTCCGACCACGCCGAACCGCTCTCTGATGAAATGGAGTTGATACCAAGAGGAATAGCCGAAATCAATGTGGCTCATTATATTTACGAACTTATTGCCTTGGCTGTCCCGATGAAAAAACTCCACCCTAAACTGAGGGCAGAAGAAAACAACGAAGATTTGATTTTGGTGTATAGCAGTGAAAATAAAGAAAACGAACTAAAAGAAGAAAATAAGCCCGACCCGCGTTGGGAAGAACTCAAAAAGTTGATAGAAAAAAACAAATAGTAATCTAAATTTTAAAATAATACGACAATGGCACATCCTAAACGGAAAGTTTCGAAGACTCGCAGGGATAAGAGAAGAACCCATTACAAAGCAACTCCCAAGCCCTTAGGCACTTGCCAAACCACAGGCGAAGTACACGTGCTGCACAGAGCCTACGTAGTAGAAGGAAATTTATACTACAATGGTAAATTGATGATTGAAGGTTATGAAAAAATTAGCTAACTTAGAGCCGCTAAGTTTTTCAACCCTTTAAATTCATCTATAGCCTTATGAAAATAGCTTTAGACGCTATGGGAGGCGATTTTGCCCCGAAAGCAACTATAGAAGGGGCAGTAATGGCTGCCAAAGAATTTCCTGAGCTACATATCTTACTCGTTGGGAGAGAAACGCAAGTCAGTTCCTCACTCAACGAGTATGCTCATTTACCCAATCTACATATATTCCCCGCCGAAGAAGTGATAGAAATGGGCGAGCATCCTACCAAAGCCTTGCAACAAAAGCAAAAATCAAGCATTGCAATCGGTTATCACTTGCTCAAAGAAGGAAAAGTAGAGGCTTTTTGCGGAGCAGGCAATACAGGAGCAATGCTCGTGGGGGCTTTGTTTAGTATCAAGGCTATCGAGGGAATTATGCGTCCGCCTATCGTGAGCCACGTACCACAAATCAATGGTAAAACCAGCCTCATTTTAGATGTAGGAGCTAATACCGACTGCAAGCCCGAAGTCTTGCATCAGTTTGCGGTGTTGGGGAAAATTTATGCTGAGAGTGTCTTAGGAGTTTCAAGCCCTCGCATTGCACTAATGAACGTAGGCGAAGAAGAAACCAAAGGCAATCTACAGGCACAAGCCGCCTATCCCTTACTAAAAAATGATAAAGCACTGCATTTTGTAGGGAACGTAGAAGGACGTGATTTGTTTTTTGATAAAGTTGATGTAATAGTTTGCGACGGATTTGTAGGTAATGTGATTTTAAAAATGGCTGAATCCATTTATGATGTAGCCAAACACCAAAATATTCAGGATAATTTCTTGAACCAACTCAATTACGAAGCCATCGGTGGTAGCCCCATTCTCGGACTTAACGCCAACGTAGTCATCGGACACGGCATTTCATCGGCAACCGCTATCAAAAATATGCTCATAATAGCCAAAAAGATGGCTGAAAGCCAAATACATACAAAAATCAAAAACTCTTTATCATCTGTAAATCAATGATTTATGACAAAAATTAGAGCCACTATTACAGGTGTAGCTACTTACGTTCCCGAATACACACTCACCAATGCCGAATTAGAAACTATGGTAGATACCACCGACCAGTGGATTACAGAAAGAACAGGTATCAAGGAAAGACACATACTCAAAGGGGAAGGCTTGGGTACTTCGTTTATGGGAGCAAAAGCTGTACAGCGTCTTTTAGAAAAAACAAATACTAAACCCGAAGAAATAGACCTGCTGATATGTGCCACAGCCACTGCCGACTTTGTGTTTCCTGCCACAGCAAACCTCATAGCCAACGAGGTAGGTATCAAAAATGCCTTCAATTACGACATAATGGCGGCTTGTTCGGGCTTTATTTATGCTTTGCATACAGCTTCCAAATTTATTGAAACAGGTACTTACAAAAAAGTGATAATAGTAGGGGCTGATAAAATGTCTTCCATCGTCGATTATACCGATAGAGCAACTTGCATCATCTTCGGAGACGGGGCTGGGGCTGTGCTTTTAGAACCAACTACCGAAGATGTAGGCATCATAGATGCGTGGATGCGTTCTGATGGGGCAGGCTGGGTACATCTGCACCAAAAAGCAGGGGGAAGCCGAAGACCACCAAGCATAGAAACCGTGCAAAATAGAGAACATTTTGTCTATCAGGAAGGTGCCGCCGTATTCAAACACGCTGTACAAGGAATGGCAGAGGCTTGTGTAAATCTTTTGGAAAGAAATAATTTGCAAGGTTCTGATATTGACTGGCTCGTGCCGCATCAAGCCAATAAACGAATTATTGACTCCACCGCCCAAAGAATGGGCTTACCCGCCGAAAAAGTAATGCTTAACATTCAGAAATACGGCAATACCACCAATGCTACTATCCCCCTTTGCCTCTCGGACTATGAAAGCCAACTCAAAAAAGGAGATAAACTCATTATGGCAGCCTTCGGAGGTGGATTTACTTGGGGGGCTATTTATCTCAAATGGGCATATTAAGACCTAAGACACAAGAAGCAAGAATTTATGTGTGGCATTACGGGTTTCATATCGTTTGAAAATGTACTCAACGAAACTACGCTTCGTAATATGACTGCCACACTTGCCCACCGAGGACCCGATGCCGAAGGTGTGTTTTTTGACGGCATCTGCGGTCTGGGACATAGGCGGCTTTCCATAATTGACCTCTCCGAGCAAGCCAACCAACCTATGTCCTCACAAAATGGCAGGTATATGATTGTGTTCAATGGCGAAATTTACAACTACCAAGAAATTGCCGAAAAACTACAAATCACGCCCCGTACCCACTCCGATACCGAAATTATTTTAGAAGCCTTCGCTCAAAAAGGTACTGCCTGCGTTCAGCTATTCAATGGAATGTTTGCTTTTGCCATTTACGACACCCAAAAACAAGAACTCTATTTGTGCAGAGATAGAATCGGCAAAAAACCAATTTATTATTTCTGGAACGGACACCATTTCGCCTTCGCCTCCGAACTCAAAGCCTTGATGAAATTCCCCTTTATCAAAAAAGACCTGAACTACACAGCCATTGAAGATTTTTTACATTTGGGCTATATCCCTCGTCCGCATACAATTTACGAAGACATTTCCAAAATGTATTCGGGCTATTGGCTGAAAGTATCTAAGAAAGGCTTAGAAGAAAATATGTATTGGGACATTCAGGCTTGCATCAGAAAAGACAACCTGAAAAACGAAGAAGAAGCCACTACACAATTCCAAAGTCTTTTAGAAAGTTCTGTAAAGTATCGTCTCATTAGCGACGTACCTTTGGGGGTTTTCTTGAGCGGTGGTATAGACTCAAGTTTGGTGGCAGCACTTGCCCAAAAGCAAAGCAGTCTGCCTATCCAAACTTTTTCTATCGGTTTCGAAGAAGAAAAGTACAATGAAGCCCCTTTTGCAAAAAAAGTTGCTAATTTCCTAAAAACGAATCATAACGAACTCATCGTTTCTACCAAGCAAGCCAAAGAACTTATCCCCCAACTGATAGATATTTATGATGAACCCTTCGCCGATTCCTCAGCCGTACCTACGCTATTGGTTTCGGAATTTGCCAAAAAGCAAGTCAGTGTGGTTTTGGGCGGCGATGGAGGCGATGAGTTGTTTTTGGGCTATGGAATGTATCAGTGGGCGAAAAGGCTCAAAAATCCTATCATTCGTCTATTGCGTATGCCTATTGCCCAACTACTCAAATTACAGCCTCAAAATTCCTCCTACAAAAAAGCCTCCAAACTATTTTCCTACCCCAAACGCAAGAAGTTAGCCAGTCATATTTTTTCGCAAGAGCAATTTTTGTTTTCGCAAGCCGAAGTAGAAAGTTTGGTTAAGTTTCCTATTACCAACTACGAGCCTTTGCTTGCTACGCAGTTTGGCTTGATGAACTGCGACCCTATGCTTCAGCAATCACTTTTTGACTTGCAGTATTATTTGCAAGATGATTTACTCGTAAAAGTAGATAGAGCCACAATGCGTTTTGGATTAGAGGCTCGCTCACCCCTCTTAGACTATCGGATTATAGAATTTGCCCTTAACCTCGATACCTCTCTCAAATTCAGAAATAAGCAAAGCAAATATTTGCTGAAAAAAATTTTATATCAGTACGTTCCCGAAACTTATTTTCAACGTCCCAAACGTGGTTTTTCAATTCCTTTGGCTCAGTGGCTACAAACAGATTTAAGATTTTTGATAGAGCAGTATTTGAGCCAAAAAATTGTAGAAAAGTACGACTTAGTGCATTACAAGCAAGTAAAGCAAATGAAAGATGCTTTCTTGGCAGGCGATACCTTCTACTACAATCGCCTTTGGGTATTAATTTTATTGCACCAGTTTTTGGAGAGAAAGGCTTGAAGGAAAAAAATAGGGAATATACTCAAAACGTATATTCCCTTAAAAAATTAGAAATTTGCTATTCTTACAAGTTTATTTTCTACTGAAGCCAGCTTTCCAAAACTTGCTGTGCCTTAATCTGCCTATTCTTATAGGAATTATCCATTTCTTTTATGCGATCCTCCGTATTTCTACTAACAGCTTCCCGCTGCTCTGATTGTTTCTGGTATATCCCCGCATCATCCAAATACTTTTTCTCTGTCATTAAATATGATTCATAGTTACTTAAATGTTTTCTTATAGGTTCTTGAGAAGAAATTATAGCTTTTCTAATTTGTTCTTGCGTCCAAACACTTTTTAAATTACCAATGCCCGCCAATAAAAGTTCTGCATCTCCCGAACCCGCTTCTATGAGTTTTTTAGTGTAGAAATCAATAGCCGCTATCTTTTCTTTATTATTACTGCTACTCAAAATATTAGTTTTTCTAAACATATAGTTTACTATAAATTGATAAAAGTATTTCTTTTCGTTATCATCTTTAATGCCAACTAAGAACACTTTTGCCTCTTGATGCATAGCAGACCAGTCTTTCTTTTTATTTCTGGAAATAATCTGAATTAAATTGGCAAAGTTTGTTGATTTGAGTATGTTGGCTTGCTCCTGAGAAGATAGGTTGCTGATTCTCCAAGGCTCATCTTTAAGTGTGTTCAGCTCTAGTACCCCAGTGCCTCTCTCTTCGTTTAGAGCTTTTCTCTGACAAGATGCAACTACAAACATAGATAAAACTGATAAAAATATAATAGCTTGTTTCATAAAACAATAGATTTAGATATTATTTGAATAATTAATTATTAGTTAAACATAAATTAGGGTCGCCATCGTGAATATCTACAGCCAAAGAGACTGTACCATCTGCATTGGTAGTTAAATATGTAACTACTACCACACCTGAGCTATAATCAATAGCACTTGTATCATTGCATCCGCCCGAAGAAGTATAACCAACACTATAGGTTATGCCTTTTTGTCTGAAACTGCAAATACAGTGTGTAGCCCAAGAGCATACTGAGGTAAAAATAAAAAAAACTAATACAATTATTTTCTTCATATACTTTGATTTAAGGGTTGCAAATCTGAAATGCTGTATTACCACTGTAATCTTGTACATTGGTAAGCTGACCTATTTGCGTAATAACCATCCCACTCGAGTTTTTAACCCCATTGGGATCGCCGCAATTAGTACTGGAGTCATATACAGATGTGATAACATATTCAACATGTATGTTTCCAATGTTAAAACTTTCGTCTTTTATACACATACAAGTGATTGCATCTGCCATACAAGGCAGAATTAACAATGATGCTACTAAAAACTTTTTTTTCATATGGTTTAATGATTTTTTTTGTAAAGAAAAAAAGAAAAAAAAGAAAAAAAAGAAAAAAAAGAAAAAAAAGAAAAAAAAGAAAAAAAAGAAGTTAAAAAATTGATAACCAATTTTTTAACTTCTTAAATATTTATCAGAAAAATTCTTTCTGGCAATATTTTTTACTATGATCCCTTGTAGGTATTAATTTTATTGCACCAGTTTTTGGAGATAAAGGCTTGAAAAACAACTTTCCAAAAGTTCAAGACCTTCGGAAAGTTGAAAGTATCGCCCTAAAAATTAGGTTGTAAAAGATACTGCGAGTAGAAATTATCAATGGCAGCAACGGCTTCATCGGCAGTATCTACCACGCTAAACAAATTCAAATCTTCGGGACTTACATTTTTCTCTTTTTCTAAGAGCGTACTTTTTATCCAATCTATCAAACCTGCCCAATAAGATTTCCCCACCAACACAATCGGGAAACGACCTATTTTCTTGGTTTGAATAAGCGTGAGAGCCTCAAAGAGTTCATCAAGCGTTCCAAAACCACCGGGCATCACGATAAAACCTTGTGCGTATTTTACGAACATCACCTTACGCACAAAAAAGTAGTCAAAAGTAATGAGTTTATCGGGGTCTATGTAGATATTGCTACTTTGTTCAAAAGGCAAAATAATATTGATACCAACCGACTTTCCACCACGGCTTTTTGCTCCTTTGTTACCTGCCTCCATAATGCCCGGACCTCCGCCCGTAATAATACCATAGCCTAAATCTACGAGTTTGGCGGCTATTTCTTCGGCTATTTTGTAGTAAGGATTATCTGGTTTGGTACGAGCCGAACCAAAAATAGACACACAAGGACCTATCCGAGCCAATTTATCAAAACCATCTACAAATTCAGACATTATTTTGAACAAAGCCCAAGAGTTGGTACTTTTTATTTCGTGCCAATCGTGATTTTTAAAGGCTTTTTTGATGCGATTTTCGTCTTCCAAACTGAAATTTTCTTCTGACATATACACTTTTAATTTTTGGGTAATGAAACTTTACAGATTACAATATTTCGGAGAGAACAAAATTCTGGCTGAAAGGCAAGAAAAAAGGGCTTTTCACAGCCCTCTTGTTTAATTTTTCTGCTGGTTACGCTTTTTTTCGTGGTTTTGCAACCAAATCCCGATAGTAAAAGATACAGCCATCAAGCCAATGAAGAAAATATATGCGATTTCTTCGGTCATTTTCATTTCTATCATATCAGTACATTTTTAGTCTAAAACAAAATTTTGTTTGCAAAAAAGTAAAAAATCCGTAGAATAACAAATTTTAGGGTGAAAATCCTTTGAATTTATTGTATTCTTGCAAGAGTGCTTCGGCAAGCATATTGCCTACCAATTCTGCCCCCTTGGGCTTGAAATGAATAAAATCCTTGCTTGCCAAATCCTCTGCCACCCATTGAGGCATCGAGTTTTTGCCTCCCATTGCCTCGTACAAGTCCCAAAAGGCACAGCCTGTTTGGGCGGCGATGCGTTTTTGGGTGTCCCTTAACAACACAACAGCAGGATAGGAAGCATAACCATTAAGGGTTTTGTAAGACCTATCCGAAATACCTATTAGCAAAAAAGAAGCATTAGGGATACATTTTTTTAGAAACAAAACCTCTTCTACAAATTTTCTTTCATAAAAGCTATAATCCTTGGAGTTCATTGTTACATTTACCCCAAACTGCAAAATAACTAAACTTACTTGTAAGTTTTTCATTTGTTTTTGAAGATAGGCGACATTCATTTTCCTGAACTCCAGCCCTGCACTACCCCTGATAGGAATATTATCTACGGCAATCCCTTTGTGGCAATCCAAGGAAATACCATAAACTTCTGTTTTTGAGTTACCTCTGAACTGAATTTTCAGTTCTTCAAAAGGCTCTGAAAGATTAAAACTCGCTACCGAAACCTCTTGGCTTTCAAAAGTTTTTTCTTGAAAAACATTTTTTTCTTCTAATCGCAAAGAAAGCGGATTTCTGAAAAAAACTTTTACATTTTCTACCCTCTGATGCAAGGCACTTGCTTTGTCAGATTTACGAAAAAGCACTTCGGCAAGGGAGTCTAATTGAAAACAATACGACAATACCCCGAAATTGGCTTTATTTCTACCTAAAACAAAATAATTTTTCCAACGGCTATCATTTTCTTGCAGTACCGAAAATTTTACGTTGGTATAATTGGTTGCTCCTTGCAAACCTGCCCCACAGCCACCGAAACGTTCTTGCAAATTTTTTCGTAAGGTATAGCTGATGCGGTCGCCTTCGAGTTGTGAGTCGCCATAGTGTAGCACTCTGTACAATTGTTTTTCGCCATTTTCCAATCTTTCCAAACTCTTAAAAAACTGATACAAAGCCTGCCTGTTGCCATCGGGATACTGAATAGCAATAGCCGATTGAAGGCTGTCGGGCAAGAGGCGAGATTGGGTTAATGCAATGGAAGAGTCTTTTTTTATCGGAAGTCGTTTAGAATTAGCGTCAGAAACCGAGTTCTCTTGTTTCTCTTGCTTATTTTCTTTCGGGGCATTGCTTCCGAAACGCTCTTTGATTTCTTTAAGGTTTTGTTTTGATGTTTGTTGCGTATCGGGTTCTTTGGGTAGCAAAAAGTCTTTCCACTCGGGTTTAAGGGCAAATATACCGAAAAAGACGAGTATCAAAGCTACTACATACAAAGCAACCGATATGCCACTATGATTCTGTGCCACTCAAAACCTTAATTTTTACCATTTTCTACTTTCAAGCACTATTTTGGTAAGAAAAAGCATCAGCGTAATATTGCTAATGAAATAGATGAGATTTCGCGAGTCTATCAAGCCTTTGCTAAGAGCTGTGTAATGAAAATCTATGCCTATTTGTTTGATGAAGTAAGCCCAATCAGCTGTTTCATCAATCCTACTTATTCCTTCAAAGCCAAAATATAAAACAAAGCACAAAAATACTGCCAAGACAAACGCCACAATTTGGTCTTTGGTGATGGAAGAAGCAAAAATGCCAATAGCCGTAAAAGTCATTCCCAGAAGTAAGAGAGCAATATACGAACCCGCCACGCCAGCCGTGTCCATTGTGTTTTTGAGCACAATTAGCCCTGTTTTTTTATCTTTGATTTCCACCAAAGAAAGTTCATACACCGAATAAAAATACAAAAGCGTTGGTAGTAAGGCAAAAAGCAATAACAAGCAAGCGGCAAAATATTTGCCCAAAATAATGTTCCAATCGCCAATAGGACGCGTATAGAGTAGTTCAATTGTTCCTGTTTTTTTCTCTTCGGCAAAACTCCGCATCGTAATGGCAGGAATAAGAAACATAAAAATAAAAGGAGAAACCAAAAAAAACTTGCTCAAATCGGCATAGCCGTAGTTGAGTACGGTCAGCCCGCCTATGTCCAATACCCAGACCATCATACCCATCGCTACCAAAAAAGCCCCTACTACAATATAGGCTATCAATGAGCTAAAAAAAGAGCGAATTTCTTTTTGCAGAATAACAAACATTTGGGAGAAGGTTAGAGTAGCACACAAAACTACAAATTTTTCTTTATGAAAAAAGATTTTTCTGCGGCTAAAAACCAAAAATTAGCACGATAGTGTATAACAAGTAATGCTAAGGCAAAAAAATCACCGTCATTACGAGGTTTGCGATAGCAAACCGAAGTAATCTATTGGTGAATGAACACAAAGATTGCTTCGCCTTCGGCTCGCAATGACGAGAAAAAAACCAGCATCACATCTTTATACTCAAAATAATTTGGTTTTGTTTTTCTTGTGCGTTGAGCGTGTTCATTGAGCGAAGCCGAAATGAGCCGAAACGTACAAGAAAAATAGTTTTTTTTTAAAGAAATTTTTGAAAAACCACTTTTGTTCAGGTATAACACTACCAATTAGCACTTACAAACACAAAAAAAGGGGCTTTTCGCCCCATTTCTGATAAGTATGCTATGCTTTTCCTTCGGCTTCGAGAGCGGCTTGTTTTTCGGCTTCTCTCTTAGCTTCTTCTTCGCCTTTGCGTCTTGCAAAATCAAGAACGGCAGGAGCGGCAATAAAAATTGATGAATATGTACCAAATACGATACCTATAAACATCGAGAAAGAGAAACCACGCAGTACCTCACCTGCAAAAAATAGCAAAATAAGCGTAGTCGCAATGGTCGTGATACCTGTAACAACGGTACGGCTTAGGGTATCATTGATAGCTCCATTGAGTTGGAAGGCAAAATCTTTACTTTCTATGCTTTGCTTAGCGAATTCACGGATACGGTCAAATACTACCACCGTGTCGTTGATAGAGTAACCCACTACCGTAAGCACTGCCGCCACGAACACTTGGTCAATTTCTAAGTTTAGCCCCAACAATTTAGCAATAGGAACAAAAGCAAGCGTTATCAGTACGTTATGAGCCAATGAAATCAAAGCCCCTAAGCCGTATTGCCAATAACGGAAACGAGCCAAAATGTAAATAAACATAGCTATCAGCGAAAGGATAACAGCATAACGAGCTGTTGCCAAAATATCATCAGCCACCGAAGAATCTACTTTCGTAAAGCTAAGGATTTCGTATTTTGCATCAGTGATTTTGCTTAAACCCTCTTTCAATTTTTGTTCTACTTTTTGGTCAGCCGTAGCGTCTTCAGCCAAGTAGCTTGTTGTTACCTTCACTTGATTACTTGTGTTGAAAGTTTTTACTTCGGTACTTGCCTGAAAAGTTTGGTTCATTGTCTCTCTTATTTTTCCAACGGGAATAGTTTTATCAAACGACACTACGTAGGAGCGTCCGCCCGTGAAATCAACTCCAAACGTAAATCCTCCCTGAACGATAGCCAAAACAGCACCCACTAATATAATTGCCGCCGAAAACAAATAGGCTTTTTTGCGAATTGCTACGAAGTTGAAGTTTGTTTTTGGGAAAATACTATTGAAAAATGCCGATTTGAACGAAAGTGTCTTACCACGAGCTATCACCAGCGTTTCGGTAAGCAGACGCGTAATGAAAATTGCACTGAATAGCGAAGTACAAATACCAATCATCAGCGTAATGGCAAAACCACGTACCAAACTCGCTTCGCTAAGCATATACAAGATAATACCAATAATGAAAGTCGTTATGTTAGAGTCCAAAATTGAGCTATATGCTTTCGTATACCCTATTCTTACGGCTTCGGCAAAGGCTTTGCCCTGTTGCAATTCTTCGCGAATACGCTCATTTATCAATACGTTGGCATCAATAGACATCGCCACCGAAAGCACAAAACCTGCAATACCCGAAAGAGTAAGAATTGTTCCGAATGAAGCCATTACGCCAAGCGTAAAGAAGATGTTAGCTATTAGGGCAATCCATACGATAAGCCCCGCTGCATTGTAATACACAAAAATAAACAAGAACACCACAGCCAAAGCCACCAAAGTAGAGATAAGTCCCTGATTGATAGCTTCTTGCCCCAACGAAGGACCTACAATACCACGCTCAACCACTTCGGTAGGAATAGGCAGTTTTCCTGATTTTAGGATAGTCGCCAAATCTTGTGCTTCTTCTAAGGTAAAATTACCTGTAATAGAGGAATTTCCACCTGTAATTTCGGTTTGCACCACAGGAGCCGAATAAACCTGATTATCCAAAACGATGGCAATTTGCTTACCGATATTTTCTTTGGTAATTCTTGCCCACTCCTGAGCCCCTTTGATGTTCATTATCATTGTTACGCCGTAGCCCTTTTGAGGGTCGTAATCTCTAAAAGCGTTTTCAATTACATCTCCACCAAGTAAAGGTTCTCCATCGAGGGTAGCTTTGAGGAAATAAATAGGCAACAAGCCTTTGACAGGGTTGTTTTGTCCATTGAATAATTTTTCATCTTCACTAACCTTTGCCCCCCACATAGGCACCATATCGTTGGGGAACATAGCTTTCACTGCATCGGAGGCAAATAATTTATTTACCTTTGCCGTATCTTCCAATTTCACATACAAATTGCTACCGAAAGGCTTGAACAACTTAGCAAAAGCGGCAGTATTGGCAGTGTTATCATCTTTTTTGGCTGTATCTTTTTTATTTGTATCTTTTTTAGCAATTTCATTTTTTTTACTACTATCGGTTTTCAGGCTGTCTTTTGTTGCTTTGGTAGTATCTTTTTTGGTTTCAAAAGGATTGGTGATTGTACTATCTTTTTTCTCAAAAGGATTAGCCTTGTCGGTGTCTTTTTTGCCTTCGCTACGAGTTGCCGATTCAGTTTTATTTACGTACTCTATGAATTTGCTGAAGCCATCGTTAAGGGCGTTTTGGTCATATACAGCCCAAAATTCTAATTTAGCTTGGCTTTTTAGGAGTTTTTCGGTACGCTCGGGGTCATCGACGCCGGGCAATTCTACTTGTATGCGTCCTGATGCGGGTACTTTGGAGATACTGGGGTTGGCAAGCCCTGTCTTATCAATCCTGTCTTGAATGATACGAAACGCCAAATCTACACTCTCTTCTGTTTTTTTATCTAAATAACTAACCACCTCAGAATTGGAAGACTGCAAGGTAATTTCGGAGTTGGTAGAACTCACAAAAAACTTGGCAAGTTGCGTACCGGGTGCTACTTCTTCTACTGCTTCGGCAAAAAGTTGTGTAAAAGGTTTTGAGCTACTTTTTTGTTTCTTCTGGGCTAAGGCAAGAGCTTTTTGGAAAGTTGCTTCTTTGGCTCGTCTGCCTGCCAAGATTTTGAGCAGTTCGGCGTGAGATACTTGGAGAGTGAATTGCATACCCCCTTGCAAATCAAGCCCTAAGCCGAGTTCTCTTTTCTTTACGCTGTTGTAGTCATATTGAGCGATACCAATATCATACACCGTCTCGTATGATTTTTTACGCAAAATTTCTTGCCTTTTGGCATAATCTACGCCTTTGGCGGTGGTGGCTTCTTTTTCGGCTGTTGAGCGTACATTTCTTGCTACCCACGTAAAAGAAAGGGAGTAAATACAAAGAACAGCTATTACAACCGTCAGAAAAATAATAGTTGAACGATTTTTCATTTTTTTATTGAATTTTAAATTTTAAAAACAGATTTTTTTGCGAAAGAACGTAAAACTCATTTTTACTTCTAAACTATGAAAATTTATACATTTTAGCTTTGTTCAATGTACAAATTTTTCTAAGGGGCTTTTGGGGCAATGAGATGCTCAAAGATTTTCTCAAAAAAAGAGACTTTAAAGATAGGTTTCTGAAAAGATTGATTAGCAGAATTGCAAACTAAAAATGCAACTTCAAAAATAAGGAAATAAGTCGGGCAAAGGACAGCCGAAGCTGCAAGTGGCACGACAGCTTTGGCTTGGTATGCCGAAACTTCCGTTTGGGACTTGTCTTTTTTTAGCTCAAAAGATTGTTTGCTTGCAAATGCGTAGCTCGTTGTTCCGATAAACCAGAACAAGCACAACACAATTGCAATGCACGATATATGTTTTTTTTGTTTCATTTTTTGGGTGGGCAAAACTACGAATTTCTCCAAAATAAACAAAAATTTACGTTTCATTTTTTATGTCTGGCAATGTATGTATGAAGCGTATTTGTTTTTTTGTCATCTTGAAATCACAATTTTTGCTGTACGTTTCGGCTTCGCTCAACGTACAGCAAAGTTTTCATCTATACCCAAGCTCACGTATTAGTTTTGAGCCATAAGTTTTTCCAAAATATTTTGAGCGGCTACTCATTTTTTATGTCTGGCAATGTATGTATGTACGAAGCGTATTTGTTTTTTGTCATCTTGAAATTACAATTTTTGCTGTACGTTGAGCGAAGCCGAAACGTACAGCAAAGTTTTCACCTATGCCCAAACTCACGTATTAGTTTTGAGCCATAAGTTTTTCCAAAATATTTTGAGCGGCTACTGAAATAATTGTACCTGGTCCGAAAACCCCCACTGCACCTGCATCATACAAAAACTGATAGTCTTTTGGAGGAATAACACCACCAACAATTACCAAAATATCGCCTCTACCAAGTTTTTTGAGTTCCTCGATGAGTTGTGGCACAAGAGTTTTGTGTCCTGCGGCAAGCGAACTCACTCCTACGATATGCACATCATTTTCGGCGGCTTGGCGAGCTACTTCGGCAGGCGTTTGGAACAGCGAACCAATATCTACATCAAAACCTAAATCGGCAAAGCTAGTAGCAATTACTTTTGCTCCGCGGTCGTGTCCGTCTTGCCCCATTTTGGCAATCATAATGCGAGGGCGTCTGCCTTCCAACTCGGCGAATTTATCGGCTAAGGCTTGTGCTTTGGCAAAATTTTCGTCATCAGACACTTCTGCTGCATATACCCCCGAAATAGCTCTGATAGTTGCCTGATACCTACCGAATACCTTTTCCATAGCTTCCGAAATCTCGCCCAAAGTGGCTCGCAGGCGTGCGGCTTTTACGGCAAGGTCTAAAAGATTACCTTTGCCTGTTTTAGCACATTCGGTAATGGCTTGCAAGGCTTCGGCAACGGCTTCGTTGTTCCTTTCAGATTTAATTTTCTCCAAACGAGCAATTTGTTCATTTCTTACGGCGGTGTTATCAACTTCCAGAATTTCAATTTCCTTTTCAAAAGCAGGTCTGAATTTATTAACGCCAACAATAATTTCCTTTCCTGCATCAATACGAGCCTGTTTTTTGGCGGCGGCTTCTTCGATACGCATCTTAGGCAAACCTGTTTCAATAGCTTTTGCCATTCCACCGAGTTGCTCCACTTCCTCAATGAGTTGCCAAGCCTTTGTGGCAAGTTCGTGGGTAAGTCTTTCTACGTAATATGAGCCTCCCCAAGGGTCTACGGTCTGGCAGATTGAGGTTTCTTCTTGCAGAATGAGTTGGGTATTACGAGCAATACGAGCCGAAAAATCAGTAGGTAGGGCGATAGCTTCGTCCAAAGAATTAGTGTGCAAAGACTGCGTATGCCCCAAAGCCGCTGCCAGAGCCTCAATGGTAGTGCGTGCAATATTATTGAAGGCATCTTGTTCGGTAAGGCTATAGCCCGAAGTTTGGCAATGCGTACGCAAAGCCATTGAAATAGTTTTTTTAGGATTGAATTGGCTAACAATTTCAGCCCAAAGCAAGCGTCCTGCCCGCATTTTGGCAATTTCCATAAAATGGTTCATACCGATAGCCCAAAAGAAAGAAAGGCGTGGGGCGAAGTCATCGATATCCAAGCCTGCTTTTAGTCCTGTTCTGATGTACTCCAATCCATCGGCAAGTGTGTAGGCAAGTTCTAAATCGGCGGTTGCCCCAGCTTCGTGCATATGATAGCCCGAAATACTGATGCTATTGAATTTGGGCATATTTTTGGCAGTGTAAGAAAAAATATCGCCAATGATACGCATACTGGGTTCAGGTGGATAGATGTAGGTATTGCGTACCATGAACTCTTTGAGAATATCGTTTTGGATAGTACCTGAAAGTTCTTGGGTGGCTACGCCCTGCTCTTCGGCGGCTACGATGTAGAAAGCCATTATCGGAATAACCGCCCCGTTCATAGTCATCGAAACGGACATTTCGCCAAGGGGTATGCCTTCGAAGAGGATTTTCATATCTTCTACGCTATCAATAGCTACACCTGCCTTGCCGACATCACCCACTACGCGGGGGTGGTCGGAGTCGTAGCCGCGATGCGTTGCCAAATCAAAGGCTACTGAAAGTCCTTTTTGTCCTGCGGCAAGGTTTCGGCGATAAAAAGCGTTGGAATCTTGGGCTGTTGAAAAGCCCGCATACTGACGAATTGTCCAAGGTCTTTGTAGATACATCGTACTATAAGGACCTCTTAGGAAGGGCGGGACACCTGCAATGTAGCCAAGATGGCTCAATCCTTCGGTATCTTGTTTTTCGTAAAATTCTTTTACGGCAATGCCTTCGGCAGTCTGCCAAGTAGCGGATTGTGGGGAATTGTTTATTTTTACTTTTGGAAAATTTGCGAGCAGTTCTTCAAAAGATATTTCTGCGAAATTAGGCTTCATAAAAATAAGTATTTCCACAAAATTAAACGTTCTTTAAGTCAAGTAAAATTGATTGTAAATTTAGAGCCAATTTGGTCAAAAATATTTTCAAGATTTTTGACCAAATTCTCCCAAGAAAAATATGCCTCTAT
>Ga0272446_1000021_pt1 | contig 185748 bp, 168 predicted proteins | sample YNPCB0061_FD_194587 | JGI IMG/M metagenome (GOLD analysis project Ga0272446, IMG submission 194587) | Hot spring microbial mat communities from Yellowstone National Park, WY, United States - YNP-CB-006-1 | ecosystem: Environmental > Aquatic > Thermal springs > Hot (42-90C) > Sediment | place... | reverse complement strand
GGAAGAGCGTCGTAATAAAGCGTGTAGTAAGATCATATGGCACTTTACCACCGCCGATGCCCGCATCAAACTCAGGCGTCTGTATCCGGTTGTAAAAGAACAAAATCTAACCTAACAAGGCACTAGCCCTGTTAGCGCGGGCTTACGCACAATGGGATACTTTCGGTCTTGCGGCTGCTGCCGAGACAATGGCTCAACTCCTGGCTCAGTCATTGATCACCGAACTGCGGGTACAGCAACCTCTGCTAGAAGCCCAACGTGACGCGATCAGTCGTCTGCTCAGGACGACGCAGGCAATGCGCTATTCTAATACGGACTTGTCTACTTTGGCTGATGCTGATGCGATCTTACCGCTCCTCGGCTCACTTCACGCCAATGCACTGCGTCGTGAAGCACAACGACGATATGACACGGCCGCACTGTTACACTACCGTAGTCTGGAATTGATGAGCCAGCATCGCCTGGCAACGCATGGTGTGTTGGCTGAACATCCTGATCTTGATCGGCTCAAACAGCGGCAACCACAGCTTAAGAATGAATACCGCGCTGTTGAGCGATCATTGGGTTTTCGTGAACGAGGTCTGCAACCGAATCGTGATGGTCGATACAACCCTATCACTTTACTCAACGGGTATATGTTGTTAAAAGCGCTTCAAGATCCACTCGTCCAGTCGGTCAATCTAGCCGATATTCAAAACCGCGTGAGTGTGCGCAATAAGAGCATTCTGGCCCACGGCTTTCGTCAGATTACCGAAACAGAGTATCGTGATTTCGTAAGTGTGGTTGAGCAAGTTCTTGATCAATTCTTCGCAATCATAGCACACAAGCGTGAAAATTGGGAAAAACTGTACCGATTTATCAAGTTGTAGCATAAAGAAACGGTTTTGTTGTTGGCGTTCTTTACTAGATCGCCATTCCAAACACTTGCGGGATGTTGTTAGAGCGATACTCCTCTTTCCTGGATGGCAGTCTTCTAGCCTGCACATAGCCGGCAGTTCTCAATCCCTCCCGCTGCTGCTAGGAGCGAAAGGTGAACACGTCCTTACGTGGCGTAGCGAGAAGGACAATGCTTGCCCGGTATCACGCTTCAGGGACGATCATCCCGAAGGCGCGGCAAAGCATCGGCAGAATAAGCGAACAGTCCACGGCGTGAAAAAATTTTTCTTTTTACACCGAAACCTTGTTATACTACTTAACATACACCCCTCACCGGAAAGGAGCGATGTATGGCTGCCCGCCGAATCTTATTGACGATTATTGGGCTGTTAAGCATAGTGATTCTCATCGGCAGTCTGAGCGCAGGCGTAGTGGCTTTCATGCTCATTACGAATCGCCCGGTTGATCAGAAATTACTGGTCGTTGGTCCGGGACAACGACTGGCAATTGTTGATCGCCAGGGGAACGCCCAGGTACTGGCCGATGATCTCAGTACAGAGTTGTTTCGCTATCCGGCGTTGGCACCTGACGGAAGTCGCGTTGCCTACATTAGCCGGAAGGGCAATGTCAGTATCCTGCAAGTTATTGATTTACGTAGTGGGACACGTACCGAATTGTATCGCTCGACAACCAATCCACCGCTCTATATGGTCTGGTCGCCTGACGGTCAGCATCTCTCGTTCTTGTCGAACCGTAACACCGGCGGGTTAGGAATGCATATTGTGCCAGCAGATGGCTCGCGCGAGGCTGAATTAGTGAGTGTTTCGCCGAGTTCGTTGTATCTGGCCTGGCAACCTGATAGCTCGTCGGTGTTGGTACATATCGGAGGCTCTATCTTCGAGGACGGGCGGGTCATCTCGGTACAACTCGGTCGGAAACAACCGTTGTACGAAATTGACGATCCCGGGTTTTTTCAGGTTCCTGCCTGGAGTATTGATGGCGAAAGTTTCTTTTACGTAGCGCAACCGCCAATTGAAGGCCCACCAACGGTTGAAAAGGTTGAGAGCGTCTTGACCCGAGTCAAGGTTGGCGAAATGCAACCACAAGTACTGGCACGTGAACCAATGGCAGCCATCATCTTCAGTCGTTCGCCAAAGAGTGATGAGATTGCGTATACAACCGTCGGACCTGAAGGTTTCGGCCCGTTGAAGCTGGTAACGCTCGATGGTTCGGTGCGGACACTTTCGGCGACTGATGACGATGTTGTTGCCTTTTTCTGGTCACCAAATGGGGAACAGATTGCCTACCTTACCCCTGCGGGCCGTTCGAGCAGTGGTTCACCACAACTGCGCTGGCAATTGGTTGGTCGGAATGGCACTTCCTCGCGAACTCTGAACACGTTTGTTCCCAGCCAGGAGTTTCTCGCCCAGATTAACTTTTTCGATGCGTACACGCTCTCTTTCGATCTATGGTCAAGCGATGGGCGGGCATTGGCGTATGGCACTAATGACGGCGTTCACGTACTAGACATCAACCGGGGCATTGCCACTCGCCGCAGCGACGGTGTGCTGGCGATGTGGCTGCCACAACGTCCTTAATTGAGGGCACGGATGGTGAGGTTACGGAAGACCGCTGTCGTTGGATTGCGTTCAGCGCGCACGATGAGACCGTACCGTGGATCGGGGGGAGGTGAGGAGGCGGTCAACATTTCTACAATCTGGTCGTCTACAAAGAGTGTTATGCCTTGGTTCTCAAGTCGGGCGCCGAGTCGGGTAGCATCTCGCACTTCCACCTGACCTGTGGCGAGCACGATTCGTTGATCACCATTCCGTTCGTCGCAGCGATACTGCCCCTGCACCGGATTGATCAGAAAACTCAGGTAATGTTTCGGATCGTTGAATCGTAGCATGAGACCAGCCCAATCGCCGGTAACCTGCACTTCTACGTCCACAACAAAATCGCTCCCAATCGGTGAAGTCCGAAATGCCCAGATGTCGCCCAGCCCGGCGTTAGCCTGGATCAGATACCGACCGTTATCAGCATCGACACTCCAGCCGTTACCACTGGTGGTCGGCCAATCGCTGTTGGCTCCGAAGTTGGCTTGATAAACTACTGGGCCGCTAGTGATAACAGTGGGTGATGGGGCGACAGTAGGTGATGGTGTGACAGCAGGTGATGGCACCGCCGTCGGTGAAGGGGCAACAGTGGGTGATGGCGGAGTCGTCGGTGAGGGAGCAACAGTAGGTGATGGCGGAGTCGTTGGCTCCGAGATCGTCGTTGGAAGCATCGCTGGCGGATACTGTTGTGACGCGGTCGCGCCCTGCAACTGCTGCCAACCCAACCAACCCAGCAAACTTAGCCCAACACCACTTGCCATTGCAACGAGCACGGTACGCCGTGAGACGGTGCGCGGGGTCACGACCGCAGGTCGCTGTTCTGACTCAAGGGTTGCAATCAGCGTGGCGCAATCGCGGTACCAGGGATTGATGCGTTGCAATTCGCGTAATGTGGCTAACGCCTGTAACCGTCTACCGGCGGACAGATGCTCTTGCGCCTGCGCGTACAGTTCAGCTTGATAATCACGCTGCGTTGTCGTGACCGGTACAGAAACTGAACGGCGGCGGCGGAGATTCTGGTAGGCCTGGTTGATACGGCGAGCACGGCGGGCAGCATAGGCCTGTTGTTCAGGCGAAGCACCTGCGAAGCGATCAGGATGATAGATTCCGATCTGTTTGAGATAAGCCTGTTTTATCTCAGCCGGTGTTGCGCCAGGCTTAATACCCAAGATAGTGTAGTCGTCAAGCTGTTCAAAGTCGTCGTTCACGTAGCCCCCTTTCACGCCGGATATTATAGCAAATCTGGTATGATCGTCTCGCGAATGATGTATAGGCAGCAACGAAAGCTGACCCTAGCGAGTGTAGAGGACGCTATGCCGAACTATTGGTTACTCAAGACTGAACCAACCGTCTACAGTTTTGCCGATCTGCTGCGAGAAGGACGCACAGTATGGGATGGAGTGACCAACAATGTGGCGCTCAAGCACATACGCGACATACGTTGTGGTGATGAGGCATTGATCTACCACACGGGTGATGAGCGTCAGGCAGTTGGTCTCGCTCAGGTCGTGAGCGATCCATACCCTGACCCCAAGCAGAGTGATCCTCGTCTGTTGGTCGTGGATGTTGTTCCATTACGATGGTTGGCACGCCCTGTCACGTTGCAAGCGATTAAGGCCGATCCCTTTTTTGCCGATTTTGCGCTGGTGCGCCAGGGGCGCCTTTCGGTGGTACCGGTTACCGCCGAACAGTGGCAACGTCTGCTGGCAATGGCCGAATAGAGGTAGAGGTGCGCGAGAAGAACACATGAGTGGGAGGGTTTGGAACTCGCTCTGCCAGGATGGTAACGGTCATCAGTGGCGCGAGATGTGCAGACCGGTAACTCGCATCGTGCCACAACTGGAACCCCATCGGCTGGCGCAGCAGTATAACCATTGCTCCGCAAACGGAAGGCAAGGGACACGACATCGCCTGAGGAAGAGGCAAGATTGGTAACCCGGTACCGCTCAACTGCGATCAGGAATCGATCCCCAAATCAACCATGAAACTCCATTTTCTGTTTGGGGTAATTCGACCGCTGGCAAATCACCAATCGGATACCAGCGTAATGCTGTACCACGCGCAGTTTGAACGACCGCAGCAATGCCGCTCCCGTCGGGCGCCCAGCGAATGAGGAGGGGAGTTTCGCGAAACGGTGGTCGCAGCCTGGTTAACGCGCCATCAGGTGACTGCCGGGTGAGCGTAAAGGTAAACCCGTCATTGACACGCTCGACGGCAACAAAGAGCAGATCATCGCCTTTGAGGAAGGGAGCACGGGCCAGGACACCATCAGCGGTGCGTGGCTGCGCTTGCAAGGTTTGCACGTCTACCTGCCAGATACCAGGACCGGTGGGTGATCCGATGAGGAAGAGCGCGGCGCTGCCATCACTGAGCCAAAAAGCTTCGCCACACAGACTCTGCATGTCCTCCGGCAGAGTCGGGCGACGCAGTTCCTGGCGTTGCGCTTGCCAGAACACCAGCTCGCAATCGTCGTAAAATGTGGCCGACGACTCGACTATCAATGTGTTCCCTGTTGAATCCCAGAGGAATGGATAATACCTGCGTACTGAGCGAGACGGATTCGTTGGATTATCAACAGGATCATCGGCAAGAACTAATTCGAGCGCCCCTCCACTCGCCGCGATCCGATAGAGACCGTCAGGGAGATCACGGATTTCACGGTTGTTTTGAAACCGGAGATAGATCAGCGCACCGTCAGGTGACCAGCGTACCGCACTGAGCTGATGCCCGGCTTCCTCGTAAACGATCTGAGGATTATTGCCGTCAAGATCCGTGCGTACCAGTCGGTCACCGGCAGCCGCACCCACCACGTAAACCATCCCGGCGGTAGGGTGGATATCCATATCACTGATCGGCGGAATACCGGCGTATTCAATTCGTTCACGGGTTAGTTGGCGACGAGTCGCGCCATCACGTTCGATACGCGCAATCTGTCCACGGTCGAGTACGTACAATGGCGCCGGTAACAGTGGGATGTCCGGTGTTGGACGTACTACTGCTGAAGTTGGTGATGGGGTGGGCAGTGAGGTCGTGGTACTACAGGCGATCAGTCCAGCCAGTAGCACGATGAACAAACGATAGCGCATAGCAGTATCAATCTTGTTGCAAATAAGCTCACTTTAAAGCCAAGTGAAACGGTTTTGGTAATAACAATCTGATATGTTAATGGTAAAAAGAAGCACCGGTTGTTAGTATACGACATCTGTTCGATGATTGAATCATAATATAATATGGTTAACACGGAATAGTGATCTTCTGTATACTGAAACATTGTATGAATATATGAATTCAGATCATCTACTCACAGCCTTCTTTACCCATATATTCCCCTTGGAAACTCCGTTTGCCAACCGACAGCAGTACGGCGCAGTGATCTTGTGGCCGATTTTTAGCACTCTGGCGCTTATTGCCGGTCTGTTTAGCATTGTCAGCCCATTTCTCTACGCCCAACCAGCAATCCCACTGCTGGCGTCGGCAGTGATGACCATAACGTTTGCAGGTGGGGCCTGGATGGTACGTCGTGGAGCAGCCTATTTAGGTGCAGGTCTGGTGTGCAGTATACTCTGGTTGGTTATTACCATTGCAGCTCTTTTCAGCGGTGGTGTGCGTAGCTCGGCAGTGCTGCACTACGTTCTTGTTGTGTTACTGACCGGTATTGGATTTGGTCGCTACGGAGCATCAGGTGCTGCGCTGGTAAGTAGCGCCACGATGTTGGGGCTATGGCTTCTCGAATTGACTGGCTGGCTACCACAGACGACGCAGTTATTAGAGACATCGCTCGTCTATACCATTCTGATCTCGGTGATCCTACTCCTAACCGGTATCATTATTTTCATCGTTGATGCGCAACTTTCCGCTGCCCTACGCCAGAGTCGTCAGGAGGCTACCGAACGTAAACGAGCCGAGCAATGGCTGCGGCAGGCACTGCTGGCAGCGCGCGCCGGGGCCTGGGAGTGGGATGCCCAGGCCCGAACCATTCGTTGGTCGCCAGAAAATTATCCTCTGCTTGCCATCGAACCCACCCGCGAAAAACTTACTTTCCGCACCTGGCTGGCGCGTATTCATCCCGATGATCAGGCTACTGTTCGGGCAGCAGTTGACCGTGCTATCAGCAACATTCAGGAATTGACCGTTGATTTTCGGGTGATCTTACCCGATGGCACAATCCGCTGGTTGCGTGGCATCGGTCAGCCGGTCGTAGATGCACAAGGCGTGTTGCAGGGCATGTACGGACTTCAAATTGATATTACCGCACAGAAAACGATTGAAACCGAGCTGCAACGTAGCCAACTCTACTACCGTGGTCTGGTCGAAGATATGCCGGCCTTGATCTGTCGTTTCCTGGCCGATGGAACACTGACGTTTGTGAATGATCGCTACTGCCAGACATTCCAGCGTTCACGCGAGGAACTTATCGGTTTCAATTTCTATGAGCTAATTCCCCCCGAACGACGGGCACAGGTTGCCGCTGATATTCGTCAGCTTACCCCTGAGCAGCCGACCATGGAACATGAGCATGAGGTGTTGCAACCCGATGGCACAATCGGCTGGCAACACTGGATCAATCGTCTACTGTTAGATGATAACGGCGTACCGATAGAGTATCAGGCGCTGGGAATTGATGTTACTGAACGAAAGAAGGCCGAAATTGAACGTGAACGTTTGCTGAATGAACTGACTGCGCGCAACACAGAACTGGAACAATTTGCGTACACGGTCTCGCACGATCTCAAAAGTCCACTCATTACGATTAAAGGCTTTGCCAGTTATATTCAACGCGACCTGGAAGCGGGTAATTTAGAGCGGATTCCTGCCGATCTGCAACGAATCATCGCCGCTGCCGACCGTATGTACCAGCTCCTCGAAGATCTGCTCAATCTGTCACGGGCGGGTAGGAAACTCAGCCAGCCCAGCCGGATCGGTCTGGGACTATTGATCAGTGAGGCAGCAGCCAGTGTGAGTAGCCGACTAGCCGAACGGAATGTCTACCTCAATCTGCCACCAAACCTGCCGGAAATTTACGGTGATCGGACACGGTTGCGTGAAGTGTTTCAGAATCTGATCGATAACGCAGCGAAATTTATGGGTGACCAGCCGTCACCGCAGATTTGGATCGAAGCCCGACCTGCCGATCAACCCGGTTTTGTTCTCGTTAGTGTTCGTGATAATGGGATCGGCATCGAACCACGTCACGCGCAGCGCATATTCGGTCTCTTCGAGCGTCTCAATATGCAGATTGAGGGCACCGGTATCGGTCTGGCGCTGGCACGCCGCATTGTCGAAGCGCACGGTGGTAAGATATGGGTGGAATCAGAAGGCTTGGGAAAAGGTGCAACGTTTTATCTCACATTGCCACAGCCACCTGTATCAGAGTAAGTTATGGTAAGGAGTACAATCATGTCGGGCAGTATCGATCCAGTCGTGATTCTACTGGTGGAAGATAACCCTGATCACACTGAACTGATCACTCGTGTGCTGAACGATCATCGGATTCCTAACCGCATTATTCACGTTGCAGATGGTGAAGCGGCACTTCATTATCTGCGACGGCAAGCACCATACACCGATCTGGAAACTAATCCATCCCCTCATATCGTGTTGCTTGATTTGCAACTCCCACGCTTGGGCGGTCTTGAGGTGTTGCAAGCGATCAAAACTGACCCTACGTTCCGGCATCTTCCGGTGGTAATCGTGACAACATCGCGGATGGAGAGCGATATTCGCCTGGCGTATCAGTTTCATGCCAACAGTTATCTGGTCAAGCCGGTCGATTTTGAGCAGTTTATCCGGATGATGAACGATTTGGGTGATTACTGGCTGGAATGGAATCAGGTACTTCATGCATGAAACGAGCATGATGAGGTACCAGGCACACGCTTCCGAGTCTGCATTTAGATTGGCGGGTAGTTTGCAGTGAAACCACACATTTTGTTAGTTGAAGACAATCTCGATCATGTTGCGCTTATCCAACGGGCATTTGAACACAGTGCAGTACAGATCACGGCTACATCATCGCTCCACGAAGCCCGACAACTCTTAGCAACACACTCCTTCGACCTGATTATTTGCGATTTGTACATGCCTGATGGTCGTAGTGATGAATTGCTGATCATCATGGATGCAGATGTACCCTTACCGGTCGTTTTAATGACCGGCCATGGTGATGAACAAACTGCGGTAGCAGCACTTAAGGCGGGGGCATTGGATTATGTGGTAAAGACGCCAGCAACTCTTCTCGAACTTCCGCGGATCGCCGAACGTGCGTTGCGTGAGCGCCGGTTATTCATCGAACGACAAGAGGCTTTACAGGCCTTACAGCGGAACGAACGTCTCTTTCGCGCAATGATCGAACGCAGCAGTGATGCAGTTTTAATTGTCGATCGGCATGGGTTGGTTCGCTATGCCAGTCCCTCGACTCATCATCTGCTCGGCTATCAGGTAGAGGGCTTTCTGTCACAACCAGTTTCTAGCTTCACCTTTATTCATCCGGCTGATCGTGAACGGGTCAAACATACCTTTTTTGATTTAGTTCGACAATCTGGCGCCTCGACGATCACTGAGTTTCGTGTGCTTCGGGCTGGTGGTGGCTGGCGCTGGATCGAAGCAACTGCGTCTAACTGGCTCGATGATCCGGCGGTAGAGGGGGTCATCGTTAACTACCGCGATGTGACCGAACGAAAATTGATGGAGTTGCGCCTGCAACACGGAGTTTTGCACGACGCACTCACCGGTTTGCCAAACCGTCTGCTTTTGAGTGATCGGTTATCTCAGGCGATCAAACGGAGCCAACGTCATCCTGACTACCACTTTGCCGTGATCTTCCTTGATCTCGACCGTTTCAAGTTTATCAATGACAGTTTTGGTCATCCGGTTGGCGATCAATACTTGGTGGCAGTTGCGACACGATTGTACCGGTGTCTGCGCGCTATTGACACGTGTGCGCGCATGAGTGGTGATGAGTTTGTTATCCTGCTTGATGATATAGCTTCCGTTGATCAGGTAATCAGCGTCGCAGAGCGTATCTTACAGCAGTTAGATCGTCCGCTTGAGGTTAGCGGTCATCTCCTCCATTCCTCTGCCAGTATGGGCATCGTGTTCGGCTCGGCAGAATATAACGATCCTGCTGAAGTATTACGTGACGCCGATATTGCAATGTACCGGGCAAAAGCAGCCGGGAAATCACGCTACGTTGTCTTTCAACCAGCTATGCGCGAAGCAGCGCAGGCCCGGCTGGCGCTTGAACATGATTTGCGACGGGCAGTAACATTGCGCGAGTTTGTCGTCTACTACCAGCCAATTGTTAACATTCATTCGGGGAAATTGATCGGGTTTGAGGCGTTGGTGCGCTGGCAACACCCGGTGCACGGACTGCTCTCACCAGCAGCTTTTCTAAACGTTGCCGAAGAGATCGGTTTGGGAACCGCGATTGGTTGGCAGGTCGTAGAACTTGTCTGCCAGCAACTGGCCGAATGGCGACAAACGTTATCGGCCAACGATCTGTCAATTCACGTAAACCTTTCGGCACGCCAGTTTATGGTGCCCGATCTCTATGCGCGACTCGTGCAGGTATTAGAACAGTACAACATACCACCGCAATCAATTAAACTAGAACTCACCGAAAACACCTTGATGGAATACAGTCAAGAGGCGGCAGCAGTGTTAGCGCAACTTCGCAATTATGGTATCCAGATCGTGCTTGATGATTTTGGGGTTGGTTATTCGTCATTGAGTTATTTGATACAATTGCCAATCGATCAGATTAAAATTGATCGGAACTTTATTATTCAAATCGATCAGAGTCATCATTCGCAAGCGATTGTGAATGCTATTGTCAATTTAGCGCGTGGACTTCATCTGGAAGTGGTTGCCGAAGGTCTGGAAACTGTTGAGCAGGTTGAACGGATGCGTATGGTAGGATGCGATTATGGTCAGGGATATTTGCTCGGTCAACCATTGCCAACCGAAGAAGCAAGTCAGTTCCTGCAACGAGCAATGATGTAATGTCTGCATTCTTCCTAGCAGTGGGATTGGCGGACAATCCATTGTTCGCTAGTGCGTACAGTTGCCAGTCGGTGTATACTCAGATTGGACTGTTGTATGTGTAGCGGAGAACATTTCACGCATGCTGACACACCTCACTCTACCGGCTGCGCTGCAAGCCCTTTTTCCCTTTCGGGTTGGCGAGTACGCTCTACCCGGCGGTACTGGCGTTATTCGCTATGTCGACGAAGGCACAGGAATACCGGTTGTGATGCTTCATGGGAATCCAACCTGGTCTTTCTTTTACCGACGCCTGATTATGGCACTCCGTGACCGACGGCGGGTGATCGCGCCTGACCATCTTGGCTGTGGGTTATCAGACAAACCACTACACTACCCGTATTGCCTCGCCAACCATATTCGTCATCTTGAACAACTGTTGGCCTGGCTCAACCTGGGGCCGGTTGATCTGGTGGTTCATGATTGGGGTGGTGCCATCGGAATGGGATGGGCTGTTCGCCATCCTGAACTGGTGCGGCGGATCGTATTGCTGAATACGGCGGCATTTCTCTCGCCGTATGTTCCGTGGCGTATTGCGGTAGGGAAGTTGCCGTGGATTGGCGAATGGGCCATCCGGCACGTGAATGCCTTTGCCCTTGCCGCTACAGTGATGGCCGTCACACGACCGTTAGATCCGGCAGTGCGGGCCGGTTATCTCTGGCCATATCAGACGCCGGCTGATCGGGTGGCAATTGCCCGTTTTGTGCAAGATATTCCACTCCATCCAGGACACCGAACCTGGCCGGTTGTTGATGCTATTGATCGCGATCTAGTGGTGCTTCGTCACAAAGCGGTGCGCATTTTTTGGGGCGGACGCGATTGGTGTTTCGACGATCGCTTTCTGGCCGGATGGTTGACCCGTTTCCCGACCGCGTATGTGACCCGCCTTGATGATGCCGGGCATTACGTATTGGAAGACGCCTCTGATACGATGATTGCATACTTGGCACAGTGGTTGCTGGCAGAATGAGGAGCATTATCTATGTACCGTGAGACTATTCAGCCGCCGGTTGCAATGCGGAAACCGGTGATTATTCGCTTACACGGCGACGAGATTGTTGATGACTTTGCCTGGCTTGAGGATCGGAACGATCCGGCAGTGATTGCCTATCTCGAAGCGGAAAATGCGTATGCCGAGGCAGTTATGGCACCGACAGCAACTTTGCGCGAGCGGCTCTACCACGAGATGCGTGGTCGTATCAAGGAAGATGATTGTTCGGTACCGGTTCCTCGCGGTCGTTACCGCTACTACACCCGCACCGAACAGGGTGCTGAGTACCCGTTGATGTGCCGGAAAGTCGGTGATGATGGTCCCGAAGAGGTTTTACTTGACCTGAATGCCCTGGCTACTGGGCATGCCTTTTGCCGTCTTGGCCCGTATGAGCCGTCACCTGATCAGCAGCGGCTGGCGTATGGTCTCGATACAACCGGTTCCATCATTTTTACCCTGTTTATCAAGGATTTGGCAAGCGGTACAGTGCTGGATGCCCCGATTGAACGTGTTGATGACGCGCAGTGGGCCGATGATCAAACCCTCTTTTACACAGTGTACGATGATGCGCATCGTTCGTATCGCCTGTATCGCCACGTGCTCGGTACCTCACCTGCCGATGATGTCTTGATCTACGAAGAGACCGATGAGCGTTTCCATCTCAGCTTGCGGCGAAGTCGCTCCGGTACGTACTTGCTGCTCACCTGTTATAGCCACAACGGCACTGAAGTGCATTATCTCCCAACGGCAACTCCTTTTGCCGAATGGCAGGTGATCTATCCACGTCGTCCGCAGATTGAATACTTTGTCGATCACCACGGCGATCACTTCTACATCAGAACGAATGACGGCGCCGAGAATTTTCGGCTTCTGCGCGCCCCGGTGAGCGATCCAACGAACACGGTTGAAATCTTGCCAGGACGTGACGATACCCTGCTTGATCGCATTGATTGCTTTGCCGATTATCTGGTCGTCTACGAGCGACGGGCCGGTTTGCGGCAGATTCGGATTAGTGATCCAGATGGGAATCACCCGCGCTACATTGACTTCCCCGAACCGGTTTATACCTGTTGGGCAGACGAAAATGTAGAATTTGCTACCGATCAACTTCGGTTGCTGTATAGCTCACTGGTAACACCGCCATCGGTGATCAGCTACGACATGCGGTATGGCACGTGGCAGGTGCTAAAGCAAGAAGAGATTCCCTCTGGCTACGATCCGTCGCTCTATGTGAGTGAGCGATTGACCGCAACTGCACCCGATGGGGCACAGGTCCCGATCTCTATCGTTTATCGCCGTGATCGACCGCGTCAGGGTGGCCCCTGTCTGTTATGCGGGTACGGGGCGTATGGCTACAGCTATGATCCGGTGTTCGACAGTAAGCGACTGAGTCTGCTTGATCGGGGGTTTGCCGTCGCGATCGCGCATGTCCGTGGTGGTCAGGAGCTGGGACGGCAATGGTACGAACAAGGTCGGCTGCGGCACAAGCCAAATACGTTCAGCGATTTTATCGCCTGCGCCGAACACTTGATTGCGGAAGGCTACACCTCGCCATCACAACTGGCGATCAATGGGCGGAGTGCTGGTGGTCTGCTGATGGCAGCCGTTGTCAATGCCCGTCCCGATCTGTTTCAGGCCGTAGTCGCCGGAGTTCCGTTCACGAATGTGATTATTGCGATGCTCAAGCCCGATCTGCCACTGACAGTTACCGAGTGGGAGCAATGGGGGAATCCGGTAATTGAGGCCGAGTATCTTGTCATGCGAGCTTACGATCCCTACCTGAACCTCAAATCAGGACCGTATCCTCACATCCTAGTTACTGCCGGGCTATACGACTTACAGGTACCGTACTGGGATCCGGCGAAGTGGGTAGCAAAACTGCGCACGATGAAGACCAACGACACTATGCTTCTGCTGCGCACCAATTTGCAAGCCGGGCATAGCGGTCATTCGGGTCGGTTCGCCCGTCTTGAAGAGTTTGCCTGGGAATATGCTTTCATCCTGACCGCCCTGGGTATCGAACAGTAGTGTGACGAGAGGGCACCAATGGTCAACACGCTATCGGTAGCGCAGCATGCGCTGCGTTCAGCGCCAACGGGAACAAATGTTGCCCGCTACCTGTCGTGGATGGCGCAGGAACACCCCGAACAGACCGCCGTCATTAGCGGGATCGGGCGAGATCGGGCGGGTAAGGTTATCTATCGGCGGCAGAGTTTTGCCGCATTGCATGCGGCCAGTGATCGGCTGGCCTGGGGGCTGACAGCCTACGGTCTGAAGCGGGCAATGCGGGTATTGCTGATGGTTCCGGCGGGAGAGCCGTTGATTCGGCTGACGTTTGCGCTGTTGAAAGCCGGTTGTGTACCGATCTTGATTGATCCGGCAATGGGACGACGAAATCTTGCGCAATGTATTGCTGAAGCCGCACCAGAGGCCTTGATCGGGGTACCACGTGCCCATCTCCTGCGTTTGATCTTTCCTCGTGCCTGCGCGACAATCAGATATGCAGTTTCAGTGGGGCCAGCCATCCCCGGTGCGGCTGCCCTCCGCGAACTCGATCTCCCAATGCGAACGCCGTTCCCCCTGGTCGAGACGACGGCTGATGATCCAGCGGCGATTGTCTTTACCAGTGGGAGTACCGGCGTCCCGAAGGGTGTTCTCTACACGCATGGTATGTTTGAGGCGCAGATTCATATCTTGCGCGACCTATTTGGAATTGCGCCAGGCGAGATCGAGATGCCGGCTTTTCCACTGTTCGCGCTGTTCAACGTGGCATTAGGAGTCACGTCGGCAATTCCGCCCATTGACCCAACCCGTCCAGCACAGTGCGATCCGGCAGCAGTGGTTGAGTTTATTCGCGACCTGGGTGTGACCTCAACATTTGGCTCACCGGCAATTTGGGAGAAGGTGACTACCTACTGTCTGGCGCATGATATTCAACTACCGTCGTTACGGCGCGTCTTGATGGCTGGTGCGCCGGTGCCACTCCACCTGCACGAGCGTCTGCACCGGATTCTGGTACCGCCAGCCGATAGCTACACGCCTTATGGCGCTACTGAAGCACTACCGGTCAGCTCGATCAGTGGTCGCGACATCCTGAAGGCCCACACCGAGCGGCCGTCACCACTGGCCGGTACGTGTATTGGCTATCCGGTTCCGGGTATGGAAGTGGCAATCATCCCAATCAGTGATGAGCCAATCGCCGATTGGCGTGATGTCCAACGCTTACCAGCAGAAGTGATTGGCGAGATTTGCGTGCGCGGCCCGACGGTGACTCGCACTTACGCCGGACGACCACGAGCCACTGCGTTGGCTAAGATCACTGATGGCGAGCACGTCTGGCATCGAATGGGAGATTTGGGTTACTTCGATGAACAGGGGCGATTGTGGTTTTACGGACGGAAGAGTCAACGTGTGATCACTGCCAGTGGGACACTGTTCACCGAACCGATTGAACGTTTCTTCAACCAGCATCCGGCCGTTGCCCGCTCGGCACTGGTTGGCGTTGGTTCACCCGGTGCTCAGATGCCGGTTGTCGTGGTTGAACGCAACCGCGCAGTAACGATGTCGCCCTCGCGACTGATAGCTGAATTACGTCAACTAGCGGCAACGAGCGATACGACTGCACAAATCCAGAACTTTCTGATCCATCCCTCGTTCCCGGTTGATATCCGCCATAACGCAAAGATTTTTCGTGAGCAATTAGCACAATGGGCAGCACGTCGTTTGGGCGTCGCTGAATAACGAGCTATGATCGCATTAGTAACCGGTGGAAATGGTTTTGTCGGGCGTTATATTGTCGAACATCTGCTGGCCCGTGGCGATCATGTCCGGGTTATCGGTCGTGGAACCTATCCAGAATTGCAGGCACAGGGGGTTGAAACCTTCCAGGCCGATCTATCGTTGCCTGAAGCAGCGGCAGTGCTGGCGCGGGCTATGCGGGGTGTCACAACAGTGTTTCACGTGGCGGCGAAAGCCGGTTTATGGGGGCGTTACGATGACTTTTACCGGGCAAATGTCAGCGCGACTCAGCGCATTGTGAAAGCAGCGATCCGGGCCGGAGTGCCCAAACTGGTATACACCTCGACTCCGTCTGTTGTCATCGGCGACGACGACATCCACGGCGGTGATGAACGTCTGCCGTATCCTACACGTTACCTTGCCCCTTATCCGCAAACGAAGGCGATTGCCGAACGGTATGTGCTCGGCCAAACCGAAATCGCAACAGTTGCACTCCGGCCCCATCTGATCTGGGGACCACGCGACCCGCACATCATCCCGCGCCTGCTCCGTCGAGCACGGAGACGGATGCTCTTTCAAATCGGTGAAGGTATGAATCTGGTTGATGTCAGCTATGTCGAAAATGTAGCTGAAGCCCATGTGTTAGCAGCGGCAGCGCTGAGTGAGCGTTCGCCTCTGCGCGGACGCGCCTACTTTATCGGTCAGGAGCGACCGGTCAATCTCTGGGAGTTTATCGGGATCATCCTTAGTCATGCCGGCTGCCCACCGATACGGGGAAAGATTCCGGCTGATCTTGCCTACCGACTGGCAACCGCACTGGAGTTCGTGTACACTACACTGCGTCTACGTGGCGAACCACCCCTCACGCGCCTGATGGTGCACGAACTGAGCCATTCGCATTGGTTTAGCCATGAAGCGGCCAGCCATGATTTTGGCTACGTGCCGCGCATCAGTATTGAAGAAGGTTTACAACGCACATTTGCACAATTCGCTGAGGTATAGCTGAGGTATAAATGTATATACAAACACTGTGTAGCGTGCGTGACTTTGGATATGTGGATCGCCGACTGCGACAAACGCGAAACAATTCGAAGAAAGACTGATGAGAAATGGTAGGGAGGCTTAGGTGTTATTCAAGCATGTCATGATTGAAGCGATCAGTTATGTGTTAGCCCCGCATCGGATCACCTCCGATTGGATTGAAGATCAGATTGCCGAAACAATGGAACGGTTACGGTTTCCAAGGGGAAAGCTAGAGGCGCTATCGGGCATTCGCGAACGGCGATTCTGGGATGAGGGAACCTTGCCTAGCACCGTGGCCACGATGGCAGCCGAACAGCTTTTACAGCGAGTTGAGATTGATCGAGAACGGATTGGTCTTTTGATTAATACTTCAGTTTGTCAGGACTACCTCGAACCCTCAACCGCTTGCTTCGTTCACCGCAATCTGTGCCTTTCACCAAGGGCGATCAACTACGATGTGCGCAACGCCTGTCTCGGTTTTCTTACTGGGATGAGCATTGCCGGTATGATGATTGATGCCGGTACCATTGACTATGCGTTGATCGTTGACGGGGAAGGTTCGCAAGACGCGGTAATGGCGACGATTCGCCGCTTGCGTCGGCCAGAAACGACGAAACAAGACCTGCGCGACAATTTTGCCACGCTCACGCTGGGGTCGGGTGGGGCGGCTATGTTGCTCACCCACGAACGTTTTTCGCATAGTGGGCATCGCCTGAACGGGGTTGTTACGCTAGCGGCAACTCAGTACAATCATCTCTGTTTAGGCCAGGCCGATTATATGAAAACCGATGCCAGCGCACTGATGCACGCTGGGGTTGAATTGGCTTCGGCAACCTGGCGTCTGGCTCAAGAGACCTTGCCCAATTGGAGTGATCGCCAGATCGCGCTCTACGCACCGCATCAGGTTGGCGCCCGCCACATGGCGGCCGTAACGAAAGCGTTAAACATCACGCCTGCGAAACTCTTCCTTAACTTTCCGACACTCGGTAACATCGGACCGGCAGCTCTGCCAATCTCACTGGCCCAAGCCGCAGAGGCAGGACGGCTGCGGCCGGGTGATCATGTAGGTCTGCTTGGTATTGGTTCTGGTCTCAATTGTTCGATGATGAGTGTGACCTGGTGAGGTAACAAGTGTGGCGGTCGTCCTCTTCCTGCTGTGGAATGTTCATCGCCACGCGATAAGGTCACGTTAGGTTTCTCAGTACAGGTTGCGGACAAATACCCGTTCTACGCATACGGAAACTTCTCTGCGCGATGAATGGTGATTTCGGAACGGATGATCGCCAGCACGCAAAAATAGTGCGGTGAAGAATGTTTGTTTCAGAAAACCCATTCATCGCCCGGCAGGGACTTGCACAGCCTGAGTTCCAGTTATAACTTTCACAGTGTTCGCAGTGACCATTCGTAGATCATCGCCCGCAGTAACCAGGCCAGGGTGCTTTCCCAGATTAAAAAAGCTACGAGTATTGCTGTCATCACTCGCCCGGCAAAGCCTCGTTGGACGAAAGAATCCAGGGCGATTGCTGGCAAGATCGCAAGCGCCGGCAGACAGAAATACCAGTGCTTATTCCACAGGCTGAACTGTGTGTCGACCAGGCAACCAATGATCAAGAGTACCACATAGCCACTCATCATTGCCAGGTGTATGTTTAGTCCCTTACGAAACATCAGGAATAGTCCTATCGGCAATAATACAACTGGAAGTAAGCGAGTGTGACCCCATACTTGTTCGAGAAAAGAACCAACAAGAGGCGATGGAAGCGAATCGTGACCGACTCGCGTACTCGCTTGAAGGCGATCGATAACTGCTGAAACGGTAGGGAGGATAAATTGTCCGTAATAGAGAAGGATTGCGATGATGATACTAATGCCGACTACTGAGAATAATCGATAACTTGTTGGGCGCAGTGCTGGGTGTGCATATGCGATCAGGGCAGCTACCCCTAACACCACGGGCAAGAATACAATATGCATGACGTAGATCAATAATGAAATGACGATAAGTGCAGTTACTATCAGGAATCCAATCCACGACCAGGCCGACCGTCGTTCAAACACCTGAATCACGAAAATGGTCAGTACGGTAAACCACAAACCTATAATCGTCGGGTAGCTACCATCATGGAAGTAGATATGTTGCACCGGTAAACCAATGCAGAGCGCACTTGCCAAAAAACCTGACCGTTGACTGTGACCAGCGTTGATCATAAGACTGTACAACAATATCGGAATTGTCGCATTTATCAGACTTATCACTATCTTCAACGCGATAGTCATCGACAATGTTGACGGTAAAAGTGTTGCAAGAGGAACAAAAAAATAGTAGCTTAGCAATGAGTAAGGTACAGAGCTAATACCCCATTCGTACTGATTCGACAATCTGGCTTGAACAGCAGCAGCATTTCCGGCTGCGATCTGTAAGACATGATTTGCCCTGGCCCGATGATCAATATCAACAAAAGCAGGTGCGTTCAGGGTCGTGGCATGAAGAACAAAAAGCATCATTGAAAGCATCAATACTCTTGCGAACCAGGGTGACCATGATTGCCAACGACTAGTACACCATTGGAGCAGAGCGGTTATACAGATAGCGATCAAAGTCATGAACAACCAGATTGGCAACAGCACCACAGCTTGCAAACGCCAGTTGGCAAGGATAAATCCACTCGCGAGCACTCCCATCCACACCGCCCAAGTGCGATCGGTTGCCGTGAGTTTTGTTAGATAGCCGAGTAGATCGATACTAAATGCAATTGCAAGCAAAGCAAAGATAACGAAAAGAGAGAGCGTACCTTTATCAATTTGATGAATTGCAAGTTCGGATACTGCAAGTCCAAAAGAAGGGTCTGTATCTGGAGACAGCGTAGGAATACGTAATGCAAGTGTATCAATGTAAGATGTAATCTGTGTTTTCGGTATCAACAAGTATATTTTCTGCCAAGACGGTCGCACATTATAATGAACAACAGGTGTGTCGTTTACTTGAATCGTTAGTTGGCGCTGTAAAAGGTCATTATGTAGATTCATTACCAGCATGTGCGTTGCGTTATCCAGACCAAAAAAAGTAATAGCCGCGTCTGTTGCGAACCAGCGAAATGTCTTGCCATCACCGGATTCTGTTTCACCAATACCGCGTGAATAAAGTTCTATCGGAATATTGAACGGTATCCTGTAGTATATTGGAGAGTCAATGATGAACAATGTGAATATAGCAAGTACAACTGAAATATAGCGAAGAATAAATAATTTAGACGGATAAGGTAGGACAATCATAGGATTCTTGCCAAAAAATTTACAACTTCCTAAACTTGACACAATTTTTGGTCAGGGCAAAAAGATGCTTATCGTCACAGATTATAACACTTTCTCGGACGAAGGTAAAAAGAGACTAACTCGAAAGCAAAGTATACGTCGAGTCGCGTTACCTGTCTATTTTTTTCGGAACGTTTCTCCGCAATGATGAACTTGTTCGGAAAGGAGGAGTCGTAGAGGCGCAGCGCCGCTGCGCCTCTACTCTCCGACCGACGTTGTCTGGATTACGGTGCATCGCATCGTCTTCCTGCGCGGCGACCACTGCGTTTCACCTGGCACGGTCGCCGTCGGCAGCCCCCAGGGCCGCTGCGATTGCATCAGAACGGTGAGGAGCAGCCGCCAGGGTTTGGAACGAGAGATTTCGGAACGGCTCTGAGTACAAGACGAGGTCTTCTTGATTTCGTTCAGCTACGAACAAAAAACCAGATTGTTAAGCCAATACTCAGCCAGACAACGACAGTGCGCACTCGGCTCGCATTGATGCGACGAGCAATCGCTGCACCACCGTAACCACCGATCATAGCCCCAACCGTCATGACGAGCGCTGGCGTCCACGCAATCAGGCCTGTCACAACGAAGGTGATAACTGCGATACCGTTAATCAACGATGCCTGTAACGTCTTCAAGGCATTCATCTGGTGAATGTTCGTATAGCCGAGCAATGCCAATGCTGCTAAGGTCAAGATGCCCAATCCTGCGCCAAAAAAGCCGCCGTAAATTGCAATCGCTACGTACACAACGGCAACAAGAATCCGCTGCTTGTTGCCGCTCGTGCCTACGACACGATGAGTAAGACGAGTTACCTGTGGGCTAAAGGTAAACACCAGAGTCGCAAAGAGCAAGAGATAAGGGATAAGCGCAGTAAAACGTTGCTCATCAGTGTAGAGCAGGAGAAGCGCGCCAAGTAGGCCACCGATCAGGCTTAACCCACTGAAGAGGATGAGGTCGCGCCGCTGACCCTGTATTTCTTGACGGTATGCCTTGACACTGGCCAATGTTCCCGGCCAGAGTGCAAGTGCGTTTGTAGCGTTGGCAATGATAGGTGGCACACCGGCGACAAGCAGGGCAGGAAACGAAATGAAACTACCACCGCCGGCAATCGCGTTAAGTGCACCGGCGAGGAGGGCTGCACCAAAGATTAAACCAAAATCCAACAGTTCCATACAGGCATACCTTTCATAACATCTGATGATCTGATGTTTGATGGAGACAACACGCGATCACGTACCGGTTAGCACCTTTACCCTCCTTTTGAAGATCGATAGATCGTTGCTTCGTGGTAGACCAGAATCTGGCGTGCGACTGCTACTGCTCGTTCTGAATCACCGGATTCTATCGCGGCAACGAGATCAGCATGGGAATGATCATCACTCGATGGAGTCGTAACATCCCACAGAACGCCAAGCGCGTCACGCAAGGTAACGGCAAATACCCGGTAGAGATCGCTCAATATTTCATTTTGAGTAGCTCTAGCAATAGCGCAGTGCAGTTCAATATCTGCGGCAAGAGCGGTGGCAACATCGCCATCTTTCAGCGCTGCCGTGCGAGCTGCCAACCACTGTCGCATCATGTCCAGGTCGTGATCGCTACGCCGACCGGCAGCCAGGGCCACTACCTCCAGCTCAAGCGCACGTCGTACTTCGTGGACTTCCTGGACTCTGGCTTGCCGTAATCGCACAGCCAATGGTGCGGTCGTTGTTACGGTGCGCACATAGGTACCATCACCTTGCCGGACCTCAAGCAGACCTTCGTGAGCCAGGGCGCGAATCGCTTCCCGAATGGTCGAACGTCCGACACCAAGTTGGGTCATGAGCTGTGGTTCTGGTGGTAACCTGCTCCCGACCGGATAAACATTTGTCTGTATTTGTTGTCGTAAGTGGTCAATGACCTGTTCGACCAATCGTTGATGCTTGATCGACATTATCATCTCCTAAGCAGTTTGTCTGCATACTCCCGCGTACAATCTCCTTCATCACGCGGGATGTGCGGAACGATGAAGGTTGTTGGTTAAACGACAGTTTGGATGTCTTTAAAAGATCATATCATCTGATGTTTCATTGTATGCGTATCAGAGTAGGCTGTCAATTGCCTGAAGGTATAGTGAGGAATGAGGCGCCTTTGCGTCGGCGAGCGCGTGGCTCAGGCTCTCGAACTGTCAATTGCCTGAAGGTATAACATGAGGAATGAGCGAGAGGGTGTTTTCCGACCTATCATCACAGTACGAAGGATCGGATCGACCCCTTTCAACGAACGATGGTCAGAAGAACTTTGAACAGCCCTGGTATACCGTCATTTTGCCTTTCGTCGATTGCTGTATTGTAACGATAGCGTGATACACCGTTACTGCGGTATCACTTGCCGATACAGCCTATCATCGCTACAATACATCACATCCTACAGTGCGATGCTGCGGCCTAAAGTCCGCTGTGGAGCAGATTGCATGTCCGAATTACGGCAAAATATCGCAACCCGCGAATGGGTCATCATCGCCAGCGAACGTGCGCGTCGTCCCAATACCTTTACCGAGACTCGTCATCAACCGCCGACTGCTGAACGTCCACCTCACGACCCGCAGTGCCCCTTTTGTATAGGGAACGAGGAACTCGACTTGGAAGTTGATCGTTACCCGCCTACCGGTCCATGGCAGGTACGCATTGTGCGTAATAAGTACCCGGCGCTGCACGAACACGGGCCGGTTGTTCGTCACTTTGAGGGGGTACGACGCACGTTAAGCGGTTATGGCTACCACGAAGTGTTGATCGAACATCCGCAGCACAATACTACGCTTGGTTTGATGAGTCACGCCGAGATACGTTTGATACTGGCAACCTATCTGAACCGTGGTCTGGCGATGAGCAGTGATCCGCGCATCGAGCAAGTTGTCATTTTCAAGAATCACGGTGAACGAGCAGGGGCATCGCTCCAACATCCGCACAGCCAGCTTATGGCGGTACCGGTTGTACCGGGCGATATTCGTCATCGTATTGAAGAAGCACGTCGTTTTTTTGATGATACTGGTCAGTGTGTCTTCTGCGCGATGTTAGACGATGAACTGACCCAGCGTGAGCGTATCGTTTACCAGAATGATGCGTTTGTTGCTTTTGTCCTCTACGCAGCTTCTTCACCATTTCATATGTGGATTTTACCACGCAGACATCGAGCCAGTTTCTTCCATATCACCGAGCCAGAGCTGGATGGTTTGGCCGATGCAATTCGTGAAGTCTTCTCTCGGCTATACCACCGGTTGAACGATCCTGATTTTAATCTGGTGCTCCGTTCAACACCAGCTAAAGAACCTGAAAATGGCTATTTTCACTGGTATCTCGCTGTGGTACCGCGTCTCTCGTACATGGCCGGTTTCGAGCTGGGGAGCGGCATTTTTATTAATCCCAGTATTCCTGAAGCCTGTGCCGCATTTCTTCGTGATAATCACTAACGTGACATACTGTGTGACAGGATGTACATATTTGCAATTATATGTCTTGTCAGTGAACATCTAAAATCGGTTATAATACCGTTCAACACTATGAGATAAGAAGTGTTGTACTGATGACACAACCCAGGAGTTTAAAATGTCTGGCGCATTTCCACTTAGCGATGAAACTGTCAAGGCTCTCGCGCCATGTAACCTGCCCTTCCTTCGCCACGATCCTTTTACGCGCAGCCGCAGTAGCGCCAGTATTCACGAGTTGCCTGAAACCATACAGAGAACAGTACGGGAATTGTATCAGACCCTCCTCACGATCTTTGCCGAATTTGATCAACAACGGCAGATTGATCTCCATCGTTTGCAGCAATTACTGCAAGAAACGCATTGGCATGATTTGATGCACGAACTGCGCAATCTTTCACTGCATCAGGCTGATGCCCGTCTCGGCCAGGTTCTCCACGACTTACGTGGTGGTTCGCTCCAGGCGCTAGCTCTGCAATTGCAGCTTATCGAACTTGGTCAGGTACGACCAGATGACATCGAGCGCATATATCTACTGATTCGCGATCATCTGAAGATCATGCGCAACTGTTTACCCGATCTTGATCCGGTACGTACTGCCCGCGACATTGAGTTACGTGCACACGGGGTCGATCTGCTGCTTGAAAAGTGGCAACACGCTGATTACCGTCTACCCGATGGTCAGGCCAGTATCACGGTTGATGCCCGTTATAATGGTGTGGTTGCTGACCGTTGTGTTGAGTTTTCGGCGCTTGATCGCGTGTTTTACAACCTGATCAACAATGCTACACGCCACAGCGCTGACCGGCGGGTAATGGTTGGCATTTTCCCTATCTTTGAATGTGAAACACCCTCACTACGGATTGTCGTTGCTAATCGCATTGATCTGCTACAACGCACGGCGCTTGAGCAACGGTTCGGTCTGCAATGGAGCGATCTGTTTTACGGTGGGTTTACCTTCAGTAGCGACGGCAGCAGCGGGCACGGGTTCGGATTAGCCATTTGCGCCGAGCTGGTCGCCAATGCGTATGGCTTGCCCAACGGCCCGGCGGCAATTGGCGGCGGCTATGTTGGCGCCCGTCCACACGGTGATCTCTTCGTCGCCTGGTTTCATTGGCCGATTGCTGCGCCGTAGTCAAGAAGTCCTACCAGCCTAGGCCACCGTCGGAAGCGAAAGCTGCGCCCCTCTGCACCCGCGTCGGCCGGTTTGGGAGTTTCTCTCTCCCTCTCTCAGCTCATCACTGTCGGATGGAGTGAAAACGCTGCAAAGATACTTGACAAATCCGCGTCGCATAGTTTATATTACCGATACTGTATGGTGCAGGCGACACCATAACTGTACCTCAACAACGTACACGCACTCATCCAGAGCGGTGGAGGGACCGGCCCGTTGAAACCGCAGCAACCCTCGTATGCGTCGCCGCATACGAACGGTGCTAAGTCCGGCAGAAGTGTTCTGGAAGATGAGCGACGTGGAAGAATGGCCCTGTGCAATGATTTCACGCCCTCATCGTAAGTTGAGGGCGTTTTTGTTGCCTGCAATTTGGCTTAGCTATTCTGAGGAGGTTGTCATGTCCGATGCTCCACGCTTTACCGGTTTTGAGACACTTGCCCTCCACGCCGGGCAAATTCCCGATCCAACGACTGGCTCGCGGGCAGTACCCATCTACGCCACAACATCGTATCAATTCAAGGACACCGATCACGCTGCTCGTCTGTTCAACCTGCAAGAGTTCGGCAACATCTACACCCGAATCATGAATCCAACCACCGATGTCTTCGAGCAGCGGATGGCGGCCCTGGAGGGCGGTGTGGGAGCGCTAGCATTATCGTCGGGTCAGGCTGCCGAAACGCTGGCGATCCTCAATTTGGCCGGTAGTGGTGATAATATTGTTGCCTCGTCGGACCTCTACGGTGGCACGTACAACCTCTTCCGCCATACGCTGCCACGATTGGGAATCACGACTCGCTTTGTGGATGCGCGTGACTATGACGGTTTTGCGGCGGCAATTGATAGTCGTACTAAAGCCTTTTTCCTCGAGCTGGTGGGGAATCCGCGCCTCGATGTGCTTGACCTAGAGCGAATTGCTGCGATTGCGCATGCCCAGGGTGTGCCGGTGATTGTTGATGCAACCACCGTGACACCGTATCTATGGCAGCCGATTCAACACGGGGCTGACATCGTTATTCATTCAGCGACTAAGTATATTGGCGGTCACGGTACCGCCATCGGTGGGATCATTGTTGATAGCGGAAAGTTCGATTGGGCTGCCAGCGGACGGTTTCCCGAATTCACCAGTCCCGATCCAAGCTATCACGGTTTGATCTACACTCAGGCTTTTGGCAATCTGGCCTACATCATCAAAGCTCGCGTGCAAGGTTTGCGCGATATTGGCGCAGCGCTTAGTCCGTTCAACAGCTTCCTCTTCTTGCAAGGTTTGGAAACCCTGCCCCTGCGGATGGAACGGCACAGTAAAAATGCCCTGGCAGTGGCTCGCTACCTGAGCGAACATCCCAAAGTGGCGTGGGTCAACTATCCTGGTCTGCCCAGCCATCCGAGCTACGCCCTTGCTCAGAAGTACTTACCGCGCGGCCAGAGTGGGATCGTCGGTTTTGGGCTGAAAGGAGGCCGCACTGCCGGTCGTATCTTTATCGAGCGGCTTCGTCTGTTCTCGCATCTGGCGAACATCGGCGATGCGAAGAGCCTCGCAATCCATCCAGCTACAACGACGCATAGCCAGTTAACACCGGAAGAGCAACGATTAACCGGTGTCACCGACGATTATGTGCGGCTTTCGGTTGGATTGGAGACGATTGACGACATTCTTGCCGATCTCGATCAGGCACTGGCCGGAACACCTTCATAGGGGCCGCGACAGATCGCACTGACAATGGTGTCACTGCGATCTGTCCGGCAAGGAGTATCTGGATGGAAGCACTGAGCCATGCGCCAATCTCAGAAGGGGTTGGTATTGTACGTACTCAACGCATGTATTGGACCACCCCGCTGAAGCTGACTAGTGGCGCCACACTGGGTCCACTAACGTTAGCCTACGAAACATACGGTGAGTTAGCACCTGATCGCTCAAATGCAATTTTGATCTTGCATGCACTGTCCGGTGATGCCCACGCTGCCGGTTACCATCATCCTACCGACCGCAAACCGGGTTGGTGGGATGCGATGATCGGGCCGGGACGTGCGTTTGATACGAATCGCTACTTTGTTATCTGCTCGAACGTGATCGGCGGTTGTCGTGGTTCAACCGGCCCCTCGAGTCCACACCCGGCGGATGGAAAGCCTTATGGCTCGCGCTTTCCCATTATTACGATTGAAGACATGGTGCGTGCCCAACAACGTCTGATCGATGCGTTGGGGATAGATACCCTCCTGGCGGTTGCAGGAGGCTCGATGGGAGGGTTTCAAGCCCTGGCCTGGGCAGTGGAGTACCCGGAACGGGTACGCGGTGCGATCTTGCTCGCGACCAGTGCCCGCTCTAGCCCACAGACGGTCGCCTGGAATTATATTGGACGACGGGCCATTATGGCCGATCCCCGCTGGCGAGGCGGCGATTACTACGATGGCGAACCACCGCGTGATGGTTTGGCTGTGGCGCGTATGCTTGGGCATATCACCTACCTATGTGAGGAAAAGCTCGAACAGCGCTTTGGCCGTCGGGTTGATAGTGAGATTCTCGACCTTGGACCATGCTTCGCCATCGAGCACTATCTCGAACATCAAGCAGCTCGTTTTAACGACCGGTTTGACGCCAATTCGTATCTGGTGATCACCCGTGCTATGGATAGCTGGGATCTGGCCGCACGCTACGGTTCCCTGGAAGCGGCTTTCGATCTGGCGCGTGCTCGCTTCCTGGCACTGGCTTACAGTAGTGATTGGCTCTACCCCCCAACCGAAACGTACCGGATGGCAGCCGCAGCCCAGAGTGTCGGTCGATCATTCACCACTCACTTGATCACAACCGATGCCGGACACGATGCGTTCTTGACCGATACAACAGCACAGAGTGTGCTGATTCGTGATTTCCTTGAACAGTTGATGAAAGAATAGATGTTATATTAACAAAACTTTTACTCTCTTTCCCCTTGTAAAAATACTATCTGACAGCGTATAATGAAAGCTGGCTGGCAAACATACTGGACGGTGATTTTTTGTGCAACCCGTTACTACGGCTGAAATTCCCAGGCAGCGCCAATATGCCATTGGCTTTACATGTTTGTCTTGTTTTTATCGCAGCAATCCTTCTCTCTTATAGGCAGTAATTCGGTATTCAGATGACATCGAATGGGAAGGATAGTTCATTCTGGCGGGCATGACCGAACTTCAGCCGAATCATGCAGATCATCATGACGAAGCCGCTCAGGTGCAGCGGTGCAAAGAATTGGAACGGGTACTGCTCGAAGCGCAAACGGCAGCCTCGGCAGCGGCTCGCGCCAAGAGCGCGTTTCTCACCAATATCAGTCACGAATTGCGCACACCGTTAACAACTATTCTAGGATACTGTGAGCTGCTCTATGAAGATGTTCGAGAAGGTACGTTATCTCCGGAGCGGGCGAAAGATCAACTGACCAGAATGCGTGGAGCAGCCGAACAACTATTGCATCTGATCAATGATATGATCGAGCTGGCCAGGCTGGAAGCCGGTGATGTTACAATTGTGCCCGGACGATGGCCGATTAGCTTACTGGTTGATGAGGTACAAAACACAATAACTCCGCTGGCACAGGCTCAGCAGAATTCCCTGATTGTTGACCTGAAGGTTGATCCACGCAAGATTATTATCATCGATCGCGACAAAGTGCGACGGATTTTGTTGAATCTGTTGCAGAATGCCGTAAAATTCACGCATCGCGGTGAAATCAAACTGACCGTCGCTGTTCAAGAGCATGCCGATGGCTCGGCAATGTTGAACCTTAGCGTGAGCGATACCGGCATTGGAATGAGTGCGGCCCAGCTTGATCGCTTGTTTGAGCCATTCACGCGGTTTGAAGAACCGCTCACCCAACGCTCCGGCGGCGTAGGTATTGGACTGGCCATTGCCAGACAACTTTGTCATCGTATGGGAGGACTGATTGCGGTGAAAAGCCAGCCAGGACAAGGGACAACCTTTTTTATCACTATTCCCCTTATCGAGACAGAAACAATGTAACCTATGGCCGAGAAGCTCAATTCAATGCGTTTACTCGAACGTTATAGCATTCCTTATACCATCCACAAATATGATCCATCCGCGCCAGATGCAGTAGCAGTAGCCGCAGCTCTTGACGTGCCGGCAGCGCATGTCTTCAAAACCCTGGTTGTCAGTGGTCCTGGAACGCGCCCACTGCTGGCAATGATCCCGGCAGATTGTCAGCTTCATCTCAAACGACTGGCATCACTCGTCGGTGTGAAACACCTCGACCTGGTTCCGCGTGAAGTGGTCGAACGACTCACCGGCCTACGAATCGGTGGAATTGGAGCTTTGGCGTTAACGACAAAACGTTGGGCATCGTACCTCGACGAGTCGGCGCTGGATCATTCGCGTATTTATGTCAATGCCGGTCAACGTGGTACCATGATCGGTCTGGCGCCAACCGATCTGGTGAAGGTCGTAGATGCCACAACTGCGGCGATCGCTCTCCGCCATGGAGAAGTTTGCAACGTTCCTTACCTCCATGACCGTGGCAACAAAGCGAGTAGCGAAGAGTGAAGAGTGAGCGAGACGAGCAGCCCATCAAGTATCCCCATGGGTGAAAGGTAGATCGATCACCACCATAGTTGCGAGGTTAGCAGTACTGTGCTAGAATATGAGCGGTGGCGACGTAGCAAAGTGGTAATGCAGCGGTCTGCAAAACCGCCATTCGCGGGTTCGATTCCCGCCGTCGCCTCCAGGTTGTTCTGCTAACGAGAGGTTTCTTACCTCTCGTTCTTTGTTTCAAAACCCAAATATGCGCATTCTCTGTGCCCTGACCTATTACCGTCCTTATACCAGTGGTCTTACCATCTACGTTGAGCGACTGGCCCGCGGATTAGTCCGTCGCGGTCATCATGTGACGGTTCTGACCTCTCAATACGATCCGAGCTTACCAAAGCTGGAATGGATTGATGGGGTGCGTATCATGCGGGCGCCAGTCCTCGCTCGGGTCAGCAAAGGTGTGATCATGCCCACCTTCGGCTGGCTGGCCACACGGCTCGCACTGGAGCACGATGCAATGAGCCTGCATCTACCGCAATTCGATGCCCCTGGTCTGGCTCTGCGCGGACGTATCCTCAAACAACCAGTTGTGCTAACCTACCATAGCGACTTGAAATTACCACCGGGTCTGCTGAACCAGATCGCGAATCGGGTTGTCAACGTTACCAATCAGATCGCCGCAGCCCTAGCAACGCGAATTGTTGCCTACACCCAGGATTTCGCCGACTCTTCACCCTATCTGCGGCGATGGCAGCACAAAGTAACCATCATTCCCCCACCGGTCGAAGTGGCCGATATTCCAGAAACGGAAATTCAAGCGTTCCGCCGACGCTGGAACTTGCAGGGACCGGTGATTGGGATGGCCGCCCGGCTAGCAGCCGAAAAGGGAGTGGAGGTGCTCCTTGAGGCATTGCCACGGATTCTAGCGGTCTACCCAACGGCAAGAGTGCTCTTTGCCGGTCAACACGAGCACGTTTTGGGTGAAGAAGAATACGCCCGCCGACTTGCCCCGCTGCTTGATCGATTTCGCGATCACTGGACGTTTCTCGGTATCCTTAGCCCTAAAGAGATGGCAGCCTTCTTTCCCAACCTTGATGTACTGGTCGTTCCATCATTGAATTCAACCGAAACGTTCGGTCTGGTGCAGGTGGAAGCGATGCTTTGTGGAACCCCCACTGTCGCCAGCAATCTGCCAGGAGTACGCCAGCCACCTCTCATGACCGGAATGGGGAAGGTGGTTCCGGTTGGTGATGCGGTGGCGCTGGCTGATGCTATTTTGGAAATCATTGCCCATCGTGCGCACTATGTGCGTCCGCGTGCGGACATTGCAGCATTATTCAGCACTGAACGCACTGTTATCGAATATGAGCGACTCTTTCGCCAGCTCGGAGTCGCCAGTTGAGCATGAACGCGGTACAATACCCTCAGAAGACATTGAACAGCGCGATGTAAAGTATGCCCGATTATTTACGACCACATTTACTGACACTCCCAATCCACCGGGCAATGATCCGGTCGATAGAAGCCCGTCTTTTTGCCGAACTGGCACCCGATCTACCGGAACCGATCATTGATATTGGTTCGGGTGATGGGACGTTCGTTCAAATTGCATTACCCAACAAACGGATTGTCGGTATTGATCCGCGTAAGGCTGACACCCACGAAGCGGCTCGGCGCGGCGTTTATACCGGTCTCTGTGTTGCCAACGGCGCGGCGCTCCCGTTTCCTGATCAATCGTTTGCCGCAGCGATCTCGAATTGTGTGCTCGAACATGTCGTGCCACTCGATCAGACATTACGTGAAATTGCACGAGTCGTGCGGCCAGGCAGCCTCTTTGTCGCATCGGTCGTGGGAGATCGTTTCCCAAATGCCTTGTTAGGTACCTGGTTGCTACATCGGTTGGGGTTAGATGGGAACATATATGGACGCTGGTTTAATCGCATCTCGTACCATTATAATACCCTGAGCCGCGCCGAGTGGAGCAAACGGTTTGATCGAGCCGGCTTTACCGTCGAAGTCTGTCGCCCGTACCTGACCGATGCCGCGTTAAAGCTGTTTGATGTGAGCCATTATTACGGTGCACCGAGTTTGATAACTCGTGCCTTGACCGGGCGCTGGTTGCTGGCCCCACCATTTACGCCTAACCTGTTGTGGGAGCCGATTCTACGTCGCATTTACGAAGCGCCAGCACCGGAAGATGGCCCCTGCTATTTCTTCGTTCTGCGGAGGCGCCATGACTGAGTCAACAATCACTGCCGCCGAGCTGACCGCAGCCGGAAAAGCAGCGCTGATTGCCGGTGACAATGTAACGGCGCGGTTACGGTTTCGCGAGGCGCTTGAGCTAGACCCCAATTATGTCGAAGCCCTGCTTGGTATGGCCGCCGCAGTGCGGCCGTACCGTGATAAACGTGAGTATTTGTTGCGTATACTGGCCATTGAACCCGACCATCCTGAAGCCAGGGCAACCCTTACTCATATTGAGGAACGGTTGGCTGCCGGCGAATTGCTCGCCCCAACCGGTGTTCAGGTTCGTGAACGTGATGAAGGAGTGATTGGAACGGTAGAACCACCGCAACCGTTACCTGAGACGACCAAAGAAAACCTGGTGTGCTATCGTCATCCCCAGCGCGAAACCGGGCTATGTTGTACAAGTTGTAATCGGCCAATTTGCCCGGAATGCGCCCGCGCCACACCGGTAGGACACATCTGCCCAGAATGTGCACGTGAACGCACCCCATTGAATTATCAGGTTGGACCGACCCAGCTCCTCGTTGCCGGCGTAGTAGCCCTTCTGTACGCGCTTGTGGTAACCTTCGTGGCTGGAGTTGTCATTGGTTGGGCGGGATTTTTCGGCTTCATTGTGGCATTCTTGCTCGGCCCGATGACCGGCAATGCCCTCTCACGGTTGATCGACTGGGCGACCGGACGTAAACGAGGGCGCATGCTAATGATTGTTGTAAGTGTGGCTTATGCCTGTGGGTCACTACCGTACATTGGGCTAATTATTTTGCTAGGTGGATTTCCACTCCCACTCCTCTTCTATTCGATCATCGTCGTCACGACTGCGCTAGCCTGGCTGCGTTGATAACAGTTTGTTTATCATCACCAATCATCCGGCAGGTGGTGATACAATAGAGGCATCAATAATCGTTTAGGATGCCGAAACGGCCCTGCACGGGTGAGAGAGCTACGCCACACTGCGCCGCAACAATGCAGCGCTTCACCCGGCACCGGTAGAGGCGCAGTCTTATGCGCTGGAAGCTGTAAGGGGAGGCGTTATGAGCGAAGAGCACATGATGAAACTGGCAGTTCGTGGCGATAAGAACCCTCTCGATCTGGTTGAGAAACGGTTACGTGAACAAATTTTTGGTCAGGAACGGGCAATTGAAAGTGTCATTCGCGTCCTAAACCGTTCTCGGTTCGGCTTTTCGGCGGGAAATGCCCGCCGTCCGCGCGCTACCCTGCTTTTTCTCGGCCCCACCGGTGTCGGGAAGACGGCAACTGCACGTGCACTGGCCGAACTCCTACGGCCGGACGGTAGTGCATTTCTCAAGATTGACTGTTCGCTCTTCAGTCAGGGCCACGAAGTAAGTGCTCTGGTCGGCGCGCCACCAAGCTATGTCGGGCGTGATCAGAAACCTCTTCTCAACCCTGACATCATCGAACAAGAGAACAGTGTAGTCTTATTTGATGAAATTGAGAAGGGTCAGCCAGAACTGTGGAATCTCCTCTTGCAAGTGATGGAAGACGGCGAGATTCTGCTGCTCAATGGTGGCCGTCGGGTGAGCTTTCAACAGAGCATTGTTATCTTCACCACCAATGTTGGCGCCAAAGAGATGGTGGATTTTCTCGACCGGCGTACCATTGGGTTCCGTACTCCGCACAAGGACGTTGAAGCAACCGGTCGTGAAATCTACCAGATTGGGTTTGAAGCATTACAGAAAGTGTTTCAGCCGGAATGGATTAACCGGCTTGATGAGATTATCGCCTTTCGTCCCCTTTCCGCCGACACGCTCAGCCAGGTCTTTGATCGGATGATTGCTGAATGTAACCAGCAGTATATCCGCTATGCAATCCAATTACGGGTAACCCCCGAAGCCAAAGAGTATCTGCTCAACAAAGGGTTCGATTCACGTTTTGGCGCTCGTCCGCTGCGTCAGCGTATTTTAAAAGACATTGAAGCCCCGCTGGCCGACTTACTTGCTTCAGGAGGCATTCCAGCCGGTAGCCTTGTTGAGCTACGCTATACCGGCATTGACCAGCATGGTCAGGCCCTTCAGTTTTACTATGCCGAAGCACCGGAATTGATCGAGCGGGCAGAGGAGTTACGCCAACGCGAATTACAACGGCTTGCGGTTGGGCAGAGTGATGGCCCGCAGCCACCTAGTGTGAGTCTGACGCACGAACGGAGCAACGCCGCTGAGGGTGGTATCTTTACCACACGCGGCCCTCGTGTAACTCCACGTCGCGATCCGCTGTTTGGTGAACGGTAAGGGTTGATCAAAAATCCATCGTTCCTATCGCTGGCTGGGTATTACAGAATGCCCCCATATCGAACGGTGGTGACAAGTCGATGCATGGGCACCCCGACGCGATTGACCGCATGCGCGGTATGCACTTGATCGGCAACACGGCGAAAAGGGCGCACTATGTGCGCCCTTCTACAAGCAATCAGACCATCTCATCACGATCACGGTGCGTTAGGGTTTGGGCGACGTGCCACCGACAAATCGGGTTCAGCACCTTCGGCAAGCGGTCGCTTGAGCATAATATAGCTGCGCCCTGGCATTACCGGTTGCACACCACAGACTTCCCAGCCATCAGCCCCTAACCCGTTGAGAAAGCGACGGGCAAAACCGGTATTCCGCTCACCCGCCTCCGGATAGCTTTCTTTACCTTCGACAGAAACACGCTGCCATGCTTCGACAAACACTACCTTGTACTCCCAGCGCATACTATCTACTCCTTTGTTTGTTGTAGAGCGGCGGGTGACCGTGGCGCCGGTCACCCATCGCTATCGTTTGTCCCGGTTTGTTGGGCACACTTGTAGTGTAGGACAAATTTCGCGTAATGTCAATTACACAATTACACTTTTGCAAAATGTCCGAGCATGACTCTTTCAACAGTCACTTGTGAGAGCCAATCCGAAATATCCTGTTGCAGGAGCAGGCGCAGTTGGTGAACCAACCTACGGAAGGGGCGTCGTCTTCCTCGACGAGAGCGGTATCAGGTAGAAACTAAACGGATCACCCCTGGAACAACCAGCTCGTGCGATCACGATCAGAATACGTTGCACCGGGAAATAACCAATGGAAACAGATGAACGGTACCGACAAGCCGTCCGATTGGCGGCTCATTATCTCCCGCCGATAGACAAATAAAAAAGGTTTTTAGTTTTTTTATTGACAATAGCCTGAAATCCTGGTAGACTGTACAGTAGTAGTTCGGAGTAGTGCGACTATGGATACCACACGTTATTCGCCCGACAGTCCAGCCGGCATCATCTTACGCCACTTGCAACGCCATGCCCGGGCCACGGTCAAAGAGTTGGCCGATTTGCTCGGTGTTAGTACGACCGCAGTGCGCGATCATCTCGTGCATTTGCAGGCTGAAGGCATGGTTGAGGTTTCCAGTGAGCGGAATGGGCCGGGGCGTCCGCGGTTAGTGTATAGTCTGTCTGAAAAAGCTCAGAAATCCTTTCCTAAACAGTACGACCGCCTAATCAGCACATTGCTGCGCGAGTTGATCGAGCTGGAAGGGGAAGGAAAAGTTGAGCAACTCCTCGACCGGGTCAGTCAGCGTCTGGCGAGTGAGTATGCCGACCGTATGGCCGGTGCCGATGTGGCTGCACGGCTGAACGAGCTGCGGGCATTACTCGAACAGCGTGGGGTACCGGCCGAGATTGATCCGGAAGGCGATGTGTTACGCCTGTTCGCATGCCCGTACTACGATGTTGCAGCCGATTACCCAGAAGTGTGCTCAATGGAGCGGCGGATGATCGAGTATGTGTTAGGCGAGAAGCTGGTGCTCGAAGATACCATTCGGTCCGGCGCGCATAACTGCCGCTTCGTGCTGCGTCCGCAGGATATTCCGTTAATGACGGAACCAGCGGCCGCTGATTCAGGGTCTAACGTGTAGTTTCGTTTTCTGTATGATGAGGAGTCCATGAGCAACGATCTAGTTATCAAAGACCTCTATGCCCGTATCGGCGATAAAGAGATTTTACGCGGTGTCAATCTGACGGTTCGTCAGGGCACGATCCACGCCATTATGGGGCCGAACGGCAGCGGTAAAAGCACGTTGTCGTACATTATTGCCGGGCATCCCGCTTATGAGGTGACCGGTGGCGAAATCTGGTACAAAGGTCATAACCTGCTCGAACTTGAACCGGATGAGCGAAGCCGATTAGGGGTATTCCTCGCATTTCAGTATCCGGTGGCCGTTCCGGGAGTGACGGTCGCGAATTTCTTGCGCTCGGCAATCAACGCGCACCGCGCTGAAGAGGGAAAAGACCCGAAAGAGACGGCTATTTCGGCAGCCGAGTTCCGCAAATTGTTGCGCGAAGGGCTGAATATGCTTGAAATGGACGAGAGCTTTGCTCGTCGTTATCTGAACGATGGTTTTAGTGGTGGCGAAAAGAAGCGGCTTGAGATTTTGCAGATGATGCTGTTGAAGCCATCACTGGCCGTGCTCGATGAAACCGACTCAGGGCTTGACATTGATGCACTGCGGATTGTCGCGAATGGGGTGAATCGGATGGCCGGCCCAGATATGGGGGTATTGGTCATCACGCACTATCAACGCCTGCTGAATTATATCAAGCCCGACGTGGTGTCAGTCATGATGGATGGACGGATCGTCCGCCAGGGTGGCCCCGAGCTGGCGCTAGAGCTGGAAGAGAAGGGGTACGACTGGCTCCGTGAAGAGCTGACCGGTGCGGCATAAGGGAGACGTGCATGACAACTACACTGCCTACCCTGAATGAGATCAGCGCCGATTTTGTTGTTGCCCGTTCGCAAGCAGCCGGTGAGCCGGTTTGGCTCACGGAACGTCGGCGTGAGGCATGGATCACGTTTGCCCAGATGAGTCCACCAGAGTGGCGACGTACCGACCTGAGCAAACTCGATCCAACGACGATTGCACCCTCTGATGGTGCGCACGCGACAGCCATTCAATGGGATCCTGCTTTAAGCGCTCAGGGTGTCGTCTTTACAACGCTGGCTGCCGCTCTCCATACCCACGAGGCGCTGATTCAACGTTATATTGATACGGCTGTGGAGCCGTTGAAGCATAAATTTAGCGCACTCCGCGCTGCACTCTGGCAAGATGGTGCGCTGCTCTACGTACCAAAGGGTGTGGCGATTGAGATGCCACTGCGCCTGATTTACACTCTCGGCGCCGATGGAGTCGCGATCTTCCCGCGCACCCTGGTCATTATCGAACCACAAGCGAGTGTGACGCTGATCGAGGAGTTTACCTCACCTGACCTGCGTGCCGGTTCGTTTGCCGGCCCGATTACCGAGATCTTTGTCGGTGATGGTGCCAGCGTCCGGTTTATCAGTATCCAGCATTGGGGTGCTGGGGTTTACCACCTGGCCGGACAGCGTGCGATATTACAGCGTGATGCCAATCTGGAATGGACGTCAATGAACCTCGGTAGTCAGGTACAACATATTGAAGCTGAAACCACGCTGGTAGGGAATGGTTCCCGACTAAATTGGTTGGGGGCAACATTTGCGTCTGATAGCCAGAATCTGGTGATTGCACCATGGATGCGTCACGTTGGGCACAACTGTGAGAGCTTTATGCAGTTCAAGACGGTAGTGAATGATACTGCCTACAGTGTGTTCGACGGGATGATCAAGATCGAGCACGAATCCGCGGGAACCAGCACCCGTTTGGAAGAGCACGCCCTACATCTCAGTCCAAAAGCGCGTAATGATAGCATTCCTGGTCTGATGATTAGTACCAACGATGTGCTTAAGGGTGGTCATGCTTCAACCAGCGGTGATATTGATGAAGAGCAGCTCTTCTATATGCAGACACGTGGGATTCCACGTGCAGAAGCACAGCGCATGATTGTCATGGGCTTCTTCGAGCCAGCCCTTGAGACAATCCCGTTGGAAGAGCTGCGGGCAGAGCTGACTGCCGAGATTGCGGCCAAGATTTGACGGTTCGGCGCCGCAGGCATTCTTTTGGTCTGCGGCACCCCCTGATCGGCAGCCCTGATAACAAGGTGTTGTGCCACATAGACTGACGCCGATACCTATCGGTGGCAGGTAAGGTCATCGATATGGCTATTCTATCCCAATTTGATGTACTTTCGCTGCGACGCGAGTTTCCCATCTTGCAACAGCAGATGCATGGGAAACCGCTGGCCTTTCTCGATAGCGCAGCCTCATCACAAAAGCCAAGACGGGTAATCGAAGCGCTGGAAGATTATTACCGGCGCTATAACGCCAACGTCCATCGTGGTGTCTACCGGCTGAGTGAAGAGGCAACGTTTGCCTACGAGCGGGCACGCGGGAAACTGGCAAAGTTGATCAATGCGCCGAGCCAGCGCGAGGTCATCTTTGTGCGTAACACGACCGAAGCTATTAATCTGGTCGCGTATGCCTGGGGAGGAGCCAATATTCGGGCCGGTGACCGCATTTTGCTAACGATGATGGAACATCACTCGAATATTGTGCCCTGGCAGTTGTTGGCTCAACGAACCGGCGCCGAACTGATCTACCTGCCGTTCGATGGTCAGGGACGATTGGTTCTCGATGATCTCGACCGTTTGCTCGATGAACGAGTAAAGCTGGTTGCCTTTACGCATCAATCAAACGTCTTTGGAACGATTAATCCGGTTGCGCCGATTGTCGCCCGTGCACGAGCGGTTGGGGCACACGTCCTGCTCGATGCGGCGCAGAGTGTGCCGCATATGCCAGTCGATGTACAGGCGCTGGGTGTTGATTTTCTGGCCTTTAGCGGCCACAAGATGTGTGGCCCGACCGGAATTGGGGTGCTCTGGGGTCGGCGTGAACTGTTGAGCGCGATGCCGCCGTTTCTCGGTGGTGGTTCAATGATTGATGTGGTCGAACTGGACCACAGCACGTTTGCCGCCATACCGGCACGGTTTGAAGCCGGTACACCGGCAATCGGTGAGGCGATTGCGCTCGGTGAAGCCGCCGATTATCTGCAAGAGGTGGGACTGGCAGCCATTCATCAGCACGAACAGGAGCTAACTGCGTATGCCCTCGAACGGCTATCAACAGTGCCAGGGCTTACCATCTATGGGCCACCTGCCGGTCCTGATCGCGGTGGTGCGGTAAGTTTCAGTCTTGAAGGCGTTCATCCCCACGATGTTGCAGCCATTCTCGATCAGGAAGGGGTTGCAGTACGCGCCGGGCATCATTGTACACAGCCGTTACACCGGGTTCTTGGCGTTCCGGCTACGACACGAGCCAGTTTCTACCTCTACAATCTGCCAGAGGAAATTGATCGGCTGGTTGCCGGTTTGCACAAGGCCAGGAAAATTTTTGGCTGATGGAGTAGCAACATGGATGACATTTATCGTGAACAAATCCTCGACCATGCCCGTCATCCGCGAAATTTCGGTCATTTACCGGCGCCGACGGTTGTGCGCGAAGAGCGCAATCCACTCTGTGGCGACCAGATTCGGCTCGAACTGGCCATTGCCGACGATGTGATCACCGATGTACGTTTTACCGGTCGCGGCTGCGCGATCAGTCAAGCCAGCGCATCGCTGCTGACTGAGGCCATTAAAGGGAAGCCGGTCGCGGAAGCTAAACAATTTAGCAAAGATGACCTGCTTGAACTCATTGGGATTCCGCTGACCCACAACCCAACCCGGCTTAAGTGTGCTCTGCTTTCGCTCAAGGCATTGAAAGCCGGATTGTACGGAGTGGGTCACGAGGATGAGGATATATAAACTCGGATCACTAGAAAGGGAGTATCACCGTGGTTGCTGAAGCTATCAATCTACAATTTGATTATTCGCGCTATGGCTTTCGCCAAGAGGAGCGCTATATCTATAAAGCACCGAAAGGCCTGAATGAACGGATTGTCCGCGAACTGTCCGGCATGAAGGGTGAGCCGGAATGGATGCTCAAGCGGCGTCTGCGGGCGCTCGAGATTTTCAACAAGAAGCCGACACCACTGGTCGGTATGTGGGCGAACCCAGAACTGGCCGAACTCAATTACGATGATATTCACTACTTCGTGCGTGCAAATGAGCGCCCACAAACCGATTGGGACGCTGTACCGCCGGAGATCAAGAACACCTTCGAGCGGCTGGGTATTCCCGAAGCCGAACGGAAGTTTCTGGCCGGTGTTGGTGCGCAGTATGAATCAGAGGTAGTGTACCACTCGCTGCGCGAAGAGTGGGCAAAACAAGGGGTTATTTTCCTCGATACCGACACGGCTTTGAAGGAATACCCTGAGTTCTTCAAAGAGTATTTTGGGACGATTGTGCCGGCTGCTGACAACAAGTATGCCGCTCTCAACACTGCTGTCTGGTCAGGCGGCTCGTTTGTGTATGTACCGAAAGGGGTAAAGGTCGATATTCCGCTGCAAGCCTACTTCCGCATTAACGCCGAGCGAATGGGTCAGTTTGAGCGGACGCTGATCATCATCGATGAGGGTGCGGAAGCTCACTACATCGAGGGCTGCACCGCGCCGATCTACAGCACCAATTCCCTCCACTCGGCGGTGGTTGAAGTGATTGTCAAGAAGGGTGGTAAGTTCCGCTATACCACGATTCAGAACTGGGCAAACAACATCTTTAACCTGGTCACCAAGCGGGCAGTGGCCTACGAAGAGGCCAGCATGGAGTGGGTCGATGGCAATATCGGCTCAAAGCTGACCATGAAGTATCCCTCGGTCTACCTGATGGGCCGTAAAGCGCGTGGTGAGGTGCTCTCGGTTGCCTACGCCGGTCGCGGCCAACACCAGGATGCCGGTGCAAAGATGATCCACCTCGCCCCCGAAACAACATCACGGATCACCAACAAATCGGTGAGCAAAGATGGTGGCAAGACGACCTACCGTGGTCTAGCTAAGGTGGCACCGGGGGCTTATGGTGCGAAGATTAACGTCAACTGTGACGCACTGATCCTCGATGAGCATTCGGCCTCGGATACTATTCCGTATATCGAGATCGAGGAGGATCGGTGTACACTGGCACACGAAGCGACCGTGGGTCGTATTGGCGCCGAACAGCTCTTCTATCTGATGAGTCGCGGCATTTCTGAGTCGGACGCACTCTCAATGATTGTGCTGGGTTTCATGGAGCCGTTCACTCGCGAGCTGCCGATGGAATACGCCGTTGAATTGAACCGGCTCATCCAGCTTGAGATGGAAGGGTCAGTAGGTTAGTCTCTGGCTTGGAAGGGTGACGAGGGGCGCTCCCAAGGTGTGGGAGCGCTCAGATTGTTTGTAGCCCGTCGCAAGACACTGAATGTACAATTTAGAAGCGCAGGCGGATGTCCACATCGACCGTTGGCAGGTGATGCAGGCCGGCAGCTCGCAGTGACGGAAGGGGTGTCCAACGTGTCCGGTATCCGTGCTGCGGAGCACGCCTGGCGGCTCTCCCCTTCCCCCTGGCCCTCTTCCTCTCCTCGTGGGGGAGAGGAAGGGGAAACGTGCAGCGCGGGGTGAACGTCGCTCACCTAACCCGTCACGCATAGCGCCTGGCGCTGCCTGACCGGTAAGGGGAACGTGCGGCGGATGGCGGAACAGAACGTTAGTCCACGAACGCCATGGTCGCAGATGCACGGTACTGGCTCTAATACTAATCCTGTCTGTGCAAACCGTGTATCATCCTGCCGACGGTGCTGGTTCCCCCTGCAAGCGTGGGAGAAGGGGAGTGGGGTAGCTGACAGAATGCACCATCGTTCATTCACACAGGGGAAAATGCGGGCCGGAGGCCCGCGCTCCCAGGGGAAGAGACGAGCCGGAGGTCTGTGCTCCCAGGGGAAGATGCGGGCCGGAGGCTCGCGCTCCAAGGGGAAGAGACGGGCCGGAGGTCTGTGCTCCCAGGGGAAGATGCGGGCCGGAGGCCCGCGCTCCCAGGGGAAGAGACGAGCCGGAGGTCTGTGCTCCCAGGGGAAGATGCGGGCCGGAGGCTCGCGCTCCAAGGGGAAGAGACGGGCCGGAGGTCTGTGCTCCCAGGGGAAGATGCGGGCCGGAGGCCCGCGCTCCCAGGGGAAGAGACGAGCCGGAGGTCTGTGCTCCCAGGGGAAGATGCGGGCCGGAGGCCCGCGCTCCCAGGGGAACAGAAGTATTTCTCAGCCACGCGCAAACTGATGATACTGCTAAGAAATATCTTGCCGAAAGTCACTGCTTTGAAACTGCACAGGAGTACACCATGCAACTGATTGAGGTCTGTTCACTCGATGACGTACCGGTAGGGAGCGGGCGGGCATTTACGGTCGGAGATCGTCGGATTGCAATCTTCCGGGTGTCGGAGACCGACATCTACGCCCTCGACGATCTCTGTTCACACGACGAAGCCTCACTGAGCGAAGGCGAGCTTGATTCCGAATCGCTGTGCGTAGAATGCCCGATGCACGGTTCTCTGTTCGATTTGCGCACCGGGCAGCCAAAAACCTTACCGGCTTTTGCACCGGTTGCCACTTATCGTACCGTTGTACGCGATGAGCGAGTATTTGTTGAGTTTTCTGATTAACAACTTGACTAATATACCAAAACACGCTACAATGCAGGCATCGGTCTATCGCCAACTACCTTTGTCAGGTGGAGGATTGTTATGAGTGGTTATGCCCATCCTGAAGTGCTCGTCGAGACCCAATGGGTCGCCGACCATCTGCACGATCCCAAGGTTCGCATCGTCGAGAGCGATGAAGATTTGTTGTTGTACGATACCGGCCACATTCCCGGCGCCGTCAAGATCGATTGGGTACAAGACCTCAACGATCCGGTTATTCGCGATTATCTTGACTCAGAGCGGTTTGCGGCGTTGATGCGCGCCAAAGGCATCAGTAACGACACAACTGTTGTCCTCTACGGCGACAAACACAACTGGTGGGCCACCTACGCCTTCTGGGTGTTCAAACTCTTCGGACATCGCGATGTTCGGATTATGAACGGTGGCCGGGCCAAATGGATCGCTGAAGGGCGCCCACTAACGCGGGAAGTACCCTCGTATCCAGAAGGAAACTATGTCGCCCCACCGCGTGACGACTCGCAGATTCGGGCTTTCTGCGATCAAGTGCTGGATTTTGTCCGTCAACGCAAGGGGGTCCTGGTCGATGTCCGCAGCCCGCAAGAATACACTGGCGAGCGTACCCACATGCCCGACTACCCGCAAGAAGGGACGCTGCGCGGCGGACATATCCCCACGGCAGTCAACATTCCCTGGGCCAGAGCTGTCAATGAAGACAGTACCTTCAAGAGTGCGGATGAACTGCGTGAGTTGTACGCTGCTCAGGGTGTCACTCCCGACAAGGAAGTTATCGCGTACTGCCGGATTGGTGAGCGGAGCAGCCACACCTGGTTTGTTCTGACCTACCTGCTCGGCTATCCGAAGGTACGCAACTATGACGGAAGCTGGACAGAGTGGGGCAACAGTGTCGGGTTGCCGATTGAGAAGAATGTGTAGGGGAAAGATCACGTATCGCGGATGGGGCGATGATCGCATCGCCCCGTATGAAGAAACGACGATCTGTGTCTGAGCCAATTTCACACCAGGATGCCATCGAGCGATTGCTCGACCATTACCGCCAGCCTCGCCATTATGGTGAATTGGCCGATGCGGTAACGTATAGCGGTGGTGTACCCGATTGTGGTGATACGATCACCGTATATCTCCAGGTTGCACCAGATGGTCGGTTGACCAATCTGCAATTTACCGGGCAGGGGTGTAGTGTCAGCATTGGGACGGCGTCGATCCTGATTGAACGGTTACAAGGAGCGACTATCACCGATCTGCTGGCACTCGATGAAGTCTCAGCGTTGAATATTGTCGGTCAGGAAATTTTTCGAGCCCGACCACAGTGCGCTACACTGATTTTCAGAACGCTCAAAGCAGCCGCACGACTGGTTGATCGGCAATCGTAAATCTGCCTGATACAGGCTTACAAGGCAATATCACATGACAACGCACATCCTCGATCTGATCGGTCATACACCGTTACTCCCACTCCATCCTGTGCTCGATCTACCGGCCGGTATCGAGCTGTACGGCAAGGCAGAATGGTACAACCTCGGTGGCTCGGTAAAAGACCGTCCTGCACTCTGGATGATTCGCGATGGTGAGCGGCGCGGTCTCCTACGGCCAGGGGTGCGGATTGCTGATGCTACCAGTGGCAACACCGGTATCGCTTATGCCACTATTGGCGCAGCGCTTGGGTATGGGGTAACGCTGGCAATGCCAGCAAATGCTAGCCCTGAGCGCCGCCGGATTCTGCGTGCGCTCGGTGCTGAGCTAATCCTGACCGATCCGGCTGAGGGTATGGATGCAGCTATCGCCACCATCCGCGCTCTGGTTGCTGAACATCCCGACCGTTACTTCTACCCTGATCAGTACAGCAATCCGGCTAATCCCCGTGCGCATTACGAGACCACCGGTCCTGAAATCTGGCAGCAGACCGGGGGACGGGTGACACACTTCGTTGCCGCTCTAGGAACCAGTGGCACTTTTATGGGCACCGGGCAGCGATTACGCGAGTACAATCGGGCGATTCGCTTGATTGCCGTTCAGCCTGATAGTCCATACCATGCATTGGAAGGAGTGAAGCATATGGCTTCAACCCGCTTTGTGCCGGCGATCTATCGCCCCGAACAGGCCGATGCGATGATCGAGGTGCGAAGTGAAGAAGCCTTTGCGATGGCACGGCGGCTGGCACGACGGGCAGGCCTGCTCGTTGGCATTTCAGCAGCAGCTAATGTGGTGGCCGCAGTGCAGGTCGCCCGCCAGATTGAGCATGGTGTTATTGTCACTATTCTCTGTGATAGCGCTAACCGGTATCTCAGTGAACGTTTCTGGGAAGAGCCAGGCTTTGCTGAAGGTGCCGGTATCTAGGCGCGACGTATCAGATAGCACTCGGGATATAGAGACAGGTACCTATGACCCTTATCATTCCGGCTAAAGTAGCAGCTTCTATTGCTGCGCACGCAGAGTCGACTTACCCTGATGAATGTGTCGGTCTGCTGGTGGGAACACTCCACGGCGACCAGAAAACTGCATTATACGTCGTCACGCTTGAGAATCGCTGGCACGGTCAGGTACAACTAGCCGCGACGGATGATCCCCATTCCCGACGCGACCGTTTTTACCTCGATCCACGTGACTATCTACGAGTTGATCGTGAAGCCCGCTCTGGTGGGTACGAAATTATCGGTTGCTACCACTCCCATCCTGATGCGGCGGCAATCCCCTCTGAACGCGATCGGATTGGTGCTCAGGCTATTGGGGGTTCTGGGTTCTCATTTGTGATCCAGTCGGTTCAGGCAGGTACAGCCGCTGAGCTGCGTTCGTGGTTGTTAGTAAGCGAAGGAATGCAATTCATTCCTGAAGAGGTACACGTTTTGACCGTTGCCGCCGGTAAGTAAGGCACTGGCAAGGAGCATCAGCTATGGCAGTGACAATCACTATTCCAACAGCATTACGCCAATACACTGGCGGTAACGCCAGTGTCAGCCTTGAGGCGAACGATGTGGGTGGACTTATTCGTGGCCTGGTCGAGCTGTATCCGGCGTTGGGCCGCCATTTGCTCGATGAACAGGGACGGCTACGCAGTTTTGTAAATCTTTACGTTGGTGATGAGGATATTCGCTATCTCGATGGTGAAGCAACTCCCCTGCGAGATGGTGATACCGTCAGCATTATTCCGGCAATTGCTGGAGGAGGGCGGCGATGAGTGAGGTAACGCTCTCAAATGAAGAGATCGCCCGCTATTCACGTCACTTAATTATGCCCGAAGTAGGGATGGCCGGACAACGACGGCTCAAACAGGGGAGTGTGCTGTTAATCGGTACCGGTGGTCTCGGTTCACCGCTGGCCCTCTACCTGGCCGCAGCCGGTGTCGGGCATATTGGCCTGGTTGATTTCGATGTTGTGGATGCCTCTAATCTCCAGCGTCAGATTGTCCATGGCACGAGTACGGTGGGGGTAGCGAAAACCGAGTCAGCCAAACGACGGCTGCAAGACCTCAACCCGTACATTGAAATCACCACTTATGAAACAAGAATAACCTCACAAAATGCGCTTGATCTGATGCGCCCATACGACGTGATCGTTGACGGCACCGACAATTTTCCAACCCGCTATCTCACCAACGATGCCTGTGTCTTGCTCGGGAAACCAAACGTATACGGCAGCATTTTCCGCTTTGAAGGGCAGGCAACCGTCTTTTCAACTCGTGATGGCGGACCGTGCTACCGCTGCCTCTACCCTGAACCTCCACCACCGGGGCTGGTGCCGAGCTGCGCCGAAGGTGGCGTTTTGGGTGTTCTTCCCGGGGTGATTGGCACTATTCAGGCCACAGAAGTGATAAAATTACTGATGGGTATCGGTGAGCCGTTGATCGGACGCCTGCTACTCTACGATGCGCTAAGCATGCGCTTCCGTGAGTTGAAATTGCGTCGCAACCCGTCTTGCCCGGTCTGCGGCGATCATCCGACGATCACTGCGCTCATCGATTACGAACAGTTTTGTGGTATTGTGCCAGAGGAGCAAACATTGTCGAACCAGTTTGAAATCACACCCCGCGAACTGGCAGAATGGCTTGAACGACCAGACCGGCCTTTCTTGCTCGATGTACGCAACCCGTATGAGGTGGCGATTGCCTCGATTCCCGGCACCGATAAGCTGATCCCGATTGATCAGTTGCCCGAACGGATCAACGAGCTTGACCCATCACGTGAAATGGTCGTCTATTGCCGTAGTGGGGCACGCAGCGGGCGCGCAGTAGAATTGCTCAAATCAGTCGGGTTTCGCAAGGTGAAAAATCTTGTCGGTGGTATCCTGCGCTGGGCTGATGAGGTTGATCCGTCGGTGCCGAAATATTAACATGCACCACCGAGACCACAGAGCACGCAGAGATTCTTCCCCAAACCTCTGTGCTCTCGGTGGTAAATAAAAACACACCGCGGAGCACACCGAGCACGCAGAGATTCTTTCCAAAACCTCTGTGGTAATCCATTTGTAGCGGAGGACGTGATGATTGGCATTATCGGTACCGGCTGGGGAGCACGAGTACAGGTACCGGCATTTCGCGCTGCTGGGCTGACGATCACAGCATTAGCCGGTAGTCAGCTTGAAAAAACGAGACGAATTGCCCAAGAGCTGTCAGTTCCATTTGCAACAGCCAACTGGCGCGAACTTCTGCAACGTGATGACGTCCGACTGGTTAGTATTGTTACACCACCGTACCTGCATCGCGAAATGGCTGAAGCGGCGCTCGCAGCCGGAAAGCATGTCTTGTGTGAAAAACCAACCGCACTTCATGCGGCAGAGGCGGAATCGATGCTGAATGCAGCACAACAACATCGGGAACAGTTGGCCCTAATTGATCACGAGCTACGCTTTTTACCGGCTATCCAGGCTGCACGCGCACGAGTTGCTGCTGGTGACATCGGTGAGGTACGGGCGGCAGAGGTACGCTTCTTTGCCAGCAGCCGCGCTGATCCGCAGCGCTTGTGGGATTGGTGGAGCGATCGTTCTGCCGGTGGTGGCGTGCTCGGTGCGATTGGTTCACATCAGATCGATCTATTACGTTATATGTTGAACGATGAAGTAGTGAGCGCACAGGGTCTGGTGCAAACGTTTATCACCCAGCGTCCAGACACAACCGGCGCCTTGCGAGCCGTCACAAGCGACGACTACACAACTGCGACATTACGGTTTGCCCGAGGTACTGTCGCTACACTTACGGCGACCGTTGTCGTGCGGATCAACGAACCGCTGACGGTAACTTTATACGGGAGCGATGGGACATTACGTTTTGGCAACGGTCGACTCACGATTGGGAAGAACGACTCTTTTGAAGACCTGACTCCGCCGCACACGATTGATATCCCACCAACGCTAAGCGGTGAATTTCCACAGGGAACCGTCTATCTTGGGCATGCGCTCCGCGCTGCGTTAGCCGGAGAATGTGACGCTGTTGCACCGGCAGCAACTTTTCGGGATGGACTGGCAATCCAGCGCGTGATTGACGCAATCGCACAGCAGTGGAGTTAGCGGCAAGAGCATAAACCGCCAGCACCGGTATCAATACCCCCCTTTCCTGGATGCGCTGACCGCTAGCTCTCGTCGCGTAGTGCCTGACAGGAACCCATCGGTTGGCGCATCAGCACACTATCACTCGCAAAGCCCCTCACCACGAGCTGGGTAGATTGGAGGTGAAACCCGCTAGATACCTCTTGACAGCACCCCGTTTTTCGTCGTACAGTAAAACACACGCGGAAAGGAGGCCGACGATGGCCATGGCACAACAACGTGCTCTCGAACCAGATGACCGTCGCTTAGCGTTGCTCTGTAAGGCGCTTAGCCATCCTGCGCGTATTCAGATTCTCCGCTACATCCTCCGACACCCCGGTTGTATCGGCAACCAGATTCTGCTTCACATGCCCGATGATGGCCCCCATGCCCAATCAACCATCTCGCAACATCTGCGCGTCTTACGTGACGCCGGGTTGATAGAGACGTATGATGATGGGGCGGCGGTCTGCCATTATGTCAATCCTGATAGTCTGGTCTGGTTACGAGCATATTTAGAGCAGTTGTGATCAGTGTTCTGCATACCACTTCTGGCGCGAGAAAGCAAGTATCATGGCGTCTGCGTACCGCACCGCTCCAATCTGTTTACCGCATTCCGCTCGCTAACCCATGAGGTTGCGCGCACGAGACCCGCTGGTCGCGACCTGGATAGAACGCAGCGTCACTGTAGCCCCCATTGTGGTAATTAGCGACTGACACGGGCCGTCGTGTCCTTTACAGGTTGACCCAACAGGCGAGTTAAGACTACAACGCTTTCAACGGTGTATTCGACCATCTTTAGCTCCTGCTACACCTCTCCACGCAATACCACAGCGTGACTGATGGTACAATACAGTGGTAAGGAATAACTGATCGGCAAAGGTGTAAAGCACTATGCCCATCTCGTACCGCGAGCAGGCCCAATTGACGTGTCCGCACTGTGGTGCTGATTTTGAAGCCGAGGTCTGGCTGATTATTGATGCTGCTGAAGAGCCAGAAGCTGCCGCTGCTCTGCGGCGGGAAGAACTGAATCTAGTTGCATGCCCCCACTGTGGCAAGCAAGGTCCTGCCGGGGCACCGCTGCTGTACCACGATGCGCAGGCCCGACGGGTGATGTTTGCACCTGCTCCGGGCGCCAGCGATCACGAGATTCGCGAACAGGCTCGCGATCTACATGCCCTGCTGGTTGGTTCGATAGAACCCGAACAACGACGTCCGTACCTGGCCGATGTCGATATTGCCCAAGATATGAGTGGTTTGGCGCTGCTGCTGCGCCGTCTTGATGCTCGCCGTCCACCGAAACCGCCCTCAGCACCACCCTCGTCACCAGCACCACCAGCAGAACGTTCACCGCTAATGACGGCGATAGAGGCCCTGCTAGCCGCCGATTCCGATACCGAACTCGAACAAGTGCTGGCACAGCACCCCGAATTGCTCGATCCGGCGGCATTAGCAACGCTGAACCAGTTGGCCGAGGTAGCGGTTGCTCAGGGTGAACGAGTCATTGCCCAGAGCTTACGCCAGGCTCGTGACATCCTGGCTCGGATGAGTCATTACGAGACGGTTGAGCGGCTGACCACGATTCCGCCAGCCGCGCTGCAAGAGTTACTGAATGCCCACAGCGATACCGAACTCGAACAGGTGGTTGCTCGCCATCCGCTTCTACTACGCCCTGAAGTTGATCAGTTGCTGGCAGAGGAGATTGAAGCGGCACTGGCTGCTGATGCCGAACGGCTCGCCCAGATGCTGGAAACACGCCGAGCAATGCTGGCGGCGCTGCGCAACACTCCTGCTTCAGAAGCTGAAACTGACCTGGAGGCGGCAATTGAAGCCCTACTGGTCGCCGAAGATGAGGAGACGATTGCCCAAGTCCTGGACGATTACCCCGTCCTGCTGAGTGAAACTGCTGAACATGCCCTTTGGGAATTTGCAGCGGAAGCAAAAGCCGGTGGCGATGAAGAGTTGGCCCGCCACGCGATAGCTTGCCGTGAACTACTGCGCCGTGTGCGCACCGGATTGGAAGAAGACCGTTCATAATCGACGGGAACAGGTATGTTGAAACGAACTCCGCTCTACAACGCGCACATAGCTATGGGTGCGCGCATGGTCGAATTTGGTGGTTGGGAGATGCCGGTACAATACCGTGGCATCATCGAAGAACACCACGCCGTTCGTAACCAGGCCGGATTGTTCGACATCAGTCATATGGGCCGGTTTATGGTACGTGGGCCACAAGCCGAACACTTCTTGCAGCGAATGGTTACCTGCGATGTACACGCAATTCCACTTGGCCAGGCAAGTTATGGTCTGCTTTGTCGCCCTGATGGTGGTATCATCGATGATGTCTTTCTCTATCACTTGCCCGACGAGTTTATGGTCGTGGTCAATGCTGCCAATCGCACCAAAGACTGGGACTGGCTCCAGCAACATACGACCGGGTTTGAGGTGGAAATTGAAGATCGTTCCGACCGATGGGCGATGCTGGCGCTCCAGGGACCACAGGCTGAACATCTGTTGGCAGGAGCAGAGGACTCAACAACCGCCGATATTGGCTCGCTGCCGTTTCACGGAGTAGCAATGACGACGATCTTCGGGCAGAATGCTTTGATCGCCCGTACCGGTTATACTGGTGAAGATGGTTTTGAAATCTTTTTTGAAGCCACCCACGCTGAACGTTTCTGGTATGGCCTATTGGCCCTCGGCGGAAACGCTGTACAGGCTTGTGGTCTTGGTGCGCGTGATAGTCTACGCTTTGAAGCCTGTCTTGCCCTCTATGGACACGAGATCGACGAGACGACGAACCCGTATGAAGCACGCCTGGGCTGGGTGGTCAAACTTGACAAAGGTGATTTTATCGGTCGCGAGGCGTTGCAGGCTATCAAGCAGACGGGCGTAAGCCGACGTCTGGTCGGGTTTGAGATGGTTGGGAAAGGGATCGCCCGCGCCGGTTACCAGGTACAACGGCTAAACGGTGAGCCGGTTGGTTTTGTTACTAGCGGTATGCCCTCGCCGACATTGGGGCGTCCCCTGGGTATGGCATACGTTCCAACTGATCTCAGCAGTGAAGGAAGCGAATTTGATATTATCGTCCGTGAACGTCCAGTACGGGCACGTGTCGTCAAGATGCCTTTCTATAAGCCGCGCTACAAGCGCTAGAGGAGTTCACCATGGCTTACAAAACTCCAGCCGATTTACGGTATGCAAAAACTCATGAGTGGGTTCGGCAAGAGGGGGAAGAGGTTGTGATTGGGATTACTGATTACGCCCAACACGCACTCGGTGACGTGGTGTACATCGAATTGCCAGCCGTTGGCTCGACTATCACTGCCGGCGAGAGCTTCGGTATTGTTGAGTCGGTGAAGGCGAGTTCCGATTTGTATGCACCGGTCAGTGGTGAGGTCGTGGCAGTGAATACTGCCCTGGAGAGCGATCAAGCACCGATCAACAGCGATCCGTATGGTGCGGGCTGGATGTTGCGCGTGCGTCCGAGTGGTGAGAGTGTAGAATTGCTTGATGCTGAAGAGTATGCAGCATTTGTTGCTGAAATCGAACATTAGAAACTAGATGGAATGTCGTATGACTCATTATATTCCGATCACTGATGCTGATCGTCAAGAGATGTTGCGGGCAATCGGAGTTGAGAAGATAGAAGACCTCTTTACCGATGTACCGGCTGATTATCGCTTTCCACCGCTTGAGTTACCGCCACCATTATCAGAACCCGAACTGATGGCTGAACTCAACCGGCTGAGTGAAACAAATGCCCATACCCGTCGCTACAGCATCTTCCTTGGCGCTGGCGCATACAACCACTTTGTACCAGCCGCCGTCGACCAGATTCTGCGCCGTGGCGAGTATTACACAGCCTACACACCATACCAACCAGAGATCAGTCAGGGGACATTGCAGGCGATCTTTGAGTATCAGAGTTTGATCTGTGCCCTGACCGGGATGGAAATCGCCAACGCTTCGCACTATGATGGCGCAACAGCGCTGGCTGAGTCGGCCATCATGGCCCTCAACGTGGTACGAAACCGACGTAAGATTGTGGTTGCCCGTGGTGTCCATCCCCAGTATCGCGCCGTGCTACGCACCTACCTGCAAGGTCTGGATGTGACGATTGTCGGTGATGAGAACCCTAACGCGACCATCGCCGACGCTGTTGCGCAGGTCGATGAGCAGACGGCACTACTGATCGTACAGAACCCCGATTTCTTGGGAAGATTGCACGACTTACGTGGCCTGGGAGCGCAGGTACAGGCGCGGGGGGCGCTTCTGGCCGTGCATTTTGACCCTATCGCTCTGGGTTTATTCCAGACCCCCGCTGAAGCCGGTGCCGATATTGCCACCGGTGAGGGGCAGCCTCTAGGATTGGGGTTGGCATTTGGTGGGCCGTATCTCGGTATCTTTACCACGCGCCAGAAATACGTACACAAGATCGCCGGTCGGATTGTAGGTGTCACGAAGGATGTCGATGGCCGAATGGCCTACGTACTCACACTGCGAGCACGCGAGCAGGATATTCGCCGCGAGCGGGCGACGAGCAATATCTGCACGAATCAGGGCTTGATGGCTCTGGCCTCAGCGGTGTATATGTCGCTCATGGGGAAACGCGGTATGCGCAAGGTGGCCGAGATCACGTATCACCGTGCTCATTACGCAGCACGCCGCATTGCCGATCTGCCTGATTACCGTGTGCTTACCGATCAGCCGTTCTTCCGCGAATTTGTAGTGCAATGCCCTCGTCCGGTAGCCGAGATCAACGCTGCATTGCGTGAACAGGGTATCATCGGTGGCTATGATTTGAGCAACGATGAACCACAACTGGGGAACGCGATGCTAGTAGCAGTGACCGAAATGAATACACCGGTGGAGATAGATCGCTTCGTCGCAGCACTGGCCGCAGCCGCTTGACGGTCTGCCGGCCTATGGTTAGGGGTATGATCGAAGACGTTTCATTGCTCCAAATCGAACGGATCGTTTCCCGCGCCCTACCGGGAACGCGGATACGTGACGTTGCGCCGCTTGGTACGCGCAGCCTGCTGGTTACGGCAAGTGACCGTCAGTTTGTGCTGCGATTGCCGGCTGGCGTCGATCGCTGGGCCGGTGAAGCGCTCCAGACCGAAACCCTCGCCCTGCGCACGTTACAGGCTGAGATCGATCTACCACTGCCTTCGGTTTTAGGGGAAACCCCGGCAGTTGGCGATGATCCACCAGCATTAGCCTTAAGCTACCTGTCCGGCACTCCCCTATCAGAGATAATCACTGCCATCGACGAGGAATCGCGCTTTGCCATCGGTCAGGCGCTGGCAATGGTCATGGCGCGGGTTCACAGCTACCAGGCGCCATACTACGGTCCATTACAGCCCGATGCTCTCCCTACCCCGACGACCCAATCACCTGTTCCTGGCGCCGACATCACCTATCTTCAGCAACGGGTTGCATTGGCGGCCAGCGCAGCAGTTGACCAGAACCTGATGACAACCGAACAGCGCGATTGGCTGATGCGCCGTCTCGCCGAGTGGCTCACCACAACTGCCCGACCGGCATGCCTTGTCCACGGAGATCTGCATCCGCGCCGCCTCATTGTCCGTCGACGTGAACGAGACTGGCGATTAGTGGGGGTGGTTGGTTGGGGTTTCGCCCAGACCTGGCGACCAGGATGGGATCACGCAACACTTCAGATCAATTTTGCCGATCCCGACTATTTTGGTCTGCGGGTCGGCTATGGCACTACGTACAACGACACAACGGATCGTCGCTATGATCAGGTACGCGAGTTTGCCATCCTTCCGTACCGCATCACAATCTTGCTTGAGCGTGATGCGGTGGAACTGGCCCTGCACATTGCCACCGGCCTTGATGCAGTTCAGTCGCCGCCAATCGTAGCGACGCCTGATGAGAATGGAGCAAACAGCTATGAATAACGAAGAACCACCAATCTTTACCTATTCGCAGCCGGGAAAGATTGGCGTCAATCTGCCAGCAGTCGGTGTGGAACCGGCTCCCATCCCTGAACATCTGCTCCGCCAGGATGATCTGGCGGGTTTTCCCGAACTAACTGAACCAGAAGTCATTCGCCATTTCACCCGGATGAGCCAGCGCAACTATGCGATTGACACTGGGTTCTATCCGCTTGGTTCATGCACGATGAAATACAACCCCAAACTGCACGAAGAAGCGGCTCGGCTGCCTGGCTTCGCCGCCGCGCATCCGCTGCAAGATGAAGAACTCAGTCAGGGTGCCCTGCAATTGATGTACGAATTGCAAAATTATCTTGCCGAGATCAGTGGGTTTGCTGCGGTCAGTCTACAACCAGCCGCTGGTGCTCAGGGAGAGCTGACCGGTATTCTGGTCTTTCGTGCCTACCACCTCGACCGTGGCGATACGCAGCGTACTGAAATCCTGGTGCCTGACTCGGCTCACGGTACTAACCCTGCCACGGCGGCAATGGCTGGGTTGAAGGTTGTTGAGCTGAAAAGTGATGCACGTGGCAACGTCGATCTCGACGATCTGAAAGCCAAACTATCACCGCGTACCGCCGGGATGATGCTTACCAATCCCAATACCCTCGGCCTGTTTGAAGAGCATATTGTCGAGATTTGCCGTCTGGTTCACGAGGCTGGCGGGTTGATGTATGGCGATGGTGCGAACTTTAATGCGATTCTAGGCATCGCCAAGCCAGGCGAACTAGGTTTTGACTTCATGCACTATAACCTGCACAAAACCTTCACGACTCCTCACGGCGGTGGCGGCCCTGGTTCAGGCGCTGTTGGTTGTACTGCTGAACTGGCCCCCTTCCTTCCCGGCCCGCGAGTACGGCAGCGGGATGATGGCCGCTACGAGTTCTTTACCCCTGAAAAGAGCATTGGCCGGATGAAGGCCTTTCACGGCAACTTTGGCATGTTGGTACGGGCCTGGGCTTATATCCGTTCGATGGGTGCCACCGGTTTGCGGGCAGTCAGTGAAACTGCAGTGCTCAATGCAAACTATGTACGGGTGATGCTCAAAGATATTTATCCACAGGCGATTGATCGCATCTGTATGCACGAAGTGGTGCTGCGCGGCCAGATCGCCGGTGCGCCTAAAGATGTACGAACGCTCGACATCGCCAAGCGGTTGATCGATTACGGCTTCCACCCGCCGACGATCTACTTCCCGCTGATTGTCCCCGAAGCGTTGATGATTGAACCCACCGAGACCGAGAGTAAACAGACGCTCGATCGCTTTATCGCGACAATGCGTAAAATTGCCGGCGAAGCGGTCGAGACACCCGAAGTATTGCATGCCGCACCCACGAAAGCGCCAGTGCGACGTCTCGACGAAGTACGTGCTGCTCGTCAACCGATTTTGCGGTATGATGCTACCGCCATTGCGCGCTTGCAGAGCGAATGATGGCGATTGATCGCCGTAGCAGGGGCGGAGTTGGAATCCGCCCCGCTGCGGCTTATCGTGTTGCTGTCAAAACACCCAATAGCAACGGAATACCAAACGCTTCTTGGGACAAGATGGCCTTACGCTTTACAGAAACAATTCTCTCGCCAGGAATGACGGCGGGTAGTATAATATTAACAATACTTGTGCATGTTCTTTCAGGACTGGCATTTCTCATCGTCCGATCAAGAGGGTGAGGACACGAGGGATAGGGAAGGGGCTATGAGTCTCTACCGCAGCCGCCACATTGCAGCCCGTTTTGTGCCAACGTTGTTTAGAATATTTGTACGCCTATACGTGCGACCACGAATTGAAGGAATTGAGCACATTCCTCTGGAAGGCGCATGCATCATCGCAGCCAATCATACCAGCCATGCAGACACAGCGGTTATTTATTCGGTGCTACCCCGTGAAGTACGTGCCCGCTTTGTAGCCGCTGCCGCTCAAGATTACTTCTTCCAGGGTGGAATCATGCAGTTTCTCTCACGTATCCTATTTAACGCTATTCCCATAGCCCGTGATCGCCGTGGTGGACAAGACCCACTCCGTCATGCGGCTCGTGCTCTGCGTGAAGGATATGCGTTGTTGCTGTTTCCTGAAGGTACCCGCAGCAAAACCGGTGAAATTGGCCCATTTCGGAGTGGTATTGGTCGTCTCATTGCCGAATTTCCCGGTACACCAGTGATTCCGACCTATGTCGGAGGGACTCATCGGGTCATGCCGAAAGGAAAAGTGATTCCTCGTCCTTATCGCGTAACTGTTCGGTTTGGCGAACCGTTATACCTGAAGGCGCATCCCAAGCTGCGTGCAACCTGGCAGACTGCTGCTGATGAAGTGCGTGAAGCGATTATCCAGTTAAGTGGGGTAACCGTAGCCCATAGCATCGGCGCCGCACCCGATCAGGGTGAATAGCCCACTCTTTCACCTTCCTAGATCGGGGGCAGTCTGCGACGCGATAGTCATCAGTTCTCAGGGAGAAAGATGCATGACTGCTTTTCCCGATCCCCCTTCCGCAACGAAAGACTATCTACACCAGCATAGGTATCAACTTTTACGTGAGCTGATCGGGCTACTCCTGTTGATGGTGTTCAGCTATACGATTCTCGTACCTATCGATCCAACGCTGATCCCATTACGTCTGCTCATCGTTGTTCCACTTCTGGTTGTACTTCTTAGTTCATTACGATTGTTACAAAACAATTCTCTACGTGCTGCGGGTATCCTGGCTGTCGGCGCCCTCTGGCTAACGTTGATCGTCGCAGCGTTCATTGGTGGTGGGCTGCAATCACCAGCCTTTGTCGCTTTACCATTAGTTGTGATTATTTCCGGTATCTTGCTTGGTCAGCGTGGCGCCTGGCTGATAACAGTTCTCTCTATTGCGGTTAGTGCAGTGTTTGTCTATGCTGACGATCTTCTTCCACCCCATCCTGCTTCATCATCAGCGCTGTTTTGGTTCGTTACCTACATCTTCTACTTTCTCCTGGCGGCCCGTACTATCACGCATGTCATCAGTCATTTCTCCCGATCAATTCGGGAGGCGCAAAGAGAACTAAACGAACGTGAAATTGTTGAGCAACGGTTACGTATCTCGGAAGAAAAACTTGCCCGCCTGTTCGATTCCACACCGTTTGCGACGCTGATAGTACGTCTCGCCGATAACCTGATTCTGAACGCAAACGCGACCTGTCGTGAATTTTTTGAACTAAGCAGCGATCAGCTTATCAAGCAGCGGATCGATGAACTCGATTGGTCTCAATTACCTGCACAATGGTCAACCATTGTCAACACATTGCATCAGCAGGGAACGATCAGGGACGTGGAGTTCAGTTTTTGCCGTCAAGATGGAACAACGCATTTTGTGCAGTTGGCCGCCGAGATCGTTGAGTTGCCGGAAGGGTTATGCGCGGTCATTGCGTTTCAAGATGTTACGCCACTCCGCCGTGCGAATGAACGACTGGCCGAGCTGGCTGCCCAACAGGAACAGTTGGCGACCCTGGCTCGTGAAGCACTGGCTCATACGGATCTCGACACACTCTTTTCGGCTGCAATGAGTCAGACTGCGCAGACACTCCATCTCAGCGGGATTGCGTTGATCGACATCGATCCCGATGGTCTTGCTACGGTACGTCAGCGATGGGGTCAGGTACCTGACCAGCCGTTCCCAGATGATTTCTTCCGTCATTTACCCGCTGACCATCCTGGTTGGCGCCAATTACCCCTCTGTCCTGGCCGAACGCTGTGCGCCAGAGACACCTCTGCACGGCGCGGTGATCTTTATTCGTGGGCAAGAACGGCGCTTCGGCGCGCTTATCGTGTATGCACCTGCACCGCTTGATACCGGCGCGATCTTCTTTTTGCAAAGTGTGGCAACAGTGTTAGCCGTCGCTATTGAACGCTTTTACACCGAACAGGAACGACGTCGCATCGAAAGTCAGATGCTCCAAACGCAGAAACTTGAGAGTCTTGGCTTACTGGCAGGTGGTATTGCTCACGATTTCAATAATTTGCTGACTGGCATCATCGGACATACCAGCCTGGCTTTACTCGATTTACCACCAAATCACCAGTTGCAGCCCCATCTGACTGCCATCGACCAGGCGGCACAACGGGCGGCTGAGCTGTGTAACCAATTATTGGTGTATGCCGGACGTGGACAACGCTCGTTAGAGATGGTCGATCTCTCAACGCTGGTGCGTGAGATGAGTGATATTTTGCGATTGCCAACCAATCGGAGTAGTAGTGGTCAGATCACCATTCACTACGAGCTTGACAGCAATCTCCCGCCAGTTGTGGTAGAAGCCAGCCAAATCCGGCAGATAGTGTTAAATTTGCTCACAAATGCAATTGAAGCGATCGGAGAGCGAGGTGGAACGGTCACGGTCCGTACTGGTGCGGTCATCCTCACGGCTGCCGATCTCCGTCGCTTGAATCTGATGCCGACCATTCAACCGGGTGAATATGTCACCCTTACCGTATGTGATACCGGTATCGGTATGGATGAAGCTACACAACGACGTATTTTTGATCCTTTCTTTAGCACGAAACCGAAGGGCCATGGGTTAGGACTGGCTGCTGTTCAGGGAATTGTTCGCCGACATCAAGGCGCCATTCAGGTCAATAGTGCGCCGGGGCTTGGTTCAACGTTTACCGTTTACTTACCCGCAACGCGCAAGGCCATATCACCTGCCGCCAAACCTCAAAGCATGCCTATCATTCTGCGCGGAACTGCACTCATTGTCGATGACGAAGCGGCAATCCGAACGACACTGAACCGCATTCTCGAACGAGCCGGTATGGTAACCATAGAGGCAGCGAACGGTCACGGTGCATTGACTCTGTTGACCGAAACAGCACTTGGGATTGATATTGTTCTGGTTGATCTGGCGATGCCGGGTATGAACGGGCTTGAGTTGCTGGCAGCAATTCGCCAACGCTATCCCAAACTACCGGTTTTGCTGATGAGTGGTAATCCCGGGCAAGTAACCGATGATAGCCTCCCGCTCGATCTGTATACTGACTTCATCCCCAAACCGTACCGCTCGCAAGACCTTCTGGAAAAGATGAGTCGTCTATTACAGCGGGTAACATCAGACTATACCAACTAGTCGCCGTATAATGTAAGGATGCTAGCACATATCTTGCAATTGGAGCTGTATGTTAATTCATTGGTTTCGGCGCGATTTACGGTTACGTGATAACACTGCACTGATAGCTGCTGCACACGCCGCTGGTGGGGCAGTCGTGCCGGTGTTTATCTTCGATGATGCAATCTTGAGTGGACGCTTTGCCAGTCCGGCACGTACTCAGTTCCTCCTCGATTGTCTGGCTGCGCTCGATGCCGAGCTACGCACACTTGGGCTGTATCTGGTGGTACGGCGCGGGGAACCGTTGTCTGAGCTAATCGCCCTGCTACGCGAAACCGGTGCAACGGGTGTGACCTGGAACCGCGATTATACCCCATACGCTATCCGTCGGGATCGTGCGATTAAGCAGTCACTACGTGCTGCCGGTTACAGCACGCACAGCTACAAGGATTTGGTCATCTTTGAGATGGATGAAGTGGTGACGGCTGAAGGTCGACCGTATACGGTCTATACACCATACGCAAAGCGCTGGCGAGCACGTTTGGCAACAGAACCGGTGCGCGTGCAAGAGATGCCAGGGTTAGCTACCATTCCTTTACCGCCCAGTAAACCGATTCCTCGACTCACCGAACTGTTTCCAGATGCTCCAGCGGAACTGCCGCGGTTTCCGGCTGGTGAAGCTGTAGCGCTTGCTGCTCTTGATCACTTTGTGCGCGGCCCGCTGATCGACTATGCTCAGGGCCGTGATCGGCTCGCCGCAGCCGGTACATCACGTCTGTCACCTTACCTGCGTATGGGTGTCTTGTCACCACGGCAGTGCCTTTCGGCAGCATTGAATGCGCCACCAGGGCCAGGCCCAGAGAGTTGGATCGGTGAACTGATCTGGCGTGATTTCTACATACAGGTGCTCTATCACTTTCCTCACGCACTCCGTGGGAGCTTCAAACCGGTGTATGATCGCATTGCCTGGCCGAATGATCCAACCCTCTTTGCGGCTTGGCAACAAGGTCAGACCGGCTACCCTATCGTTGATGCAGCGATGCGGCAATTGCAACGTGAAGGCTGGATGCACAATCGCGCTCGCATGATCGTCGCCTCTTTTCTGACCAAAGACCTGCTCGTTGATTGGCGTTGGGGCGAACGCCACTTCATGCACCTGCTGCTTGATGGCGATCCGGCAGCTAATAATGGTGGCTGGCAGTGGGCTGCCGGTACTGGTACCGATGCCCAACCCTACTTTCGCATCTTTAATCCGGTTAGTCAGGGGCAAAAGTTTGATCCCGACGGTGCGTATGTCCGACGTTATGTACCGGAACTGGCTCGTGTCCCAGCGCGTTACATTCACGAGCCACATACCATGCCGCTCGCCGAGCAGATAAGAGCCGGTGTGCAGATCGGACGTGACTATCCGGCGCCAATCGTTGATCATGCGACCCAGCGCAAACGTGCGCTTGAACTCTATCGGGCAGTAACGCACGATAATCCATCGGCAGAACGATATGCTTGACGATCTGACTCAACTCCATTTTCCGGCCAGTGGAATGACCGAGATACCGCTGATCTGGGAGCCGCAGGTGATACGCTGTCGAGCTGCCGGCCCCGGCGGGCGGCCACTCCTCGTCTTACTTGACACCGGTACTGATCCTTCGGCCATCGACTTAGCGCTGGCACGTCGGCTTGATTTGCGCCTTGGTGATTTTGCCCTCGGCTCTGATGCAACTTCCGACGCGGTACCGTTCACCGAGACGGTTCTGCCGTGGCTGCGCCTCGGTGAGTTGACGCTGCGCAACCTCTACCTCATGGCAGTCGATCTGCAATCGGCGCCGTTCCCGGTTGATCTGGTATTGGGTTACAATGTCCTTCACCGGCTCAATCTGACCATTGACTATGTGAAACAAACAGCTCGGCTCTGTCACCCCGACCTGGCGCCATCACCACCGACAGCGAACGGTGCGACGTTACCACTACACTTCTTCGAGCACTTTCCGGCTCTAACCGCACAGATTATGTCCCCCGATACCGGTACAGCTCTCGATGTATTGCTTACAATAGACACCGGTTCAAACAGTGCGCTGACACTTAGCCCTGATCTTGCTGCCCGTCTTCACCTCAACGAACGACCGGTCCATGCAACTACCGGACACGGTTTCGCTGCCGCAACACCCGTGCTCTGCGGAACAACGGTTGAGATTCAGGTGGGACCGTTTCGCCTGTCTGATGTCGAGGTTGATGTACCGGTAACAAATCACGGCGACCTTGGGCGACAGGGCCGGGCGAACATAGGAAACCGGTTCTTGAGTCGGTTTCGTCGGGTTACGCTCGATTATCGGCGAGAAGTTTGTATCCTGGATCGGTGAGCGATCATTATCTGAGCATCATGTATGCGCTTGTGGCTTGCTATCATATTGACAACGATTTTCCTTGTCATACCTGGATCACGGCTAGAGCTGGCAATTGCTCCTGCTCAGCCACCGCCAATCCGCACGCCGGCATGTCCGCAAGCAACCTACGCCGATACCGCTGATCTGCTGGCGGTATTGCCACAGGCTAATTACGATTGTACCGAGCAAATCGCGATTGCGCTGCGACCGCGCATCAATCTGGATGATGTTGACCGATTGTTGGATATTGCCACCAGCAGCACCTTTGATACTCGCACCCGTCGTAATGCCCTTCGCATTTTGGGGCGTCTGGCAGAGAGCCAACGAGCAACACGCGCTGCAGAACTTATGAAACAGTTTCGTGCGTCGCAGACTCAGACTGTGGCGATAGAGCTGCTCGAGCGCGAGTACGATAACTTTCTCTTACAAGATGCTGTATGGTTACTCGACAGCATCTACTACCCGAGTCGGCAAGCTGCACCGGCACTGACTCACATCGCGCTTAGCGACACCTATGCGCCAGCACTGCGCTATCGGGCCGCTCGCGCCCGCGCCCGCCTGATCGCCGCCGAGCGCGGTCTGATAAGCACAGCATCACGACAGTTTCTGATCGATGCCCTTCACAGTGCCGATCCCGGCGTCCGCACTGCTGCCGCCGAAGCGCTTAGCTTTCTCCGCGATGATCAACTCGGCACCCTCGAACCCTGGCAGCAACTAGTAGCCGGTGTGATAGCTACCGCACCACCACTCGCGGTCGCCCAAGATGAGGGCGATCCGCGAGGAAAAGCACTTTTCACCTTCCTGGAGAGCAGCCCAACACCGCTGACTGCACACGCAGCACTGGCCCGCGCCGCCGATAGACTGGCCGGTGAATGGGCAACCGCACCCCGTTGGCATGCATTGAAAACCACTTATGAACAACTGGCCCTACCGGTCGAAGTTGCCACGACGACCGTCAAGCTACGCACCGGCCCAGCCGACACCGCCGACAGCACAGAGCTGCTAAGCATCGTCACTCAGACCTATACCCTGGCACGGCAACTGCTTGGCATGGTCGGTGAAACCCCTATTCCTGGTGAAGAACAACAACCGCTACAGGTCTTGATCTTCCCCTCACAGGCAGCGTACCGCGACTATATGCGAGCCTTCACCCCTTTCACAGTCGATGTCGATGGCATCTACGATGCTGCCCAAGGCGTGCTCTACAGTTATCGACGCGGTGTCGGCCAGACTGCGAACTCACTGGCTGAAACACTACGACATGAGATAAGTCATGCCGTTACCGCTGCTTATGTCTTTCCCGGTCATTGGCGTAGTCCTGGCTATCACCAGGAACCTAAAGGCTGGTTCGACGAAGGGTTTGCCGAAGTTCTTGCCGTCCAATCACAGCACGCTAGCCAGTTACAACCGCATCCGCGCCACCTCGCTACCATCTGTGGCTTACCCCTGAAACCGGTGTTAGCCGATCTGGTGGCACGTCGTGAAGGCTACGATCAATACGGAACGTTCGATTATCCGGCAGCGTGGGCGCTGGTCTATTTTCTGCTAACCGAACGACCAACAGCTATCACGAATATGACAACAGCCTGGCGCACCGGCAATTACCGTTTGGCCGATTGGCCGCGACTAGGTGGTTGGCGTGATTGGGAGGCTGCCGAAGCTGATTGGCATGCGGCTATAGAGCGCTGGTGCACAGCGTAGGGGAGTGGTAGCGCAGGGACGTATACCGTAAGCGTGTGACAGTGCCACGCCTATTCGTTCATCGTATCTTCCCCTTACCGCTATGTATAATGCGCAATAGCGATGGTATACTTTCCAAAAGAACGTCGTGCTCGCCTTCGACATTCAGACCGACGAATCCATCTGCACCACGTATTATTCCTTTACTGTCATTTTTGCACGGTGTCAGGCAGTGGGTGCAGTGAGGAAGTAAGGAAACGCTCATGCCAGCGCTAGATATTCAGCATTTGCAGCAGCAGATCGAAGCAATGATTCACACTCAACCAGATATTCGTCTTGTCTACCTCTTCGGGTCGCAGGTAAGCGGTGAGACCGGACCGCTGAGTGACGTTGATCTGGCGGTTCTGCTCAGGCACGGAGTGTCAGTAATACAGACAATATCACAGCTCGAATATCTCTTTTCGCAACTACTGGACGGGAAGAAGATAGATGTAATTATTCTTAATCAGGCACCAATCGAATTAGCCTATGCTGTCATTGCGCAAGGCAAGATCGTGTACCAACACTCAATTGCCGAACGAATCGAGTATGAAGCAGAGGTTATGAGTCGTTACGGAGATTATCTCCCTTTTTTGCGAGCACAGCGCCAGGAGATCGTGAAAGGGACAGGCAATGAGCGTCGAGTTCAGCGGTATCGAGAGGCGCTTGGACGAACTCTACGAGCGCTTGGCTCGTCTGACACCGCTACGCAGTCGACCACAAACTGAGTTTATGAGTGATCCATACTTGCGCGACATTGTGGAGCGCAATTTAGAGGTAGCAGCGCAATGCTGTATCGACATCTGTCACCGGATTATCGCACTGGAAGGCGCCCAGAAACCGAGTAGCTATTATGAGGCAATTCTTCGGATGGGAGAACTAGGGATAGTATCTCCAGCATTCGCCAGGCGTCTTGCACCAATTGCAGGTTTGCGGAATATCCTGGTTCACGAGTATCTCACCGTGGATTGGAATGAGGTGTACGCGAGTCTAGCAAAACTAGACGATCTGGCTCACTTTGCGGATTTAATCCGCACATGGTTGAGCAATCGCAGCTCGATAAGCCCATGATACAACTGCTCAAGATGTCTTTTTGCGATGTTCAAATGTGATCAAAAAACCGGGTTATTGATCATGCTCGCAGTGCCTATCCGAAAATCGGAAACTGAGTCTCCCTACTGGAGCGAAACTGGTATTTCTTACCGCTCACTCCAGAAGGGTGTTTCGGATCAAACCAATAGAGGGGCAGTTTCCGCAACGCCCCCTACTAGACGATGGGTATCGGATGCACAGATCGGCAATGCAGGTGGTTCATCATCACCTATGCCGTTCGATTCTGTAGGGATACGGCGCTGCCGTGTCTCTACTCGTCGGCCCTCGGGTACTATCTATCGATCTGTCAACCCACTAATGCCTGATGGATCATACATTCCGTGGTAGCATAGCACTACCACGCTCCAGTGCCCCCATCACGGCGAGGAGTCTCCCCTGTCGGGTTCTACCTTTACACGCCAGCCTGAGCCGCACCGTGGCTAGTTATGTAGGCATACGCCATTCGTGACGTATTCCACGCCAGACCAACCTCACCATTCGGTGTCAAGACAATAACGCCCCCACGACCACCGGCAACTAGTTCGGCTAACAGATGAATCCCGCGCTCGGCAGCCACCTGCGGCGGCAAACCATCTTCAAGTAGCTCAACCACTCTTCGCGCCAAGGCCACTCGTGTGATCGACTCGCCCCAACCGGTACATACTGCCGCACCAACAGGAGTTGCGTACAATCCACACCCAACCAGGGGAGTATCGCCGACCCGACCCGGCAGCTTAAACGGCGTGCCACCGGTTGAATTAGCCGCCACCAGATTTCCTTCGCGGTCAAGGGCAATCGCGCCGACAGTATCGTGACTACTGGCAGAAGGGAGTGGCAGAGCGCCCTTCTCTTTCCATTCGAGCCACAAGCGCCGTTCGCGTTCCACAATCAGCTCGGCATTCTCGCAAAGGGGAATGCCAACCGTTGCCGCAAACTCCTCGGCGCCCGTGCCAACCAGCATCGTTGCCGGCCCCTGCAACACATAGCGCGCCAGCGTGATCGGGTTGCGGATTCGGCGTAATCCGGCCACTGCACCGTAGCGCAGGGTTCGTCCATCCATCAGGGCAGCATCGAGTTCAACCGTACCGGCACTGGTCAATACTGATCCGGTACCGGCATCAAAGATCGAGTCATCCTCCATCACTCGTACTGCTGCTTCAACCGCCTCGAGTGCACTACCACCGTTCTGAAGAACCTGCCAGCCAGCGGTACGAGCAGCAACACAGCCAGCAATATGGGCTGTTACCTGATCATCAGGAATAGCCCACGCGCCACCATGCACAATGATCGCCTGTGATGATTCCATTGCCACCGGTTCACCTGCTATTTCCTTACAAGCTGAAAACAAAAGCGCCGCCACAAGGCGGCGAATTGATGGTGGTGGAGCCAAGGGGATTCGAACCCCTGACCTCAACACTGCCAGTGTTGCGCTCTTCCAGCTGAGCTATGGCCCCTTACCCTGGTGGAGGTGAGGGGATTCGAACCCCTGACCTCGACAGTGCGATTGTCGCGCTCTTCCAGCTGAGCTATGGCCCCTTACCCTGGTGGAGGTGAGGGGATTCGAACCCCTGACCTCGACAGTGCGATTGTCGCGCTCTTCCAACTGAGCTACACCCCCGCGCTCACGCCGTTTTATCTTACCACGACCGCAAAGGAATGTCAAACAATGCTCTTCCGCGTAACACGTTTGGTGCCCGTGCTGCACAGCTCATCTGTCCCCCTCACTTTCCCGTGCTCCCTTCTTCCACAAGGCGAGCGGAAGGGGAGCGAGTCGCCCACATAGGGATAAGAAGGTGGTGGGAGCGGGGGAATGTGCCTCTTTTACGCACCTTCTATCTCCCGTGCCAGTTGATAGGTCGCCAATACCTGAGCAACCAACTGTTGAGGTGCGAAGCGCTCACGCATTGCCCGTTGACCACCGGCTATCAATCGAGTACGTAACGCGGCATCATCAAGCACCCGCAGCATGGCGTTCGCTAACGCAGCCGCGTCGTTATAGGGCACGAGCAAACCATCTTCACCATCGCGAATGAGTTCGTTAATCACCGGGATGTCAGTGCTAATAACCGGTACGCCAACGGCCATACCCTCCAGGATGGGCAGGCCGAACCCCTCGTAGCGTGATGGAAAAGGTAAGATAGCGCTGGCCCGCAAGAGCGCCAGCTTCTGTTCTTCACTCAGAGTACCAAGAAAGTGCAGATTAGCAGCCACATCAGCCTTCTCGGCAAGACGTTGTAATTCGGTGCGCTGAGCCGGGTTATGCGTGACAAAGACAAAACTGGCTTGCGGGTAACGCGCAATCACTGCTGGCATCGCTGCCACCAGGAGATCGTAACCCTTACGCGGAGTTAGTTGTCCAATGTAAGGAATGATTGGTGGCGTTACATTCAACGCTAGCTCCGGTGATGGGCCGGTCATAAAATCCATGTCGAGCCAGAGCGGAATGACGGTCATTGGTTGCGTAAAACCGAGAGAACGCAGTACCTGCGCCTCATGATGTGAACAGGGAATGAAGGCAGTGACATCACGCAGGGGACGGTGAATGGCGTAGTTTCGCCAGTGATCACGCCAGTTTCCATCTTGCAATCCACGCCGGATGAGTTGCCGAAATGAGTAAATTAACCGTTCGGGGTGCACCGATGACTCATAAGGACGCTCACGGTCAGCAACCAGCCAACGATCATGATACGGGCCGAGCCAGGTCCACACTATCGGAATACCCCATCGGCGCAACCAACGCACCGCCTGCAAAGCCAATACGTTACGGGGGTGAATCACATGGGCAATGTCCGGGCGTGGTAGCGTCTCAAGGGCAGCAATGGTTTCATACCCAGGCCAGAGTTGCGGACGCACCCGTCGCACAATGATCCCGTCGATTTCCTCAACCCGTGCCGAAAGACCAAGATGTGGTTGATCGGGCTGCCAGTATGTGAGCGCCATCACTTCATGACCAGCAGCGACCAGAGCCTGACCTAACGTGCGTTCAGGCCAGTTCCGAAAATTGCGGCTGACGCCACCCAAACCAATAATCAGAATGCGCATACCGTGTTCACGAGATAGTCAATCCATTTGCGCCATCACGCATTCTGCCTGTAGAATCGGGAGCAGCGAATGCCGGTGCTCGTTCGTGTATCCGACTTCCGTACTTCCCCCGCTGGCAGAGAGGAATGTTGTTCTATTGTATCAAGCGTGTTGTTATGCTGACTCTTGCAGCACTGCTCGATAGACTGCTTCAATCCGATCCACAATTGCCGGCCAGGCAAACTGTGCTGCCCAGACTGGTGCGGCGGCGGCAAGCGCTGCCCGTCGCACCGGATCGCTCAGTAACGAGTTTACCGCATTCGCCAGTGCTTCCGGATCACGCGGTGGGACCAGCAACCCGGTTTGACCATCGGCCACGACCTCAGGAAAGCCACCGAAACGAGTGGCCACAACCGGGAGACCACAGGCCTGTGCTTCAACCGGACCAATCCCAAAGGTTTCACTCGCGTGGCTAGTTGCTACCAGCAGATCAACCGAGGCATAGAACGTTGGCAGTTGCTGTCTGGGTACATTCCCCAGAAAGCGTACCCGATTGACCAGCCCAAGCTCACACGCAAGCGCTGACAGGCGTGGCCGGTCTTCACCATCACCGGCAATCAATAGAATCGCATCGTCGATCTGGGTCAATGCCCGGATCGCCGTCTCAACTCCTTTCCACGGCTGCAACCGACCGACGAACAGCAATAACGGCGCGGTCGGCGGCAAAGCGAGACGTGTCCGCAGCGTTGGATCGGGTGGTTGCGGGTGAAACAGACTCGTATCGATCCCGTTGAAAACCACTTCCGGCGTAAAACCGTAGCGACGAGCGATGGTTTGGGCGTTGAAGCGTGAACAAGAAACGGCACCATCAACCTGGCGGGCCAGCCATCGGTCGCCACGGTAGAAGTCTTCGCCATGGCAACCAAGAATCACCCGTGCCCCACTGAGCCGTCGCGCCAGCAAAGCAGGCGCCAGATCATACGGTTTTTGCAAGTGAATAATCTGATACTTCCCACGTACCAGTGTTGGCAACGCGGCAACCGCCATTGTCAACCGCTCGAGAAGCTTGGCTTCAGCGTAGGCACGTCGTAGCGGCGGCAACGCTTGCCAAATCCGCCGTGAAATGTAGGGAAAGGTGTAGACACGGACTCCAGGCGCGGTCTCACGTCGTTGCCCGACCCCACCCAAAATATCAACTGCATGGCCTCTTTTCGCCAGCTCACGGGCCAGATCCCAGACAAAGCTCTCAACTCCGCCAATTCTGGTGGTCGTTGTCAGATTGTAAAGGGCAATACGCATAGCTTACCAGATCGTGTAGAGCGTTAACTTCATAATGACGAAGAATGCCAGGGTTAGCCCCAGATAAACGATCAGACGCCGACGAAATTGCGTCACTGACCCGTCTCCGAGCTGACAGGCAACCAGTACGGCGACAAACGGATAGGTGAACATCCAGATTCGTTCGACCTCACGGTTAAACAGACCACTCAACCACATCCCAATGACTAACACGCCCAACGATCCCAATAATGCAGCCCATAACGGACGCCAGCCTACCGTACCCGCCTTCACATAAAGGCTACTCAGTGCCGCCAATACCCAAGGGGTAAGAAACGCCAGATATGCGACCAGATTAGCAGCGGCAAACCGTAGATAGTAGTCGTAACTCGGTGGCAGAAATGGTGTAGGCGGTGGCCCATATTCGCGAAAGCGACCCATCATTTCGCCGTTGATCTGGGTGGCAGTACGTGATGCACTGATCACGTTGAAACCGGTAGCGATGAAGAGGATGAGGTAGATACCGATAATGATCCCAGCAGTTATTGCTCCCTGGCGGACAACCCCGACCAATACAGTACGCCAACCCATGTGCGGAATATAACGGGCGAGGGCAAAGCTGGCTGCGGCTACACCAAAGAAGAAGAGTTGCGTGGTTGCATAGGTCATAAACAGAGCCGCTGCGATGCACAGACCGGCCACTACTGCGAGCCATACCCGGTACGGCGGTTCAAGCGCGAGGAAAAATGCGGCTGCGCCAGCAGCAATGAGCAGGCTGAAAACGCCATCGAGTGACGTGACACCGTAGATCATCTGACCAGGCAACACTACGGCCAACATCCCGGCAGCCAGAGCTAGACGACTGCCACCGATCTGCCAACCCAGCCAGACCGCAACCAGCGGGATGAGGGCTGTCAGTCCGATAGTGATCCAACTGGTAGCAACTGCTCCTGGTCCAAATATCTGTTCGATTAGCCACAAAAACAAGATAGCGCCTGGCGGATGGGTACTACCGTGCACTGACAGTCTCGGTGCAATCGTCTCAAAGTTTGCCAGAAATCTAAGTGGATCACCGGCGACCTGCGGAGTATCGCGCAGATATTCATAAGGACTGTCCCGAAAGAGCGCAATCGGTGCATCTACACCATGAACGGTTATGTCAAATAAAACCGGTAATGCCAGTGCTCCGCCCAGCGTATAGATAACAACCAACCCTGCCGAGAGCGGACGGGTCAGCCACCGTAATCCAAGTGCAAACCAGCCGATGGCTAGCACGATTGGGACGAATACCCACCAGGTAAACGACGGGTCGATCCGCGACTTAAGCGGCCAGACCCCACGATGACCGCTGATTTGTTGTAAGAGCCAGAATGTGACCAATATGACCACACCCCAGAAGAGAGTAGCCAGCAACTCGTTAAACCGGTTCTGGCGAAGACGGCGAGAGCGGGTGACCAGTAATCCAGCTCCACCGAGCCAGATACCAACAACGGTTGGTAATGACCAGCGTAGCGTACCAACCCCAAACGGCACCAGACCACTGATCAGACTATACCCAACCAGACCAATGCCGACAGCAACCATCGTCGTTGCTACCAGAAGCGGCACGCCACTCAGATGGAGAATGGTCAGCCATCCCAGCGCCAGAGCAAGACCGATCGCCAGTGAAATTGGATCAGGGATCACCGGCGCAGCCGCCGGTAGTGGCTGTACCTCCAAGCCGTAGAACGGTACACCCAACCAGCGGGGATTGTTCGGATCACGCACTGCATTGCTCTGAATAGTGAGGCAGACAGGCGTAGCCGATTGTTGATCAACGCCGGTTAAGAGCGTATAACGGCGCAATTCTGGTACCAGCGCTACTGTTACCGGTACTGCACGACCGGCAATCAGTGTCACCGTTTCTGTCCCAAGTGAGCGTGCATACGCCCCCGCCAACCGCACACTTACCAGACTACGTGATGCGTAGCCAACACCTTCAATGCACAACCGACTCTCGCCAGTTGTCCAACGAAAATCGCCAAATTCACTCGGTTCAACCTGGTTTAATCCAACCATAAGCCAGCGGCTGACACTCGCCGGCGCCAGGGTTAATGGCCGAGCAACGTTCGCCATTAACCAATTGACACCAACAATCAGCAGGGCGATTGTCAGGTATGCCATGAATCCTTGCAGCAGAGCGATTCTTTGGGCATGGTTTAGCACAAGCCATGGACGGATGATCACCGTCATCAGGCGTTGGTCGCCGCGTATCATGGTCAATCCTCAAATCAGGCGTTGCAGCAATTGGCGGAAGGGGATGCGCCACTGGAGCACTTGCGTGCGATCAGCTTGCTCCAATCCACCGAACAGGCGCAGGGCAACGAGAAAGCACAATGCGCCGATACCCGCCAACAGTAATAATTGGATAGCCAGCCCCAGGCGTGCGATCAGATCAACTGTTCCGGTTGGTACAACGATCAGGTCACGCAAGACAGCAACCACGATAGTCATTAGCACAGTCGCCCCGCTCACCCGAAGGGTAAAACGCCACGGCCAGCGCAGCCCCAGGAAACGCATACCGGCCAGCGTTACTACCAGACCGGCAGCTACTCGTGCCAGCCCGAAGGTCAGCGCCATCCCGATCAGGCCAAACTGGGCCGGAAGCCAGAATGCGAGCACCATCACCGTGAGTAATGCCACCAGTCGCGCAACAATCACCACTTTGAGACGTTCATTGACCATCAGCGCATTATGAGCAGTGGTCAGCATACTCTCGCCAAACAGACATGGGGTCAATACCCACACGATTGGCGCAGCGTCGAAATATTGCGGACTGATGACCAGTAACGCCGGTGCAGCTAACAAGATTAAACCAACACCTCCCGGTACCATCAACAACAACTGCAAGCGGATCAGCGACTGGTACGCGCCATTGGTAGTGCCACCTTCACCCTGACGTACCCGCGTAAAGAGTGGTACCTGCACGCCGACTAACGGCGTGTAGAGATAGCTGAGCGACATACGCACCAGCAATGCACCGGCGGCCAGTAACGAAACATCACGAATATCACGGTTGAAAAAATTGATAAACTCAAAACTGGCAATGAAATCGGTTGCTGTCATTAAATACGAGACACCGGCATAGCGGATGAAGCCAGGCGGCAGGGCTTGCCATAAATCACGTAATCCGTCACGCAGATCGGCAAGCAGGCTTGCACGAGGTTCGCCGGTTAGACCAGACTGTAAACGCCAGACTTGCCAGCCAGCCAGCATCACGGCAATGGCCGGTGCAACAATCATCGCGATCAACACACCTGGAATATCCCAGCGGTCAGGGAGAACCAGGATGGCGATCACAACCAGCACCTGCGGGAGCAATCCGGCTACCAACGTAATACTGTTCCAGGCCTTTTGGCGAAAGAAGCTACTCAGTACCGCCATGAGCAAGTCGTAGAGTGCTCCCAGCCCCAGCAAGATAACAATCGCTGCGATGATAAACCAGTGGAACTCGGCCACAAACTGGCTCAGCTCTGCTCGTGCAGCAGCTTCGACACTCACCTCACCGCGTAACAGACCCTGTAAATACGCTTCGATCTGACGGTGCGCCAGGGCTAAACCTGTGGCAATGATAACCAGAATCATCAACTGCAAGCTAGCGACCAGAAGAAACAGACGCCGTGCTGCCCGTGCGCCTCCGGTTCGTTCGGTTTCAGGAATATACTTCGGGAGAGCACGGGCAATCCCCAGATCGAGCGCAGTGCCGAACAGATTGCTGGCGCCACGTACCAGAGTAATGATACCGAAACCAGCCTGAGAAAGTTGATTGAGCTTAATCAGCGTGGCGATGACTTCAGCCAGTAATCGTAACGGTGCAAAGAGGGTATTCCACAACACCGCCTGCGACACCTGAGTCGCTAACGACGGACGCCGGATCGTCATACGCCCTCCTTGCGCAAATCTAGCTCGAACATACCGGCGTAGAAACGCCGTTGCCAGCGATAGGCAGTCTGCTCAAGCCCGATCCGGCGCAACACGCGCCGCATCGCCCGTCGTAGTGGTTTTCGACTCGGCAACTGACCGGCCAGCAACGCCTGTTCTCGTAAATCGGTCACGGTAAAGCCCAATTGATTGCACAGACGCACCAGATCGTGGTAGTGAAAGTAGTGCATTTCGCTCAGCCGCTGCATATCACGAAAGGCAGCCCCTCGTTTCGTGCGGCCACGCAGCTCGATCACCAATTCAGCCAGTGGTCTAGGCAACCAGTTGATCCCTCGCATGTGGTAATGCGGATCGATCCAGGCCCGGCGATTAATTGCCGTTATCAACGCATGACCACCTGGCCGCAACACGCGGGCCAGTTCGCGTAAGACCGCAACGGGATCATTGACATGCTCGAGCACATCCCACGCGACTGCCAGATCAAACGCTGCATGGGGCAATGGTAAGGCTTCGCCGGCAGCATTGATAATCGGTAGAGACAACCGGTAACGCGCCGCCCGCAGCCGAATAATTCGACAATAGTCAGGGTTGTACTCGCACGCTGTAACCCGCGCCCCGGCCAGGGCTGCGGCAACGGCAAAGCCGCCCATGCCGGCTCCCAGATCGAGGATACGTAGCGATTGCACTTCACCCATCACCCGCCGAACCTGGGCCAGGCGTTCGGTTTGATAACGCTCTTGATGTAACCGACGCTCACGCCACGCGCTAAAGTCACGGCGCCAGGTCATATGTTGGAGCCACGGATCAATCGCCGCAGCCAGTTGTTCATCGATCGTTTGACTTGGATCGCTCATACCGTCAAGACCCTAATTCTGTACCGGTGAAATACTGATTCGCATGATCCACAACCAGAGCGCACTTCCCAGCGAAAGCAAGAGCGTCGCAAGTACAAACAGTCGGCCCGCCTGGCGCTCCCACAGGCGTTCGGCAATAATCGCCCATGCCAGACAGATCAGGGGAATGAGATAGAACAGTTGCTTATCAACCATTGAAATGCGATAACCGGCCAGCAAGAAGAGCAGCGCAACCGTGCCCCAGGTTGAAGCAACCAGCCAGAGCAGCGGTCGTGAACGCATCGCCCAATAGCCCGGCAAGAAGAAGATCAGTGGAATAGCCAGGCCATAATACAGGTAGTGATTCGGCCAGATATGATAGCCAAGATGTGGCACAAATGACCACAGATATTCGAGGAATGGCGGTCGTGAAACACCAACCGTCTCCGGCCCACGGGTAAAGACCGTTGCCAGGTACGGCACTGTTCGCTCAACAATAGGAAGAAAATACTGTCCGTAGTAGATCGCGATTGCCAGCCCAAGAGCAGCGGCTGTCGCAACCCAGAGTGGAGGCAACCCTGCCAACAACGCCCGCCACTCGGCGCCGCGTCGCGCATTCAGCCAGACCAACAGCGTCAGAATGACCAGGAAGACACCGGTAAAGACACCGGTGACCGTGTAGACGAGAAAGGTAAGAACGAGCAGTGGAACAAACCAAACCTGGACTCGCCATTCGCCGAGACGATCCCATGCCAGTAGAATCGCCGTCTGCACAAGCAGATTGAGCCACAGACCGGCCGAAGTCGGTACATTCCCCCAAATATGGAGCAAAAAGGTTACCGGTAGCACCGCATAGGTCACTCCGGCCAGCAGTGCCGTTCGCTGCGAAAAACCACCCTTGAGCGCAATTGCTGCGATCAGCACTACGCGCGACATATCCATCAGCAGGCTAACGAAATTCGCCGTCGTCTCCATCGGCCAGGGAAAGATCACGTAGCTTGTTGCCAGGATATGAAACCAGGGTGAATATGGAATCACCGGCGGGTTGCGTCCCCACTCGGCTACCGGCATGGTGGTCTCATTGAGCGGGCTATTCACACCATAGTAGAGCGGCAGCGCACCATCGAATATGATGCGGCGTGCTTTATCCATATGCCAGAAGACATCGATCCCGACAAAATAGGGGTAGAGCATGCCAATGCCTTTGAGCCAGAATCCGACCAGGAAGACGATCAACAGTGCGGCGGTAAACTCAGACGATACCGCCACCCCCGTCTGTCGAAACAACCAGTGCGTAAGTGGACGCATTAATAGCATTAATCCCAGACTCAGTACCGTCAATGCGGCTAGACGGTCGATCATTTGCCCACTGGGAAAACGATAACTGACGATTGCCCACCCTGCCATTGCTACAACCAGTGTCAGGCCGGCTGTTGCCCAACCGGTTGCATCGAGCCACCAACGTCGCTTGATGTCAACGGTCAGTAAGGCGAAACAGCCGAACAGACCGATAACGGTAAATAGTGCCAGGCCGATGGCGGCTGGAGGTGGGATCAAGACTGTCAACCACGAGCTATCGACGGGAGCAACCGAAATATCGGCAATCAGCACCCCTAACGGTCGTGGATCACGGTATGGCTCGGCTTGTAACGAAAGTCTCAGATCACCGCTCCCCATTAATGCCGCCGGGATCAGGAGTTGTAATCGTCGCATCTGCGGTTGTTCAGGCAAACGGGCCAGTTCAACCCCGTTTACTTGCAGCCGCGCATTCACCGGCGAACCATCGGGGTGGGCAACGACCGCATCAAGTCGCAAAATCCAGCTTCCCTGCCCTAGACGCGGAAACAATATCTCGCTCTGGTCGGTGCTCCAGCGATAAGTACGGGCAGGTGCCAATTCAACCGCTAACGGCACACCAGCAGGCGGTGTTTCGCCACCAACCAGTGCCGAAACCAACTCAAAGGTCAGAGTCGGCGCTGCCGCAATATGGGCTGGAATCTTTACGAACATCTCACGCCCGTTCCGGCGCGGCATCTCGACACGCACGCCATTCACTGCTGCTGCCGACTCACGTTGTAAGATGATCGGGTCAGCCTCCGGCCGTGCCTCAATCCGCGCCAGCCATACCCCCTTACGCTGACCGGGGATCGTTACTGTTGCCGCACCTACCGGCCATTCAAACCGCTCAAATGGACCAGCCGCATCAATTTCACGGGCGTTAAAGCGCACCAGAAACGCGCCATCACGGTTATCGCCAATATCAACAAATACCGCTGGACGTACTGCGTAGCTCACGACGAGTACGGCAACCGTAACAATTGCCAGCCAGAGCATCGGCAGCACAACACCAGATACACGATGGGTCTGGAGATTGGTTATGATCTCAGTTCGTCGTTTTAAGAGTGAAGGTGTCATCGCATCGCCCAATATGTGCAGATAGCGCACATTCCTTGTTTTTCTCACCGCCGCATTGTACCACGTTCGTTGCCACGGCCGTGCGGTTCTATTCTAACCCGGCAGAAATGCAGGATAGAGGAGCGAGCGGTAGGTGCGAGTTCCTATCCCGCTACGATCTTCCTCACACCGTGAGAGCAGAAGCAGAGCGCCAGGAGAAAGGTGAGGCAATCCAGCGCTCCCCAGCGCGAACCTCGAACTGTTCACGGATGATGAGCAATGTAAAGTGGGGATAACAAGGTTTACCGATTTTCCTCGTCAACTTACCGGTCAGGGTGAGTTCCTCGACGGCAGATTGATGTGGCGGCTGTCCCTTCCACGTACCCGTAGAAGCGACGGTCATTGAGCTGCACAGCGGCGTGCCTATCTTCAAGCGAGAGAAGCATGGTTCAGACACACGCTAATGGTCTCAGGAACGAGCAATGATGAAGAACAGGCATATAGCCCACCTGATCGCATAAGCAGAGACATACCCGGTGACGATCAGGCGAAGGTTACTATCCTCAGAGGCCATCTCCCGACGGACGAAACGCATGCAGAAAGCCCAAATGGTTGTGAACAGGATTAGGTGCAGTTCGCACGTGAAACCCTCTTTTTTGCAAATAGTCCACTAAATCGGCATGCGAAAACTTCGTTACTCCATCATGATACTCAAGGCAAATATGTCTAATTTTTCGCAACGTTGCCTCGCTTGCGCTGAAGAGAATATCGAATTCACCTCCCTCACAATCCATCTTCAGAAAATCGCAAACAGGAATCGCGTTTGTTTCCAGTACATCGTCAAGGCTCAGTCCTTTCACCGTTATCGAATGAACATGGCGCGAAGCGCTTGTCGTTGAATGTTGGACAGCAGTACCGATGGTGAAAAGAGTCATTGGTTCTGATGTTGCCCCAACGGCGACAGGAAATGGTGTCACGTTCCTGGTTCCGTTCAATATGATATTTTCTTCTAATAAGCGAAAGGATTCGGGAAATGGTTCATAGGCATACACGTGACACCCTGGATGCTCATACGCGACGGAAACGGCAAAATCTCCGAGTCCTGCACCAATATCGATAACAATCCACCCTTCCTGAATAGGTATCGCATGCGATTCGTAATCTCGATCAAGACAGGTTTCTTTGATGATCCAGACATCCATCACGTTGCGCACCTTAAATTGGCAACCGTTTTTTAGCCTGATAATCACCGGTCTTTTGGTCAACAACAAACCGAAGCATACATACCAGTTACGTATTTGGCCAAGAATAGTCGGTATCGACGACAGGTAGTATCGTAATCGAGCAATCATTCCTGCATCCTTATTGAAGATCATTGACAAGTCGAAGAAGGGCTTAATGCGAGTTCGGGCATACTCATGTACTTCCACCAATTATTAGCAACAGTATCTGATCCACAACCTTGTTTTGCCGGAATATGGCGAAACCAGAACTCAAGAAAACCGAGATGGTCACAATTCCAACGCGAGCATGTGATGGGTGTTACAACGTCCAGTGGGTTACTCAAGTTTGGATATTGAGCAAAATCATCGCAGTTCGATAAAACTGTTGCAGTATTTGCATAATCATAATCACTAGAGCCATTAGGTGGGTAGTGAATGTTTCCACATCCACTGTAAGAATAATTGGGAGACAAAGCGCGAACGAGCGCGAAACGTTCCCAATTATGAGCCGTTCTATTTTGCTGCCAGCTTCCGTATACTTTGGTCATAGTTGACTCGGCTCGATGACCAAAGTTATGAATAGCACTATCGAGACCACGCTCTGGACTTGGACCCATTATTGGAATGAGTCGGTTACACGTATGTGGTCCCGGAACCGGTGGTGAATTATAAAAATACGCATTTGGTCCAACCAGTGTTGATTCGTAGAATCCAAACCATGGCCCGTTATATATCCATACTTCATCGATTTCCCCACGATTAGCTCGTCCACAAATATCGAAAACCGGTGAATTCACAATGGCGTTATAGTCTACATGATCGGGGATGTGAGGTGGTACAATTCCCCGAACAACGCCCAAATATTCTGCTTCGCTATAACGAAACCCATCAATTTTCCTCGGCCAGCCGTCTGTCACGACGGTAGTATACACTATTTCATAATTGAGCATACCACCTGTTACTCTGCGGAAGAACTCTACCGTCTCTTGCGTCAGAACAGTGTGGCTGTGCCAACGCAAGTACTCACTGAGGTGTTGACCATTACTTAAGAGTGGATCATACACAATGACATAAACTTTCCTGGTAATGACTTCAGCAGGTGCTTGCAAACGCATAACTATTGGAAGAAACGTCGTATTCAGTACATTGGTCAGAGGTATGCTATCAGAAGGTGCGAGTTGATTTTTATCGAAAGACAGACGAGTAAATACCGTTTCACCATTTGGCAAGGTTATTTGAAGACGACCTGGCCTGAGATGTTTGTGTTCGCCAACGATGGTTTTAATCTGTTCAACAATATCATCCTGTTCGATCAGTGTAGCAATTTGCAGTTCACGGATGTTTATAAAAAAATCTACTTCATGCAACCGAAATTCGCCGCAGGAGTCTGTCTCACCAAAACCACGTGCCGTTACCTGAGCAGCGATTCCTACCGAACGAAGTGACTGCTGAAGCTGATTTGCTTTCTCTGGAAAGAGCGGACCGTGTGTCCATCGCCAGGCAGTTCCTGGTATACATTCCGCAGATACTGTTAGATTCTGAGCAGGTGTTGATGAGGATACCGATATTCCCAAAACTGCGTAGAGCGTCATACAGAACATAAGGATCAGACGTAAAGATCGCGGAATAAGAGTAATGCTGTTCATATAGTACTATCCCCCGTCTATATTTTATTTTTCTTTTTGCTACGATATATAGATGTGAGATGCGATTATCAAAATATCCGATACTGATTACCAGCACATTACCGTGCCTCAAACGAGATGGCGATACTAGCCTTTTAATTCCTCTCACCCCCGCCACTTCCTGTTACCGATTTGTTACCGCCGCGCAACCCGCACCTGCTACCCTTAACGGCAAATCCCCGGCTGTAAGCTGCGCATCTGCGCTATCGCGGCGGTGACGCCGCAGTTGACACATGGAAGTGATGAACCTTGGCGATTGGCTCGGTCGACGCGCCCAACTGTCACCGACCAGTGTGGCGTTGTTCGATGCCCAGCACGGTATGCGACCGATTACGTACCGTGAGTGGAATGAGACGGCAAATCGTACCGCTCATCTGCTGCGCGAGTTGGGTGTTTCTCGTGGTGATCGGGTAGCAACGCTGGCCCAAAATTGTGTTGATCTGCTCGATCTCTGGTTTGCATGCGCAAAACTGGGCGCAATTCTGCAACCACTGAACTGGCGGCTTACCATCCCTGAGTTGCGCGATCTGATTGCCGACGGTGAACCAAAAGTCCTGGCGTATGGTCCTGAATACGCTGCGACGACGCTGGCCCTGCGCACTCAGACACCGTTTGTTGCCCACTGGCTGGTGATTGATGCGGCACCGCCAGCTGATCCGTCCGATCCGACTATCGATCAACGTGCCGGGTTGCCAGCTCAGTTCACACCAGTTCCCCTCAGTTGGGACGATCCGTGGGTGATTTGTTACACGGGTGGCAGCACCGGTACTCCTAAAGGCGCAATTCTCACCTACCGCAGTATTACTGCGAATGCCGTCAATACCGTTATGAGTTGGGGTCTTCGCCCTGATGATGTCGCGATCCTCAATGCACCCCTCTTTCATACCGGTGGGCTGAATGTCTTTACAGCGCCGTTGGTTCAGATTGGCGGCGCCTCGATTGTGTGCCGTACCTTCAATGTTGATCAGGTTTTTGATCTGATCGACCATGGGCCTGCAACGCTCTTCTTTGGCGTACCAACCATGTTTATTGCTATGCAGCAACATCCCCGCTGGCCGACGGTCAATTTTAGCCGGATGCGGATCGTGATCAGCGGCGGCGCTCCATGCCCTGAACCGGTCTTCCATGCCTTCTGGGAGCGCGGAATTGACTTCAAGACCGGTTACGGCCTGACGGAGGCCGGTCCAAATACCTTTTGGCTGCCACCCGAACTGGTGCGGGTGAAGCCGGGGGCAGTTGGCTATCCGCTGATGTTCATCGATGTGCGAGTGGTTGCCGCCGATGGTCATGAGTGTGGGCCTGATGAAATCGGTGAGTTGCAAATCCGTGGCCCTCATGTCTGTGCTGGTTACTGGCGTAAGCCGACTGAAACAGCGGCTGCCTTCGTCGATGGCTGGTTGCGTACTGGCGATCTGGCTAGCTTCGATGCCGATGGGTGTTATCGGATTGTCGGGCGGTTGAAAGATGTGATTATCTCCGGCGGTGAAAACATTTATCCGGCAGAGGTGGAGAGTGTTCTGGCTGCCCATCCGGCTGTGGCCGAAGTTGCATTGGTTGGTATGCCCGATCCGCACTGGGGTGAAGTTGGCTGGGCGGCAGTGGTTGTGCGTCCTAAACATGCCTTTTCTGACCAGGAATTGCTGAGTTTCGCAGGTCTGCGCCTGGCCCGGTATAAGCTGCCGAAACGGATCGTGACACTGCCTGAACTACCTAAAACCGGCGCCGGTAAGATCGACAAGCAGGCCCTGAAGCGGATGTTTCAACAGTTGCAATCGTAGAGTGGAGAGACGTATGAGTAAGATTCCCACCTTGCCCGGTATTACGTCAACAATGGTCGCGACCAGCCGTATCCAGATGCACGTTTTGAGCAGTGGCCCTGAGACTGGTGAACCGGTGCTCTTCATTCATGGTAATGCTTCGTCGGCTACCTTCTGGGAAGAGACGATGCTCGCATTACCAGATGGTTTTCGGGCGATTGCACCCGATCTGCGGGGCTATGGCGAAACCGAAGACCTACTCATTGACGCGACTCGTGGCTGCGGTGATTGGGTCGATGATTTGCTTGCGTTACTCGACACCCTAGGGATCGACCGTTGTCATGCGGTTGGTCATTCGCTAGGTGGAGTTGTGCTCTTCAATCTGATCGCCACAGCGCCCCAACGGATCAAAACGGCCACGCTGGTTGCAACCGGTTCACCTTACGGATTCGGGGGGTGTAAAGGGTTGAACGGCGAACTTTGCTGGCCAGATGGCGCCGGATCAGGTGGTGGCACAGTCAATCAGGCATTTGTTGAACGGATGGCTGCCGGTGATACAACCGAAGAAGCAGGGCCGGCAGCGCCGCGGGTTGTGATGAACACATACTACTGGAAACCGCCGTTCCGTCCGGCCCGCGAAGAGGCGCTGTTGGCCTCAATGTTGAGCGAGAAGGTTGGCCCACAACGTTACCCTGGCGATTTCAAAGCCTCACCAAACTGGCCAGGGGTCGCACCAGGAGTCTGGGGACCGATCAATGCGATCTCGCCACTCTACGTTGGCGATGCGGTTGAACGCTTTATCGCCGCTGATCCCAAGCCGCCAATTCTCTGGATCCGGGGCGCCGATGATCAGATCGTCAGCGATATGTCGTTGTTCGATGTTGGCACACTCGGTCAACTCGGCGTCTTACCGAACTGGCCCGGCGCAGAACTCCATCCACCACAGCCGATGATCAGTCAGACGCGGGCAGTGCTCGAGCGCTATACCGCAGCCGGTGGCCGATTCCGCGAACTGGTCTTCGCCGAGTGTGGTCATACACCGTATATCGAGCATCCTGATCAGTTCAACGCTGCGTTCCACGAGCATCTCCGCAATGGGTAGGAATAGGTTTCGCAGCGGCGTGCTGGGAAACAGCAGCACGCCACAAAGTCGGGCAAAAGTGTGAAAGGGCGAGCCTATGCCAACAATACAGGCTGGAGACCTTAACGTACACTATCTCGACGTCGGTGATGGCGAGCCGATTATCTTCGTCCATGGAAACTGGGCCAGTAGCGGTTGGTGGTTGCGTGTGCTTGAACGGTTGCCTGCTGGCTATCGGGGTCTGGCCCCTGACCTGCGCGGACGTGGCGCGACACAAGGCCCAGATAGCGACTATCGGATGGCGTCTATGGCTGCCGATCTATGGCGATTTGCCGATGCACTTGGGATCGAGCGCTGCCATCTGGTCGGTCACTCGCTAGGTGCAGCTATTGTCTTGCAGGCGGCTCTCGATCAACCCGACCGAGTCATCACACTTGCCGTGCTCGCACCGCCGTGGGTTGATGGTATGCCAGATGAGGTCTATCAACCTGACCGACAGCAATTGTTGAAAGATAACCCCGACTTTTTCGCGCAGGCGATTAAAGCAATGGCACCCACCGCGCCCGAAGACGACCTGTGGCGTGAATTGGTCATGATCGGCCACAGTCAGCGGCTCAGCGCAGCCAACGGCGCCATCGATGCCTTGCGCGAGTGGAAACCGGGTGATCGGTTACGCACGATTGGGGTACCAGCGTTGGTGATGGGCGGCGAACTTGATCCACTGGTCACCACTGAAACGGTACGTCGGGCGGCTGAAGCGCTTGGAGTTGAAGCGCAGATTATTCCAGGCGTTGGTCATTCGGCTAATCTGGAAGCGCCTGATCGCTTTCTCGCCTTGCTCTTGCCGCATCTGGCGCAGGCTCGTTCTTCCTGAAGGGAATACTGACAATGGATATGCTCCCGGTAGGTACACGCTATCAGCGCACACACACGATCACACAGGAGGAAATCAATCGCTTTGCAGTGATCAGTGGTGATACGAACCCGATCCATATCGATCCGGTCGTGGCAGCTACCAGCCGTTTCGGTCGCACGATCGCCCACGGTATGCTGCTCTACGGCTATATACGGGCAGCACTGCGGACGCTCGCTCCACAGGCAGTGCAGCGGACGCAAACGCTAAGCTTTACGCATCCGGTCTTTGCTGACGATCAGGTAACGGTTGAGGTAGAAGTGATAGAACGACAGGCAACTACGATCCGCTGTGCGGTGAGTGTTACCCGTCAAGATGGAAAAGTGGCCTGTGGCGGGGAGACAGAACTAGAGATAAGGGCATGAATGACGCAGTTACCATGGTTGCCCATAGCCCGATTGTGACGCTCACGCTCAACCAACCCGCACGGCAGAATCGGCTAAACCCGGATCTGTTGACAATCCTGTTACGTCGTCTCACCGAAGTACGCCAGCATCACGGTTTACGAGCTGTTGTGATACAGGCGAACGGTGAGTCCTTTTCAGAAGGCACCGATCTGGCTGAACTGGTCGCTCAGATCGACCGCGTTGCCTATGCCGACTACGTGCTCAGGCTGTTGCATCAGGTTATGCTTGCGTGCATCGAGTTGCCGGTTCCGCTGATTGCCGCCGTGCAAGGGCCGGTTAGTGGGAGTGCTATCGGGTTAGTGCTAGTAGCCGATGTCGTTCTGGTAACGCCAAAAACCTGTTTTACTTCTCGTGCAACGACCTTTGGTCTGTGCCCGGAAGGCGGTTGGACAGTCCTTTTACCCCGCCTGATCGGCTATCGCCGCACAACCGAAATTCTCCTGCTCGAACGTCCGATCACGGCTGAAGAAGCAGTCACGTGGGGATTAGCCAATCGGCTTGTGGCCAGTGGTCATCTTACAGAAGAGGCACAGGCCCTGGCCCACCAGATCGCTACGCAGATGCCGGGAAGTGTGGCATGGACGCGCCGCTTGCTTTGGGCCGAGCGCGATCAGATCATCGCCGAGCTACATCGTGAACGGGAACTTTTTTGTACGCACGTTCGGTCGATTGAGGCCGACATTGGCTTAAAGGCCTTCCTGGATCGCCAACGGGCGATCGTAACTACGGAGAGAGAATCATGACGTCACTGGCAGTAGGAATGCAGGCGAGTGTGCAGCGGGTTATTGATCAGCAACTGGTAGCCGAATATGCAGCCCTCTGTGGCGATCAGCCTCAGCATACCGTTCCCGAACCACTCATTGGCGCACTCTTTTCGCAAGTGCTGGGAGTTGAACTTCCTGGCGCCGGATCTGTTTATCTCCGCCAACTGTTCACTTTTCTTGATGTTGCACAGGTTGGAGAGACATTAACCGCTACGGTCACCATCACCCACATTCGACCCGATAAACCACTGGTCACGCTACGTACTACCTGTACCGGTAGCGACAATCGCCTCATCGTTGATGGCGAGGCGCTGGTGATGGTACCACAATCGTGAATTGTCACTATGTTCGGGCAACTGCCCGCCGGAATATTGCAGATGTCTACCAAAAAGGAGTGTCACCGATGCAAACTGTCCGCCTCGTCCGCCAACTGACTATCACCCTGCTGATAGTCTTCGCCCTCGCCTTGAGTGCATGCGGCGGTGGCTCAACCGCGCAGCCAACGACAGCGCCTGCGCCAACTGCTGCACCAACCGCTGCACCCGAACCAACCGCCGTACCAACCACAGCACCTGAGCCAACCGCAGCCCCGACCGCGGCGGCATCAACCGGAGAACCGATTGTGGTCGGTCTGCTGACCGACAACTCTGGGCTGCTGGCAATTTACGGCCCAATGCTCGAACGCGGCTTTACGCTTGGGCTGGAGTATGCGACCAACGGCACCAATCAGGTTGCCGGACGCCCGATCAAGGTCGTGGTAAAAGATACTGCCAGCAACCCGGAAACCGGCGTTTCGCTGGCACGCGAGGCGATTGAGAGTGATGGAGCCGATGTGCTGGTTGGTTCACCCAGCTCGCCGGTGGCCCTGGCCGTCTCGGCAGTTGCTGCGGAAAACAAGATTGTTTACATTGCCGCACCGGCAGCAACACCAGCACTTACCGGCGAAAACTTCAACATCTATACCTTCCGCGCCGGCCGCACGAGTGTGCAAGACGCATTGACGATGAGTGCTGCGCTCTTGCAAACCGGTAAAAAATTCGTGCAGATTGCGCAGGATAACGCCTTTGGGCGCGGTTCAGCCGGTGCATTCTATCTGACGGTGAAGGCGCTAGGTGGCGAATTTGTGCTCAACGATACGCCTGAAGGTGTCGGTACCGTCTTTGCCCCACCGGATACCACCGACTTTACGCCATACATCAATCAGTTGCTCGACTCAGGGGCAGAAGTCTTAATCGTCACCTGGTCGGGTACCGGCTTCGTGCCAATGTTCCAACAAATGCAACAACTGGGCGTCTTCGATGTCATGACCGTAGCAACCGGTTTTGGCGATAACCAGACGATGGTGAACGGCTACGCTGATGCGATCGGTTCTGTGGGAGTGAGTGTTTATCACTATAGCCTGTTTGATAATCCGGTGAATAACTGGCTGGTTGAGCGTCACAAGGCCGTATACGGCGTGCCACCTGATCTGTTCACCGAGAGCGGTTTCAATGCGGCGATAATGCTGGTGAAGGCGCTTGAGAAGACCAACGGCGATCCGACTGCCGACGGATTGATCGCTGCTCTGGAAGGGATGACGTTCGATGGTCCGAAGGGTAAGTACACGGTACGGCCAGAAGACCACGTCCTATTACAGCCGATGACGCTGGTACGTCTGCTCAACACGACCGATCCCGATTTCAAGTTCTTTGAGCTGGTCACGCTCTTTACCCCAGAACAGACCGCACCACCTTGCGCAGTACCGGCAGCATTAGGACGCTGCAAGTAACAATGTGAGCACACCGCGCACACGTATTGGTGTGCGCGGTGCTGGTTGGCAATGAAGGAGTGTTCGTGAGCGAGTGGATCATTCAAACCCATGCCTTAACCCGCGATTTTGGTAGCTTACGCGCCGTTGATCACGTTGATCTGAAGGTGCGTAGCGGTAGTGTGCACGCCATCATCGGGCCTAACGGCGCCGGAAAGACGACACTGTTCAATCTGATCAGTGGATATCTGAAACCAACAAGTGGCCGGGTAGTGTTTCGTGATCGCGACATTACTCACCTGCCACTGCACAAGATGGCACATCTCGGTATCGGGCGGTCGTTCCAGATCACCAACATCTTCCCGACACTGACCGTCTTGGAAAATGTGCGACTGGCTGCTCAGGCGCGTGGTGGCGATAACTTTCGCTTGTGGAAACCGGCAACACATTTGCGCCGATATACCGAGCAAGCCTACGCAGCCCTACAACAGGTTGGATTGCACGAGCGAGCATTACAGATCGCTGCCACCTTACCTCACGGCGATAAACGCCGTCTCGAACTGGCAATTTTGCTGGCCGGCGATGCCGAAGTGCTGCTCCTCGATGAACCAACCGCCGGAATGGCGACTGAACAGGTGCCGATGTTGCTCGATTTGCTCCAGCAGATTCGGCAAGGGACGAACAAAACCATCTTAATCGTTGAACACAATATGTCAGTGGTGATGAGTCTGGCCGAAACAATCACGGTAATGCATCAGGGACGTGTACTGGCTGAGGGCAGTCCGGCTGAGATCAGTGCTAATCAGACGGTACGTGAAGCCTATTTGGGAACGGCCTTCACCGGAGGTCGGCAATGAGCGATGTGCTACTGGAAGTTGAACATATTCACACCTTTATCGGGCAATTCCATATCCTGGAAGGGGTTTCGCTAAAGGTGCGTGCCGGTAAAATCACGGCCCTGCTTGGCCGTAACGGTGCCGGAAAGACGACCACGTTGCGCTCTATTATGGGCCTGAACCCTCCACGTAGCGGTTTCATCCGTCTAGCTGGCGAACCGATACACGGAAAGCCTGCTTACGCGATTGCCCGACTCGGTGTTGGCTACGTTCCCGAACATCGCGCCATTTTTCGTGATTTGACCGTCGAAGAGAATCTGCGTCTAGCTGAACGACAACGCGGCGATCTGAAACGGCGCAGTGATTTTATTATGACCCTCTTCCCTGACCTAAAGCGGTTTTACCGCCACCCCGGTGGCAAACTTTCTGGCGGTCAGCAGCAGATGCTGGCAATCGCACGAGCATTGGTAGCCGATAACCGTCTGCTGCTTATCGATGAACCGAGTGAAGGGCTGGCGCCAATTATTGTCGAGCAGATTATGACCGCACTTCGGCAGATGGCGACCGAAACGACCATTTTACTTGTCGAGCAGAATTTTGCTATGGCTGCCCAACTGGCCGATGAATACTACATTCTCGACGACGGTCGGAATGTGCAACACGGTCGGATGGCCGATCTGATACACGATCACGCTACGATCAACCGCTATCTGGGAGCAGGGTAGTGGTACATCCTGAGCGTATGGCGTGTGATCGCGGTCGGATTCGGTGTGTGTCAGGTAGAGAAGAAGTTAGTGCGATGGGTGAACTATTTGCCAATCATAGCCCGGATTGAAACGATAAAAACCTGACACCTGTGCTACCGAGGGGGAGACGGTCATTGGCTGAAAAAAACGAACAAAGCAATGCTGCAAGAATGAGGGTTGGCATGATCGAATGGATCAAGTATCGTCGTGGACTGATAATCGGGATTGGGGCAATAATTCTTTTTGCGTATTGGGCAACCACAACTTACGAGCCTAGGGTCCTTGCCAGTATTCTACTTTCCGGGTTAACGCTAGGTGCGCTCTACTTTCTGGTCACATCCGGCCTCTCACTCATCTTCGGTCTAATGGATGTGCTCAACTTCGCCCATGGCACACTCTTTATGATCGGGGCCTATGTTGGTTTTACCCTGTATGCAAATCCACGCCTGTTGCTGAATACACTCCCGTTTGTGATCGCGTTTGTTGCCGGTTGGATACTGGCCGGCTGGTTACCGGTGAAGCGCATACAGGTGTCGGGTTGGGTATTCTGGATCGGCGCCGTCGTTGTTGCGATGATGGCAATGTGGGGCTTCGAGCTAGCGCCACTGGCAACCACTGCGCTCAGTTCGGGTGGCCGGATACCAACCGAGCAGGCCCAAGAGCCAACCACGCTCTTTGTGGCGCGCACGCTGGGCTTGACAATAGCCGGTCTGATTGCAGGAGTAGCGTTTCTTGTTGGCAAAGAGTACGCTCAACAACCGCTGTCAGCAAAACTCCTCGTACCGCTCGGCATGATCGCCCTGGCACTGGTGATTGCACCGCTGCGCTCGAATGCCGAAAGTGGTCTGCTGAGCCTCAACTCAAACCTTCGCTTCCTGCTGGCGCTCTTGATCGGTGCTGGCAGCGGTGCAGCTTTAGGTGCCTTGATGGAATGGAGCCTGATTCGCCCACTGTATAGCCGTCCGATCTATCAGGTCCTGGTTACGCTGGGCCTCGTCTTCGTCGGTACCGAACTGGTCAAAGCGATCTGGGGGCCGGGTGGCTACTTTATGGAACTCCCTGAATGGTTCAGCCGACGCGGGCCAGACTGTCCATCGCCAAACCTGATCGCCTGGCTACAAGATAACTGCGCGAGTATTGATGTGCTCGGTCGTCCTTTTCCCAGCTATCGAGTGTTTATCATCACGCTTGGTCTTGTGATGTTTATCAGCACTGCCATTCTCTTGCAGCGTACCCGGCTAGGGATGATCATTCGAGCCGGTGTTCAGGACAGTGAAATGGTTCAGGCGCTAGGGATCAACGTCCGTCGCGTCTTTACCCTCGTCTTCGCGCTTGGCGCCGGCCTGGCAGCACTCGGTGGGGTCGCTGCGGCGCCATTTCTTGGCATCAGCCCTGGTCTCGGCCAGGAATTTCAATTACAGGCATTCATTGCCGTCGTGATCGGTGGAATGGGGAGCTTCACCGGTGCTGCGCTTGGTGCATTGCTCGTTGGCCTGGCCCGTGCCTTTGGCGACCAGATCGTTCTGACCGGCATTCAACTGCCGTGGATGAGTGAAGCGATGTCTTTTTCACCTTCCATTGCCCGTGCCTCCACCGTCTTAATTATGGCGCTGGTACTTCTGCTGCGTCCGGCAGGTCTGTTTGGGAAGAAGGAGTAGTTGATGCTGGCACGTCTCAAAGCACCACAATGGGCAGGCCTGGGCCTGATCGGTGGCCTGGTTATCTTTCCGTATATGATTGCCATGCTCACCGGTCAACCGATTGACAGCGGCGTCCCCAAATTCTGGCAGGGAATGCTCATCCAGGTCTTCATCCTAGCCGTCTTCGCAATAAGCTACGATATTCTGATGGGCTACACCGGTATCCTCTCCTTCGGGCATGCGCTCTTCTTCGGTACCGGCGCCTATACGATTGGTATCCTGCTCAAGCACGCCGGCTGGGACCTCGGTTCGGCATTAGTGGCCGTTATCGTCATCGCCATTGTGCAGAGTCTGATCGTTGGTCTCCTCTCGTTGCGTGTGAGTGGCGTCTACTTCGCAATGGTCACGCTCGCATTTGCCCAGATGTTCTTTCTGCTGGCAGAGGCGACCGACTTTCGCCAATGGACGGGGGCCGAAGACGGGTTACAGAGTATCCCAGTTCCGGCGTGGATCAGCCCAACGACTGAACGGCTGCGTTTCTACTATCTCGCATTGGGGTTCGCGATTGCGATGTACCTCATCGCACGGCAAATCGTCAACTCACCGACCGGTCGGGTGATGATGGCGATCCGCGATAACGAAGTGCGAGCGAAGGTGCTGGGCTACAATACGTTGATCTTTAAGCTCATCGCTATTACGGTGAGTGGGGTCATGGCTGCGCTTGCCGGTGCACTCAATGCGCTATGGAACCTCAATGCCAATCCCGCAGTACTCAGTGTTGCCACTACCATCAATGCCCTGCTTATGACCATTATCGGAGGAGTTGGTTCGCTGATCGGGCCAATGCTCGGTGCTGGTGTTATCCAGTTGTTGGGATATTGGCTCAACGTCTTCTTCGGACCGAGTTGGCCGCTACTCTTCGGAATTGTTTACATTCTGATTGTGCTCTTCCTGCCTTACGGGATCGTCGGCACGTGGCGACTGCGCGGTACAAGCTGGCTTGAGCAGTGGCGTCGCCGCTGGCAGGAATTAACGGTACGGTCGTGAAGGCAGTCCATAAGGTATGGCAGCGAGCACGAATGGTTCACCACCGAGGGCACAGAGAACACAGAGCCTTGATAAAACCCTCCGCACCTCTCCGTGCTCTCTGTGCTCGCTGTGGTGCATTCTCCTTGTAGCATTCGCAGCCGACGCTGGAAAGGTACCATTACGGGTCGTTTCAAACGTCGATGCGCTACGAAGTTCGAAACGGAGCGGCACTGATTTTACGCTTCTTCGGCTCGTAAATGTAGAAGTTCCGATACGTACCGGGGCGATACGTTTCGTTACGCAGCTCGTCTTGCAAGCGGAACAACTCATCTTCAACTCTAACCTCAAAACGGGCAACTTCTGCCCGCCCACGCTTTGCGCGCCGGGCGGCGCGGTAGGAAGCGTAGAGATTTTCAAAATCGTACACCTGCGGATACAACTGCCGATACGTCTTCATCACTGCACACTCACTTCATACCTTCCATTGCGGGTGGGGGACTAGCCGTCCCCCACACCCCCTGCTTACGATCGCATCGATCTAGTGAGGAGTAAAAACTCTTTACACTGTATCATGACAAAAAGTCAAAAAGACATAAAGACTCAGGAGAATAAACGGGCGAGACGAAAACCCCAATTGTCGCCGCCGTCACCAGGGCTGCGGCTGCCGCGGAAGGCGCAACGCGCATGCGTAGCAGTGCCGTCCCACGAGCCGCCGCGCAGCACAAATGTTCTATCTCGTGTCAGATTGTAAAAACTTTTTGGTTTAATATCTGCTCCTAATGGATACGGAACGTACCTCGTACTGCACCATTCCCAAACATTCCCCGCCATGTCTTCGGCGCCACAGGCTGCCGCGCCGTGTGGGAAGATGCCAACGACCGAGGGGTGGTTAATTCCACTGGCCCCAACATTTGCTTCAATACTTGATACAATACTCGATGCGGGCGTTGCTGTCAACTGCTTGCCCCAGGGATAGGTGCGACGCCCGGCCCGCGGTGCACTTGCCGGTAAGACGACCGGATAGGCCGCCGCTCGCTCCCACTCGGCTTCGCTGGGCAAGCGCACTTCTTCACCTGTACTCAGCACCCCAATCGTATGGAGCCAGATGTCTACCCAGCGGGCAAAAGCGCTGGCCGCGTACCAGGTGACGCCTACCACCGGCAGATTCCCCTCACCGGGCCGGTAGCGGGCGCCAGACCAGAACCGAGGGTGTAGCAGGGCATCCGATAACTCTGCCTGACGCCATTCTGTCAATACCTGCTGGGCAGCGTTCACCGTCGGCTGATCGCCGCGTCCCGCTAGAGCTTCGAGGAAGCGCAGGTACTGCCGGTTGGTGACCGGAAAGCGGGCCAGGGCAAAGGGGCGGTTGATGCGGTAGATGAATTGCGGTTTTTCAATATCATACAGACCCTCGTCATCGCCCATGCTGAACTCACCCGCTTCGATACGTTCGGCCCAGTAGTCGGCTCTGGTTGGATCGAGGCCGGGGCGGTCGTTATCCTCGCCGAGCCGGTCAAGGATCAGCGCGGCGCGGTTACGCACCACCGGATCGGGATGGGCAACCTGACGCCAGGCCGGGGTGAGCGCGGCAAGCTCGCGGAGGCGGTTGGCTACCTCAACTCGCTGGGGGGTTAGCTCACCCACAGTACGCGCATTCGCTTCGTCCAAACCATCACCGGCCAGGATGATGGCTTCAGGATGGCCGGTTGCAAGCAATTGCCTAATCATGTGCTGCGCCGTCTCACGCGAGCCGCTGGTCGCTTCGTGACCAATCGCCAGCAGAATCGTCTCGCGCCAGCGCGGTTCTGCCCAGCGCTCGACCAGGCGGCGGACTTTCTCTTCCTTGTCACGCCCTTGCTCGGTGTAATAACGAGCGGCTAGGTATTCCTGTAGCGTGAAATGGGCAAAACTGAAGAGCGAGTCGATGTCACGGGCTTGCAGTAACCCGCTATGCAAGGCAAGCTGTGCGAGCAGCTCGCGGATATACGCATCACACCGCTCGTCATTCCAATCGGGGTTATTTGCCCGATAGACCGGCCGCAGCACCTTGCGGGCCTGAGTTAAGGTCACTTCACGCTGCTCCTTTTCGAGCATCGCCGCCGCCAACAACTGCAAGCGCAGACGCACACTGTCGTCACTCTCCTCGAACAGTCTGACCACGACCCCCGGCCGGTCGCGACTCAGTTGCGCCTTGCGCCAAGCTTCAATCGTCAGCCGTACCAGCTTTTCGTAGATTTTGGCCCGCTCTACCGGCAGCGGCTCACGCCCTTCGACCAACACCGCCATACTGGTCAATAGCAGGGGATTGGTCGCCATATCGAACAGCCGCGGATTACGTTCGAGACTCTGCCACAGTTCGGCAGCTTCCGGCACGAGAGTGGTGGGATCGTGATACTCATCTGCGGCTTGCTCTGCCGGTAAGCGTAGTGCCCGAAAGAGATTGTTCAGGAGACGCTTAATATCGTCTGCGTCTAACGGACGCAAATGACGCTCGACGAATCCCGATAGCCGCTCACTCAACCCTTCAAACGGGCGACTGGCCAGCAGATAGCGATTATGCGGATATTCCCGCACCAGACTGTTGATCAGGTCGATGGTATGGCCACGCTCCTCGGCATCGCCGGTCTCATCCAGACCATCGAGCATTAGCACACACCCACCCTCTTTGACCCAATCGCTCACCATGTTGGTCGGCAAGTCAGGTACATCGCGCCGCACCAACACGTCGAGGGCATCGAGCAATACCGAAGCCGGTGCACGGACCAGGTCCTGAGCCTGATACCGGTTGCGTACATACGTCATCAGTTCGGTCAGACGGGCGTAGATCGGGAACGGGCAGTGGTCGGTGAAGAGTTCCAACCGTTGGCGGATGAGGTGCAGCCCTCGTTTGTCACGCCATGCCTGTGCCAGCACCAGCGCCCCGTAATGGAGCGTTGTCGTCTTACCACTACCGGCCCGCCCCACCAGCAGCAGCCGGGTGGTGGTCTGTTCAGGGTCTGCCGGTTTTTCGGATTTCGTCTTCGGCAAAAGGTTTGGTTCACTCAACAGGCGGAACACCGGCCGGCTGGTATCCACCGCTTTGTATGCTTCACGGCGCGAGTCATCTTTACCAAGCAAATAGGCCTGAAAGCGCTCGATCTGCTCGCGTTCGACCACGTACAGCGGAATATAGACCTGCTCGAGGTTCAATTCGCGCTGTTCACGACCCAAAGCCGGAATCTTCGCCATCCGGCGCATATCACGCTCCAGCCGCTGCAAGTAGCGCTCGCGGCCCGCAGGCGCCTGCTGTTGCCGCTTCTGATCTGTGAGCTGCCTTACAATCTCTTCCCTCTCCCATTCACGCTCTGCATCATCTCGGATGTCTCGCTTCTGCCCGCCAGTCAGCCGGTCAAACCAACGCACAAACCGCGTGCGCCAGGGTTCGATTACGGCAAGTGCAATCACAACGCCGATCAATACAACCGCTAGCCATAGATTCCCAGTAACAACCAGGTTGATCAGACATACAAGCGGTTCGTTGAAGCACCTGCCTAGCTCATCGGCAGACAACGCGCCGGTCTGGGGTGTTGATGAAACAACCGGCGTCGGTGTTGAAGGCAGCGGTGTAGTCGCAGGCGGGGAAGGGGTTTGGGCGGCGGTCGGATACACGATGATTCCCGACCCCAACAACAACGCACTCACCAACACGATCAGGATGGTACGTACAGGCATAGATGTCTTACCGTCGAGAATGAGTGATCAGCGACTATTGACGTTATTATACGCCAGGAATGCGGCAAAGCGGGCAGCAGACGTACCTCTAGTTCTGCCCCTCCTCTCCGCCAAAGGAGAACGGAAAGGAGAGAGTAGACGGGTTGGGGACCCGCTCCTACCGGTATTGTCGCGATCTTTGTTCTCTGACGATCTACCTTTGGCGTAATGGTATAATAGTTGAGATAGTATCTCAATAACCACGCAATAAGGCTTCACACGACAACGTAAGGCGAAATAGGTATTTGTCCGTGCAGTTGACTGTTCCATACGGAGGAATGGGTAATGAAACAAAACCGTTATGAACACACACAGCGCACCCGAAAAAACCTGATCCTTCGGGTTATTCTGCTGACTGTTGGCTCATTGGCGCTGCTTATCGGAACACTAGGCATTGTGGTTCCAGGTATTCCAACCACCCCATTCATCTTGATCGCGGCCGCTTGCTACATCCGCAGCTCAGAACGGCTCTATCGCTGGTTGATAACAAACCGCTTTTTCGGACCGGTGATCACCACTTGGCGGGAAAAGCGTGGACTGACGCTTCAGACCAAAATCGTTACCTTCCTCCTTGTCTGGGGTTTGTTAGGCGGAGCAGCGCTGTTTCTGGTAGAAAGTATCTTTATGCGGGGTCTCCTGATCGGGCTGGCAATTGTGAAGACACTTGTCCTGCTCCGTTTGCGTACTGTTCAATGACCGGACAACGAACATCACGTACCCGCCGCCGATGCCTCCCAACCGCTGCGCCTACCTAGCGCGGCCCTCCGGTCTGTGTTCTGGGGCGAGTGCAGTGGAAGCCACGCCTATTTCAGATGTATGCCATAAGGGTGTGCAACATTTGCAGTTTCTGCTCTGTTCGACGAACGACCTGCCCAAGAACAGAGCGACACAGATGAGCATAATGCCTCCACTTGAAGCATAGCGTTTTTCATAATACGAAAATTAATTTCAATTATGGTACACAGAATACCGAAAGCGACCGCAATTGTCAAGAGGTAAGGAGACTATCCCTCACTCCTTCCTCTCCCCGTGGTAGAGAGGAAGGGGCTAGGGGGAAGGTGAGGGAGCCAAAAGAGCAAATCCTTGCCGGACATCACCGACCAATACATCAACTGCATTTCCGACCTGGTGGCGCAGGTGCTGCCAGGTCGTGTTGAGAAGGGCGAGATTGGTCGCCTCGGCACGTCCCCAGACCTGGGTCAAGAGTTCGGTTGCGGTAAACAGACGGGTAGGCGCTTCGGACAGAACATTGAGAAGCGCAAACGAAGGCAGGTCGAGCGTCAGAGGGGTATCGTTGAATGAAATGCGACGGGCTGCCAGATCAAACGTGAACGGGCCAACGGTGAAGGGAAGTTGCATACTGCGTTGATAACGTCGGAAATGGGCGCGCATACGTGCTAGCAGTTCGTCGACCCGAAAGGGTCGTGCAATATAATCATCGATACCATAATGGAATGCCTCGACGGTCAGCCGATCATTGCGTGGGCCAAAAATGATCAAGATACCTTTGAAATGTCTGGTCACCTCTGGAATCTGAGTAAGATGCTCACTGCCCGGCAGGTCGATCAAGGCCAGATCAATCTGCCGACTCAAGGTGTCAAACAGTGCCTGGACGCCACGCACGGCCAGGGCGTGATAACCAGCGGTCAGACATAATGAAACCAGGTATTCGTCAGTGTATGCACCCAATCCCCCTATCAATACACCATACGGAACGCTCATTCCACGTGCCTTAACAAGCCTATATCAGGGCATAACGGTACACGCTGCTGGTGGCGATGTGATGACCTCAACAACTGCCCCATCGATCAGGCCAAGAAACTGGCGAAGTGCTAATGCAGCATTACGGGTTCCTTCTTCCATGATCCCATCTTCACACGCCGCCTGTAAAATCTGCTGCTCGGCAGCCTGACGAGCGATAGTCTCCAGATGCGGATTTTCCGGCGCCAGCAAGCCCCGGTCGCGACTGTACACGCGAGTTTTGCTATTATCAAGGGTTGCGCTAAAGACCTGCACCGGAGGTAAACGAACGGTGATCCGGCTCCCATCGGCAGAAACGGTTACTGCATCAGCCGTGATCTGGCTCAGATCAACCCCGACTACAACCGTACCGTGTGCAATCAACAGCAAGGCGTCACTGGCAAGCCAGTCACCGATAATCGGAATGTTGCTGCTCTGCCGCACATCGATCACGCGCTCGATCGTGTATTTGCTGGTTTCGAGACGACTCAGTTGCTGAATCCGCTGAACTACTGCCGCTCCACTGACAATTTGTGGGGTCGGGGTTTGAACGATCACTTGCAGGTTGGGTAGCGCCGTTCCCACGGCGTTTATGCGCTGTGCGATCCAGAAGCCACCGATCCCAACGACCAGCACGACGATGAGCAAAAGAAGGAACGACACCGACAACCCGCCACCAGGCCGTTGTGAACGGTAGCCGCGTCTAGGTAACATCTCCCAGTCATCGTCAATCCAGTCCTCTGAGCGCCGCGAACGCATGAGCGACCGGGCACGCCGGCGAATGTCGTCATAGTTGTGATCGTCATCGTAATACATCGGGCCACCTCGTGCGAGTGAAGCGTTTGATATGCGTATAATCCTGACTATACCTTAGCACCGACGTGAATAGCCACTGCCCCCAGTCCGTACAAACGGTAAAAGACGTGTTGCCAGCCGGCATCCCGCATCATCGCTGCCAGCTTATCGGGTGGGGGAAAGAGCCGCGCCGATTGCGGTAGATAGGTATAGGCCCGGCGATCACCACCGAGCAGCGCGCCGATCCAGGGTACCACCTGCTCGAAATAGATGCGATGCCCCCAGCGCAAAAGAGGGTTGCGCGGTCGAGCCACTTCTAGACACGCCATTGTTGCGCCTGGTCGGGCTACGCGATACATTTCGCGCAACGCGGCGGGAATGTCGGTTACGTTCCGTAGCACGAAACCGGTTGTGATTGCGTCGAAGGTGTTGTCAGGGAAGGGTAATTGTAGCGCATCACCGGCAACAAAGGCCGCACGACCACGGTGTACCAGATCGGCAATTTTGGGCTGCCCAGCCTGCATCATCGGGACTGTAAAATCAACCCCAATGACGAATCCTTCACGCGCCCATGCGGCGAGTTCAGGTATAAAGTCTCCCGTACCGGTTCCCACATCAAGCGCACGACCGTAGACCGGTGGCGCAACATATTCAACAACTTTGCGTCGCCAACCCTGATCAAGGCCAAAGGTCATCACCCGGTTAACCCGATCGTAGCCGCGAGCAATTCGGGCAAACATTTGCTCGACATACTCTGCTTTTGCCTCTGGCGGCGGTAGTACTTCCATCGTCCTCTACTCCTCTATTATCGTGTACGCCAGCAGCAGGTAAGCCGCGACCACTGACTGCGTTTCTCCCCTCAACTATCCTTACGCTCTTGGAACAGCGCCCGTAACTCGGCAGGCGAACGCGCCACCGCTAACGCTGCCATGAGCTTCAAACGGGCTTTGATCCCGCTCAGATTAGGGGCAAAAATGACCCCCAGCTTGCGCAGATCATGGTAGGCGCCGACGTACCCGAAGTCATCCCCCATTCCACCGACACCAGCCCGACTGACAGCAACAACCGGAATACGGCGCTGAATGGCCTCGCTGATAGCCGGTAGCCACCACGGTGGTATCCGCCCGCTGCCGAACGTCTCGATGACAATACCGGCAACATTGTCAGCAATACTGTGGCGTAGTTGGCGATCATCGGCGCCCTGGCCGATGCGTATCAGATCGACCGGTTCAACCAGTCGCGGGGCCGCAATCCATTGACGGTTCAGCGGCTGTAATCGAATGTACACCTGATCACCCTCGACCCGCCCCAAGAATCCTGTCGGCGCTGTGATCATCCCAACACCCTGACTAAACTGCATCTGCACGGCTGCCGCAGCGTAGATCGCACCATCAGCTACGACCAACACGCCTAGATTAGCAGCAGACGGAGCTGCGGCTACCATGATCGCTGCCAGCAGCCCGTTCGTCTCAGGGGAGCCGCTACCACTGAGGCGCGGCAGACCGGTAATGACAATCGGCGGGCCTTCAGGAAGCAAGAGATCGATTAAAAAAGCAGTCTCTTCCAATGTATCACTACCGGTTGTTACCAAGATACCATCGAATCCGTCCCGCAGATTCTGGATACGCTGGCTCAGGGCAAATATCTGCTGCGGCGTCAGATGACTGCCGGGCAGATTGGCAAACTCTTCGATAGTAACCGTCAGGTCTGCACGCAACGTCAGTGGTTGATCGTCGCGCGCACCTAACGCCCGGCGAATCGTTAAGGCACCCCCAGTTGATAAGATCAGCAGTTTTGGCATAGTGGTTTACGGGCAACCCAGCACAGACGCTGAGTTGTTGTAGTCGGTGGTTGAAAGGTAAATCCGTCGTAACATCCTTCGATCTGCAACCCGGCAGCTTCAATGAATGCCGCAACCAGCTCGCTCGGATATGCCCGCTCGATATGCAATTCATCGAAACGTTCATATCCTTCGTGATCGTTGCCGATGAAACCGGTCAGCCACATCGTAGACACATCACTGGACGGATCGAAGAAGGTTCGTTCGACCTGAATATACGCTGGTTGTTCGCTAAACGTGCATTCTCCCCAATCATAAGCCAGAAAGTGGCGAGTATTCATATCGGCAAAAAATAAACCACCCGCCGTCAATACTCGTGCCACACCGCGTAAACAGGCTGCCAGATCGTTGCTTCCAATCAAATAGTTCAGACTATCGTAGGTACATGTCACCAGATCAAACGCATTGGCCGGTAGCAATCCTGCCAGATCGCGCATGTCTCCCTGCCACAGCTCTACGCGGGTTGGAACAGCGGCCAGTTTTGCCGCAGCCTGGGCCAGCATTGCTGCCGAGGTGTCAAGCCCTGACACCTCCCAACCACGCTCAGCCAGAATTGCCAACAGCGTTCCGGTACCACAGGCAATATCCAGTACCCGCCGCCCTGATACGGGGTGACGCTGCAATACCTCCTCTAAATAGATGGCGGTCAGGATGGCAAACCGTATCTGACCACTCCCATCATAAACAGCGGCGTAGCGATTGTACGTCATAAAGATATTGTACCACTGCGACCAAGCGGAAACCAGAACGAAACGATAAAGCCAATGAGCAGATGTTCGATGTTAATCAACAAAAACAGGACTGAAAGCGTGAGCGCCTGTTCCTGGGTATAGCCGTAGGCAGAGAGTATCGCGAATAACACCACATCGCGAATGCCCACACCGCCAAAGGAGATCGGTAACACCTGCAAGACCGAGATCAGTGCCGTCGCCCCAACGACAACCAATAACGGCACCGCACTTAAATCAAGGGCAAGGAAGAGCAACCAGATGCGTAGAAAGGTAAAACTGGCCGAGATGAAGGTCGCGCCGCCTACAATGCCGATTAAGCCGGTTGTCAGCGTCAGACTGTGCATCTGCTCATTCCAGCGGTCAAGACGAGCACGCAAACGAGGCGCCAATCGTGGCAAAAGCGTCGTCAATAGCCACGAGCGCGGTTTACGCGCAGTTAACAGTACGCTCATTAGCACAAGCCCGGTGCCGGTCAAGATGACAATCGCCTGCTGCAATTCACGGCTCGGCAAGAGGCGACCGAGCGCAAACACACCGATTGTACCCAGAGCTGCCATCACGATCAGGTCACAGAGTCGATCCAGCACCACCGAGAGCAAGGCCGGTGCTGTCGGGATGCCGCGTTCACGCAGATACACGGCCTTCAACAGATCACCGGCCTGCCCCGGTGTCACTGTGCCATAAAACAGGCCAACCGTATAAAGCGCACAGGCTGTCGGTAGATCAAGATCGAGTTGCATCCCCCGCATAATCTGAATCCAGCGCCAGGATTTGATGATGATGAACGGTGGAAACAACGCTAGAGACCAGATAATCGGCGCTAGCTCAGCCGAGCGAATAATGTCCCACAGTAAACGCAAATCGCTGGTAGCAATAAACACCAGCAAGAGCAACGGACCGATCAAGCGTAACAACCACGAAACCAGCCGACGCATACGCTCCTTACCCCTCCTCGTCGTTACGAAACGGACGCTGAAATCGGAGCGCTGCCACTTGTTCGGCGTTCAGACCAAACATAAAGATGATGATACTGCCAACAAATAAGCCGACTGCCGAATTGGGGATATGGAAGCGGAATGGATCGGTGATGAAAAAGCTAATCAAAAACGACATCAAGGCTAATACCTGCATCGAAAGTGCGACCGGTAGGTAGACTCGCAGTGGGGCAAAGAGTGAGACAATCCGCAAGATAATGAGCCCAAATCTGATGCCATTGCGTAAGAGTTTCTGACCACTGCGACCACCCTGTCGGCGCTGAGCAGTAACTGGAACATAACCAACGTTGTAACCAGCTTTGAGAAGCGCCAGGGTACTGGTGGTTGGGTAGGAATAGCGATTCGGCAGCAGATTGATGAATTCCATAATCACTTCGCGGCGTATCGCCCGATACCCGCTGGTCAGATCACGTACTTCCGTTTCAACCAGATAGCTGCCCAGCATATCAAGAGCACGGTTGCCCCATCTACGCACCAACGAATCACCTTGCGTTTCGCGGGTACGTGCCCCAACAACCATATCATAGCCAGCAGCAATCCCCGCCAGCAGATCGGGAATAAAGCGCGGATCCATCTGTCCGTCGGCATCCATCAAGAGCACCACCTCGCCGTGGGCACGCCGAATCCCAGTCTTCACCGCTGCGCCATTGCCACGATTGATCGGATGACGAATGACTCGTGCGCCAGCAGCCTGGGCAACACGCGCTGTTTCATCTTGTGAGCAATCATCAACAACGACGATTTCGGCATGGGGCAATACCGTCCTGATCCGCTCAACGACTTGGGCAATACCGTGGGCCTCATTGTACGCCGGGATCACAACACTTACCGTAAAGGGGTATTCCGGCGTGGCAACATTCATGGCCGTTGCTGTTGTATCTACCTGTTGCATGACGATTTACCGAATTGATATACGCTGTACCATAACACTCAATGGACGTGCATCGGTATTTCCGGCAAAATGCTGATAGGGCAAGAAGGTCGGCGCCCTGAGCGCGATTCGCACCTCTTGCGTACCGCGCATTTCGGTCGGTATTGGCAGATGATACACTCGCCAGCCACCTGGTGCAACGTTGACTGCATATTGCAGTCGGCCTATTGTAACACTGAGTGTTGTCGGTTGCGGCGCGGTTAGACGCAGAGCCAGTGTTTCATTGCCACGTAAAGGTGTCGGTAGCGGCAATCGAATCTCGCCGTTGCCCTGCAACCAGCGAAACGGTTCACCGCCAGCTCGTTCACCGAATGAGAATCCATACAAATAGCCAAGATCGAGATCGGTACCTACCGTGAGTGTCTTTGTCGGCGCTGGTGACAACCAATAGAATGCCAGCCGTTGCACATCTTCACCGGCTCGCTCTTCGGTATCGCGCAGGTAGGCGATAGCGGTTGCTGTATCGCCTTGCGCACGTGCTAACGCCCCACGTACAAGGTTACCACGATGGGTGGGATAGTTGCCGATAACCTGCCAGGCCTCATCGTAGCGCTGTCGTGCGAGTAACCAGCGCGCAAATTCTGCCTGACCATCGGCAAAATCTGGATCAGCAGCCAACATCTGACGGTATGCCTGCTCGGCAGCTTGCACATCATTGCGCTCAAGCGCAGTTACTGCCGCAGACCACGCTTGCTCACGCGCAATCCCTGCCCGAAGAATTGCCGGATAATCACGGTAACTCAAGATGAGATACCCTAATCCCACACTGATGGTAAGCGCCCCCACTGCAACCCAATCGAACCGCCAGCGTTGCCGACCAATCTGGGCTAATGCTGCGGCACCGTACAATGCCATCCATAGCCAGACCGGCAGTAGGTAGCGCGGCTCGACGTGGATCAACATGACCATCAGACACGTATAGCCGATCCAGCTCCAAGCCAATAACCGGATCGGTCCTTCATGCCAACGACCGAAAAGCGTGAAGGGCGCAGCCAGGGTGAATATTATCCAGATCAGATCACCGGCCAACCCAAGCGGCCAAATATCTCGTAATGGCCGGGTAAAGAAGCTAGCCTTTACCAGAAAATCTTCGATAAACTGTGCCTTCCAGATATGCCGAAAATGGGGCCAGAGATTACGGGTCAGCCGCCAGGGCTCAGTCTGAACAATTCGGCGCAGTTCACTACTGACAAAGCGTTGCCGCTCTGCCTGTGGCAGCGCCATAAGGATCGCCTTCGCCTCACCCTCACCACGACCTTCGTGGACAGCATCACTCATCGCGATCCATAGATTAACCGGCCCCAGCGTATCGATCAGGATAATATCGCGATAGATCAGATAATTGCGAATCGTCCAGGGTGCGATCGTCAATGTAAAGGGCAGGAGAAACGCCAGCAACACCACCATCATCTGCTGCCCCCGGCGTTGACGATCAGCGATCCGCACCTGGGTCACGACGAAGATCACGGCGAACAATGCACCGTACAGACCGGGCGAACGGGCGAGAGCAGCGATTGCCAGCGTGATTCCGGCGCCAATCAACCAACCACTACGATGCTCATCACGCCAGCGAACCAGAAACCATACGTGCAGAAAGAGCATAAAGAAAAAGAGTGGCTCGCTGAGAATAAGAATGGGTAACTCGACCAGCGGCATCCAGATCGCCAGTACAACCGCGAAGATCAGACCGGCTCGCGGATGAAAGAGCCGTCGTGCCAGGTCGTAGCCGAGGGGAATGAGCGCCAGTGATAGGCCGATCTGCACTGCCCGGATGAGGGTAATACCGATCGCTGGATCACCCAACCACAATCCGATCCGTAACATCGCCGCGAAGAAGAAGATGTGTCCCGGTGGCCGGATGAGCCAGGAGTTATCGTGATACTCGCCGGTGACTGCAAATTGCAGTGCTCGCAGATAATAGTCGCCATCATCGGCTGCCGAAAAGCGTGGATCGATCTGGTTAACGGCCAGAAACCAGAGGCGTAAGATCAACCCAATCACGATGAGGATAGCTATCCAGAGCAGTGGTTGTATAAACGTTCGCGATTGCGACTTTTGATAAGATGTTTCGGCCATTGTTGCTTTCTCAACGGACGAAGATAGCATTTGTGCTGCTCGCTCTCCTAAATCTGGACACAGCAGATGCGTCTCTGCCGGTGTGATAGCTGCATGACCTGCACTACATCCAGATGCCACAACTGCACAGGCTTGCTGCTCTCATATACCGTTCTAACTGTACCAGACGTAATGAAATCTGCTCCTATCACTCCTCTCCTCTTCCTCCTCTCATCGCGTACAGCACAAAGCGACCTTCACCAATTCGATGTCGCTCTGATTCAGGGATCGGTGGTGCGCCTTGCGCCTGATCCCACAGCAGATAATCGGCGGCTATGGCCTGTAATTCGTTCGCGGTAACCGTTACTGGCACACGAAACTTGATCAGATGGGCAATCGCTGAATACTTTGCCAGTGGCAAACGGTCGGGAATTGCAGCCACGATGCTCACATTATCGGTGGGTAACGATTGTCGTACCAACGCTACAGCGGCCACTTCGTCCGGCGGCTGGGCAGACAGCACAGCCTGCACCGCTGCACCTGGCCCGACACTCAGGACGACGCCGATAATCAGCGTTGCAATCAGCAATTGGCGCTGACTCTTCCAAAGCTGCTGCATTGCCCACGCGGCAGCAACCGCATACAACGGTGCGAGAGGCAAGAAGAAACGGGGCAGAATAAACGCAGTGGCAATCACCACTACATATACGCCGATCAAACCTGAGATGGCGAACCAGCGTCTGTCAGCACGTTTCTGCCACGCCAGCCAGCTTGCTATCACCAGACCCCCAATGGCCAGCCAGTTGACCGGCCAACCGAGTAAGCGCAACTGATCGGCACGCCCAAACTCACTTACGTCCTCTGCACCGGCACCGATGAAACCGATCACATTCCGCCCCCAGTTGCCCAAGAAACGTAATGGATCACGGCCAATCACCTCGTGCAGAGTAATACTGTTCGGGACTTCATTCCAGCGTGACCAATCGGTATTGGCATATACTGCCAACCAGATATTTTTGGCCTGCTGATTGAACAATGGCTGACCGGTTTGCAATATGTTCACGGTGAGTTGTGGTGACGCGGCCAACACAAATCCTGTTCCAAACAATATCGCCATTCGCCAACCAGCGCTATACCAGACCGTGATTCCTCCCCACAAGAGCAAGATCAAACCCGGATGCCGTAGTAGAAAAGCTGCTCCGGCCAGCGCCCCCCCAAACAAGGCCAGTGCTGCGTGCGTGCGCGTATTGATCCGAAACGTCACGGCTACTGCCAGTGTCATCAGCGCTGCAAATGGCATATCACTGCCGACCAGCAAGCTATACTGCGTCACCATTCCGCTCAACGCCAGGAAACCAGCGGCCAGCAATGAGGGCGTCGGTGTAAGAAAACAGCGTGCCAGCCAATAACCGGCACCGATCAAGACACCTCCGGAAACCAGTGCGATCAACCGTGCAGCCAGGAAGGGATTATCATGCGTGAAAGGACGTACCAGCCAGAGCAAGAGTGGATAGCCAAGATTGTAAAAGCCATCAGCCTGAAAGATGGTTGATAACGTATCGCGCGTTGCAAAAACGCGAAAATCGTTTTCGACGCCGGGCCGGGCCAATGTTACGTGTGCCTGCATTGCCGGTAGCAGCCAACTTACCCAGCTTCCTATGAGACAGACGACAAGCCACGGTGTGGCCCACTGCGGCCAGCGTGTTACCACAATGGGCCAGTACCTGACCAGCGTAGCAGCTCCTAACACTGCGACACTGATCGGTGGCAGGTAGATAAGTGGATAAGGACTGTCGCGATAGAGCAGAAGCCATCCAATACCGTAACCGACAATGGTCAGTACCGGTTGCCATCGTGGCTGTCCAGCAAACAATACCCCGCACAGCACGCCAACAAGTCCGGCATACAACAACTGTGCCGGGTGAGGCCATACCGGTGGCAAGACCGTTATCTCAATCCGGTCAAGCAGTATCTGATCCGCTGCTGGCGATGTGATCCGTACAACGGTATCAAACGCTTTGCGCCAGCCGCCGGTTAAGACAACGGTTTGCTCTTCCCATTGCCCTTGCGCTACCAACTGCACACGCAGCTCATCGTTGATCTGCACGACGACTGGCACTCCCGTCGGCGCCAGCCAGCGCATCGTCACCGCAGCCGGTGTTCCAAGCTGCGGGAAACGCAGGGCCGCCGTTGGCAAGACACGTCTGACCAATCCATCAAAACCGCTCCCTTCTGAGGTAGGGAAGCGTTCTGGTTCGGCAAAACCCTGCACAACTCCGGCATCGTTACCGCCAATATCAAATGTCCGGCGCACAGGCGCCTGGTAGAGGAGAACGATCACAATTCCGGCAAGACAGGCCCAGCCGAATGCTGTGATACATCCAATGATCTCCGATTGGAAATGCTTGATCACGATTGTTGAACCCGGTCCTGCATTTTGTCACGTGGCATAGGGAATGACCACTCTTAACGTGTGGTGCCCGATCACGCACCTGGAAAACTCTTCAGGGCACGTCTGAACACCTTGCCCTCGGCATATTTTCTCCCTTCCTCTCTGATAAGCGAAAAGAGGTGCGGGAATATGGACAAGTGACTTCACGGAGTTGCTGTTGGTACTGTAAGCGGTAATGGCTCCTGGACAGGCACTTCCGCCGCTGGCGGTGAAACCAACGCCCGATTAACCCAACCAGTACCACTGCCATCAGGATTGGCGATAAATGAATCAGGACTACGCCGTTCGCCAAGTCGGATCAGATACCACTGATCGTTAGCAGTGCGGGCAAGGAAGATAATTTCATCGCCGGCGTTGATCCGTCCAATAGGCTGATTGTTCGTACCGGGCAAGGGACGCACATTCGCGACCTGTAAAGCCGTACCGGTAATCGCCTGAGTTGCTGCTGGAAGATTTGTTGGTTGCGCTGCCGTAGTTGGTCGTCGCGGTGTAGCCGTCGGCCTTGGTGTCGGTAAAACCAGGGTGGGCAATTCTGTTTGACCGGGGATATACCGACCAAATTGTTCAAGTTCGTTACGCAATGCCCCGATGACCCCAAAAGCCAAAGCCATTGACAAGAGGAAGATCACACTCACCACAGCCAGTTTCACCAATTCAAGGCTCTGTGTCCAGATACTTCGCCGATTGAGCAGCTCCAGAGCACTTTGGGCCGCATCGGCCACCGATTCGCCCCAACTGGTACGGCCCTGATCGGAACGAGCTACCTCGCGGAGCGCCAACAGCGCACGAACATCACCAACCTGAGTCAAGGCACGTACTGCCCCCCAACGCACATTGGCGTTCTGATGTTTCAGCGCATTGATAAGTGGCCTGGTTGCCCGACCATCACCGATTTGGGCTAACACTTCAGTCGCTCGATATACCGTTAACCAGGGTTGATCGGGACCAACGACATCACACAACGCCGGCACAACGGCTGCCCCCATAGCTGTCAACAGATCAACTGCCTCCGCGTGACGCGGATGGCCCGGATCACCTAATGCAGCGATCAAATCATTCACCTCGGCGCGTGCTACCTGCTGCGTAGGTGCCTTTGGCGCGGCTCGTAGCGATTGCGGCGCCGTCAACCGGCGTGTTGACCGTGACGTCGGCGATGGTTCAGGTGACGATTGATTTGGTTGCGGTTCTGTCGTCATTGCTTCTCAATCTCTCTGACAGACAACGGCTGGACGTTCAGCCATTGCTCAAAACGTTCCACAATGAGATCAAGTAGTACTGCCGCAGCCTCAGCTTTAGGCAAACGTGGTAATTCTACAACGCGCTCATCATCAAGCACCGTGAGCGCAATCTCAGGCTGACCGATGCTGGCAACAGCATCATTTGCCACGATCACATTCAGCCCTTTGCGTTGCAGTTTACTTCGCGCATTACGCAACAGATCGTTTGTTTCGGCGGCAAAACCAACTTTAAAGATGTCACGCCGACCCGCCAGTTCGCCAACGACATCGGGATTCTGCACCAGATGCAGCATCATCCCTTCATCGTCGCGTTTCTTGATCTTCTCGTCCGACACAGAAGCTGGCCGAAAATCGGCCACTGCCGCATTCATAATCAGCATATCAGCCTGCTGGCAGGCCGCCTGCACTGCCTCACGCATCTCGAGCGCCGTCTCAACTGGAATGAAGGTTATTGCTCGCGGTGGCGGTAAGGCGGTTGGCCCACTTATTAAGGTTACCATCGCCCCCAAATCACGCGCTCTGGCTGCTAACGCATACCCCATCTGACCTGACGAACGATTCCCGATATAACGTACCGGATCAATCGGCTCACGAGTACCACCGGCTGTGACCACCACCCGCCGACCGCGCAAACGACCGACCTGCCGACCCAGAAACGCACGTATTTCGGCCAGCAAATCAGCCGGTTCAGGAAGACGTCCACGTCCGCTCACCGGCTCAGCCATCCGTCCGATCTCTGGTTCGAGCACATATGCCCCGCGGGCGCGCAATGTTGCCAGATTGGCCTGGGTTGCCGGATGCTCGTACATTGCCGGATTCATCGCCGGTGCGATGAGCAGCGGTGCGCGTGTTGCGAGAACAGTCGTTGTCAGCAGATCGTCACATAGACCGGCGGCCAGACGGGCAATGGTATTGGCAGTCGCTGGTGCGATCACAACCATATCGGCGTGCATACCAAGGCTCACATGACCGACTACCCCATCTTCCGGTAAACTCCACATATCGGTCAACACCGGACGACCGGTCAACGCCTGAAACGTTGCCCTACCGACAAACCGTTCGGCTGCCTCGGTCAGAATCACATCTACCACTGCCCCGGCCAGGGTCAAATCACGGGCCAGTTGTGCCACTTTGTAGGCGGCAATGCTACCGCACACCCCAAGCACAATTCGCTTTCCTGCCAGTGTATCCATAAACGTTCTGATCGCCGGACGTCATCTACGATTGCAACTCTGCCCGCGCATTGTAGCATATCTGAATCAATCTCACTCAATCGATTCAGACAGGGCTTTCCAACGTCTTCCCCTGTCTGGCAGACGAGAGGAACGGCGAGATTCCTAATCTGCTGCATATGACCGCACCGGTAGGAGCGGGTTCTAAAACCGCCCTTGACGGTTTGCTGATGCAACAAATGACGAAATTGCGCCGTATATTGCAGAATGCGGGCCGGAGGCCCGCGCACCCAGGATCGTTGCTCTGTTTGAGAACACTGAAAAGCACTATCAATAAAAAACTCTTGCAGAACTGGTAAGCTCGTGCTACACTTCACATACTCTACCTGATCCAACGGAGGACTTGTGTGGAGCGCTCAGAATTACCACCTGATGTAGTCATTCGACGCCTACCCCTCTATGCACGGAGTCTGCGCTACCTGCTCGAGGAGGGGGTGCATTCCGTGTCTTCGCAAGAGCTTGGCGAGCGGATCAACGTGACTGCGGCACAGATCCGCAAAGACCTTTCGTATTTCGGTGAGTTTGGCAAGCAGGGTATCGGCTACGATGTCGAGAAGCTCCTCCAACATATTGAACGCATCCTCGGTATCAACCAACACTGGCCGGTAGCCCTGGTTGGCATCGGCCTGCTCGGGCAAGCCATTGCCCGTTACGAAGGTTTTCGCACCGAAGGGATCGAGATTGTCGCCCTATTCGATGCCGATCCGGCCAAGATCGGACAAAAGATCGGCGACCTGACCATCCAGGATTTCGCGCATGCACGACGGGTAATAGCCGAAAAACAGATTAGAATGGCTATCATTGCAGTCCCGGCAGCACAAGCCCAACGAGTTGCCGATGTCCTGGTTGAGGCTGGCGTGCGTGCAATCCTTAGCTATGCGCCGATGATCCTACAGGTGCCCGAGGATGTTTGGGTGCGCTATATTGATCCGGTGGCTGTACTGCAAAGTATGACGTATTACCTGGCACGTGAACAACAGCATTAGGTGTTCATTGTTGCTTTACATCAGGGTTTTTTGGTGAGGACAACAATAAAGATAGAAGCTCTTTCAAACTCGCTCTGTAAAACGAGATTCAGGCGTATCCTGGAAATCGGATCAGTGTCGTAATATTCTCACTGATCTGCGATAGCATCCTGTTCTGCAATACATCACATCTTCAAGACCCTAACGCAAGGCACGAAGGGGGAGAGGAACAGACCGCGCATCACGGATTGCTCCATTACGGATCGAAAATGTTGCAATCGGTACCGCAGTACTAGAGCGCCCCATAGCTCGCAAATACACGATATAGCGTCCATCTTCTGGAGGCTCGCGGTGGGTTATCCATGGTTCGCCAGGATTAAATAGATCAACACTGAAGGTGATACTACTAACATTAGACGTTGTTGTTAGCGGTACACCTTTGAGAAGCAAAATAGGCTTATCGTCACGGGCTGATGCACCGCGTACCTCCAATTCTAGCGCACCTGATCCACCGATGTGCACAGTGACTGACAATTGCGTCCCATCAAAACGACAGTCAGCAGCAATCGCCAGCAATCCTTCTGGTAAGGTAACAGACATGCGCGGAGCGTTCAGTACTCGAAGTTGCTGAATGCTCGTTTGATCAGTCTGACCGATGATGATCGTCTCGCGGTTCATCGAGATCGGTGCGGTAATTGTAATGGTACCTGGTGGAACCGTGTACGCTCTACCATCAATCACCAAGGTTTGCGTTACCAGACTGGCAGTGTCTAATTCAATGAAAGCAGCAGACAGGGGTTCGTCTAGCATAAAAACATTCTCATTGACACGCACCCGATCTGCTTCGACCACCAAACTTAAACGAGAGGGATACTGCGAATGAAACTGTCCTGCAACCGGCTGAGCCAGATCAATGGCAGCAAGCAGTCGTGAATCGCGACGATAGAGAGCCAGGCCGTTCGATTGCCAGAGCAGATTTTCCGCATCAAAACCGTAACGCAGTGGATTCTCATCGGCAGCAAGCAATCCGTAATCGAACACCTGTCCGGGTTGGGGCCGGCGCAGCGCCGGATAGTAGCGCGTTCGTTCAAAACCATACAAGGAAGCACCTTCCGCTTTCCAGCGTTGAACGAGGCCTAGCGCCAATACCCCCGGCACCCGTTCATCTGCTGATATGAATATCGATGCATTGTTCGCAGCAGGTAACGGTGGTAGAGCCTGCGGATTGATTACGTATACCAATGCGTCACCCACTTCCGCACGACGACTCAGCAGTGGAGTAGTATCGGCCCATACCTGTAGAGACGCCAGTTTTTCAGGTTCATATTCATCGCGATGGATAATCAATGTGTCGATACCGAGCAGAGCCAGGTAACGCAGGGTATCATCATCGGGCAAACGCTGAATGCGACGCATCAAATCAGTCGTACCAAATGGAATAATACCACTGTATCCAACAGCGAGTGGTTTCCAGTGATGTATCTGGTGGAACTGACGTGTAGTAATACGTTCCAGCTCGGCACCGCGTGGTGTAGAACCAACCGGCAACTCAATTAGGGCATGCAGATCGCGCTGAGTACCAAGCCAGACATACACCGGTTTTGGGTCAGGAACAGATGCAAGTGGCAATGGAAAAGATGCATGCTCGATAAGAGCACATATGCCAATCGTTGCTAGAATGATCCACGATAGACGACGGTCTATCCTCGAGCGAAGCCATTGACCCAGGTAAACGAGAGTCACACTAGCAAGTAAGACCAGTGCCAGATGCGTTAACATTGCCCAGCGCGCCGGAACGCGCAAAGCGCCAAAACCGGGGATATGTTCGTAGAACCATGCATATGGCATTGGGATTGATAATGCTGCACTACCACGCTCCAGACGAATCCCAACACCCAGTGATAATACAAATGCACATATAGCCAGTAATGCCAGGAAGCTAACCTCTGACAAGCCGATCAGCGTATCGCTGGGTTGCTTCCGGTCTCTGAATCGCCGCCAAACTATCAGGGTCAGAACTGTTATCGCAAGTATGGCAGTGACAAAACCTGGAAATAACGCAAACTCACCACCACTAGCAGTAAACCAGGACTCTCTTCCGCCATACAACCAGTTTGTCGGTACAACGGCCAAGAATGACTGAAGTGGTGCTGACCAGTTATCAAGTTCGCGTAGCGATCGGACGATGCCCAGATACTCGTACACATGAATGTACGGTAGCGTCACCGGTATCGTAATAAGCGCGGCAAGTATACCACCAAACAATAGCCCACCAATGTTTTGCCAGAAGTTGGGTCTTTGCCGACGGGACAAAGTTCTCAATAACCAAATGACAACATACAGTCCAATTGTCAGGGCAGTAAAATATGCGTAGTAGAGCGCAGTTATACACTGAATACCTGTGAAGAGACCAAACAGTACCGCATATCGCCAGCGTCGTTTCCCTGTTTCCGTGTCGTGCAAAAACCTGCGCAGAAATAGAAGAGCCAGTGGCAGCCAGGCTGTCTGTAGCAATTGTAGATGAACAAAATGTGCCATGCGGTACGTACCAAATGCAAACAGCGCACCAGCAGCGAAGGAGCTAAAGGTACGAATCCACCTATCGTGTGCGCGTACTAGCATATCGCTTGCCAGCAGATACACAGCCCACCCTGTAAGGACATAACTGGCTAATACGAGCAAATTGTATGCCAAGACAGGACCGCCGAGGAGTATCAACGGTAACGCAACAACTGTCAGCAGAAGATGATGGTCACTATACGCCAGCGTTTCAGGATAAGGAAAGAAGATCGGCGCGTTCCAAATAGTTCGCGGATCGGTGACAAATGCCCGCGCATTCCAGGCCAGCACCCACGTTTGCAACAATGGATCAAGTCCACTTCCCAGCGCTGTCGTCAGGTGGATAGACAGTGGCCAGGTGAAGACAATTGCCAGCGCAAGGTATGCCAGCGGAGGTAGCAGTATACGTACCAGATGAGCGATTCTCGTCATAAGATCAGAGTCCACTGCAAAAACTCACTACGGAGCACACAGAGCACACAGAGCGTCTAAGATTTATGAAGAATAAGGATCATTTTTGACCATTGGGCGCACGGAAGAAAAATGTTCACAACCCTCTGTGCAATGAAAGATAACATTATCGTTAGTCTCTGTGATCTCCGTGGTCTCTGTGGTGAGAAGAGCACCTTTTGCAGTGAAGTCAAGAGCATGAAGGTTGCCATCACACCAGACGTTGCAGTCAGCGTCGTTTGACTATATCCCTGCCGATGCCCTTTTCTGTTGCGATACCTCGATCAGTTTACTAACACAAACACCGGCGAGGACTAGCAGGATCGGCTCTACCGGTAATCGATAGCGAGTATTACCGGCCACCGAAATAGCATACGGCGCTGTAAAGGCAACGATCCACCAGACACTTAACACAAAAAATTGTCTGTACTTTCGATACACCAATACACTACCCAGAAATGCCAACAACAGCAACACAATCTGAATAATACTTCTAAACATATAAAAGTAGCGTGGCTCAACAATGTTCTGATCGGTTATCAAATAGGTAGGAGAAATAACCCAGAGGTACACTATGCGCATCATCGTCAGCTTTAAAAATTGCAGAGGATTTGCTGCAATCCATTGTAGCGCTTCATACCGCAGCACCGCATAGCGTTCCGCTTCGTTGAGTGAGCTTAAATACTCAAGCGTGCTTGCCGGAAGCGTGTTTTGCATTGGCTCACCCGAAGCCGTGTACAAAAAGCCGGTGGCGTGCGGATTGTTACCCAGCCAAAAGTTCAGATCAAATGAGGTCTTGAGCAACACAACCTGCTGAAACACCAGATAATTTCTGATCGTCCAGGGCAACAACACCAACAGGCCAATCAATAGTGTAACAGCCAGCTTTTGGATAATCTTGATCCTATCACCTTGATTCATTCCGATGAGGAACGCCGCACCTGATAAGCCATACAGCAAAATAGGTTCAACCAGGCAGGAAATACCCCAGACCACCCCCAAAAATATGACGCGGCGCCAGGTGGGCCGTTGAAAGAAGTGTAATAACACAAACAAGGAAAAAATTGTAAAAAATGTTGTAAAAATCGCCGGAGAAATCTGCTTACAGAAATAGATAAGTGGAGGGTAGAAGGTTACCATCAGACCAGACAATAAACCGGTTGTTGTGTCAATCCAATGCGATGCAATCCTGCCGATGAGGTAGATAAGCAACGCCGAAAGCAGGGCCTGGCATAGCTCGACACCAAGAAACGGCAAGGGCACCCCCACCCACAACCAGGCTGCCAGAAATAATGGATACACCGGCGTATTCAGTGCGGTTGGCATCTCTGGCCCAAGCCAGCCGCCTCCCACAAAACCCTTACCGGCAACGATATTCTTTGCTACAATGCCATACTCAGCCGTCAACGGTTCATGGTAGTCGTTTAGGACAAACACTGCGGCTACCCGGATGATTAACCCGATAATCGTCAGCAGCCATAGAGTTTGCATGAACCTTCGCGAGTCACTTACTGATGCAGAAATCCAATCCATGATGATACCTTCACCGAATTTTTTCAGCTTTTGAGTCGCTGCCGAAGGGATTGTACCAGATGATTTCGATGCAATCGCAGTTGAGCGCGTGATGAACGCAGTCAGGTCGGGCGCCACCATAAGTAGGGGCACAGCGTCGCCGTGCCCCTACCATCAATGGCCGATGTCTATGAGGAACTACATCAATGTCGCTTACCCTCTTTGCAAGAGCAACGTGGCAATCAAGGTTTGAGCAAATGTCAGCGTGGGATGCGTCCCCTGAACCATTTCACCTGTGCTCACCTGTCCAGATACCGGCAGCCGTGATCGTAATCCTTCACTCAGCCGATCAAGAGCCGGGTCTGACGTTGCGTTAATCACGTTGGCCGGTAAACCATCATCGTCAGCAGCCACCGATTGGATCTGCACGGCTACCCCCTGACCCGCATCGGCAAGAGCGTTGATGACATCAAACGCCAGCGCCCGCCGGCGCAACCACATTTGCAGGTCGTACCCCACTTCACCTGGCAGAAAGCGTAAAACGACATCGGCTAACGGTCGTTGGACAACGATGTAACGCTGGATGTCGCGTTCACGCGCCGGCCACGCCATCCGCACTTCTTCAGGGGTGTACCCCCGTTGACGCACATCACGTTCTTCGCGCCAACGACGGTACAGTTCGGGATCGGGATCAAAGTAGACAGTAAGGTCGAACAGATCGGGCTGCACCGGTGGGGTCAAAGTTAACGCACCGTAAGCAATAACCAGTCCGGTCGGAGCAACCCGTTCACTGCCCTGTGGAACTCCGGTCTTATGGTTGTAGATCGGTTTTTCGATAGTTTGACCGGCTCGCAACGCTGCCAGGTCGGCGGCCATGCGATCCAGATCGGTAGCCCTCGGATCGGCATCGGTTAAACCACGTACCGCACGCTCTGCACGGCTATAGCGCAGGTAATCATCGAGATTGATCGGCGTAACGCCTTGCGCACCCAGCAGACGCACAATCCCCTGCGTCAGCGTTGTCTTCCCAGTACCGCTAGCGCCGATCAAACCGAGCATGAGTGGTTGATCTCGCATAATCTCGGCTCAGGAACGCATTCGCGATTGCCAATCGGCCAGGAACTGCTCAATACCGCGATCGGTCAATGGATGGCGCATTGCCTGCTGAAGCACCTTGAACGGGCAGGTCGCAATATCAGCACCGGCCAGTGCTGCCTCAACAATATGGCGCGGATGACGGATAGATGCCGCCAGAATCTTGGTTTTAATTTCACTATCCTGGCGATAGATACCGGCAATCTCGCGAATCAAGGCCATTCCATCAACACCGGTATCATCAACACGCCCAACGAAGGGGCTAATGATGAACGCACCGGCCCGTGCCGCCAGCAATGCCTGCACAGCGTTGAAACAGAGCGTTACATTGCAACGAATGCCGTGCTTAGCCAGTTGGCTTACTGCTCGTAATCCCTCGGTTGTACTCGGCACTTTGATGATAACGTTCGGATGCCATGCAGCATACTCTAATCCCTCGCGCACCATTCCCTCGGCATCGAGCGAGATGGTCTCGGCGCTGATCGGGCCATCAACCAGCTCGGCAATTTCCGTGATAATTGCTTTGAAATCAACTCCCCCTTCGCGGGCAATCAGTGTCGGATTCGTTGTTACTCCGCTCAGAATACCCCAACTGGCGGCCTCGCGAATCTCGGCGAGGTTGGCCGTATCGAGATAAATTTGCATGTGCTGCCTCCCTTATTTCGGCGCCATTCGGATTGCGCCATCGAGTCGAATCACTTCACCGTTCAGCATCGGATTTTCAATGATGTGCTGGACTAACGCTGCATACTCAGCAGGACGCCCCAATCGCGATGGAAATGGTACCTGCGCACCGAGCGACTCACGGGCCGCTGCCGGTAGACTGGCCATCATTGCGGTATCGAAGATACCCGGCGCAATGGTCATCACCCGTATCCCAAAGCGAGCCAGTTCGCGGGCTGCCGGTAACGTCATCCCAACGACACCAGCTTTTGAGGCGGCATAAGCAACCTGACCGATCTGGCCTTCAAACGCAGCTATCGATGCCGTATTGATTATAACCCCACGTTCGCCTTCGGAGTTGGGTTGGTTTTGACTCATGACCTGTGCTGCATAGAGCATCATGTAGAAGGTGCCGATCAGATTGACTTCAACGACACGCTTGAAGCGCGCCGGATCGTGCACGCCGTCACGGCCCAGGATTCGTTCGGCCAGAACGATACCGGCACAACAGACTAATACATGTAGTTCACCATTCGCGGCAGCCCTGGTTACGGCTGCTGCACACTGCGCCGGATCGGTAACATCGGTGCGCACAAACAGCCCTCCGATCCGGGCTGCTAGCTCTTCACCAGCACCTTCATTCAGATCGGCAATGGTCACCCGCGCCCCGGCACCGGCCAGTCGTTCAGCAGTTGCTGCTCCCAAACCAGAGGCCCCACCAGTCACCAGCGCATTTAGCCCGTGTAGTTGCATTGCTTGCTCCTTTGCCTAGCGGGCAACTGCCCATTCAAAATGCATACCATCACTGGCGCCTTTACCATCGTAGTTCCAGTGACCTCCCCAGAAGAAGCCAAGTGCATTCGCGATTGGTACTAGCTCACGCACCGAACCACGATCACCAACCAGAGCTGCCGGTTTGTAAAAGCCATTCCACTGCGCATTGATATCGAACGCCGTTCCGTAGGCATGATTACTCAAGGTAGTCGGGTTGCTACGGATCGTTCGCGGCCACCATGCACCATCGAAGGTTAGTACAAGGTGCAACAACCCGGCATCTTCCCAGGCCTGCCACAATCGGCGCAATTGATCGGCTGCCAGACGATGAAACTTGATCCGCCCGCCATTGGTATTCCGAAACCGGGCCATTTGTGGAATGGTCACTTCAATAAGATGCCGTTCAACCCAATCGTTGGTGATGATAATATCATCACCGCTCTTACGTACCCATTCAATGTTGCCTAACACACGCTCGCGCTGACCGTTACGGTCGGTCAGGATATTGAAGTCGGGCTTAGGCGGCCAGTTGGGATCACGCCGTGGCGCACCTGCCCTTACCACCTCTGGCGCATTGAGAATGTTCACTGTAGGCGGTTGTACAGGTCCGGCAGGTGGTTCCGGTACAGGTGGTGATACCGGTGGCGTCGGTGGTACCAGTGGTGTCGGCGCTTTGGGCTGCCAGGCCTGTACCTCTGCTGGGCGCGGTAAATCACTCATCCGGCGAATGACACCATCTGAACCACGGTAGAGCGTATCGTAAGCAAAGACCTGGACATCAAACGATTGCCCGTTGATCGTCTCGCACATCACCCCACTTAACGGTGTCCCTAACCTCAGTTCTAATGCCCGCTGGTGAAACGGATCGGTAGGATTATACGGCACTCCCGCCACTTTGTACGTTTCGGCCCAGATTTGGGCGTACTGTGGACTGGACGGATCGGTCAGACTGAGAAAGAAACACCCTGCTTGCTGACTCATTGGCGTATAGAGCGTATCACCGGCAAAGACCTGCACCGCAAAAGCTCGATCCGCAGTCACATAATTCCCACTGAGAGCCGGTCCCAATTTTGCCTGAAGCGCCACAAAGTGAAACCGCCAATCAGCACGAAACTCGGTTTTGCCTTCAAGAGGTGAACGAGTCGCACTGGTCTTTAACGCACTGCGATAACCGGCCTCGATAAGTGCCCGACTAACACCACCGGTTGGAATGGCGCCAATATCGGGGCCGAGCAAACTGGCAAACGATTGTACCGCAGCATACTGTGTTCCTTCGTTGAAGATGGTGTCACGGGCAAAGACTTGAAAGTTGTAACTCTTACCATCAACTACTACTGGCGGCGGTTCATTAGGAGCTAGCGGTGCACCGATGTCGAATTTCCCCCAATAGAGCGAGAAGGCCTGATTGAGACGTAACTGTGCACCCCGCTGACGCCAGGTAACTGTTGCCAGAGCCACCCACAACTCTTGCTCTGGTGAACGAGTACCACTCCCTAATACCAGATTACCGGCGACCGACCATACTGGCGGCGCAGGTGGGAGATACTGCTGGAGACGCCTCCGCCCTGTAGCATCAGATACAACCGTACATACATCGGCGAGTGAAAGGTGAGATTGTGCAACCAGAGCCGGTAACCAATCGGCCAACACACTTGCTTGCACTTCGCTCAGGTCAGTAACGTTAGGAGCTTCCACACTTACAATCACAGCAATCCGATTGAGATTCCGCATCCGTCCTCGCCAGATAGCCCGTCCCAATCCATCACCGGCGCGACTGATCGTCAATAGTTGCGATAAGGTACCATCACGAGCAAGATAGAAATGGGGTAACAATGGCGACTCTGCGCGCAGATAATCAGCTATAGCAACGGCTGACGGACGTTCATCGGTGACGAAAACCACGACTGCTGCTCTTTGTCCGGCTCGCGACTTGCCTGCACGCTCTGGTTGGTCAACCGATGTGATCGGTACATCGGCGCTACTCATAATAAGCTCCGTGCTCTGTTTATGAATGTTTCTGGCTCATCGTAGCACAGGCAGGCAGAGAAGGCAACGACGAGTTGACGGTACGACTTGTCGTGGAAGTCCTATTACACAATAGCCAAATATGGCTATTGCCCGGCAGAAGGAGGAATGCTTATGCTAAAGGTATAAGCGTTATGTGCGAGAAATGTTTTAGGAAAGGCTATCCGATGTATCGTCAAATCTTCCTCTATGCGGTCATCGCCTTCGTGCTCGCCCACTTGCCGGCACATGCTTTCTCGCAAGCGCATGGTCCAACCAACACTATTTTCATCCCGCTGGTAACGAATAGCCTGCCGCCACTTTCCACCAACTGGCTTGAACGGGTGAACGGTTACCGACTGCGCGCTGGCGTACCACCAGTTCATGAAGATGCAACATTGAATGGTAACTGTTTTGAACATGCCCGCTACATGGCCGAGAACAACCATCTCACCCACAATCAAAACTCTAGCTTACCCTACGCCTCACCGGCAGGACAAATCTGCGCCCAAAAGGGCAACGCCTGGCTCGGCTGGGGTAATGGCTGGACACCCGCCGATGCCATTGACAGTTGGATGCGCTCGGTTGGTCACCGGCTCTGGCTGCTCTACCCAACAACACCCACCTTTGGCTTCGGCTTCTACACCACTGCTAATGGGGCAACAAGTGCGGCTGCGCTCGATGTGCTGTCGTATTTCAACGATGGCGCTGACTATCCCAACTGGCCGGTACGCTATCCCGGCATCAATCAGACCGATGTTCCGCCAACTCAGTACCCGATAACGCTGCAATGGCGCTATTTCGGCGATACACCGGTAGTCAACAGCACGGCATTACAGGTCGTCGGTGGCAATAGCATCGCCCACATCTTTTCAACCGCCCTACCGGTGGGGCATAAAGGAATCGTGATTACGCCAACGGTAAACTTGCCCCCCAACAGCCTCATTCAAGTGATGGTAGACGGATCATACGCGGGTCAACCATTTAGCTATACCTGGCAGTTCCAGACTGGAAATTAATTGCTATTTGTGAGGTAGTCTGTGTCTCGGTGGCTCTCTGGTACCACCGAGACACGTGGGCATAGCGAGCAATGAGCACAGGAAGTTCAACCGAGGGAGCCACCACCTGAAAGAGAAAACCTGAAATGATTTTCAAATCTGTACTGCCGGCAAGCCCTCCATAGCGGCATAATCACGCAGGATCGCAGCAATGTGTTCCAGGTCTTCGAGGATAAAGTAGGTATCGTGCATCGAATAGGCAGCTCCGGGCGTATTCGCAACTCGCCGAATATCAAACGGTACTCGTGGCGTATCGGCTGCAAAGGCGTGATCAAGTTCCCCAATCGACGACAGGAGACCGGCGCCAAAAACCTTTAACCCACCATCTTCTCGAATCAGCCCAAATTCGATGCTGTACCACCAGAGACGGGCTATTTCCAGACGTTGCCGCTCGTCACCGGCAAAATAAAGAGGCCCAAAAGCCTGGGCAATATCGGCAAAGCGCTGATCGGTAAAAAATGCCAGATGACCAATGTACTCGTGAAAGAGATCGGGCAGCGGCGTAAAATCAAGCTCGTCCATGCGTCGAATATAGTTGGTCACCGGGAAGCGCCGTTCGGCGATGTGCTCAAACCATTCAGTAGGGTTGAGATACTCATTTTGCGCATCGCACAACGTCCAGCCGGTCATTGCTGCCAGACGTTCGCTTACCTGTACCGGATCGGGGAGACGCTGGAGATCAAGGTTCAACTTCCGAAATCCTTCGCGGAAGAGGCGGCAGGCGTACCGCTCAAGCCGGGGAACCTGGCGCGCACAGAGCGTTGCCCAAACCAGATGATCTTCTTCGGTGTAAGCAGGCATAGCGGGCGGAGCAATTGTTGTCATACCAATACCCCCTTGTATTGTATGGTGCGCTATCAATAATAACAGGCGGCGAAGGTCGCCCAACCCTCGCCGCCTGTTGACCACATTAGAAGAAACCCAGTTCCTCGCGCGCCTCTTCCGACATCATCGACGGATTCCAGAAGGGCGTCCAGACCAGATTGATCTTGACGTTCTCAAGTTCTTTATAAACCTCTTTCAATGCCATCACCTCCCGCCGGGCTTGTTCGAGAATCTGTGGCCCTGCCGGGCAGGCCGGCGTCGTCAAGGTCATATCAATATCAACGGTCTTCCCGTCATCGAGAATATCAATCCGGTACACCAGACCAAGATTTACGACATCTAGGCCTATCTCCGGATCGACCACATTTTTCAGTGCAGCCCGAACCATATCTTCGGTAATCATACGATCCCTCTTTCTTAACCGTTGGTTATCAACTGCATGATACCATACACGGCGGACAACGTTAACACTTCTTGGTAAGGAAGAACGATTATGATCGACATACTTGCCAGTAACCCGCTCTTGCTCCTGTTTACCGTATCGGCAATTGGCTATCTCATCGGACGGATCAAGATCGGCGGTGTTAGTCTTGGCGTGTCAGCCGTGCTCTTCGTTGGGCTGGCCTTTGGCGCTATCGATCAACGCTTACGCCTGCCAGACATCATTTATTTGCTCGGTCTGGTTATCTTTGTGTACACCATCGGCCTGAGCAGCGGCCCCGGCTTCGTTTCATCGTTCCGCCGACGCGGGTTGCGCAATAATCTGTTCATCGGTGGGTTGATTGTGGTTGCAGCCGGTATTGCGGCACTTTTACGCATTGTGCTCGGCTTGAACGGTGCCCAAACAGCCGGACTCTTTGCCGGCAGTTTGACCAACACGCCAGCCCTGGCCGCCGTGATCGAACAACTGAGTCGTCTCGGCGCCGATGAGACATTGCGCGCCGAACCGGTAGTTGGTTATTCGGTGGCCTACCCGGTTGGCGTACTAGGCATGATCCTCTCGATCTACCTGACCCGTCGCCTCTGGCAGATTGATCTACAGCAGGAAGTACAGCACCTGCGTGAATTTGGCGCCATCGGTGATCACCTGGTCAACCGCACAATTCGGGTCACCAATCCCGCAGTCCAGGGTCAAACCATCGCCGAACTGGTCAAAACACGGGGTTGGAACGTGATCTTCAGCCGTCTCCAGCACGATGGTCGAGTGGAATTGGCTACCAGTACAACCCAGCTCGCAGTAGGCGATCTGATCAACATCGTGGGCACGCCAGCGATGGTCGAGCGGGTTATCGCCGATCTTGGCGAACTGACCAGTACAGAATTGACACTCGACCGCCACACCCTTGATTTTCGGCGCGTCTTTGTCTCAAATCCGGCTGTTGTTGGCGTACCGTTACGTGATCTAAACCTGCCGTCGAGCATGGGTGCAGTGATTACCCGCATTCGACGAGGTGATGTTGAGCTTTTACCCCACGGTGATACCATCCTCGAACTGGGTGATCGAGTACGCATCGTTACCCAACGCGACAATATGGATCGGGTTAGCGCCTTCTTCGGCGACTCCTACCGCTCATTAGCCGAGGTCGATGTAGTTTCGCTTGGTCTGGGGACTGCACTCGGTATGCTGGTAGGTCTGATCCCAATCCCACTACCGGGCAGCGGGAGTTTTTCGCTGGGATTGGCCGGTGGCCCGCTGGTTGTTGCCCTCTTCCTTGGCTGGCGCGGGCGTACCGGGCCAATCGTGTGGAGTCTGCCGTACAGCGCCAATCTTACATTACGTCAAGTTGGAATGACTATGTTCCTGGCCGGTGTCGGCACTCGTTCCGGTTATAGTTTCGTCACGACTCTTACACAGGGAAACGGCCTCATTCTGTTTCTAGGCGGAGCACTCATCACAATACCGGTCGCTATGCTGACTCTGTTTACCGGCTACAAGATGCTCAAGATACCGTTTAGCGTACTGACCGGGATGCTGGCCGGATTACAAACCCAGCCAGCGGTGCTGGCCTTTGCCAACGAACAAGTTGGTAACGAAGCACCAAATATCGGCTACGCGATGGTCTTTCCAACGGCAATGGTGCTAAAGATTATCTTCGCGCAGATTTTGTTGGGATGATTCCATTCAGCATACCGGCGAGACGGGCGGGTTGAGCACCCGCCCCTACTCTAGGCAAAAAGAGTATATTTAGCACGCACTATGGAGATCTGTCAGGTGCGCGCCGTAATGCGAACAGCGAGTTTAGCATACGTATCCTGTAGGCGAGAATGCAGACAACCAATCACTCCTCACGTTTCCCCGCCCTTGCCTGGCGTACAATTTCGGCAATTTGACCAAGATGGTCATAGGCATGAGCGAGACCCAGAACATACCGACCACGGGCATCAACCAGTGATGCACCGGGCCACGGTTCAACCATATATTCAAGATGCGGATGGTCAGGCCACATCTGTAGCGAGGCATGCAACATCCGCCGACTTTCAGCCAGCCGTTGTCGTACCTGTGCTATCGAGGTCACCGTCTCCCATGGCACTTCGTACCGAGAACGGCCGTGGAACGGTACGCCACGCGCCATTTCGGCTGCCAGAAAAGCCGACTCCTCACACGAGGCTGTTAGATGCACAATCACGTGAGCAAGCGTCCAGGCTTGATTGACCGCAGCAGGGTCTGTTGCAAATGGATCGTGGGCGTTTGGATCAACGGGTTGAAACGTCACATCAGCATCGGAACAATCGGCAATCAGCCGTTCGATTGTATCGTACATTTCATCGGTCTCGGTGCGCAGATCGGCCACCGTGAGATCACGAACCAGCTCTTGAACGGTTCGCTCTTTTCGGTAGAGAGCAGCGTAATCAAGCATACCTGGCTCCTTTATACTTAGCGACCTAACCGTTCGAGCAACATACAGTACGCAGCCTGTCCTTTGCGGAAGCTGCTCAAACGGAAGAATTCGTCGGGCGCATGGAAACGCTCATCATCAAGGGCAAAGGCAAAACTGCTAGTATAAGCGCCAAGCTGACGCTGGAAGAGGGTACAAACCGGGATCGAACCACCACTGCGCACGTAGTACGGCTCACGGCCATACAACTCGATCAACACCTCACGTACAGCGATGTTCCCTGGATCGTCTTCGGGAATCAGGTAGGGATAGGCCTGAAACGCAAGCGGGGTCACTGTCACGTTCACTCCAGGCGGTGTATGACGTTTGATATGTGCCTGCAACAGCTCAAGAATGGTCTGTGGGTCCTGGTCGGGCACGAGCCGGCAGGTAATCTTGGCGTGGGCCTCAGCCGGCAAGACCGTCTTGATCCCTTCTTGTTGAAACCCGCCCCAGATTCCGTTCACCTCAAGTGTTGGTCGCACCCATTCGCGTTCACGGGGAGTAAAACCGGCTTCACCAAAGAGAGCTGGTACTCCCAGCGCGGCTTTCAGTTTCTCCTCATCGAAAGGGATAGCAGCAATCCGTTCTCGGTCGGCTAGTGATAACGGCCGTACCTGGTCGTAAAAACCAGGGATGGTAATCATTCCGTCATCCGAACGCATCGAATCGAGAATCTGAACCAGAGCGTGGATCGGGTTTTGCACGACACCACCGTACATGCCCGAATGCAAGTCCATCTTTGGCCCATACACATCGATCTGTACGCCGCAACCACCGCGCAAGCCGACCAGAATCTGGGGCTGATCTTCACTCCATTGCCCACCATCAGCACTCAATACCAGATCGCAGGCAAAGCGCTCTCGTTCCTCCTGGAGAAACGCTGGAATCTGGGGACTCCCAATTTCTTCCTGGCCTTCAAAGAAAAACTTGACATTGACCGGCAGCGAGCCTCTGCTGCGCAATAAGGCTTCAACTGCCAGGATCGGAATGAGCATGTTGCCTTTGTCGTCACTGGCGCCACGGGCGTAGATTCGATTATTCTCAATATGCGGCTCAAATGGTGGATGCGTCCATAAATCGAGCGGATCGACCGGCTGCACGTCAAAGTGACCGTAGATCAAAACGGTAGGCTTACCAGGAGCATGCAGCCAATCAGCGTACACCACCGGATGACCGCCGGTCGGCAGAATTGCCACGTGCTCCATTCCGGCAGCGGTTAGCCGATTCGCAACCCACTCAGCGGCACGCAGCACATCACCAGCGTGCGCGGAAATGGCTGAGATACTCGGGATACGCAAGAAGTCGACCAATTCGGCAAGGAAGCGGTCTTGATTCTCGGTGAGGTAGTCTTTCCAGTCTGGCATAATGATGCTCTCTCCTTTATAATGCAGGGCAGGCGGACGCACAGCTTTCGCCCCGGTATCCTCAATTATAACGGAGATTATTATGGCGACATCACTTGCGCGTCCAATATTTCACTGGCAACCAGTTGCCGTCATTCTGGGATTACTCGCGACGATTGCGGTGAACATTGCAGCCAATACGCTACCCCTCAATGGTCAGACCACAGGCGCCATTTCAGATCGGTACCCACTGCTCATAACACCACCCGGATATATCTTTTCAATTTGGGGCCTCATTTATGTCGGGCTGATCGGTTACGCTGTCTATCAGGCACTGCCTGCACAGATCAATAATCCGCGTTTGCGTTCCGCAGCCCCATGGTTTTTGCTCAGTTGTCTTGGCAACATCGGCTGGTTGTTCTTCTGGCACTACAATCTGTCACCGCTCTCGCTGCCAGCAATGTTGATTGTGCTGATCGGTTTGGTTGGGGCTTATGTGAAACTCCGTAGTCCTGGAACACCAACACCCGGCGAACGATGGCTGGTACAACCAACCTTTAGCCTCTATTTAGGATGGATTTGCGTTGCAACCCTCGTTAATGCGAGCGTCTTCCTCTACGATCTGGGATGGCGTGATACCGGCAACGGTGGCATAATTAGCGCCAGCGTGTTACTCATCCTGGCTGCCGGTCTGAGCTGGTGGTTTGCCCAACGTTGGCGCGATGCAGTCCTACCGCTCGTTGTAGTCTGGGCAGCGAGTGGCATTGCGTTCAAGCAAGCTGCCATGATGCCACTGGCAACCATCGCCTGGATCGTTGTCCTGACCGCACTTGCCGCATCAGCATCGACACTCTTCCGTCGTTGAACATAGCTGGCAAGTGGTTTCCGTCAGATTTCTGTAATCTGATCAAACGGTGACGGTAGTCACGATCATCGTTCGTAAGCATAGGATGGTTCCCTTACCAGATCACGGAGCTGCTTATGACGATGATCAAGCGTTCTTACCTGTCACTATTCTCACTCTTATTCGTCAGCATATTAAGTCTCATTATCATCACCTGGAGTTGGTCAGCCAGCGCCCAAACCGCCAGCCTGACCGTCTCACCAACTGTAGCCCGTCAGAATACGACAGTTACCCTGAGCGGTACCGGTTTTCTCCCTGCTGAGACAGTGAGCATTTGGATCACCTATCCCGATTACCGTGTCTACGGCGTCACCGTTATCCAGACCGACGAGCAAGGACGGTTCAATCACCCATACCTGCCCGATTTCCTTGGGGCAACCTTCACCCCAACCGGACGTTACGTCTATACGGCGCGAGGCTGGCAGAGTGGGCGAGAAGCCTACGCCAGCCTTGAGGTAGACATTGCCCCAGCGCCGGGTGCATCACCTGCGGTACAGTTAACGGTCAATCAATCTGCTCAAACGCAAGGCAACACCTTTGTCTTTACCGGTAGCGGTTATCGGCCAGGTGAACGGATCGCTCTGTGGCTACGCTACCCAAACAACGCTATTGCCGATCTCGGTACTCAGGTGGCTGATGCCCAGGGACGGATCAGTCTGGCGATGCTGAGCAATCATATTCCAGTAGGACGTTACGCCCTGACGGCGCGAGGCTTACAGAGTGGTGGAAATGGAATTGTTGATTTTGAGGTGTTGGTCGGTGATACTCTTAAGCCTCGTGGTACAGGTCAGCTTAGCGTGGCAACGGGAAGTGGTCCACAACGCCAGGCTATCAGATTGAACGGTAGTGGCTTTCTGGCCAGTGAAGTCATTACGTTGTGGGCAACGTTACCCGATTATGCCACCGAATGGCTAGGAGATGTTACCGCCGATGCCGATGGAACGTTCACCATCGAAGTCTATCTGAGTGAACAAGACCCGGTCGGGCGCTATACGTTCAGCGCCTATGGCAATAGCAGTGAACGCCGGGCCGTCGTTGAATATACGTTATTACCTGGCCGATAAGGGCAAATAGCCATCACGGGCAATATCAATACTCAGGGCAGGTTACACTCCTGCCCTGCCAGTGAAAAGATGACAGAGATCACTCATCGCCGAGCATAGCGTCGGATAATGGCATCAACCTGCGCCCCGTACCCTTCGCCAAACAGATTTAAATGATTAAGCAGGTGGTAGAGATTATAAAGATCGCGACGGTCACGGTAACCGGGTTCGAGCGGCCATACCGTCTGATAGGCCTGATAGAAACGTGCGGAAAAGCCACCAAAAAGTTCGGTAAACGCCAGTTCAGCCTCACGATCACTGTACGAAACCGCCGGATCGATAAGCACAGGTATACCGCCTGTACCGGCAATTACGTTCCCACTCCATAGATCACCGTGGATGAGCGATGGGACACGCGCAACACCACTGAGCCAGTGGTCGAGGCGAGAAACAATGTCGTTGAGCGCTTGCCGACGATGGCTTGGTAGCAATCCATTGCGGGCTGCTAGTTCGATCTGAGGAATGAGTCGTCGTTCGCGAAAGAACTCAATCCAATCGGTTTTCCATCCGTTGTACTGAGGCGTACCACCAATAAAATTATCACATTCCAATCCATAAGCAGCGGCAGTGCAACGGTGGAGAGCAGCCAGTTGCTCACCCAACCGGGCCTGATCCACAGCGTGACCATCGCCAATGATCCATTCACTGAGGAGAATGGCCGGTTGTTGTTCGTTGGCCGCGAGTGCCAGGATCACCGCCGGCACACGGATGGTATTGGTTGCAGCCAGTGTTCGCAGACCGTGCGCTTCAGCCATCAACATCGTGGCTAGCGATCCACCGCTGGCCCACTTGAGCGCAAATTGCTCGCCACCTAGCGTAAGGCGAACCAGTTGCGCGCCGAAACTGCTGTGCAGGTATTCAACCCGCTCAACAGGTTTGCCCAGGTGTGTAATGATCAGGTCGGTAACACTTGCCGGTAACATCGTCATACCAGAAAGAAATAAGGAGCAACAGGTAGGGATGCGTCCCCACTCCCTCAAGTTCATTCCTTCCTCTCCCAAATGGGGAGAGGAAGGAGAGACAATTCACCTAATCGCGTAGTTTCTGGCCTGTATACGGATCGTAGCGCCATTCACCGGTTGGGTCTTGTGCTGGCTGCGGAAATGCTACTTCCTCTTTCGGCATAATGATCCAGAGCACAATGTAGATAAGGGGGCTAAGTCCGCTCAGCACAGCTAATACGAAAATGAGGCGAACGATAGTACTGTCGATACCAAAGTAACGGGCGAGACCACCACATACGCCGCCGATTATGCGGTCGGTTGCACTACGAGTAAGACGGTTCGTTGTCATAGCGTTACTCCTTAATCGCTCAACAGATTTCCACTTCCTGCCTATACGACGTTGGCGAGATATGTTTGTTGCAGAACAATCCACGATCTTCTCATGATCACTTCATAACTTTTTCATAATCTTGCCCTACTGTGATTATAGCGCCGGCAGGTGCAACGAGACCGCAAATAACTGCAACGGAGGTACACAGATGAAACGAATGGTCTTACGTGCTTTGAGTAGTGCAGTGCTGGCATTGGCCCTCCTTTGGTTTTCACCAATAACGGCCCGTGCCGCCTATGAAGGAGTGACCGATTCAGCGTCAGTAGCGTTGGCGTATGGTCGTGGTGGTGGCGGGCGCGGTCTGGACAATGTGAGCGTGGGATACCTGATTCGCACGCTGAGTTCACTGACCGGGCTTGATCCTGTCACTATTCGCACCGAGTTACAAAACGGACGGAGTCTGGCCCAGATCGCCGCTGCCAACGGTAGCAGTGGTGCGGCGCTGGTGCAGGCGGTAGTTGACGCGGCGAAGACACGGCTTGATCGGGAGGTGAGCAAAGGTCGGTTGACGCAGGCCGAAGCCGATCAACTGTTAACAACGATTCGTGATCGAGCGACGACGCTGGTCAACGATACGACGTTAGGAACTCAATTAGCTGATCGGGCGGCAAAAGTATCGCAACGGAGCGCATTAGGCTGGTTAATCCAGGCCGCTGCTGATCAGACCGGACTTGATCAGGCAACCATTCGTTCACGGCTACGGAACGGCGAAACATTACGAGCAATTGTGACTTCAGCCGGTGGTAATCCACAACGGGTGATTGATGCGGCGGTGGATGCCTTCCGTCAGGCGGCAACCACTGCGATGCAATAGTAGCGCAGTCGCCCGCACCCCCGGCCCCGCTCCCGCGCTGCGGGTCGCCCTCACCCCCGGCCCCTCTCCCGCGCTGCGGGCGGCCCTCACCCCCGGCCCCTCTCCCGCGCTGCGGGAGAGGGGTGATCTGATGGACGCGCCATCGTTGTAAGATGCAGGCGCAGGATCGCCACTGCGACGCGAACCTCCCCCCTCTTCCGCTTCCCGTAAGGGAGCGGACGGGGGCACGGGGGAAGATGTGGGCATACCCCCCTCTTCCGCTTCCCGTAAGGGAGCGGACGGGGGCACGGGGGAAGATGTGGGCATACCCCCCTCTTCCGCTTCCCGTAAGGGAGCGGACGGGGGCACAGGGGAAGATGTGGGCATACCCCCCCTTCCTCTCCCGCAGCGCGGGAGAGGAAGGGGGCTGGGGGGAAGGTGAGGGCCACCAGGCGTGCTCGCAGCACCGACACTGCCACTGTTTCCCTGACCATGATGGAAGTGTCATGGTCAAGACTCATCAAAAGCTCAGGTTTCTGAATCAAGCTCTCAGACGTCGCACTGTCGAGACCAGACGTGGTAACACCTCGCCAGCCTTGCCATGAATGGTAAACAGTGGTGGGCGAGCCGCAGTGGTTTGTTCAAGATTGAGGATCAGAACGGTTGCCCCTCTGGATAGGGCGATCCGGGGGAGAGAAGCTGCCGGTTCAACAACGCCTGACGTACCAATTGAAAAGAAGACATCGCAATCGAGCGTCGCAGTGTAAGCAGCCTCTAACGCAGCGACTGGCAGATATTCACCGAACCAGACGACATCGGGACGCAACAAAGCGCCACAATCGGGACATTGGGGCAGCTCTTCATCGTAATCCCAAGTTGTATGCACGGTACCGTCGGCCATGCAGCGCGCACGATGAAGACTACCGTGTAATTCGATCACTTCTTGACTACCGGCGCGCTGGTGCAAACCATCAATATTCTGCGTGATCAGGGTTAATTTTGGCACCATCTTCGCCAGATCGACCAGGGCATAATGAGCCGGATTGGGCTGAGCAGCACAGGCTTTGATTCGTCGCTCGGCGTACCAGCGCCAGACCAATCCTGGATTGCGGGCAAAGCCTGCGGGTGAAGCCAATTCTTCCGGATCAAACTGCGACCAGAGACCGGTCTGGGCATCGCGGAAGGTAGGAATACCACTCTCCGCCGAGATACCTGCACCGGTCAAAACTGTCACATGCCGCACGGTATGCAGACGGTGTGCCAGAGCAGTGATAACCTCGTCGAGTTCGCTCATACCTCATCTCCGCACCAATTTACGACGGTTTAAATACCAGCTCAAAGCGACATGCACGTTGCGGCGAGAAGCTGACGTGCCAGACACCGCAGGTTGGCGCCGGGTTGCCACCGGGGTAAACATGGGAACGGAGATCGATCTGATCATGGCTTAGTTCGAGCAGAAATGCCCGAATTGGTGAGCCATGGGTGACAATGGCAACCCGCTGATACAGTGAGTCGGATAAACTGGTCAACACTTCGCGCACTCGTGCCCGTACCTGCTCGAATGTTTCCCCTGGTGCGTGCTCTTGTACCAGGCTCGTAAATGTGACTGGCAAACCGAGGGCATCAACCAGCACTTCAGCCGTTTGCGTCGTGCGGGCAAATGGCGAGACCAGGAGCTGTTCTATCCCTTTGTCGGCCAGAAAGGCCGCTACCTGTCGTGCTTCAGCCCGACCGCGTTCAGACAAATCGGGGCCCGGCGGAAGCTGGTACGGAATAGACGGATTGTGCATTGGTTGCCCATGACGAATAAGAAAAAGATCGGAAAGCACTGAATTTCCTTACATCTTGATGCAGCTGTCGTGTTCAGGTATCATCATGAATAGTGTACCATAGAAGATTGACGGGTCGAACTGCAACATATACAATTGATGCGGCGTCGCATCGACAGCGGATAGTAGTTTCTGTGTAGAATCACCGATCAACAAAGGATACATCAATGCGGCTGATCCTCTATCTTGGTAAAGGCGGCGTTGGCAAAACGACTACTTCGGCAGCAACGGCAGTACGGGCAGCCGAACTAGGGTATCGTACTCTGGTTGTCAGTACCGATGTAGCACATAGCCTGGCCGATGCACTCGACACGCCATTAGGTTCATTACCCACACAGATCGGCGAACGCTTATGGGGGCAGGAAATCAATGTGCTCGATGAAGTACGCCAGCATTGGGGTGAACTACGGGTGTACCTGAGTAACCTGCTTCGCCGCCGGGGGGTTGATGAAGTGGCAGCCGAAGAGCTCGCTATTATCCCCGGTATGGAAGAAGTGGTAAGTCTGCTTCACATTCGACGACAGGCTCGCGATGGCAACTTCGATGTGGTTATTGTTGATGCTGCACCTACCGGCGAAACGGTACGACTGTTGACGATGCCCGAAACGTTTCAGTGGTATGCGGCCCGCGTGATGGATTGGGAACCGACCACGCTTAAAGTGGCGCGACCGTTGGTCAAGCAATTGGTACCGGCAACCGATGTGTTTGCCAAACTCGAACGATTAACCAAAGGTGTTGAAGCGCTACGAGCGACATTGACCGATCCTCAGATCAGTTCGTACCGGCTGGTGGTCAATCCTGAACGGATGGTGATCAAAGAGGCACAGCGGGCTTCAACCTACCTGGCCTTATTTGGCTATCCGGTTGATGGAGTAGTGCTCAATCGGGTATTACCGGTCGATAAGGTGGAAGGGGCTTTTATGCAAGAATTAGCTCGCATTCAGCAGGGTTACCGTCAGATGGTTTATGATCTCTTCCGGCCCTTACCGATCTGGGAAAGCCCCTACTATGCCCGTGATCTGGCCGGGATCAAAGATTTATCAATGGTTGGTCAGCAATTGTTTGGTGATGATGACCCGGTCAAAGTGCATTTTATCGGGAAGACGCAAGAGATTGTGAAGCAAGGCGATGAGTATGTGTTGCGCCTGCCATTACCGCACGTCGAGATTGGAAAAGTATCAATGACCAAACGCGGCGATGAGTTGTTTATTGAAATCGGAAACTTCCGCCGTGATATGCTGCTACCGACTACCCTGGCCGAGCGTCCGGCACGGCGTGCGTACTTCCGCAACGGCGTCCTTGAAGTCTTCTTTGGCCCACCAGAAACACTGTCGTTACAGACCGATGAGTCTAATGAGAAAGAGGAATCGACTTCTCCATGACGACCGAACAACAGATTGCGATTCTTGGGGTACCAATTGATCTAGGGGCAGGACGACGCGGCGTTGATATGGGACCGAGCGCGATCCGCTATGCCGGTTTGAGTCGTCGTCTCGGCGAGTTAGGCTACCAGGTGGTCGATTATGGCAATCTGGCAACACCGATGGTTGAAACCTCACCACTACCACCACCCAATACACGTTTGCGCTACCTTGAACCGATTGCTGAGATGTGTGCACACCTGGCGCAGCAGGTAGCCGATATTGTTCAACAGGGAATGTTCCCCCTGATTTTAGGCGGCGATCACAGTCTGTCAATAGGTTCGGCAAGTGGGAGTGCGCGCCATCGTCGCCTTGGCCTGATCTGGATCGATGCCCACGCTGATTTCAATGACGAACATACTACGCCAAGTGGGAATATCCACGGGATGCCGCTGGCGGTCTTAACCGGGCGCGGTCATTCGTCGCTGATCACGCTGGCCGGTCGGGTACCGGCTTTCGATCCGACACGAGTGGTGTTGATCGGGGTACGCGATCTCGATCCGCTTGAACGAGAAGCACTGCGTGCTTCGCCAATCACTGTCTTTACCATGCACGAGATCGACCGCTGTGGGATGGCAACCGTCATGGAAAAAGCCTTGACGATCGCTACCGCTGATACTGCGGGATTTCACCTGAGTTTTGATCTTGATGTTGTTGATCCACGCGAAGCACCAGGTGTAGGTACGCCGGTGAACAGCGGCATTTCGGCGCGCGAGGCACATCTGGCGATGGAGCTAATCGCCGAGAGTGGTGCGTTGCGCAGTCTTGATGTGGTGGAAGTGAATCCAATTCTTGATGAACGTAATGCAACGGCACAATTGGCGGTTGATCTGGTGTTGTCGGCTTTGGGCAAGCGAATTTTGTAAGTGCGAGACACTCATCACAAAAGGTTACCCGATCTTTAATTTGCGCTTGACGGGTGTATCATCCTTTCTTCATCCATCGCAGTTATGCTTTAATGGGAATGTTGAAAGAAGGAGCATAACCTGTGACAGCTTCATTCAGCGCAGCCGATCTACACATTCATACTACGGCTAGTGACGGCGCCGCCTCTCCTGAGGCGGTGTTGTCATATGTAGCAACACATACCGACTTGCGCATTATTGCAATCACCGATCACAATACCATGGTAGGAGCATTAGAGGCTCGTCGCCTGGCACCGCACTACGGTATTGAGGTGATCGTCGGGTGTGAAATCTCGACCCAAATCGGACACGTATTGGCGTTGTTTATCGAACAGCCCATCCCGGCTGGTCTTAGTCTGGCCGAGACGGTCGCTCGTGTGCATGAGCAAAACGGTATGGTGTTTGCTGCCCATCCGTTTGGTGCATTGGTATCGTCAATTGGACGTCGCAACCTGCTGGGGCCGGAACGTAACGACATCGATTGGAATATCCTCGACGGGATTGAGGTCTTTAACGCCAGTCTCTGGAATCCGCTTAACAATCAGCGTGCTCTCCAGAAAGCTCAGGAGTGTGGTCTGAGCCAGCTTGGCGGTAGCGATGCGCATCATCTTGCCACGATTGGCTTGGGCCGCACCCTGTTCGCCGGTCATACTGTTGATCACTTACGACAGGCATTACAGCACGGCGAAACGGTCGCGGTCGGTCAGTATTGGGGCTGGCGCGGGATTGCCGGTGCAGTAAGTGCCCGTATGCAGCGCTGGAGCAAGTGGCAGACTGTGCTAGCGCGATAAGTCAACCATTGCGCTGGACAAGGGCATTTCAACGATCTTTACTATCCTGGCAGTTGGTGATGGCGGAGGGAGGAGACAAAATAGTTTCCCAAGCCCATTGCAGACGCAACCCACAATGTACATAGCACCGACACTGTCTGAGTCACCGATCAATGAATGCTCAGAATGCTCAGACCAGCGCTAACCCTCACTGTGCAACAGGCGCTCGATCACCGTTGGGCCAAGTGCAGCGGCAACGTGATCGGCCAATCGGTCGAAAGGATCAACCTTCGGTGTATTGATTAATGTCGGTTTCCAGCCCAACTGACGTAACCATCCGCGACGGAAATCGTCGTTGGCAAAGATACCGTGCAGATAGCAACCCCATATCCGTCCATCGGGACTCAGGCAGCCATCCTCGGCAGTGGTTGGATCAGCGCCGCGCTGCACAATCTGTAGCAGAGGTTGAGCGGTTCTCAAGCGATAGCTCTGACCCATGTGAATTTCGTAGCCGCTGACAGGGGTGCGACCAGCCCAGGCGACGTGTGGGTATGCAATGGTGCGTGTAGTTTGTTTGTGGGTGCTGAACGTCGTTTCAATAGGGAGCAAGCCCAACCCGGCCTCTTCACCACCATCGCCTTCGACGGCCAACGGATCGCTGATGCGTTGGCCCAATAGTTGATAACCACCACAAATACCGACAATCGCGCCCGAAAATTGGTGTAACGCAGCATCAAAACCGTGTTCGCGCAGCCAACGACGAGCCGCTAGCGTGTGCTTTGTGCCGGGGAGAATCACCGCTGCTACGCCGCTCAGTTCTGTAGGGTGCTCGATATAACGTACCGTCACGCCGGCCTCATGAGCAAGCGGATCGAAGTCGTCGAAGTTGGCAATGCCCGGCAAGCGAATGACGGCAACGGTCAAGCCCTGCGACGGTCTATCTTGCATGTGCTCAAGAGCAACAGCATCCTCTTCGGGCAAGCCGATGTCTTCCAGCCACGGCACAACCCCTAACACCGGCAGGCCGCTGCGTTCTTGCAAGATGGTGATGCCATCGGCGAACAATGACGGATCGCCGCGAAACCGATTGACGATCAGACCGGTAATGAGTGAGCGCTCGTCAGGTTCAAGGAGCATCAGGGTTCCCAACAGTTGGGCAAAAATACCGCCGCGATCAATATCGCCGACAAGTACGGTACGAGCCTGAGCGTAGTGGGCCACGCGCATATTGACAATATCACCCGCTTTAAGATTGAGTTCGACCGGACTACCGGCGCCTTCGGCAATGACAAGATCGTAAGTAGCACGCAGGTGGTCGAGATTGCGCGTGACTACCGACCAGAGCTGGGCTTTGCGTTGCCAGAAATCGCTAGCGGTGAGTGTATGCCAGGGCCGACCCTCAACGATGATCTGGCTGCGACGTTGCCCCTCTGGTTTGATGAGGATTGGATTCATCGCTACATCAGGTTCTATACCGGCAGCAGCAGCCTGTACTGCTGTACTGCGGGCTATCTCTTTCCCATCCGCGGTGACAGCCGCATTGTTGCTCATGTTTTGGGCTTTGAAGGGCGCAACACGCAAGCCGCGACGATAGGCTAGTCGGCAAAGTGCAGTCACTAGAGTGCTTTTGCCAACAGATGAAGCAGTACCGACAACCATCAAGACAGGTGCTGGCATAGGGTTATCCTCTTGTTGTTGATAAGGTTTGCAGGGAAAGATGACCCCCTCGTTGCGCTATCCTCATTTAGACAGTATCTCGCGCCAAGCGGCCAGAAGCCGTGCATTGTCGCCTGGTCGGCGCGGGGCAACTCGGACCCATTCTGGCAAACCAAACGATGTGCAGTCTCGTACCACACACCCGCGCCTAAGCAATTGGTGCCGAACTACCCCCGCATGCGTACAGTTAACGAGCATGAAGGGCAGGTCTGCCCGCCAGACAGTCAGACCGATCTGACGCAGATTTTGAGCAAGCTCATCGCTGACGGCCCAGAGTTGCGGTATGGTTGCAGGCAAAAATGTGGTATCGGCAAGCATCGCCAGCGCTGCCGCCTGAGCCGCGCTGTTAACACTCCACGCCGGTTGGTAGTGCGCGATAGCGGTTACTGTTTTGGGGTCGGCGATCAGATAACCGATGCGGAGACCGGCAACGGCATAGCTTTTAGTAAGCGAGTAGATACGGATCAGGTGCGGTACGCTGATATGGTCAAGCGGATCATGAGGAGCGGCGTTGTGTTTGAGCGTCAGATACGCCCGATCAAGGATGAGACGTCCCCCGACAGCCACACAGGCCTGCGCCAGTTCACCGATCATATCAGATGAGAGATCAATGCCGGTAGGATTATTGGGAACGCAGAGCCAGCACAGACGAGGACGGAGCCGTTCGATGGTAGTGAATAAGTCGGGGAGATCGGGATGAAATCCTGTTGCAATCGTACTCTGTTGCTCGACAACCTGCATACCGGCCAGTCGTGACGCATGCGCGTACTCGCCATATGTCGGCCCGACAACCAACGCAGTAGCACCAGCTTCACCAAGGGCGCGGGCAACGAGATGGATCAGCTCGTTGGCACCATTTCCGACCAGGATGGCGTTGGTAGCACAATGGTGAAGCGCGGCCAACTGTGTGCGCAAACGAAGACAACTTCGGTCAGGATACGGCGCCGGATTAAGGCTCCGCAGCGCCTGCAAGACCGAGTCGGGTGGGCCGAAAGGGTTGATATTGCTGCTGAAGTCGACCAATTGACCGGCACTCAACCCTAAACGAGCCAGTTCAGTTTCATCGAGTGCGCCGTGCACTACTGGACTGTACGATTCCATGCTGCCTCCAGGGTACGCAATTCTACCGCAATACCGCAGGTCACCAGATAGACTTCTTGCGCCGCTGCCGCAACCTGTTGATTGACCCATCCCAACAGATCGCGATACCGTCTGCCGAGTGGGTAGGCCGGTACGATGCCCATTCCCACCTCATTGGTGACGGCAATCAATGTGAGATTGCGACTATCTACAGTTGCCAGCAATGATGCGATTTCGTGATGAATTGCCGGTTCTGGTGCTGACTCATTGGCAAGTAAAAGATTACTGACCAGGAGTGAGAGACAGTCGAGTAGTACGACTGTACCGACCGGCAGATCGGCGAGCGCGGCGGCGACAGCAGTCGGTGCTTCAATGGTGTGCCAGGTAGCCGGCCGTCGAGCACGGTGATTGGTGATGCGCTCGCGCATTTCGTCGTCGTCGGGCGTGGCAGTCGCTAGGTAGATAACATGCTCGCTGAGGCGAGCTGCGTAGCGTTCGGCACAGCGACTTTTACCGCTGCGAGCGCCGCCGGTGAAGAGGATGATGTTCTTCATAGGCGATGACCTTTCTGGATGATGAAACAGGCGATAGCACGGAGGTTGCAGACACACGCAAACAGGTGTTTTGAACGAGGCGAGATTCCTCACGCGCTAGGTGCAGGTTTAGAACTCACACCTTTTCTCACTCCTCTATCTTATACTGGCATTTCTCATCGCTGCGGCAACGAACCGTTCGGCAGCGTGTGGACAAGAGAGAAAGTGTATGTGAATGTACGAAGCCAGGGTATTCTTGATCACCACACCTTCGGTTGCAGTATGAGGCCGTAGTTCGTCGGGCAAACAGGTGTAGAGCGACGGTAGTGTTGGTGGTCGCTCTGCCCACACCGAGTAATGAAACTCGTGACCGCGCAGGGTCTCACCGGCACGCCAGAGCCACGTGTCGGTTTGAGATGTTATAGTGCGATACCCCAGTGTCAGACGCTGCGTCATACGCGATTGACCGGGCAGCACGCCGACCATAGGGAAAGCCTGACCGTGCTGGTCAATGAGTGTTTCGGTCAGGTACATCAACCCGCCACATTCGGCGTATATCGGCACTCCGGCTTCGGCAGCGATGCAAATTGCCTGGCGAAGCCTGGTATTGGCGCTCAGTTGTGCGGCATACAATTCAGGAAAGCCCCCGCACAGATAGATGGCAGCGGTCCGTTCTGGAAGAGTAACGTCGTGTAACGGGCTGAAGAAGGCTAATTCGGCGCCAGCAACCTGTAAGAGATCGAGGTTGTCGGGGTAGATAAAGTTAAAGGCTTCATCACGAGCAACTGCAATAACCGGTTTGGTGTTTGTGTCAGGTGGTGAAACGGTTGGCAGCGGCGTTACAGGGAGTGGTGGTGCAGTACGGGCAATATTGAGCAAATGGTCGAGATCAATGGTAGCAGCAACACGGTCGGCGACATGCGATAGCCATTCCTGCCAGCGCCCCGGCTCAATGACCGGTATCAGGCCCAGATGACGTTCAGGCAGCGTCAGTTCCGGAGCACGTTCAAGAAAGCCTAGTACCGGCACGCCAATCGTCTGTTCAATTGCACTACGGATGAGTGCTGCGTGACGCGGACTACCGACGCGGTTCAAAATAACGCCACCGATCCGTAGCCGACGATCAAAGTCGCGTAAGCCAGCGATGAGTGCAGCAGCGGTACGCGCCATTGCGCGCGCATCGAGCACGATAATCACCGGTGTCGCGGTCAGACGAGCAATGTGCGCACTACTACCGGTATCATCTGTAGCGCCGTAGCCATCGAAGAGGCCCATAACGCCTTCGATGAGAGCCAGATCGGCCCCAATACTACGTCGCGTCAGGATACCGGTCATCTGTTCGGGGTCAACAAGCCAGGAATCGAGGTTATGGCATGGCCGTCCAGCAGCCAACGCATGGTAACCGGGGTCGATGTAATCGGGGCCGCATTTGAACGGCGCAACTTGCAGACCACGCCGTCGGAGAGCGGCGATCACGCCAGCGGTCAGGGTCGTCTTTCCGCTGCCGCTCATCGGTGCGGCGAATAGCAGTCTGGGGAGCAGGATTGTCTTTTCGCTCAAGGTGTTCATATCTCTTCCCAAAGCATTGGCTCTACCGGATACTGGCTCGGATCGTACCATGCCAGGGTGTCGGCCAGCACTGTCACGTCACCCACGACAAGCACTGCCGGCGGCGGAAGTTGCGCTAACCGTTGATGTTCAGCCATCGTGCCCAACGTTGCCCGTAAGGTTCGCTGTTGATGACTGGCCCCACGACTGATCAGGGCAGCCGGCGTGTCAGGATTACGGCCAGCAGCGATCAGCGCGGCGCAGACCTGCTCGATCCGACCGAGTGCCATCAGGACAACCAGAGTGGGGGTAGCGGCAAGCAATGACCAACTGATTCCACTACAGCCATGGGCTGTGACTTCATGACCAGAGACGACGGTGAACGCCGAGGCGATGCCGCGCCAGGTTAGGGGAATACCGGCGCAGAGTGGCACTGCCAGCGCCGACGACACACCTGGTACAATCTCAAACGGCAGACCGGCGGCGGCCAGAGCTGCCGCCTCTTCGGCGATATGGGCAAATACGCCCGGATCACCACCCTTCAAACGTACCACTTGCAGACCATTACGTACCAGACGAACCAACGTCTCATTGATGCCGTCCTGTCGCCAGGCGTGATGGCCGGGACGTTTGCCTACAAAGATGCGTTCAGCGTGCGCCGGTGCTTCGTCGAGTAGGGATGCGGCAATGAGCCGATCGTAGAGCACGACATCAGCCTGCCGCAACACATTCAGACCGCGCACTGTTATCAAATCGGCCCGACCAGGGCCAGCGCCAACGAGATATGCTTTACCGCTCATGGGTGCTTACTCCAATAGTTTCCAGCCAATCGGCGATAGCATCGCGTAGGGCGGCAGATCGGATGGGGGCGCTACCAATACTGCTCACGGTCACGGTGATGCCGCCACTGCGATAGACAGCCGGTACATGAAAGTCACCTTCGGTCGGGTTATCGGCTACATTGCAGAGCGCTCCGATGGCAATGGCAGCGGCAGCAATCCGTGCATTGACAGTACGATCGTTGGTTGCCGCAAATACCAGTCTTGCGCCATTGAGATCACCTGGTTGGTAGGTTCGACGTTCCCAGATGAGCCGCCCCTCCTCGGCCCATGCCATTAATTGAGTAGTCGCGGTTGGGCTGATTAGTCGTACCGGTACCCCGGCTGCTAGCAGGCCGCGTACCTTACGTTCACCGACATTGCCACCACCAATAACAACCGCCGGGAAATGAGCGGGTCTGGTCAGAATGATCGGGTAGTCGCTCGCTCCGGTTGCCAGCATAGCAGTGGTCGGTTGATAAGGGCGCGTTGTGTAGCCGCGTGGAGTGACCACATGCCCAGACAGGTGGAAGCTCTGGCTATTTCCAATCAGTACCAAAGTAAGCATATCGGCCTGGATAGGATCGGCGGCTGCTAGAGTAGTGACAGTAATCTGCTCATCGTCGCGGCTCACCTGTCGGCCAAAGACAACCGGTGTTGTTGGCGGGCGATGGTCGCGCAATATAGCAAGGGCGGCGGCGAGTTGCCAGTTGCGCCCTTGTGAGCGCGGATTATAGAGCGCGACAACAAAATCGGCCTGGGCCGCAGCGCGCAGTCGCCGTTCAATCAGTGACCACGGCGTGAGCAAATCGCTGAGGCTGATGAGGCAGAGGTCATGATTGATCGGTGCACCAATGCGAGCAGCCAGCGCCTGAAATGCACTGACCCCCGGAATAACTTCGACGACCGGATCGCGGCCACGCCAACCGATGGCCTGTAATTGCTCGAACACAGGAGCAGCCATTGCGTAAATCCCTATGTCGCCGCTGCTCACCAGGGCTACACGCCGACCGGCCCGCGCTAGGTCAATCGCCATCTGTGCCCGTCCTATCTCGTCGCCCATAGCTGGTGTTGCAATCACCTCTTGATCGGCACGGAGCAGGGGCCTGATCAGGTCGATATACCGTGCGTAACCCATCACAACCTCCGCATTGCTCAGCGCCCGCCGAGCTAACTCGGTGAGATGGGCCAGATCGCCGGGGCCAATACTGACCAGCCTGAGCTGACCGGTGGCAGAAGGCAAAGCAATGGAAGCGGCTTGGCCGAGGGCAACAGCAACCGTGCATTGGGCAAAGACCTGTTTGGGAACCAGGAGTGGCCCTTGGGCTGCGATTGTCGCACATGGCTCGGCTACACCGGGGAGAGCAAAGCGAGTTGCGGCACTTGGGCTAAACGCTTGCGGATCGAGGGCTTGCAGTTGATCGGTGTTAATGACCGTAAGCGGAACACCGAAATGATCGGCCAGCGCAATAATACCGGCCTCATCGGCCTTCAGTTCGGCGGTCGCAAGAGCAGCGACACACTCGGTCAGCAGATCATGCTGCGCCAGTGTTGTTGTGACTGCGGTAGCAAGTTCATCAACCGGAACACCACGACGACAACCGATGCCGATCACCAGCGATGGGAGAAAATAACGTAACGCTTTGTGGCGTAATTTATTCCAGAGAGGGTCAAGCCGCCGGTACGAAACAAGAATCGCTGCGGCAAAACGGGGATCGGTCAGCAGCTCGGCTTCATTCACCCATTCAACCGTTGCCACCGAAGCCAACTCGGTGGTTAACAGGGCACGCGCCGCCGGTAGCGCCGGATCGACCCACACCCCAACGGGATCGCCGTTCACCAGGCAAGCCATAACGTGAGTTGTAGCTGAATCCGGCGCCAGGCGCCAACCCTGTTCCTTTCCGATAAGATCGAGGGCTGGCAGGCCCTGAACGTCGCTTGCGGTCGTAATAGCAGCAAGACCGGCGGTGATGGTTGCAATCCGACGGGCTAGCGCATTCGCACCGGCACGATGCCCGCCAACCAGGGGTACAACAACCTGACCCTGTTCATCGAGGCAGATCACCGCCGGATCGACTGTTTTCGCGTTGAGTAGGGGTGCGATCAAGCGCACAGCAATGCCGGTTGCGGCGATAAAGATAATCGCACTACTCTGACGCCAGGCCATCTGCACCGCTTCGCGCAGTGTTGTGTACGTGCGTCCACCAGGAACTGTCGCAACGAATCGCTCTGGCACCCAGATCGTCGCCGGAACGTGTTGTGCCAACCGATTAGCAAGTTCGACGCCGGCACGGCTAACGGCAATGATCGACGATGGTGTCGTAGCTGCCTCTGCCAGGGTATATTGATCACTGAGTTTCCTCGTCATTTGCTATCTCTATCTGTCTTGGTCAAGAGGTGCTTGTTCTTGCTCAGGAGATCGCTCTCGTTCCTCATATCAGGCCTAAGAATGGAAAGCAGACTGATCGCTGTTCGCACCATTTCCATCATCTGACACGACACGTCGGCGGAGACGATGGCTAAACTGCGGATTGTAGAGATGGCTGGTCGGTCGGTCAGTACGTTTGTGGGCTGGATCGAGCGCCGCACTGACTAGAATCAGAGCCTGACGGGTAAAGCCAGCAGCCTTCACGCTGGCGACAATATCGCCTAACGTGCCGTGGATGATCACTTCATCGGGCCAGGAGACGCGGTAGGCCACTACAACCGGCGTTTCTGGCGTGTAAACACCACCGGCCAAGAGATCGTCAACCACCTGCTGAATACGGGTAATCCCCAGGTAGATCGCCAGCGAAGCACCGTGAGCCGCCAGGCCACGTAGATGTTCGCGTTCTGGCAACGGTGTTCGTCCGCCGGGGCGGGTCAGGATGATGGTTTGCACCAGTTCGGGCACCGTCAACTCAACACCAAGGCGTGCGGCGAGGGCGAAGGCTGCGGTGACACCGGGTACAATCTCGTAGGGAATACCGGCTTCGTCAAGCGCCACCATCTGTTCGTGAATCGCTCCGTACAGCGCCGGATCGCCGCTGTGTAAGCGCACCACCACTTGCCCGGCCCGTGCCGCTTCGCTCATCACCTGCACGATCTGCGTGAGGTGCATTTCGACCGAGCCGATGATGCGCGCTTCAGGCCGGGCATACGCCAACGGTAGGGCTGCATCCACCAGACTATCAGCGTAGAGGATCAGGTTAGCCTGTGCCAGAAGATCACGTCCACGCACTGTAATAAGATCGGGGGCACCGGGGCCGGCACCGACAAAATAGACGGTACCTGGAGTAGCAGGGTAGATCATAGCCATCCTCCACGACGAACGATGACCAACGACAGATAAGGACGATGCTGGAGATCGAGTGTGCGCAGATCGCGGGTGATGAATTCGCCCTCCAACCCGACTCGCTCGGCGTAGAGGGCATGGTCGAGCAGATTGAGTTGCTGCAAGGCTGTGACAATTGTTGGTAGGGCCGTACCGGCTTTCATCAGCACAACGGTATTGAAATCGTTGAGCAGCCGTTGCAGAGTGAGCATGTCGGTTTCATAGCTGGCCGGCAACACGACGAACCGCTCGTCGGCCATGGTCAACGGGACACCACCGGCAGCGGCAGCCGCAGCAAATGAGGTGATGCCGGGAATGATCTTGACGGTGATGTTGGCAGCAGTGTGTAGTTCACGCCACAGATAACTGAATGTGCCGTACAGTAGAGGATCACCGAGTAAGAGATAGACACCCCGTTGTCGGCCGGTCAGTTCTTGCTGAATCGTTGCGGCAGCCGCTTGCCAGGCTGGGCGCAATTGACCGGCATCGCGGGTCATTGGCAGAGGCAGACTCACTAGACGCTGGCGCTCTTGATCGATCCAGGGTGTGGCAATCTGTAGCGCGATACTGGCATCACCCTCACGACTAAGGGGGGTGAAAATGACATCAGCGCTTTGAATGGCGCGTAATCCCTTAAGCGTAATCAATTCCGGATCACCGGGACCAACGCCGACGGCGATCAGCTCGGGAAGTTCAGTCATAGGTTGCCTCTTTTCGCCAGACAACGATATACACTGGGTTGAGTGCGGCAAACCGCAAATCAGTTTGAATTGGTGCCCCACGATTGATCTGAACATGGGTAACCCGGGCCCCTGGTAAGAGCTGCACTACCTGGGCAAGACGGCCGGTCATGACGAGATTGATCACCAATCGCCCGGCAGGGTGCAGTCGTTGGCGAGCCAGCGTTACGATGTCGGATAGACGCCCACCGCTGCCACCCACAAATACAGCATGCGGATCAGGCCACGACCGGCATGCTTCTGGCGCTTCGCCATGAAACACGTGCAGATTGGGCGCCGGGAAGCGGCGCAGATTCGTCTGAATGTGATCAATGAAAACCGCCCGGCGCTCAACTGCATAGACCTGCGCGGTTGGCCATGCCCGAGCTGCCTCTATCGCTACCGATCCACTACCGGCGCCGATGTCCCACAACACCTCACCTGGCTGGATTGCCAGTTCGGCCAAACTGAGCAGCCTAATCTCGCGTTTCGTCAGTTGACCGGCTTCGGTACTAAAGACTTCGTCGGGCAAACCAGGCGGAACCGGCTGACGCGGCTGGCCGTTCCAGACAATCAACACATTCAACGGATCGAACGTACTGTTCACGATCTCGGCGAGCGTTGCCCGTACAACTCGTTGTCGTGCCCCGCCGAGCTGTTCGCATACCGCACAGCGACTATCTGGCGCTAATCCGGCAGTGATCAACGCCTGCGCGATGACTGCCGGTGTCTGCTGGTGATCGGTCAGGATTGCTGCCTTAGCTGCGCCAAGAACCGCAGGAATGATATTGGCAAATGGACGCCCGTGCGCACTGAGTAAGATGGCGTCGTGCCAGGGTTCGGCGAGGGCGGCAAACGCAAGTTGGGCCGCCGTAGGTGCCGGTATGATCTCAAGCGCTTCGGGTGGAAACCGCCGGCGCAAACTACTACCAATACCGTACCAGAGCGGATCGCCCGATGCCAGCACGACGGCAGTCTTTCCACTCTCCCAGGCACTATACAACCGCGACAGGGCCGGTTCAACGCTAGCTTCGATGGTCAGGCGTTCAGCGGGAACATCGGCAAACGCCGCGAGCTGCCGCTTTCCGCCAACCAGCAGATCGGCACGTCGAATCCGTTCGCAGAGATGCACTGGCAGTCCCTCGGCGCCGGCAGCGGTTAGGCCAACAACCAGAACAGGTGTACGCCGACTCATACATCCTCCACCGGATCATCAGTTTCGGGTAGCGGATCGGTCGGTAGACGTTCAATCAGTGGTGGCGGTGGTGTTACCGGTGTTGTTGGTTGCATCTCAGTTCTGGCTGCGCGTGCCAGCACACGCCCGTCGAAATCGACAAGAATCGTCTCAAAATCCATCGTTCCACTCAGACCGGTAATAAACCGCAGGCATTGATCGAGTGCCAATTCGACAATCCGTTGTAGCGGTGCCATCTGACCATTGGCCTGACACAGTTCGAGAAAGTGCCGACCAGTGTTTGCACGTGCTACTTCCGCGACGAAGGACTCGGGCGCACCAACGTCACGACAAACCTGAGACAGAAACGTGAAATCAACCTGATTACCGGCAACGTGGGTTTGCATATGGCCCTGCGCGGTTTTAATCATCTTGCCGATCATGCCCACAAAAGCAGCAGCCGGAACACCGTGACTGACACAAACTTTCAGCGCATCACCGGTAAAGACACTCAACTCGACAAAGGCAATTTCAGGCAATTCGGGAAATATCTGCATAGCAAATTTTTCTGAACGACCACCGGTACATAAGATAATCTTTGGCACACCGTTACGAGCTGCCATTTCCACAGCCTGGATCACACTGGCGCGCCAGGCCGCAGTACTGTACGGAAAGACTTTGCCGGTTGTACCGAGAATGCTGATTCCGCCCACAATTCCAAGTCGGGGATTTAGAGTCTTCTGGGCAATCCGTTCGCCATCGGGTACACTGATGATGACCTCAAGCCCTTGCCGCTCAAGAAACGTCTCGCCATCGGGGGCGTACTCACGCACTGCATCGATCACATTGGCAGTAATTTGTTGGCGAGGCACTGGGTTAATGGCTGGCCCTCCAACCGGCAAGCCGAGACCGGGCAGCGTTACTCGACCAACGCCCTGCCCGCCCTCGATATGTATTCCCGATGTTGCAACAATCCGTACCTGAGCGCAGATCAAGGCCCCGTGGGTTACATCAGGATCATCGCCAGCATCCTTCACCATACAGCAGTATGCACCATCGGCATCAAGCCGGGTGATGGCCGGGGTCATTGTTGCTGTCTCACCGATTGGCAGCGTAATCGTGACCTGTTCCGGCCAGTGTCCGCTCAAGAGTGCAATGGTAGCCGCCTTCGCCGCTGCCGCTGCGTTACTCCCGGTGGTATAGCCGGTACGTGCACCGCGTTTATTCCGTGGTGGAACCATATCGGCCATGGACACCTCCGTTATGCACTGTTGTCTTCACCGATTGCCAGCCGCAGCAGCGCATTGACAACCGCCGTCGCCACCGGCGAGCCACCTTTGCGCCCGACGCTAACGATCCATTCGACATCGGTACGGGCCATGAGGGCCACTTTGCTCTCGACAGTGTTGACGAAGCCAACCGGTGTACCAACGATTAACGCCGGGCGTGCACCACGATCGAGCAGAGCGATCACCTCAAGCAGAGCGGTTGGTGCATTCCCAATCGCCACAATGGCCCCATCCAGGCGACCCTGCTCATACGCCCAGCGCATGGCCGCCGCGCTACGGGTAAGACCAGTAGCAGCAGCGAATGCCAGCACCCGTTCGCTATCGTTGAAACAATCAACACGACCACCGAGATGGTGCAACCGTCGTTGATCGATCCCGACTCGTACCATCTGCACATCGGTGATGACCGCACATCCACGCTGCAAGGCGGTAATACCGGCTTCAACTGCACTAGAGCTGGCCTTGATCAGCTCGGCGAATTCAAAATCGGCGGTGGTGTGAATGACTCGTTCTACAATGGCCACGAGTGGCGATGGTACGATCACGTTGCGGGCAGCCAGCTCGGCACGAATGATAGCAAACGAGCGTGCGGCGATCTCGGCGCCACTCGCCGTTGGCAACGCATGGTTGTTCATGGCATTGCTCCTCGCCGTAATTGAACTGCCACTTCTGCTACGCGCCGCCCCAGCGCGTATGCCTGAGCCAGGTCTTCCTCAGTCACTGCGCCAACAGCAGTTGCACCGTAGTATGATCCGGATCGGATCATCATTTCACTCCACGGTAAGCCAACAATAATCATCCCGCCACCCAACATCCAGTGCAGCACCGAGAGTAGGGTAAACTCGGTACCCGAATGTCGTCCGGCGCTGCTGGTGAAGGCAGCACCGATCTTTCCGGCTAAACTGCCTTCTTCCCATAGATCGCCGGTAGTGTCGAGCCAGCGTTTGAGCGTACCTTTGATCCCTGTCCAGTTTGGCGTACCGATAATGATACCGTCGGCCTCGATCAGATCGGCTTTGGTGGCATGATTGGGTTGGCTGATCTTGACCGTTACGCCAGGCACAGATGTGGCGCCATCGGCAATTGCCTGGGCCAGGTGAGCGATGGTATCACCTACGTCGTGCAGGATGAAGATATGGCACATTGTGTTGTTCATCGTTGAATATGCTCTTTCCAGTAGTGGTAGGTCTTGGCTACTGCCGTGACCACGTTTTTGATCTCACCATCAAGGCGAAACTGCGGGCCTGCGGGCAACAGCAATGTACGATCTTCCCGTCGTACACTGACATTCTCGACAATGATCGCACGTAACAGCCAGATTGCCATCTCTTCACTCTCGCAAATCAGACCAATCCAGCCCGGTGCGACATCGGTAGTGACCGGCAGATCGGTTACCATCGTCAAGGCGCGACGAAGTTCGGCGATGACACGGGCATAACCTGCTGGATCGGCACGGATGGTTTCCGGATCAACCGGTTCGAGCAGAGTACCGCGATGAGGTGGGCCACCGGCCAATGCCAGTTCACAGAAGGGATTGCTCGGATCATCACCACCCCAAATGCGATCCCACGCCACCTGCCCGGTTTTGTCGAAGACGAGTGGCGCCGCACTCATCGGTGCAGCACTTACCGGACGACCGCCACGGTAGCGTGGCGGCAAGATGGATTTCATTTCGTTGTTTGCCGTCGCGCCACGTAAGCCGTGTTCGTGATCGCTGGTCTGTGGCCGACCAAAGTCGGCGGTGTAGCCCGGAAACAGGCGTCGATATTTACAAACATCACAGTTTACTGCGGCGTACCCCTCGGTTGCCTCTTGAAACCGTTGTTGGATGGCGGTGATGACACCTTCGTGAAGCCCAAGGTGTTCAGTCACTACGAAGTCATGATCCGGGTAGCGTGTGCGTGCGTCGTTGACTTGTGCCCTGATCCGTTGCAAAATACGCCCACTGAAGAGCAGATACGGTATCACAATGATCCGACGGGCGCCAAGCGCAACACAGGCTTTTATCGTTTCAGGTACCCTTGGCGTGGTGATACTGTAAAAGCCATACATAACGTGAGCATAGCCGCGCCCTTCCCATAGCAGACGCGCCATACGCGCAACGTCGGCATTGCTGTCGGGGTCGCTACTGCCTCGTCCGATCAGAGCGAGGGCGGTCTCGGCGCGAGGAACCGGCGGTACTGCCGCTTCAGCCTCATGCAACCGGTCAGCTAACGCCTTGAGTAGGGCATACTGGACGCCGAGCGGAGCGCCGTAGTGAATGGTCACGTCAGGCCAGCGTAATCTTGCCTGCTGCAAGGCCACCGGAATATCGTTCTTCTGATGACCGGCAGCCCCTAGGAGCAACGGTAGGGCGATGATGCGCCGATAACCAGCGCGAGCGCACTCATCGAGCGCCTGACCAATCGGGGGATCGGCCAGCTCCAGAAAACAGGGTTGTACAGAGCAATCGAGCCGTTCTTGCACCAGACCCGCCAGTTGATGATATTCGTTCAGGCCTTCGGGGTCGTCAGTTCCGTGCCCGATGAGAAGGAGTGCTGTCCTGGTCATTACAATTACCTCCGCGCAAGATGAAGCACCGCGCCGATGCTTAGTCCGATCAATACCATTCCTACCGCCACGCGCACGATCTGTCGGGCCTGCGCGATCATGGCGGCATTGGGAACGCACGATCCACTGCCGAGCGCGTAATGATCACGCTTCGTGAGTATCGTATCGAGCGCTCCGGCCATTGCCGCCATCGGCCAGCCCGCGTTAGGTGAAGCCGTCTTCCCTGCGTCACGTCGTGCAATGTGCCAGGCCTCTCGTCCACGCCGGTTGACGATCTGCGCCGCTAATGCAATCAGGATCGCCGTCAGACGAGCCGGTATGATGTTGAAGCCATCATCGCAGCGCGCAGCGACCTTGCCCAGGTATTCGTAAGTTGGTGTACGATAGCCCCACATCGCGTCGGCAGTATTGGTGAAGCGATAGATCACCATTGCCGGTAGGCCGCCGATCAGGAGTGCCAGGAGAGGCGCGATCACACTATCACTGAGATTCTCTGCCAGTGACTCAATGGCGGCTCCGGCTACCTCAGTCGCACTGAGATCGGCGGTAGGGCGACTGACCAGGTGCCAGCCCAGTAAGCGACGTGCTGCAACGAGATCACCGTTGGCGAGGGCAGTTTCTACCGCGGCCACGGCTCGATCCAGGTCACGATAGGCCATTAGGAACGAGGCACAGCCACTCTGTGCCAACCAGTGCTGCGGTAGCCAGGACACAACACTACTGCTCAACCACCAGCCCAACCCTAGCCAACCTGCTCCCCAAACTAAGCGCGCCCATGATGTATTGGGGGCATATCGCTCGCCCAGGCGCAGCCAGCGTCCCATGAGCGCAACTGGGTGCAGATTCCCCAATGGATCACCCAGACCCTGATCAATCGCCAATGCTAAGAGCGCGATGGTGCACCGCCGGCGTAGTCGTTCAATGCTCATCACACCATACCTCTGGCGGAGCGATGAGCAGACGGATTGCTTCATCGTTCCATAGTTGTCGGGGAGAACCAACCGCAGCGACGCTGCCTCCGTGCAACACAATCACCAGATCGGCCCAGCGCCTGGTGAGCGCGAGATCATGAGTCGCCATGACGACGGTTCGTCCTTGGGCAACCAATCGATCAAACACCCGCAGAATCTGCTGCCTCGCCCACAGGTCCAGCCCAGAGGTGGTTTCATCGACCAGAAGATACTGCGGCCGCATCGCCAGTACCCCGGCCAGCGCCACGCGCGCCTTTTGCCCACCGCTCAGCGCGTGGGTTGGGCGGTCGAGGAGATCGGTCACGTCGCACAATGCAGCGGCTTCACGTACCGCGTCCTCTGCTTCTGCAGGGCGTAATCCCAGATTGAGTGGCCCAAAGCTGATGTCTTGCCAGACACTGGCACTAAAGAGTTGCTCGTCCGGTGATTGCATCACCATTCCCACATACTGCCGAACGTACCGCATGTCGGCGCGTGCATAGCCGATTGGACGATCACCAAGACGAACCTGGCCCTGTTGCGGACGAAGCAGCCCTGCACCAACCAACAGCAACGTACTCTTCCCGGCGCCGTTGCGCCCCAGAATCGCAACCCGCTGCCCGGTGGGAATCGTCAAGGAAACGTTCTGGAGTGCCGGAACCGAAGAACCGTCAAAGCGGTACGAGACTCGTTCAAACGTCAGCATGGCTGTTATCCCCACATGCGTGCCAGGCTCACGGTGATCACCATGAGCACCAGAAAGGCCCACAAGCGCCAATCGTGGTGATACCTGATCGGTAACACGCGCACCTCGCCGCAGAATCCGCGACCGATCAACGCCTGTTCGAGCATCCGACTGCGCTGATACGCAGCCATGAACAACTGACTACCAATAAGCGCCGAGCTCCGCAGCGTTGAACGCCAGGAAGCATATCCCAGTCGGGCTTTCTGCGCGATGACCATGCGCTCGAGCGTGTCAAGCAAGAGAAAGATAGCCCGATAACTTAGGATCATCACCTCGATCAGAATCGTCGGTATCCGCCATCGGTGGAAGAGATCGATCAGATCGACCAGCGGCGTGGTCAAGGCCAGAACATTGAGCGCCGACACGCACGCGATCACCCGGATGAAGACCTGCCCCGCGAGCAGGACGGATGAACGGTCCATACTCACCCAGAACGGCCCAATCGGCACCGCAGCAGTCGATGCGTCAACGCCGAGGCGTACCGCAATCCCGATGACCGATAGCATCAGAAACATACTCTCGGTGCTCAGGACGGCAATCACAACTCGCCATGGGAGACGCGCATAGCCGATGGCAAGACCGACCATCCAGAGCAGCGCCAGCCCGCTGACCAACGGTCGGTCGAGGACGAGGCAGAGCACGTTCGTTGTCAGTGCGATCGCGCTCTTCTGAGCCGGATCGACCATGCGGAGCCGATTGGTAAAGGCGTAGCGATCGATCACCCGCAGCATGGATCACCGATCTCGTTGTTGACGCCGACCGTGCTGCCAGCCAAAGAAGTAGCCGATCACGCCGGCGCCTAGCCCGGCTTGAAGGGCAAACAACAGACTTTCTGTCTCGCTCCCCGGTGGCTCAAACAGGGGCACAACCCATGGCGTATAGTCGGGGTTCACCTCGGTAATCGCCTGTGCTGCCGCAGCATCGGCACCACCGAACTCGGTATCGCGAATGAGCAGCAGCGGCGCGACTGCCAACGCAACGACGATCAGACTCAAGATCATAATGACCGGCCAGGATAACGGTTGTGCGTTCATGGACGGATTCCTTTCACCGCAAGGGCTTCCAGTTCTGCTTTGGCATTCGTTTGCAAGGCATTCATGATCAACACCGTCAGGACCCCTTCGCTGATCGCGAGCGGTAGTTGCGTGACGGCGAAAATGGTACCGAATTTGATAAATGAAGCACCGATCCCACCCACCGGATCGGGATGCGCCAACGCCAATTGCAGTGACGTCACCACATACGTCGAGAGATCGGCCAGCGCTGCCGCCAGAAAGACGGTTACCCAGAAGGGTGCGCGTCCGTTCAGACTCCGCCAGATGAGCCATGCCACCCACGGGCCGACGACCGCCATACTAAATGCATTCGCGCCGAGGGTGGTGAGACCACCGTGTGCAATCAAGAGGGCCTGAAACAGCAACACGATCGAGCCGAGAATACTCATCACCCATGGCCCAAACAGGATGGCACCGAGCCCGGTGCCGGTCGGGTGACTGCTCGATCCGGTGACACTAGGCAATTTGAGTGCACTCAGGACGAAGGTAAATGCGGCGGCAAAGCCAAGCAAGAGGCGTACCTCGGGTGTATCGCTGATGAGTGCACGGAGGCGACGAACGCCGATAACCCAAAAGGGAATCACCGCCACGAACCAAAACAACGCCCACAGGGGTGGGAGAAACCCCTCCATGATGTGCATCGCATACGCCGGTTGAGCCTCAAACACCAGGAAGAGTACCGCCCCCACACAGACAATGAGCCACCGCTGCCATCGTTTCATCGGAGACCTCCGTTGCTGATACATTGCTACTTCGATTGCTGCTCACCTTCCGACACACCAGCTTCAGCAAATGTTGCCATCTCGTCGAGTATTTTGCAAGCTGCCTGACAGATTGACATTGCCAGGACTGCACCGGTACCTTCTCCCAGCCGCATGTTGAGATCGAGGAGCGGTTGGAGATCGAGATGGCTGTAGACGGCACTATGCCCACGCTCAACAGAGCGGTGACCGGCGATCATATACGGCGTGGCGGCAGGTGCTAACGTTGCTGCGATCAGGGCTGCTGCCCCCGAAATGAAACCGTCGATAACGACCGGCACCCGTCGGGCCGCCGCGCCGAGTATGACACCAGCCAGGCCGCCGATTTCCAGGCCGCCTACCTTCGCCAACACGTCGAGACCATCGTTCGGATGAGGACGATGGAGCGTCAGGCCCTTCTCGATGACCGCAATTTTTCGAGCCAAACCGGCATCGTCAATACCGGTACCGCGTCCGGTCACCTCGCTGGCCGGGCGACCGGTGATCGCGGCGACAATGGCACTCGCTGCCGTGGTGTTGGCAATGCCCATTTCTCCGGTAGCCAGCAGATCGACTCCACTATCAATCGCTTCATTCGCACACGTAATACCAACTTCTATTGATTGTCGGGCAAGCTCGCGACTCATTGCCGGTTCTTCGGTGAAGTCGGCTGTACCATACGCAAGTTTGCGACTGATTAGCTCAGGATGGGCCGGTAAATCGGTTGCAACACCAATATCAACTACGATCACACGGGCGCCGACATGACGGGCCAGCACGTTGATCGCTGCGCCCCCACGCAAGAAGTTTAAGACCATTTGTGGAGTAACCTCTTGTGGAAATGCACTGACACCCTGGCGGGCAACACCGTGATCACCGGCCATGACAATCACAGCCGGCGTAGTTAACCGTGGCCGTTCGCGTCCGGTGATACCGGCAATCCGGATCGATAGCTCTTCCAATCGTCCGAGTGAACCTGCTGGTTTCGTAAGCGTATCCTGGCGGCGACGCGCAGCAGTAGCTGCCTGATCGTCGAGTGGCCCGATCTGATTGATAGTTGTTTGAAGCAGATCCATGGTTTCCTCCTTTCCTGTGTTTATTGCTACGCTGATTCGCGATAGTCGTCCTGTGTCGTAGACAGTCCCTCGCGCGCAGCTTCACCCTGGTTCAGAATCTCGGCGATGGCAGCCTGAGCTGTTGGCGAGGGATTGCGCCACATTCCTCGACCAATTGCTTCGTTGAGCCGTTCGGCAATCGCCTGTAATGCCCAGGGATTCACTTCTTGCAACCACTGCTGTACGTCCGGATCACGTACATACCGTTCTGTAACCTGCTCATACATCCAGTCGGCCAGTACCTGGGCCGTCGCATCGTAGCCGAAGAGGTAATCAACAGTTGCCGCCAGTTCTAGGCCACCTTTGTACCCGTGCCGACGCATACTTTCCAGCCATTTCGGATTGACCACCCGCGCCCGAAAGACACGACGGGCTTCTTCACGTAGATCGCGAGTGCGCGGTCGTGACGGATCACTGCTATCACCAAAGTAGCGCGCCGGATTCCGTCCGGTGAGGGCCCGAATCGTTGCGATCATGCCACCGTGAAACTGAAAATAATCATCGCTGTCGAAAATATCGTGTTCGCGATTGTCCTGATTTTTGGTAGCGACCTGTACCGTGCTGAGCGCAGCCGCAAAAGCTGTTTCTGCCGGGACACCCTGTTCAGTGGCGGTGTACGCATAGCCGCCCCAGCGTAGATACACGTGCGCCAGATCGGTATCGTTCGTCCAGTTTTGCCCATCGATCAGGGGGAGCATCCCGGCACCGTAACTTCCCGGTGGGCTGCCAAAGATGCGGTAGCGCGCTTCACGTTGTGCCGTTTCAACGGGCATACCACCCTCTGCCAGGGTCTGCGCTGTCAGGTGGGCATGCTTACGCGGGAAATTCAGTTCAAGCGGTTCCTCAAGATCAATGATCGTCTGCACTGCCTGATCAAGCAGCTCAATCAGATGCGGAAACGCATCGCGGAAGAAGCCACTAATCCGACAGACGACATCGATGCGTGGCCGTCCCAATTCGGCGAGCGGAATAACCTCAAAGCCGATAACCCGCCGATTTTCACGTTGCCAGCGCGGTCGCACACCCAACAACGTCATCACCTGCGCTACATCATCACCGGCAGTACGAATGAGACTGGTACCCCAGATGCTAATTCCTACGCTTTCAGGCCATGTACCGTATTCCTGTTGATAGCGGCGTAGCAGGTCATTTGCCAGCCCCTGGCCAGTCTCCCAGGCAGCCATACTGGGCACACTGCGCGGATCAAGGCTGTAGAAATTGCGTCCAGTAGGCAACACATGCGCCATTCCTCGTGTGGGGGCGCCACTTGGCCCTGGTGATACGAAGCGTCCGGCCAGGGCAGCCAGCAGATGATCGATTTCGGCAACGGCACTCTGACGCAACCGCGGTACAAGCTGGTCGCAGGCGTAGCGCAGCACCTCCGCAATGGTCGAACTATCACCGCAACCGGGGAGCACCTGCTCTATCACCTCATGAATTGCCGACACAGCCCAGTCGTGGTTATAAAGCTGACGCAGCATAGTCCGGCAGAGGGTTTCAATGTATTCGATTAGATCGGCATTCGTCAAAAAGTGGTCATCATCGGTGCGCCGTCGCCCCGGTGCTGCCTGCAACGCTGACCAGTCAACACCGAGTGCTGTAGCAATGGCAGCCGGCAGGCTGGGAGCGGAGAGATTGGGTAGTCGCAGCAGGTGATACACCAGATCAACCAGTCGGTCGCCTTCCGGCAACGTGCCGAGAATATGCAACCCATCACGAATCTGAGCGCCGGTCAGCTCACACAGATACCCTTCGATGTCTTCGAGGAGATGGGCTACCTCACGCCCTTCTAGCTCGGCCAAAACGGTCGGTGTGCCATCCTCCAGCACACTACCATCCCACTCGTGACGATGATCACCATGATCGGCTTGCAATATGTAGCGCAGGTCATCGGCCAATTGACTGCGTTGGAGCACCTCCCAGATTTGACGTTGCAGGAATGGTAATTTGGTCGGATCAAGCCGTTCCATGCGGTAGTACTCATCGACCAGTTGAGCCAGCTCGGCCAGATCGCCATATGTGCCGGCATTTGTCATGGGTGGGGTGAGATGATCCACAATGACCGCGTGGGCGCGCCGTTTTGCCTGTGTACCCTCACCGGGGTCGTTGATGATGAAAGGGTAGATCAAAGGCATATCAGCCAGGAAGGGATCGGGAAAACAAAGGACACTCAAACCAACCCCTTTACCAGGCAACCATTCGAGGGTACCATGCTTGCCGAGATGGATCATGGCATCAGCTCGCCATTCATCACGCAACCAGCGGTAAAGGGCGTAGTAGTTATACGGTGGCGGTAAATCAGGTCGGTGATAAATGGCGTCAGGGTCCATATCGTAGCCACGTGGTGGTTGGAGGGCGATAAAGCAGTTGCCAACTTCCATTCCGGCCAGCGCCAGATCACCGCGGTGGACATACGCCTGGCCGGGGGGCGGTCCCCACTGACGGATCATAGCCTCTTGCAACGGCAGCGGTAATTCGGCAAACCAGCGCCGATAGGTTTCGCCAGGAACACGATAGGCCTGTGCTAACTGCTCGGTTGTCAGCCAGGTCTCATCATACGAACAGCGTGCGATCAGACTGGCAATCAGCGAATCACCACTCTCTGGTAATTCACCCACGGCATAACCAGCCTCACGGAGGGCCGCAAAGATGCGCATCAGCGACGCCGGTGCATCCAGGCCAACAGCATTTCCGATCCGTTGCGCTTTCGCGCTGCTATTCGTCAAGATAATAGCAATCCGCTTTTGGCTGTTCGGCTTCCGGCGCAACTGGGTCAATCGCCAGACCAAACCTGCCAGCCGCTCAATCCGTTCGTGATCCGGTAATGAACGAGCGGCTGTTTCCACTTCCTGCGACTTGAACGCAATCGGCACCCCGATGATACGGCCATCAAGCTCTGGCAAGGCAACATTCATTGCTGTATCGAGCGGCCCCAGGCCACGACCATCGCGTTGCCACGCCTCACGACTGCTGCTACTGAGCAGTGCCTGCACCACCGGAACATCAAGACGACTGAACGGATGCGGATCATCAGCACCAAGGGCGAAACTAAGGGTCGAAACGATCACATCCGGTGGGCCAGCTTGCTGCAACAATCCTAACCCAATCGGCAAACCGTCGGAAGCGGTTGACTTTAGCGATTGCGTATAGACAGCGCGTACCTGCATCCCACGTGCCTGCAAGCCCGTGATCAGTGCATCAACAAACGCTGTATTCCCGCTCAGAAGATGGGCACGGTAAAAGAGCACACCAACTGTCGGTGCATCGCTTGCTGCCGCCGTGATAGTCGCCGCATCTTGTCTGCGGCCACGGCGTGCCGGTCGTGGCGGGGTATACATCCCATGCAAGGGGAGATCAATCGGCGGATCGTAGCCCCATCCGCTTACCAGCAGATGGTCACTCAGACATTGCAGTCCGTTGGCCAGATTCACCGCCCCGCCTGCCCGAAAATAGGCGCTGATCAGCATCGCCAATGGTACTCCCACCGTTGATCGGGCCATTAGATCAGGGTCTACCTCATCGACTGCTGGCAGGCAGAGCAGAAAACCATCGGTAGCCGCAGCCCACTGCTGTAACCGTTCCAAACCGTACAGAAACGCAGCCGGACTATGGAGCCGCACCACCACAATGGCTGCCGCCGGTAGATGTTGTTCAAGCAAGCGATCTATTGCAGTTGGTTCGGTCAAGCGGCCAATATGCGCCATATACAGCGGAGCAAAACCTTCTGGGAGCAAGGCCTGCGCCTGCTCAAGGGCCAGGAGATCAGTATCGGCCTGACTTAGAACGAGAATCCCATTACCGGCCACCGCTGGCAAACGGTCGAGAGTAGTTGTCGCAGCTTCCACGCCATTCCAGGCAAAGCCATTGAACACATGCGGCGCCAGCGCTGGTGGTGGCGCAACAGGACGCTCAGCAGCCAACAAGTCTTCGATAAAATCGTACAGAACCGGTACTAACGCCGGATCATTGAGCGAGTGAAACCAGTAAGGACGGCCATCGAACAGCAAGAGGGCAACATTCGCCAGCGGGCACGGCCCTAGACACCCACCCTGACTAAGATGAACGCGATTGCGCAAACGACGGCGTTCCCATTCTTGATGGTACAGATCGGTCGGAACCGGCGCAAAACCACGTTCCGTATGACCACAGCAGCAACCGGTTGCGCAGACGATCAACATCCCCCGACGGGCGCCGGCATTTACCAGCCGCCCATCGAGCCGCTGCACCATATTGCGCTTAAGCTGTTCGCCCATGTGTCCCCCGTGTACCGGCTTAGGGAGCTGTTAGTACTCAATCCCTGGCTGTGCCCGAATCCCCTGGTCGCGGAATGGATGCTTTACTTCACGCATTTCCGTGACCAGATCGGCATACTCGATCAATTCGGCTGGCGCATAGCGACCGGTAATGATCAGATGTAACATCGGCGGTTTGTTCGCACGCAGCCACGAGACAACTTCAGTCGCCGGCAGCCAACCGTAGTGCATCACATACGTAAACTCATCAAGCAAGAACACATCGAAATTGCCACTAGTGATCTGTTGTTTGGCCACTTCCCAGCCATGCAATGCACGGGCCTGGGTCTCATCGAGATTGCGGCTCGTCCAGGTAAACCCATCACCGAGGGGCGTCAACGTAATCCCTATGCGTTCGAGTGCCCGCAATTCACCAAATCTTGCCTGTTCGTGCTTGATAAACTGCACACCACCGACGCGCATATTTCTCCCCCAGGCCCGTAGCAGAATACCTAGGGCAGCGGTTGTCTTCCCTTTCCCCTCACCGGTATTGACAATGACCAACCCTTTCGGTGCATGGCTAGCTCTCACCGCCTTGCGGCGAGCCGCTGCTTCAGGCGATGACCCCGACCCAATCGGTGCAGTTGCCTCCTCAGACACGACCGTCTCCTTACTGTTGACATATAAACAAAAACCCCGACCTTCTCGGTCGGGGCTATGAAACGATGACGCCACATGATAGCCTCATGCAGGCCTCGTTCATCCTCCTTAGCTCGAGAAGGGCTGAACGAACACTCTATCGCGGCAGGCGTCCTGGCTTCCGGCTTATAGTAGCCGGTTACAGTTGCGGCACAGCGCTGGACTCTCACCAGCTTCCACCTTTACGCCCTGGCATCCGGGCCTACGGGTCACCGCGACGGATGATTGAATGTGCAATGTACAATGTGCAGCAATTATAGCACAGGTTTGGCAGCGAGGTGTGCAGTGGTGAGACATCGATCACATCTGCGTACCGGCTATCCCTCACTACACCGAACAGGGTGATTTCTAAACCTGTTCACTGAAGCGTGTGGATGTAACCCCGCCATCACGTTGTTCTCCGTCCACCTATACCCATACTCTTATCCCCGCATCGCCACTATATCGTAATGTGGTAGGGGCACAGCACCGCTGCGCCCCCTGGGTGCGCGGGCCACTGGCCCGCATTGCCCAGCGCCATATTCATCCCCGCATCGCCACTATGTCGTAATGTGGTAAGTGCACAGCACCGCTGCGCCCCCTGGGTGCACGGACCACTGGCCCGCATTGCCCAGCGCCATACCCATCCCCGCATCGCCACTATGTCGTAATGTGGTAAGTGCACAGCACCGCTGCGCCCCTACCAAACCCCATCGTGACCTCTGATAGCTGTATCCAATAACGACTCTAAACCCGCCCTACCGTTTCACGACCGTCGAAACGCCACCAGCTAAGACCCTTGCGGCCTAGTCGCCGCCAGAGTGAACTGATCAGGCGACGGTGTCGACGCCGAGCACGGCGCGAGGCGTAAAAGGGGTCACTCTGGCAGAGCTGGCGACGAATATGGAGACTTCGCCCAGAAAACAACCCACCAATAAATGCGCTCAGATCGGCCAGCGAAGCCAGTTTATCAGCTACCGCCAGTACCCATCCTTCACGGGTGGTTGGACGTGGGCCGAAAGGATACATGTGACTGATAATGGCTGCCGAGACAGCTTCTGGTTCTCCCAGTTCAGCAGCTACCCGTGCCGCAATGGCACCGTGCGTGGTGAGGGTGCCATAACGCGAGTCGAGGTCGTGTAAGAGGGCAGCACGAACACACGTTACCTGATCGGCGCCAAAAAATGGGGCTAGATAGTATGAAAAGCGTACCGAACGCATAAGATGATCATGCTTAGGGACACTATGGTGCATGTGGCAACGTGTCTCGATCACTCGTGGGTGATGAAGAAGATCGGTGATTGTTTCCCAGTACATTGCGACCCTTTTCCTGCGTGTTACTACCTGTTATGTTATACCATCTCTTGCGCACTAACGCAATGGTAACGCATCGATTCTACCAGAATGTAACGGTAAAGGGGCAGAATGCCTCAATCCATACTAAAAGTCTATCCGAATAGTTGTCTTACGGTACGGCGGATGAAACCTGATAGATGTACAGGCGCAGCGCCGCTATGACCCAATGGCGCACCGATCTGACGGGGAACGCTGCGCTGCCCTTCATCGTTCGGAACAGGAGATTTCGGATAGGCTCTAGACGATGAAAACTTCACAGACGCCGACCAACCCGCTATTGGCGCCGATTTTATTTTATTCTTCAGGTATAATATCTATGAAGCCATCATTTCCAGCCATACTCGGAGAGAATGTCATGAAGTTAAGAGGACGAGTTGCAATTATTACCGGTGCTTCTAGCGGGGTTGGCTATGCCGCTGCCCGGCTCTTCGCTCGCGAAGGAGCGACGGTCGTGGTCGCTGCCCGGCGACGTGAACGGCTTGAACATCTGGTCAGTATGATCACAACCGAGGGCCACAATGCTTTCGCAATTCCAACCGACATTACGGTCTCATCACAGGTCCAGTATCTGGTGGACACGACCGTCCAGATGATGGGGCGAGTCGATATCTTGTTAAACTGTGCCGGCAATATCGAGAAGATCGCGCCGCTCGAGCAATTTACCGACGCCGAGTGGCAAGAGGTTATGAATACCAATCTTAACGGCGTATTTTATTTGATGCGAGCAGTGGTACCGTATATGAAGCGTCAGCGGAGTGGTACCATTGTTAACCTCGGCTCACGGGTTGGAAAGGTGGGCGTGGCGAACATTGCACCGTTTTGCGCCGCCAAGTTCGCGTTATCGGGCCTGTCACAAGCCCTGGCACAAGAGTTACGCCCGTACAATGTCTTCGTGACAACAGTATACTCTGGGATGATCAATGCCGATATTGCACCGCTAAACCCGGCTGAAGATTTGCGTAAGCGTCTGATGACGGTTGATGATGTGGCGCAGGCATTGCTCTGGGTATGTACCCTGCCGCCCAGTCTGCGCGTTGATGAATTGCCAATTATGCCGCGCACTGTCGATCTGTAGGCGGGTCAGGAGTTTATAATGCCCGAACAGGCTTCGCGTGAGTGGTGGGAAGAGTTATTTCAGGTCTATGAATTTGCTCATTATCGGCAATACGCCGATGAGCTAACCCGCCGTGAAGTTGATTTTCTGATCAACGCACTTAGCTTACGAGGCGTTGAGACGATCCTTGATCTGGCGTGTGGCGGCGGACGGCATAGTCTGGTGCTGGCAGAACGTGGCTGGACGGTGGTTGGACTTGATGCTGTTGAGGCGGTCATTGCCCACGCTCGTGCAGTAGCAACCGAACGAGGGTTGAATGTTGAGTTTGTCACCGGTGATATGCGCTGTTTACCCTACCACGAGCGCTTTGATGCCGTTTTATTGATGAACAGTAGTCTTGGCTTTTTCGACGATGAGACAAATCAGGCTGTCTTGAACGGCATTGCGCACACTTTAGTGCCCGGTGGCAAGCTCTTGTTACAGTGTCTCAATCCCTACCAGATTGGTCGTTATCTGCATGACTTTCGGAGTGGCTGGTATCCCATTGGAAGTGGTTTCGTTTTACGCGAAGCCCGCTTTGACCCGCGCCGGGCAGTGCTCGAAATTGATTACCGCTATGTTGATGTCAGTCGTGGTATTGATGTTACTCATCCTGGCGATCAGATTCGACTATACGGGTTTCCGGAATTAACAGCGATGCTACGCACTGCCGGACTACGCCCGCTCAGTGTGTTCGGCGATACAAGCTTGCCGCCAGTTCCGTTCGATGAGACGAGTATCTGGCAGGTGGTCGTTGCAGTTCGCGACCGACCGGTCGCGAGGGAGGCAGAGGATGCGGATTGCGCTGATCGGTGAATTTGAGGCAGCGTACCATCCTGAAGCAACACCGGCGTTGGTGTTACACCATCTGATTCGTGGTTACGATGCTGTAGTGCTGAATGCTGATGAGGTCGCTGTACTGCGCGAACTGCTCGGTTCGGTACAGAAGCGGATTCGCGAGCTGGGATCGTACCGTCTCATCCTTGGCGCTTCCGGCGATCTGGCTTTTTATACAGCCTCTGGGCAGCGGAGTGCATATCTGAATGCTGATCAAATGCGGCAGTTAGCACGTCTGATCGATGCCTCACCACCCCAACCGGCTGAAGTTCACCAGTAGCGTAAGTGCACCTTTTCGGCAAGTGCGTTGACGGTAGCGTAGGCGATGTGGCCGGGAGCCAGCGTTTGGGCATCGGCTGCGCCACAAGCGGTAGCCAGCCGGAGTGCCGTAGCGAGTGGTTGCCCGCGTTCAAGCGCGATAGCCAGGCCGGCAAAGAATGAATCTCCGCAACCAATCGGGTTTTGAACCGGTACTGCTGGCGGGGTAGCTTTGACAACTGTTGTTTGATTGACGCCGATCGCACCGTCGGCGCCAAGCGTAACAATTACCTGCCCGATCCCTTCTCGATGAAGACGGATTGCAGCCTGACAGGCGGTGTGTTCGTCGTTAATGGGGTCGCCGAGCAGACCTCCTAACTCTTCACCATTGACTTTGACAACATCTGGCTGAGCGGTAATTGCCATTGCCAGTGTCGCACCACTAGTATCGATCAGTACCCGTTTTCCTTGCACACGCAACGCCCTGATCAGCGTTGCCAGAGTTGACGGTTCGATCCCCGGTGGGAAGCTACCACAAAAGAGATGCCACGTCGCCGGATGGTCGAGGATCGCTTGCTCGAACGTTGCCCACTCCGTAGCAGTAAGCTGTGGCCCAATTTCGTTTAGGACGGTGACCTGTTGCGTAGCCAGATCGACGACCAACGTACAAACTCGTGTCTCATCGCCGATAGGAACATCACTGAGCGCTAAACCCTCACGCCGGGCCAGGTGTGTTACCTGTTGACCGGTAAAGCCACCGAGTGGCGCCAGGATCGACGCAGTAACACCAAGTGACTTCATTGCTCTGCCTACATTCAAGCCTTTGCCGCCAGCCGCGATCCGCGATTCTTGTACCCGTTGCGCCTGACCAATCTGGAGTGCGGGAACGACCAGTATCCGATCAATTGCTGGATTGGGTGTAATGATGAGGAATGGTGATAGTTCGCTCAGGTCGTTATATTCTATCATCGCGCAAGACCTGCTTTCAAATGTTGAACGGATCAGTAGATGCGAGGCACCGCCTCGCCCCTCCTACCTCCCAATGGACGGGCACAGGGCTGCTCGCCCCAACCGAATTCTGTTGCTGCAACAGGGTATGTCGGACAGGCGCTCCACGATCATCACCGTGGACACCTGTCGGGGCGAGGAGGCGCCTCGTCCCGACCAGTACCCGCCACCCAGCGCATCGACCATTCCCACGTTGCCTACCCCGCAACGCCACCATCAGACGCATCCCGCCGCCCTCTTCTCGGCGCAGCGACGCTGCACCCCGACCAATCTTCTACTGCGATAGGAGATTTCGGATAGGCGCTTGATATTGTTCGCTGATGGCAGAGCGACGCCTGCTTCATTCCGATCAGCAAAGGACTGAAAGCAGCAACATTAACCATCACTTTCCCAGAAATCCGGATCATACGCTGGCAGTTCACAGCGTAGCTTCGGATATTTGCGGTAGCCCATCACAAAATCGGCCTGCAACAACTCTTGCAGTTCGCGAGTGCCTTCGTAGATAATCGCACCGCGCGCATTGCGCAAATACCGTTCAACTGGATACTCATCGGCGTATCCGTATGCACCGTGAATCTGAATGGCATCATCGGCAGCCTCAAAGCTACTGACAGTCGCATGCCACTTGGCTAATGTCGTCTCACGAGTGTTGCGAATACCCTTATTCTTCATCCAGCCCGCCCGGTAGACGAGGAGCCGCGATGTATCGAGTTTGCGCACCATATGACTGATCATACGCTTCACGAGTTGATGTTCAGCAATGGGAACGCCAAACGTTTGTCGTTCGCGGGCGTAGCGGATACTCGCCTCAAGGCTGGCCTGGATCAGACCGGTTGCGCCAGCGGCAACGGTATAGCGTCCATTATCAAGCGCAGCCATCGCGATCTTAAAGCCTTCCCCCTCTTCACCAAGCCGGTGCGAGAGCGGTACCCGCACATCGTTGAAGACAACGCCGCCGGTGTTGCCGGCGCGTACTCCCAATTTGCCGTGAATGGGGTAACTGCGGACACCGGGCATCGAGCGCTCGACGATAAAAGCAGTAATACCGCGTGGCCCGGCGCTGGGATCGGTCTTGGCAAACACCAGAAAGTTATCGGCCAGATCGGCAAGGCTGATCCAAATCTTCTCACCATTGAGAACGTATTCATCACCTTCACGGCGGGCGGTCGCCTGCATCGCTGCGGCATCAGTACCGCTATTGGGTTCAGTGAGACAGTATGCAGCCAGCTTCTCACCGTGCGCCTGCGGTACCAGAAAGCGTTGTTTTTGCTCTTCCGTTCCCCACTGAAAAATCGAGAGTGAGTTTAGCCCGGTATGCACACTCATCACCACACGCAGAAAGCTATCAACACGCTCAAGCTCCTCGCACACCACGGCAAGCGCCAGATAATCCATGCCGGCCCCGCCGTAACGCTGCGGAATACAGATACCGAGAAAACCCAGCTCTCCCATCCGTTTCAGAACCGGACGCAGATACGGTCGATCCTCTGGCCCTTCCGCCTTTGCGCCGCTTCGATCCCACTCGCGGATGTATGGTGCTACTTCCCGTTCGGCGAAGTTGCGCACGGTCTGGCGCAGCATCTCGTGTTCGGGGCCGAGAAACATATCGTAATTTGCCGTCAAATCCATTGTGATACTCCTTTGTATCGGGCAGCGCAAAAATGCACGCTTGCCGTTCGTCGAATACTCTGATTATACCGCGATTTGGGGGCAAGGCTCTTTCCTTCGCCAGTGGTCGCACAGAGCGACACGGACGCACGTCATAGCCACGCCAACGGATGATCACCGACCCGTATGGTACCCGGTAGCGCATGCTGAAAGGCCGTGTTCTGGGACGAACGGCTGGAAACCCTCGCCCGCCTCATGAACACATCCCTTTCCTCGCCTCTCCCCATGCCAATATACCGGCTACAGGCTCTTCCACGAGCAGGTTGGGAACCTGATTCTATCTTTCCGGTGACGGGTATTGTCCTCCGTGCTCACTGCTCACCGCTCACCTCTATCCTCTCTTCTCAACTACACCCCCTTGTGCTATAATACAAACCGACCGGTCGGTCGGTCTAAGTACAAAGTTAAGGAGAATACATCTTATGAAAAGTGAACGGCAGCGGAATCAAATTCTGGGACTGCTATTTGTCGGTGTCTTGATGGCAGCACTCGATATTGCGATCGTTGGGCCGGCATTGCCGGTCATTCAGCGCGTCTTTGCCGTCGATGAACGAGCGCTGTCATGGGTCTTTTCAATCTACGTATTGGGCAATCTGGTTGGTACACCCACCATTGCTGCCCTCTCTGATCGCTTTGGACGCCGTCTCTTGTACGTCGCCAGTCTGGGCGGATTTGCCCTCGGCTCACTGTTGGTTGCTATCGCACCATCTTTTACCCTACTGTTGGTAGGTAGGCTAGTGCAGGGAGTCAGCGCTGGTGGTGTCATTCCGGTCGCTAGTGCCGTTATCGGTGACACATTTCCACCCGAGAAACGGGGATCAGCCCTCGGTTTGATCGGGGCGGTCTTCGGGATTGCCTTTCTCATCGGGCCGATTATTGGTGGATTGCTATTACTGCTCGGCTGGCAATGGCTCTTCCTGGTCAACATCCCAATTGCAGTAGTTCTGATTCTGTTCAGCCTGCGGCTCTTGCCCGGACGCACGCGCACAACGACGACACCGTTCGATATGGTAGGGCTGGTAACTCTTGGCATCATGCTAACGGCACTGGCTTACGGGTTGACCGGCCTCGATCCAGATCAGCTTCGCGGCGGGACATTACCACTACTGGCGATAGGTGCGCTGATCGTGGCCGCCGCACTTGTGCCGGTATTCATTGCCGTCGAGCGACGGGCTGTCGAGCCGATCCTGCAACCAGCCATCTTTCGCTCACGGCAAATCTGGTTGACAACAGCATTAGCCATCGGCGCAGGGGTCGCCGAGTCGTCTATCGTCTTTGTACCAGCATTGCTGACCGCAGCCTACGGGGTAAGCAGCTCAACGGCCAGCTTTATGCTCTTACCAATCGTGCTGGCAATGGCTGTCGGTTCGCCGATTTCGGGGCGTATGCTCGACCGGTTTGGCTCGCGGATGGTCGTGAGTGTTGGAGTTGTGCTCAGCGGGATCGGGATGGTACTGCTGGGAGTGTGGTCAACCTCGCTTGTCATGTTCTACATTGCGTCAATCGTTATCGGCTTGGGGCTAGCAATCTTACTGGGCGCAGCGTTACGCTACATCCTGCTCAACGAAGTACCGGCCAGCGAACGTGCCGCTGCGCAAGGCTTGCTGACGGTTACTATGGGTAGTGGTCAGTTGCTGGGGGCAGTGTTGGTCGGCTTACTGGCAGCAACCGGTGGCGGTGCAGTTGTCGGCTATAGCTTTGCATTCCTGGTGATTGGAGTCATGGTGCTGATCCTCACACCGCTGGCGCTCGGGCTGAAGAGTCGGGCTGCTGAACGTGCAACCGCGCTGGCAGGCGTTCATTCGTAAAACATACCTTCGTTATCGGGCAGGGCCAAACTTGCCCTGCTCGCACATTTCAGCTCCCACAACAGGACGCAGGCCAGCGACCCGCGATCTCAGGGAAGTGGTGGGGCCATCCGACCTGATGACACTTGTTGTCAACTGCCTGCGACATCGGAGTACAATATAGGATAGGTACGTACCGGCATTATTATCACGAACCATCGTATGAGTCGACAACAGCATTCAGAACAAATTCGGAACCGGATTATCGATGAAGCAGCGCGCCTGATCGTGACGTATGGCTACGACGGCATTGCCATGCGCGAGATTGCCGAAGCTGCTGGCTTGTCGAAAGCTGGCCTCTACCATCATTTTCGTGATAAAGAAGACCTCCTGGTCGCAGTACTGAACAACTGGGCGAACGAGATGGCGGAACTCGTTCAGTCTGCTGAACGCCAGCCAGATACACGCAGCCAGTTGACAGCGTTGATCCGGGGGTTGTTTACTCAGGCACCTGCTCAGCGGGCACTGCTGCGGCTGAGTAATCACGATTTACCTCGTCTGAGCACAACTGCCCGTGCCAGTATCGAGCATTGCTATGCCAAGGGGTTAATTGCGCCGATCTCAGCCATTATTCGCGCCGGCATCGAACGTGGCGAGCTGCGACCGGTTGACCCTCATACCGCAACCTGGTTGCTGTTGGGGATGCTTTACCCATTCTTTCACACCGAACAAGCTAAACCTGAGATGCAAGGTGATGTGGTTGCCGAACTGATCATTACAACCTTCTTCGATGGATTGGCGCAGCGGTAGTCAAGCGAGCCCGTTGCGCAGCGCATAGATAGCGGCCTGAGTCCGATGTGCCAGGCCGAGTTTGCGCAGAATGCCGGCAACATGTGTCTTTACCGTCTCTTCACTCACCGACAGCCGTACAGCAATTTCGGCATTGGTCAGCCCCTCTGCCAGCAGTCTTAGCACCTCGCGCTCGCGTTCGGTCAAGACATCGCTACTTTTCATCGTCTGAGCCTGAATGATACGCTGCATAAGCGTTGGTTCAAATATTGCTTTACCCTGCACTGCTCCCCGCACTGCTTCAAGCAACTGCTCCGGCTGGCTGTCTTTCTCGACATAGGTGATTGCACCGGCACGCAAGGCACCAATGACGCGAGCGTCGTCAGCGTATCCGCTCAGGATGATGATTTGCACCTGTGGGAGAAGGCGCTTTAAGCGACGAGTGGTTTCGATGCCGTCGATACCACCTGGCATAAGCACGTCGATCACAATGACATCCACCTGCCAGCTCTCTGCGAGTTGTAACGCTTCCTCTCCACTACTGGCCTCCCCAACGACAATAATATCGGGTTGAGCGGCAAAGTAGGCGCTTAATCCGCGTCGAACGATTTTGTGATCGTCAACGAGAGCAACACGGATAGGATTCATAGGTTGTCTCTCTATTTCTTGTACTCCCTCCCCCTACGCTCACAGACGCAGGGGGAGGTTGATAATACCCGACAAGGGTTCCTTACAACGTCGATGGGTGACTCGCCTCTAGTGTTATTCTCTGAGTTTTGCCGTAAGTCAGGCTACGCCACACCCACTCCAATGGGCCGTACTGGAAGTGGCGAAGCCATAAGCGGCTGATCCCGATTTGCCCTACCCAGATCACGATACTGATCAGCAACCCGGCGAAGGCGCCTACCTGTCCAAACAACCCCAGTCCATAACTGTAGAAGATCAGGGTACAGATGATTGATTGAAGGATGTAGTTGCTCAACGCCATCCGACCTACTGCCGCTAGCGGTTGCAGACGACGGTGCCAGGCAGCAGTGCTCGTTAACGCTACGAACAGTGCCAGATACCCGTAACTCAGGATTGGGCCAGCAACCAGTATCAGAACAGGCCACAATCCTGCCAGTGGTGATAAGGGATTCGTTACCTGAATCTGCCACGCCAGTGCAAGATTGACGGTCAATCCTGCTACAAGGCATACACTACCAGCAGGTAGCCGACGCTCAGACGCTGGCTTTTCGTTCAGACGCTGGAAGATCTGGCGCTTGCCGAAATACATACCGATCAGAAAGAGCGCCAGAATTTGGAGCATACCTCCGTTCAGGAACAAGAAAAACTGGAAAAGCAACCACTCAATGGTACGCCAGACGAAGATCTCCCCCCACGAGCCACGGGCGTAGATTTCGATAGTGCGCTGCTCCAGGTCGCGAAACATCGCCATTCCTTCTGCCGCGCCGCTCATGTCACCCGCCAACAGTGTGCCTAGGGCCACGAAGCCGGTACCAAAGATGACCGGAATTGCGACCAGGACGCCTGCCCAGATCAGGAGCGTGCGCGGTTGAACCTTGCGGAAGAGGAGCGCTACCAGCCCGACCAGCGCATAGACGAACAGAATGTCGCCGTTCCAAATGAGCAGCGCATGTATCAGACCAAATCCCATCAGGACCAGCAAGCGGCGCACCATAAAACGCCCCGGATTGCCACCAACCGCCTGGATGCGTTCTATTTGCATCCACATACCCAGCCCGAAGAGAAATGAAAACAACGGGTAAAATTTCCCGGTAGCCAACGCCATGATGAGGAACTCGGTTGCATAATCGAGTACACTATCGCCGCGTGGTGTACGAGTGAACTGGGCGATGAACGGGAAACTGAAGATTCCCATGTTGACGATCAGAATACCCAGGAGCGCGAATCCGCGCAGGATGTCGAACAGGTCAATCCGTTCATGTGCCGGGGTTGGGGTGATGCTCTGTTCCATCACAGTTCCTTTCCATTATAAGCCACTAGACTCCGGTTGCAACTCATACCACGAATGAAACCACCAGTTGAGGTTCAGGCTGTCACTTCCGCTGCGCCAGGGCGCGGATGCGCTGCCAGGAGATGATCACCTGCATCGACAGATAAAGCCACGTACCGAGCCACCAGGTTCCAAACCCGAAGATCGTCCACGGCGCAATGGTCGGCAGCATACCGGCGCCGTTATCGAACGCCGTGTTGGACGTGTCGAGTCCGCTCCATGCCATTGCCGTCCCTAAGAAGCCTCCCAGGATGCCGGCAATGTTGGTGAGCAGGAAGGTGAGGTAGAGCGCCATCGCCGACTGCTGCGCTTGAAAGGTTGACCATTCGCCAACACGTGCTGTAAGAGTACGTTCGACGCGCCACTTGATCGCCAGTAACACGAGCGCAATCACCCCCATTGCTATCGCGACTGGCGGAATGTTCATCCATATAAACCATCCAATCGCAACACAGAGTGCGTGGTAGACCAGCGTCAAACCACGGGCGATCATACGTAATCGGCGCACCTGCGCATCGCCGACCGGCTCGGCGACCGGTTGCTCTAGTGCCTCCAACCGCCGGATCTGCCGCCGGGTAAGAAAGATGTTGAGCATACCGAGAGGAATAAGCAGAGGATATCCGAGCGCAAGGAATGAGATGAACCAGCGCTGATCGAGCTTATCGTGGAAGAGAGTGACTACCTGTGTCGGCCCAAATAACCCACTGTAGACCAGGACCTGAAATACGACCATAAATGCAAGCACGAACCAGTGTTCGCGCAACTGAATCCGCAGCGCAGGTATCGTTGCCCATTCAGTCAACCGGGCATCGAGCACCCGGTAAAGGCGCACAAGACTAACGATGGCAACAACCAAAGCAACGGCGATGATCAGCCCTATGGCAATGCTACGTAGTGAGAAGGCGAACCATCCTAGCAAAACCATTAGAAAGATAGCTGTCATGATGTCATACGATCGCAACACCTTCCGCCAGATCGAATCAGGATCATGCTTCAGAGCACGACGGCGCCAGTTCCATGTTGCAAATGCCAGCGGCACACCGGCGATGGCGCCGACGATCCCGAAGCTTGCAAGATAAGATAGACCGCTTCCGGTGATCACAATCAGTAACGGGAATAGAGCGAGCACGAACGCAGTTCCCGTCAGTGCAGTCAGACCACCTGCAACATAGACATGCTGAAGGTTTTCTTCTTTCATACGTCGTTCCTTTTCCTTATCAGCTTCGAGTTCCAGGAGTGGAATGCGAAAGCATACGGTGGTTCCGGTATTCGGTGTCGAGCGCACCGCCAACGTTCCACCGATCGCCTCGATGCGCGTGCGCATGTTGGTCAGCCCCATGCCAGAAGGGGTTGTCGCCGGATCAAACCCCTGTCCGTCGTCAGTGATGCAAACGCGCAGCACCTCACTTCCGTTCGTTGTCTCACACGTCAGTGCCACCTGAGTGTGGCGAGCCCGTGCGTGGCGCGCCACGTTCGACAGTGCCTCTTGCACAACGCGAAAGATCGTCTCTTGCGCGCCGAGCGGCAGACGGCCCTCATCGGGCAACACATCGTAATGCAGCTCGGTGGTCACTTCGGCGCGAAAGCGCAGTGCTTCGAGTTGATCGCGGATGGCTTCGATTAGGCCCACGGTTGCCAGCGGTTGTGGGCGCAGTTGGGTCAACAGCGCTTTCATCTCTGCCATCGCCGCCTGCGACAGGTCACGCACATGCTGGATGTGTTGCACTATGGCTTCAGGGTTGTGATGAAGCAGACTTTGCGCCGTCGCAGCGGCAACATTGATGCTGAACAATTGCTGCTTGATGGTATCGTGCAGATCACGCGCCAGACGGTTGCGTTCCTCTTGGATGGCAGCCTCGCGCAATTGGGCGATCAGTGCCGATTGTTGCTCACTAAGATCGCGCATCCGCAGTTCGATTTCTCGCCGCAACTGAGGGATGATCGCCTGTCGTAAGGTTAATGTAACCAGGAGCAATACTATTCCCTGCCCAACAACGACTGCCAGGGCTATGAGACGGGCTACCTGACGCGATGCTGGTGGAAAACCTGACCAGATGGCGATCAGATCCTGCCCGGAAACAATCAGGAGCGTGGAAGTTACTGCTAGAACTCCAAAACCGGCTTTCAGGATCAGGATGATCAACATTGCAGTTGAGACTTTTTGATGTTGAGAAGGACGAACACTCAATGAAAGCAGTACGCTGATGAGTCCAATTGCCAGAAATGCGCCGCCTGTTACCCAATCACCGATAACGATGGATCGTGCACCAAATCCACCAAGAAACCCGCTTGTCACTACCACCAGAGCTGCAGCAACGATTTCGATCCGTCTGATACTTTGATCGCGATCTACCATCATAATCGGCTCCACCTGCTCTATCCAACCGAATGTACAGGAACAGCATACAGGGAGCGGTATCGGTATGCTACCCTTGATACGGTGAATTCAGCTCACTCGTTTGGGGGAAGGATTTGGGAATCGATTCCCATGGGGTTTGCAGGGCTTTGACCAGACGATGCAAAAACGGCGGGACATCGATGAACATCCGGGTGCGCGAGCCGCCAGCCCGCGTTATGTGGAGGTTGGTCCCCACCCTGACCGTGCGCTGACGAGGATAATCAGCGCATCGACGAAGAGCCTGACCGTAGACCACCGTCGGAACAGGAAGCTGCCCCTTCTGCACGCGCTTCTGCTCCTCTCCCCCTCTTTCCGCATCATCTGCTGAGTCGAAGGCAAACGTTTAACAGCCCCAGCACAACACCCCACCACCTTGACAAGCCGTCAGTGCTCTACTACACTGGCAAAGCATTGAACAGCATCCGCATAAGGAGTATCGCATGGCGCGGGTGGTCGCCGTTATCAATCTCAAAGGTGGAATCGGCAAAACCACAACTGTCGTGAACGTCAGTGCTGGTCTGGCGCTGAAGGGCGCTCGCGTGCTGCTTATCGATATAGATGCCCAGGGTAATCTGGCAATGGCGTTGGGTGTGCAGCCAAAGCGTACTCTGTATGAAGCGATTGTTGATCACAAACCGTTGGCCGATGTGCGCGTGTCTGCCCGCTCCAACCTCGATCTGGTTGCTGCCAACGAGAGCTTACTGCTGGCTCATCAGGCAATTGCTGGACGGGCCGATTGGGTGCGTGTGCTCGAACAATTGGTGCGGCCATTGCGTCAGGAATATGACTTTATCTTCTTCGATTGCGGTGGTTCGCTGACGGTTCTCAATCAGAATGCGTTGATCGCAGCAACCGATGTCATTATTCCAACTACCGTCGAACCGTTTGCGATCAAGGGTCTTGAGAAACTGATTGCCCAAATCGGTCGGGTGAAAGGGGGAACGACAGTGGTACGGGCAATCATCCCAACCATGGTTGATCCCCGAATGAAGCAGTCAATCACGTTACTGGCCCATCTAAATCGCACCTATGGTCAACTGGTGTTACCTCCGGTGCGAGTGAATGTTCGCCTTTCAGAAGCCTCAGCCGTGGGTAAGACGATCTATGAACACGATCCGCGCTCACGTGGTGCTATCGATTACGCGCAGATTGTTGAGTTGTTGAGTAAGATGTGGAATATGCAACCGGCCCGGCTGGTTCCTGCACAACCAATAGCTGCACCTGCTGTACCATTGGTGACAGGAGATGGAGCTGTGCAGACAACCACTTGCCCGAATTGTGGTCACGCTCTGCAACGAGCAACGGTCGCCGGATACCGGATTACCTACTGTACGAATTGTCGGTACCGTCGGCAAGAGCTTATCAATGGTGATCGATAGCAAGCAAAACCGTTGAGTGCAGGGGCAGTAAGGACACCGGATCACCTGTGTTATCTGAGCGAAAGTTCTCCCATTTGTTGTATCGGTTGCTGTGTGTCGCAACGATGATGATCGGTGTTGGCGGCTACTGGTTGATTCAGCGTCGACCAGTGAGTATTGCGCAGGGGATCATCGTCGTTGACGGCTTGAGTTGTCTGGTACTCTTCAGCGCTGGGCTGCTGGTGCTAACAATACCGGTTCAGTGGCGACAAGTATGGCAATTGCTGGCGCTGATCGGGGCAATGACCAGTGGGCACATTGCTGGTCTGGCAGGTGGGTTACTGGCTGCAACAGCTCTCAGTCGGCGGTGGGATCATCGGCTTGCCGGGCTGGCATTGGCCGGTGGGTATCTCGGTATTGGCGGAAATGCCACTTCCTGGTGGATCACACTGAGCGGTGATGGCCTCAATAGTGTGAGTTTTGTCAGCTTACTGGTAGGGGCAGCACTTGCGGTCGGGGCGCTCGATGGCGCGATGAAGCGAGTCTCATCATTTGAGCCGCTGATGGCGCTGACAGCGTTGGCTGCGCTGCTTCGTCTCTACAGTGTGGGGCCGTGGAATCTGGGCTGGCAATTTGCGACGTTATTAGTGGGAAGTAGCCTGGCATTGCACGCTGCCTGGCGAGCCGTAACTGCTCAAGATGCCCAAGACACCGAAGTCTGGTTACAGCGTGGTATAAGTAGCCTGGCGCTGGTTGCAACCGGCTGTGCTACGCCGGCTGGTGTAGTCGCCACCGGCCTGCTTGTGCTCCATCTCAGTGTGCGACAACTGGGCCAGCCCGCTCTGGGGATCGCGCCATGGGCTGGCTGGCTGCTTACCGGTGCTGTGCCGGGATCGCTCGGCTTTATGGCGTTCTGGTCGGTCAGTGCAGCAGCAATGGCTGCCGGAATCGCCGTGCTGGCTATGGTGGTCTGGGCAACGGCACTCTGCCTCATGCTGGCCGCTGGACGCCAAATCAGTGGGACCCCACAACGACGTGGTGCATTAGCGGCTGTCATTAGTCTGGCCGCAGGTCTGGCAACGCCGATCCTGGTACGCTGGATGCTACGTCCCCTGAGTGATCACCTTCAGGGAGGCCTAACTCCCTACGGCGCCATTGAACCATGGGGGTGGGCCGGTCTACTGGCACTCGATGCCGGGTCGCATCCTGCTGCAACTGCACCCGGTCTGGTACTCCTGATCATGTTAGGACTGATCGGGGCGCTGGCCTGGGTAATCATTCGTTGGCGAGAGCGAGGATGAGCGATATTCTCGGCGCACTTGGTCAGGCATGGTCGCGACTCTTGCTCTACCCCGGTGGCCTGAGTGCAGTGTTGATGGTGCTGATCGTCGCACGTTTGCGCGGGATACCACTGGCAACTCTGGGGCCATTCACCCTGATCGATCTCCTCCCACCGTTGAGCGTTATCACGTTGCTGCCCCTGACACCAGCCGCACCGTTTGCCTACGGTCTCGATGTCCCAACGGCGCTTCTAATGCTGTTATGGCCATCGTTCCGTCGGGCAGCAGGGGAACGGATCGCACCACAACAGATGCTCGAATGGTATCTACCACTGCTGATAGCGGCAACAGCCCTGGTCAGCGTAACGACCACGCTCGATCTGAGCGGTTTGCTACGCTGGCCAGCCGAACCACTACGCCAACTTGGTCTTCTGCTTGGGGTACTGGCGTGGATCGCAGCCTTGCCACCGGTCACTTCACTGCAAAGCAATCTGGCAGGAGCCTGTAGTGAGGGGGGATTGTTGCTGATCGGGGTCTTACCACTCATCGCCGGTTTGAACACTCTTCCCATCACGAGAGAGATACCATCATTGATCCTGGTACCGGCAATGCTGATCGTGGCCGTCATGGCTGCCAGTGGCGCTTGCAATCTCTCGTTGCCTGCTCGGTATCTACTCGCCGGTATCGCACTTCTGGTAAGCGGATTTCCCGTCAGGTAAACCTGATTCATGCGGCATCCACCGTGCGATACCCACCATTCCCATGCGGATGAAACGTATCGCTCAGATTCGCGATGATGGTGCGGGCCAGATTCAACTCAGAACGCAAGAGCTGGCGTAATGTCTGGGCATCACGATCTTCCCACTGCTCAAATAAATCAACCATCGTCGAGCTAACCAACTGCACGGCCTCCAATTCGACACGCTGACCGACCGGTTGATATATTCGACGCACTTCAACCGAGATCCCTTCGCCGTCAACAATCTCGGCGGGAAAGTGCCGTTCAAACGCCTGATAAACGGCTCGCTGAAACATCCGCACCAACTCAATATCGCTGCGATCACGGTGATTCGTTAGGGTGACCGTGTACGTCAGGGTCAGTTCAAGCGGATCGGCAGGAAGGTCCCGTCCTTCGCTGATCAATTGATGTACAGGCGACCAGGTGAAGTTAATTTCTAACCACGGCGGCATCGTCGCCAACGTCAACGGCTCAGCGTGTTCCGGGAAGAGTTCTATTTTGCAAGTACGATCATGCGTCGCCGGAATGACGCTCTCTACCAGCGCATGCTCGTGCAGACCGACGCTCAGCCATGCATCTTCCAGCGCCATCACGAGATCGTCGTAGGTTACCATCAAAGCTACTCCTTGCGTCAGTATCATAACCTTTTGATTGTACCCCAGTCTGGCAATGATAGCAAACCTGTTTATCATCCAGGACATGGCAACGTTTTCATCCTACCCGGCAGCAGGGAGCGGATTGGAGGGGCGATTTCCACCCTGCTCCCACGTGTAGGTATGGTTATCTCGCTGCCATACCATATCCCGGCACACTGTCGGTCACTGCACGGTAGGGGTGAGTTCCGGTCATCGCACGACACAGACCAACGCTCTAACCGACTATGAAGCCAACTGCCGCAACTGCGCTGGATCAACCAGAATGATTGCATCATCAACAACACGGATCAAGTTTGCTTCGCGCATATCACCCAGCGCTTTAGTGACAGTCTCACGGTATGCGCCGATCATCTCAGCCAGTTGCTGATGCGTGTAACGCACGAGACTTGGTGGTGTCATGCCGTCAGCCGAGTCACCGGCCAGATCGAGCAATAAGGCAGCGAGGCGTTGCGGTACACTCTTGAATGCAATATCGGCCAGGCGCTGCTCCATCGTGCGGAGACGCACACCCATCAGCTCCATCACATCAATGGCGGCACTGGGATAACGACTGAGAAAGCGCCGTAACGATTCTCGTTCGATCTGTGCCACCACACAGTCAGTCATTGATTCCGCGTATGTATCGTGAGTTCCCGTTCCGATGAGCGCCATCTCGCCAAAGAGACTCGGCGGATGCAGAACTAACAGCGTTAGCGCACGTCCTTCGGGTGACAGCTTGTAAATGCGAACCCGACCCTGTTGCAGAAAAAAGACATAGCTACCGACCTCGTTCGGCGAGTGAAAGATGTGGCCCGCCGGATAGGATGCCATCTGCAACAACGCCTTCAGGTCGGCGCGAGCAGCCGGATCAAGATCGTGAAAGAGATTTAGAATATCGCTTGCCTCCGTCATTCTTGCCTCTCTGCGGCTACAAAGCGTGTACCACCGTTGTGCAGACCGGCCAGGTTGACAATCCGTACACTGGCTGCACCACGGTTCAGGGCTGCCAGAGCTGACCGCACTTTCGGGATCATGCCGCCACTAATAACACCGGTAGCAATGTATGCTTCCACCGCAGCCGACGTCAGGGTCGGGATAACCTTTCCCTCAACCAGAACACCGGGGACATTACTGATAAAAACCAGTTCAGTATTACCGAGTTCACCGGCAATTGCTTCGGCGACCATATCAGCATTTACATTGTAGCTCAGACCATCCATGCCCAACCCAACCGGAGCAATAACCGGCAACCAGCCCAGGTTAAGTAAGGCGCGTAATGCAGCACCGTCAACGGACGTAACTGTTCCCACCCGACCTAAATCGCGACCAGCCGGGCGGTACGGTTCACAGCGCAACAAGCCAAGATCGAGGCCACTCAACCCCAACGCTTTTACCCCAGCCTGCACCAGCGCGGTCACAATTCGTTTATTAATCGTACCGCAAACGACGCGCTGCATAATATCCATAATCGCCGGTGATGTTACACGCAGGCCATCAACAAACTCGACCGGTAACCCGGCCTGCTCAACCGCAGCGCTGATCTCTTTCCCGCCGCCGTGCACCAACACTGCCGGCTGCTGAAGATCACGAAGAGCGACTACCAAACCGTCGAGGAATGTCGGGTCATCAAGTTCATGACCACTAACTTTCATCACACTAATCATTGTCACCATGAAGCGTACCCATTCTGTCAGAGTGATCGACCAACCAATTTCTGCTGTTGGACAACAACACGATGCGCTATGTCGCGACCGGTATATCTTATCAACGCCTGCTGATAGTGGAGTGTGCTCCAAATCGGGACCAGCGGCATTGCTATGGCCAACCCGATCACCCACGCGATTGCACTTAACCCACGGGTGAGTGGATGTTCGGCGCCGAGGAGAAACCCGAATGGCACCGGTAATAAAATACCGACTGCTACCGTAACGATCAGGGCAATTGTACTAAAGATCAACGCTGCACAGATAAAAACCAGCAGATTATATCCGAAACGAGTGAACAAAAGGCTCCACGATACACGAAAAGCCTTACGCAGCGAAAGGGTACGATCGAGTAGCGGTTGTGCTCCGTACAATGCCGCCAGCAAACCTGCACCGACAAACACAAAATAAAGGAGATACGTTACCAGAAAAAGAAATAATAAGAGTGGCAAAAACAATGCACCAAATAAAGAATTGGTCATGACACTCACAAAAAGAATGATATACAAAACAAAAAAGATCACACCACAACTTATACCAAAGAAAAATCCAAAAATGACAAAAAAGATCGTCATCCACATCATCGCCAACAGACCACTGTACCCGACCGCCAACAATCCACGCCCAATTTGGGGTCGCTGCCAGATCACGTTACGGAGCGATGGTGGATGTCCAGCAAGTACCAATTGCATCGCTCGGATGAGCGGTGGTGTCATAAGTAGGGGCACTAACAGCAGACTGCTAGTAAGGAGCAGAATATCTTCAACGCTGGCTTCAAACAGGTCTTCGATAGTAAACAAGAGTTGAAAGGTAATAATCATTGCTGGTAAGCTAAAAATGCCGGCCAGGGCCAGAAAAGAACTTACGTGACGCCGATAGATCATCACACCGGCGTCGAGGAGTGTCATCACCTCGTCAAGTGTTGCGCGGAGATAGTTTAGCATTCGAGTGGTCAACGTTTCAAAGAAACCTGATATCGATAACAGTATATCATCCTGTTACTCTCAGCAAACAATCTGATCACTCTCAGCCACCAGCCGCAGCAACTCAGCTTCGCTCAGATCAGGTCGCCGTAGCTCTGCAAATATCCGCCGCAGCTTTTGCTGATCGATGGGACGAATCGCCGCCAGTTGCGTAACAAATGCCTCATCATCGAGTGTCTGTGCAATGCCATACGGCTGGGCAAGGCGCCGCCGGAGCATATACCGGTAGTGCTCCGCCGCATACGCAATCTGTCGCGTCTTGTGAAGCATCATCGCCATGCTGTCAATGTATTCAGTACTGCTCCGACGGGCAACTTCACTCCGTAGTGGTAAGGGACGACCAAAACGACGACTGCTCGCTAGCAGGTAAAGACCAACGACGGTCACGCTGTAGATCACTGCCCAACCCAGCGGATGGTTCAACAGCAGCGCACGCAGATCGGCATTCGGTACAAACCCGTGATGAAACTCGTCAAACACGATACGCTTGTCGGCGGGCAGCCAATGGAGCAGATTGAGGAGAAAGGCCGCCGATGTCGGATCGCGCAGTCCGGTGTTGGTAAACGGGTAGAGACTTGCCACCACGATAACATAACCCTTCCCCAAACGCTGTCCGGCAACGATGGGTTGCCCTTCTGCGAGTGCAAGTGGCGCCAGCACTGATTGTGGTGCAGTGCTCGCTATCGCGACACACGTCTCTAGCGAGAAGTTCTTTAACGCTGGTGAACCCAATGCCGGATGAATCGCTGTCGCTGAAGAGATACACGTGCTCCTTTTCAGTTCTAGATCAAAGACTGCTAGGAGCGGCGCTACAGCACTACGCGGTGTCGGACGATTATCGGCTATCACCAGAACACCACCATTCTGAACCCAGTTGGTCACAGTTTCTACATGCGATGGTTCGTACCGTTCACTCGGTCCTAATACGAACAGCAACCCATCCGCATCGGTAAGCACAAAGGGACGGTACGCCAGTCGATCAATGCGACCGCTGTACATCCGTTCAAGCCAGCGGTAGAGAGCCAGAACGCCGTTACTGTCGCTGCTAAACGATGTTGTCCGACTGTTCAGCGTTCGCTGACCGCTCTGCTCGGCAGTGTATGCCGCAAAGGCACCCAATCCGAGAAAGAGAATGATCAGGACGATGACATCAAGCCGTAGCTTCATGATAGGTTCCTGTTTGCCCAATCAACGTCGCTACCTGTTGTTCGTATGCGCGAAAGGCTTGCTCTTCGATGGTTTGTAGCCCGTACCAGACCGCCTCGAACGTAGCGATGATCGGCGTCAGTTGTGTGTAGAGTGGTGGTTGATCACGAAGCCGGGACAGGTATTCGCGATTCGTCAGTTCACGTTGGAAGGATAACAGCTTCTGCTCATCAAGCCAAAGCAATGCCGCCAGGTAGAGGTAACGAACGGCATTCCGCCGATCTCCGGCCCGTCGCGCCGCTTCAGCCATTCGCTGCGCCTGGCTGAAGGTGACCGGTTCTGCTTCAACGCCAGATTCAGCTATGCCCACCACCGGCCGTAGTGCGCGTCGCATATTCCTCGCCCAAAAGAAGATCAGACCCCCGAACAACAGCGCTGTAATCGCCAGGATTCCCCACGCAACCGGCGTTATCCACGAGGGATCGCCCGGCGTTGGCGTTACGGGCATGTCGGGAAGATCAGGGAGCAGGTCAGCCAGACCGTCGAGCAACCAATCGAGAAAGCGGGTAAACCAGCTCTCAGACTGATCACGGTTGAACGGCGGTTCGTTCAAGACCGCTTCCCAATGTTTCAGTGCATCGGTGACAACCGCTGTACTCGGTGGCAACGCATCAATCAGTGCTCCTAATCGGGCTGCAATCGCCGATGTATCCGGCGCCGACGGCGCTAACGCCTCTGCCAGCCAGCGGTGATCGACATGGGCTGTCTGACCATCAGGCATCCGAACCTGGTTGATCGCCGTCAGTTCAGCGGCCAGCGTCTGCAACTCTAACAAATCGCCACGCTGGGCAGCAGCGTAAGTAGCACGTAACAGCCGATCATAATCGGCCAGCGATAATTCCATCGGTTGCGCAAAGATGTGAACAGGCCACAGCCACCAGCTTATTATCCAGATCGCAATGCAAAAAGGTTTGAGTCTCATCAATTTTATCCTTGACCGTTAGAAAACTTTACGGTATAGTAAAAACAAGAGCGTAACAAAACCTGTGCAACTTCTTTATCGTGGGAGGATGACCAATGGCCCCGCAACGTCGGGAAAAGCTGAACGGTATTTGGATTTCAGACATCTCGATCCGTCAGCCCGTTTTTATTACCATGGTGATGCTTGCATTCATCACCTTTGGTATTCTCTCATTCCGCTCAACCCCCGTCAATCTGCTGCCGGAAATTGATGTTCCCATTATAGCGGTAAGTGTGACCTATCCCGGTGCTGGCCCGGAAAGCGTTGTGGATCAGGTTGTCAAACCAATTGAGAATGCAGTCAACACGCTTGCCGGTTTAAAGCACATCACCGCACAGGCGAATGAAGGATCGGCGTTGATCATTCTCGAGTTTGAAGCCGGTAACGATGCCAAACAGCTCGAAGAAGACGTTCGCCAGCGCGTAAACAGTATTTTACCTCAATTACCTCGTGATGTTCGCCAACCGGTATACCAACGCTTCGATCCCAATCAATCACCGGTGATGCAGATCGCAGTGGCTGACACCTCCGGTCGTTCACCGCTTGAACTGCGAACCTTGATTGATGAAGAGATTGTTCCGCTCATCCAACGTGCTCCTGGTGTTGGTTCGGTGACGGTATCCGGTGGTCAGCAGCGACAGATCAACGTCTGGCTCGATCTGGCTAAACTTCAGGCCTACGGTTTGCTACCCGCACAGATCAGTCGTTCACTCCAACAGGCAAACGCGAATCTTGGCCTTGGCACATTGGTTGAAAACAACACCGAGATCAGTCTTCGCGTACCATCGCTTCTGCGCAGCGTCGAAGATATTGCCCGCGTACAGATTTCAGGGACGCCTTATCGGATCGGCGATGTCGCTGTTATCGAAGAGGGGGTAGCCGACGTTACGACCATTTCGCGCCTGAATGGTAAAGAGGCGATCATTCTCAATGTCCTCAAGCAATCCGGCGCCAATACGGTGACGGTTGCCGATAACGTCTATCGGGCACTTGATCGGGCATTTGCTGCCTACCCTGAACTTACCTACTCTATTCCGCTTGACACCTCAGAGGCGGTGCGGTCGTCGGTGCTCTCCTCGTTGGAAGAGCTGGTGTTCGCCTCAATTGCCGCCTTTCTGGTGGTCTGGTTCTTCTTCGGTAATTTACGCAGCACCATCATCACCATGTCCGGTCTACCGGTCATTCTGATCGGTACGTTCATCTTCATGCCGATCTTTGGCCTGACGATCAATCTGGTCACGCTCCTCGCCCTCTCGCTCTGTGTCGGTCTGGTGATCGACGATGCGATTGTAGTGCGCGAAAATATTTTCCGTCACCTCGAACGGGGCGAGAGCGCCCGCGTTGCCTCATCACGCGGTACGTGGGAAGTCGGTCTGTCGGTCGTGGCGATGACGCTCACCATTGTCGCCGTCTTCGTACCGGTGACGTTTGCTGAAGGCGTGGCTGGGATTGTCTTCAAGTCGTTCGGCCTGGTCGTTTCGATAGCCATTCTGCTCTCGCTCGCCGAGGCCTTTACGTTCGCTCCGATGCTCTCGGCAAACCTGTTTCCGAATATCAAGCTAAAGCCAAAACCGCATCGAGACAACCACCAACCAATTGTCGAGGTGCCGATTTCCGATGAGGTGAGCGAGCGCGACATTGGTCTACTGCAAGAGGCCAACGAAGACCCCGGACGTATGGGGCGTTGGTACGGTAAACTGCTCGGCTGGACACTAGCGAGTTTGCGTAACCGGCTGATCGTTGTTGGTGTGGCCATTGCCGTGCTGCTCCTGAGTGTCTGGGTTGCCAGTGGGCTGAAACTGACCTTCTTCCCTGAACAAGACCCACACGAGTTTATCATGCGCTTTGAATCAGCACCTGGTACAACATTGGCCGAGACCGATCGCCTTGCCCGACAGGCCGAGCAGATTCTGCTGAATGACCCGGCAGTTGAGAATGTGATTTCTCGGGTCGGCTTTCCTGGTTTTCCAGAACGGGCTGAGTTTAGCGTTACCCTGGTTGGCCGAACACCAACGCTGCCCACCCAGGAGCGCTTGCGCGCACAGTTGGATTTCTTGCCCCGTTTGAGCTTCTCGGTGCCGAGTTTCCAGCCGTCAAGTGCCGGTGTCGAAGGACGTGAGTTGCAGGTTAGTTTACAGACAACTGGCCCGGCGACTGAGCTAGCTCCTATCGTGGAAGCGATTAAGCGCGAGATGGCTGCTATTCCAGGCTTAGTTGACATAGATAGCAACCTGCAAACGGGTAAGCCAGAGCTACGTCTCCGCGCCGACCCGACCCGGATCGGTGAGCTGGGTATCACCAATGAAGATATTGCCACGTCGGTGCGTGCCCTGATTAATGGTGACCGCGCCACTGTCTTGCGGACTGAAAAAACCGATCTCGACATTGTGGTACGGTTAGCCCCTCAGGATCGGGCCGGTGTCGAGACGTTGGGTGCGATCAGTATTCCGACCCGTTCCGGTATCGTGCCGCTTAGTTCGTTGGGCACTGTCGAACTCGCATCAAGCCTGGTCTCGATCCGACGCTACGACCGCCTGAACCAGGTGTTGATCGGCGCTAACCTTGAAGGTGTCAATCTCACCGATACCCAGGCCGCATTGCAGGCACGTATCGAGGCCCTAAATATCCCATCGAATGTCATTGTCAGCTACGTCGGTACCTTCGCCCAGACTAACGAAGGCTTCTCATCGCTCTTCCTGGCAATGGGTCTCTCGGTGCTTTTCGTGTATATGGTGTTGGCGTCACAATTTGGCAGCTTCACGCAACCGCTGGTCATTATGATGGCGATGCCATTTAGCTTCATTGGTGCCTTCCTCACGCTGCGCCTGGTCGGGATCGATCTCGACATCACCGGCATGATCGGTCTGATCATGCTCCTCGGCCTGGTGGTGAAGAACTCGATCCTTCTGGTCGACTTTACCAACCGTTTGCGCGATCTGGGCCTCGATAAACATTCAGCGCTCAAGCTGGCCGGTGCAATTCGTTTGCGGCCAATCTTGATGACAGCCCTCTCGCTAGTTGCCGGTGCAATGCCTACGGCGCTTGGCATCCACGTGCTGGCAACCGGTGAAGGTAACGAGTTCCGCAAAGGTTTGGCCTGGGTTCTGATCGGCGGTATGCTTACCTCAACCCTCCTAACATTGCTAGTGGTACCAACAGTGTACAGCCTGATGGATGCTGCGGTCACCTGGCTGAAACAGCGGTTCGGGCTTGGTCAGGTGCATGAAGGGTTTGAGCTACCGGCGCCTGGGCCTGCTGGAGCGGTTGCAGCGGCGCAGTCTGCTACTTCGGTTGCTGCGCCAACAACGCGACCGGCTAGTCCAACACTGCCATCGGCGCCGGCCGGTGAACCATCAGCAGATTAAAGATATAGGAAACAGCTTGCAAAGGAACAAGGAGCTTACAGGATCATGCGACGGATAATTGTGACGACATGCATTGGCGGGCTATTCACGGTTCTGGTCGGTTGTGCTGCCCCCGCTCCGGCGCCAACAGCCGTGCCTACCGTTGCCCCGCAGGTGCAACCAACAGCCGCACCACAACCAACGACGGCACCAATAACCCTTGAGCTACCAGGTCAGACGATTAGCCTAGGCGTAACGGCCGGTGGCGAAGTGGTAGCCCGCAATAGCGCCGAGCTGAGCTTCCGTATTCCCGGTGTGGTTGCCGAGGTCTTTGTTGCTGAAGGCGATGCGGTGAAAGCAGGCGATCCACTGGTAGCGCTCGATGCGCGCGAACTGGAATTGCAGGTTGCCCAGGCCGAAGCTAGTCTGGCTCAGGCTCGTGCAAACTACGAACGGCTGATTAAGGGCGCAACACCTGAAGAGATTGCCGCGGTCCGTGCCCAGGTTGCACAGGCAGAGGCGGCACTTCGCCAGGCACGGGGCAGTGTCACCGATGCCGACATTGCTGCTGCCGAAGCTGCTCTGGCTCAGGCGATTGCTCGCCGAAACGATCTCCTCGATGGGCCGAGCAATGCTGAGCTAACCGCAGCTCGTTCAGCAGTTGAGCAGGCAGAGGCTAATCTGAACATCCAACGGACAAACCTCTCGGCGGCGAAGAGTAACGCCGAGCTACAAATGCTGCAAGCGGCAAATGCACTACGTGACGCTCAGCAAGCCTATTCCGATCTCTACTGGAAAAATCGTGAGCGCGAGCAGCAACTGGCAAAGTTCGGCTTAGAGTTACCGAAAGAGGCAAAAGACGCTGAAGAACAACTGTTACGTGCCGTCGAGTCGGCAGAAGCGCGCTATAAGCAAGCTCAACTGGCTTACGAACAGGCACGTCAAAATGAGATCGATGGAATTGCAGCAGCCGAAGCCCAATTGCGAACGGCACAGAGCAACTTACAACGCCTGCTCGACGGGCCAACTGCCGATCTCGTAGCAGCCGCCGATGCAGCCGTTGCTCAGGCTCAGGCTACGCTTGAACGCTTGCGTGGCGAACAGCGTGCTGGGGCATTGGCCGCAGCTCAGGCCGGCGTCGAAGCTGCACGGGCTAACCTCCAGCGCATTACCGCCCCACCAACGGCACAGAGCCTGGCTGCTGCCGAAGCAGCAGTGAAAATTGCCGAGGCTGCGCTGGCCGCTGCCAAACTCAACCTCGAAAAGGCCGTGCTCCGTGCACCCTTTGATGGGATCGTCGCTCAGGTGAATGTCGATCCGGGTGATCTGGCTGCAACGGGCGCCCTGCCGGTCGTGCGTATTGTTGACACGAGCGAAATGTACGTCGAGGCAGCGATCAGCGACACCGACATCGCCCGCGTCCGTGAAGGTCAGCGGGTCGAAGTCCGGCTCGATGCCCTGCCGGGTAAGGTCTACACCGGAACGCTTGATTTCGTAGCACCCGTTGCAAATGTGGTAGGGAATGTGCGAACCTTTACCGTGCGGGTGAAACTCGACGACCAGCAAGGATTGCGTGCAGGAATGAGTGTTCGTATTACTATCCTTACCGATAAGTAATTTTTTGCACCGATGCCGCAGTCGCGGAACGTTCCCGGCTGCGGCATTCGTGTCGAAAATATGGTATATTGCCGGCTAAAGCAGTTGCCTTAGTCGGATGATGTGAGATGACTATGAGCACGACGCTCCGCGAACGCCGCCGCCAGATGCTGCGTGATGAGATCCTTGCTGCTACCCAGCAACTCATTGCCGAGCGCGGATTTGCTGCGCTAGCTATGGACGAACTGGCGGCACGGGTTGGTATCTCGAAACCAACGCTGTATAGTCAATTTCCCACGCGCGAAGATCTGCTTGCCGCCATGATTGCGCGACTGATCCGCGATCTCTTTACCGCTGCTGCCATCGGCGAACCAACCGATCGTTCTCCATTACAGCAGCTTTGCGATCTGTTACACGCCAGCATTGAATTTCAAATCCGTCATCAGGCGGCTGCCTTTCAACTCTGGCTACCCGAAGTGGCTGAACTGCTGGAAAAACATCCTCACTCGCGTGATGAGCTGCTTCACGCCCAGGCCAGAGTCTGGCGTCTGGCTGAAGCAGCAATTGCCCATGGCGAGGTTGCCGCCGATCTCCAGCCGGTTGACATTATCCGTACTTTTTCATCGTTGCTCTGCTTCCCTTTCGTCGGTGGCCGTAACCTGCCACCAATCAGTAATCCATCTGAAACTGCCGATCTGGTAGTACGAATCTTTCGCCAGGGATTGCAAATGTTGCCATCGGAAGCGGAAGTTGGCTGATGGGCAACCGTAAGATTGGGCTATCACCTCATCCTCACAACAATAGAAAGTCGGGGTGAGTAATCAAGTTCACGTAACGATGGGCATCTGGCCTGAGCGTTTGGATTGCTGAGGCATGGATGCAGTAGTCCAGAGAAAATCGGTTCTTAGAGCGTGTCTGAAAAAATGTTGAGTTATGTAAAACACTGAAACTTGACTTCAGCAAGCCAATCATTCCTTCAATCCCTGGTCAGCAAGGGAATATTCAAGGGAATTGAAGAAGAGCCTGATGCAGCACCGCTGCACCTCCGGCCCCGTCTCCCGTTGGGGCGAAAAATTTTTCGCCCCAACACCGAACGCGAACCTATCCCCGCGCACTGGCGGGGAGGGAGGTTGGGGGAGGTGGCAGAAGTGCGAACTGGACCTTTTGCATATATCGTCATGCCCCCCTTTTCCGGGCCTGGTGGGGTGGGTCCTTGCCTCGCCCCTCCTCGTGTATCGGATTGCATCCATCACCGAGGTTCGTCCACCGTGATATGATGCATGAGTAATTCGGATCGGCGCTTGATAGCCGCTGTCTTCCCCTGGTTGGCAGAGCGAATGTTGTAGCAGATAGTTATGTTAAATCAACCGGTTTGGGCAGATATTCCACCTCCATCCTTCCCGTCGCTCACCGATACGATAGCGACGGACGTGTGCGTTATCGGTCTGGGTGGTTCGGGTCTGAGCTGTATCAACGAACTGCTTGCGATCGGTGTCAGCGTTGTCGGGATCGACGCAACAACGATTGGTGGTGGCGCTGCCGGGCGAAACGGTGGCTTCTTGCTCGCCGGGCTGGCCGCTTTCTACCACGATGCCGTCGCCGCGATTGGCCGGGAGCGGGCAGCGATGATCTACCGCTTGACCGTCGCCGAAATTGAGCACATGGCGGCGCTGATGCCGAACATTGTGCGTCGAGTCGGCTCGTTGCGTATCGCTGCATCACCGGAAGAAGAAGCCGATTGTCGGGTACAAATGCAGGCAATGCTTGCCGACCGTCTTCCGGTGGAACCGTACCATGGTTCGGAGGGTGAAGGGTTACTTATTCCGACCGACGGTGCTTTTCAGCCACTCCACCGTTGCTTCTGGCTGGCCGAACAGGCACAGCGCGGAGGAGCACTTCTTTTTACACATACCCCTGCCCTCGCTATTACTGATACTACTGTTGATTGCCCTAACGGACGCATCCACGCCCGCTACGTGATCGTCGCCGTCGATGGCGGTCTTGAGCGATTGCTTCCCGAATTACGTGGTACGGTGCGTACTGCCCGACTACAGATGCTGGCAACCGCACCTGATCCCCACTGCACCATTCCACGCCCCGTTTATACCCGTTGGGGCTACGACTACTGGCAGCAGTTGCCAGATGGACGGATCGCACTTGGCGGGTGCCGTGATCGATTTGCCGCTGCTGAATGGGATGCTGCCCCAGAACCATCCCAACCGGTGCAGGCGATGCTTGAGCAAATCTTACGCGAACGGATCGGTAGTCGCGCTGCGATCGAGTACCGTTGGGCCGCACAGGTGGCCTATCGCAGTGACAGCATCTTGCCGATTGCTCGTCAGGTGCGGCGCGGGGTTTGGGCCATTGGGGCGTATAACGGAACCGGTAACGTGATCGGTGCTCTTTGTGGACGGGCCGTGGCTCACGCGGCAGTACGCGGCGATACAGAGCTGCTCGATTTGCTTGGACGGGAATAATAACCGTAGAGCAGGTAACGCCGGGCAAGGTACGTTGCTGACAGTTGGACCGCTTACCGTCCTCTGAGGCTAAGTTCCTATCCGAATATCTTGTTGTCACGTCCACGACTGATGAACCCTGTCAGTGGCTCCCACACGATGGACATCCGGCCTAGCGCCGACGGCATCCAGGGTAGGGCACGGCGACACGGTGTCCCTGGGGACCCACTAGCGCATCGACAATGTCTATGCAGCCAACTCGCATTACGGCCATCAGGTACATCCCGTGTTCATCGTCCTGTAGGGGCGATTTGTGAACTGCCTCTCCTTTATCAGCGGATAGGGGAAGCGACAGATGCCTCCGCGACTGGTGTGGTCTGGATAACGGTGCATCGCGTCGGCATCTTGCATGGGGCAATTTGCCGTCGGTACACCCCGACGCCACTGCGGTCTTGTAAGGATGGCCCTCACCCCCGGCCCCTCTCCCGCGCTGCGGGAGAGGGGTGATCCAATTCGCGGGATCGGCATTGTTGTATGGCGCAGGCGCAGAATCGCCATTGCTACACAAACCACCCTTCCTCTCCCCATAGAGGGGTGATCCAATTCGCGGGATCGGCATTGTTG